>Ga0256405_10000612_pt1 | contig 115264 bp, 113 predicted proteins | sample RumenRJG_02DNA_FD_189096 | JGI IMG/M metagenome (GOLD analysis project Ga0256405, IMG submission 189096) | Bovine rumen microbial communities from Lethbridge, Alberta, Canada - RJG_02 | ecosystem: Host-associated > Mammals > Digestive system > Stomach > Rumen | place: Canada: Alberta...
TGTTCATGGAGAAAAACTTTCACCCTTTCGTTATGTGTTTTTGTGGTTATTAACATCATAACATATTTTTGAAAGTTTTTCTCTATTTTTTGTAACATATCTATTGTATCATAACAGCGGAAGCAATGCCCGAAAAAATATTTGCCGAAAATCTTCCGGGAGTGTTTGTATTTTTGTGACTGAAAATTTTTCTCTTTACCGCGCTGATTTGTCAATAACTCCAAAACATTCTTTTTTCACTTTACAATCGCATGGAATTGTGGTATCATACACATACAAAAGTATAAGATCTACACGCAGACAAAGAAAGAAGGACTATTGAAATGAAAACAAGCATTGTTAAAAGAATACTCGCCGGTTTCTCGGCTGCGGCTGTACTTATGGTATGCGCAGGCTGCGGTTCCGGAAGTACGGCACAGACTGCCGCAGGAACGCAGGCGCAGGCTTCCGCTTCCGACGAATCGCTTCAGAAGGTACTTGACGCAAAGAAGCTGGTTCTCGGACTTGACGCAAGCTTCCCTCCCATGGGCTTCACAGATGAGTCAAACGAGATCGTAGGCTTCGACATCGACGTAGCTCAGGAAGTATGCAACAGACTCGGCATTGAGCTTGTCAAGCAGCCTATCAACTGGGATACAAAGGAAGAGGATCTTAAAGTCGGCAAGATCGACTGCATCTGGAACGGTATGTCGATCAACCCCGCAAGAGCAGAGGTAATGAACCTTTCCGAGCCGTATATGAAGAACGAAATGATCTTCGTAGTACCCGGAAACAGCGATGTAAAGACAATGGACGATCTTAAGGGCAAGACCGTCGGTGTACAGACAGGTTCCTCCGCACAGGAGATTCTTGAAGCTTCCGATCTCTACTCCTCGATCACCGTTACACCTCTTGAAGACAACATCACTCTTCTCAACCAGATGGAACTCGGCTTCTCCGATGCCGTATTCCTCGATTCCGTAGTTGCAAACTACCTTATCACCTCAAACAGCAAGGATTATGTGATACTCCCCGGCAACCTCGAAGCAGAAGAGTACGCTATCGGTTTCAGAAAGGAAGACCAGGCGCTCAGAGATAAGGTACAGGAAACTCTCAGCGCTATGAAGGCTGACGGAAAGCTCGGTGAGATCTCCACCAACTGGTTCGGCAGCGACGTTACAACAGTAAAGTGATCTGACCGCGACACGGTCACAGACAGCACCCGTTTCCCGCAAAATTTCGGGAAGCGGGTCTTTTTTTGAGATTTTACTTGCAATTATACGGCAACTTATGATATAATGATAGATAGCGTTGCCGGAATGCTTTATCACGGTTTCACGATGATACATTACCGAATCACCTGGCAGCAGAAAAGGCGGTTATTATGACTGGTGAACAGATATCGACATTGTTCGGTCTGATGCTGGAATACACCGTTCCCACAATGAAGATATTCGGCTACACGCTGCTGTATTCGATACCGCTGGGAATGATCGTTGCCCTGCTGAAGATGTGCAGATTCAAGCCCGTTTCGTGGATAACGAACGTTTACATACTGATAATGCGCGGAACTCCGCTGCTCCTTCAGCTAATTGTGGCGCAGTACTCCGTCCCGTATATCGTAAAGAGCGATATCTGCCCGGAGTTCCTGCGGAATCTGCTGGGCGGCGTGGATATCCGCAGCGAGAGCTACACGTTCAATATGATGCTTATTGCATTCGTGCTGAACTACGCTGCATACTTCGCGGAGATCTTCCGCGGAGGTATCGAGAGTATCCCGAAAGGACAGTACGAAGCTGCCGGAGTCCTCGGATTCAGCAAGATACAGACCTTCTTCCGGATAATCCTCCCGCAGGTAGTCGAAAGGGTGCTCCCCGCAAGCTCCAACGAGATCATCACGCTTGTAAAGGACACTTCGCTCGCCTCCGCTATACCGTACATGGAGATCATGTACATAGCCAAAAAGCAGGTGCCTACTTACGCGTCACTGATGCCGCTGTTCATGGCAGGTCTGTTCTACTTTGTATTTGCAGGCGTACTGACGCTGCTGCTGTCGCTGATAGAAAAGTGCTTTTCACATACATGGAGAAGAAATGTAAAAAATATAGCAAAGGGGATATTCCGCCGTGGCAATACTTGAAGTCAGAAATCTGTCCAAAAGCTTTGACAAGCTGACCGTTCTGAAAGATATCAGCTTCAATGTCGAAAAGGGCGAAGTCGTTGCGGTGATAGGTCCCTCTGGAAGCGGCAAGTCCACAATGCTGCGCTGCGTAAACCAGCTTGAAAAGGCAAGCGGCGGAACCATTAAAGTCTGCGGCATTGACATGATAAGGTACAGCGAAAAGGGCAAGATGATATACGCAGACTCAAAAACCCTGCGCGAGATAAGGCTCAAGACAGGGCTTGTATTCCAGAATTTCAACCTCTTCCCCCACATGACGGTACTGCGTAACATCACGGAAGCACCTGCCGTTGTGCTTAAACAGAACAGGCATCTTGCCGAAGAAAAAGCAATGGAACTGCTGGCAAAAATGGGACTTGAAACAAAGGCGCACTCCTACCCATCCGAGCTTTCCGGCGGTCAGCAGCAGCGTGTCTCGATCGCAAGAGCCCTTGCGCTTGAACCGGAGATGCTGTTCTTTGACGAGCCTACCTCCGCGCTCGATCCGGAGCTTACCGGTGAGATACTCAAGGTCATCAAGCAGCTTGCGGCAGACGGAATGACAATGGTGATAGTTACTCACGAAATGTCGTTCGCACGCGATGTGGCTGACAAGGTCATATTTATGGAGGGCGGCTACATCGTTGAGGAGAACACGCCGGAAGAGATCTTCGGCACGAACGCTTCCGACAGAGTAAAGCAGTTCCTGCAAAGATTCAACAGCTGAGTGCGCCTGCGCTTTCGCGCTTGTCCTACGCGGACGGCGCCAGCCTGCGCGGCTGGATCGCGCAAGGGCAAAGCCCTTGACCCGAATGACCGTAACACGGATCTTAAAAAATCTGATGACAGATTTATAGTAAGCAAAAAGCTCCGCAGTCTGAATGCTGCGGAGCTTTAGTTAAATTTCAGTTACAAACGGCGTAACAAGTATGATTATCATAAATATCGGACAGATGAACTTTATCATAACACGGTACATGCCCCGTGCAGAGAATTTCTTTTCGCCTTGAAGCACTTCTTCTTCGATATAAGTTGTCTTGACAACATATCCGATCAGTATGCAGGTAAGGAATGCAAGTATCGGCATCATCACCGAGTTTGTGATAAAGTCGAAGAAATCAAGGAACTGCATACCGAACAGCTTAACTTCCGACCAGTCGCTGTAGCCCAGCACAGAAAGCATTCCGAGCAAGAGCGTTATCGCGATGACCACAAGGCAGCTCTTTACTCTGCTGAGCTTGAACTGCTCCATTACAGCCGAAACGACCGTCTCCATAAGCGAGATCGAAGATGTCAGCGCCGCAAGTGAAACAAGCATGAAGAACGCCGCTCCGATAACGTCACCGGCAGGCATGGACTGAAATACCTTCGGCAGTGTTATGAACATAAGCCCGGGACCGCCGTTGAGTGCGCTCTTGTCCCCGCCGGAAAAGACGAATACCGAAGGAACTATGATAAGTCCGGCAATCAGAGCAATTCCCGTATCGAAAAGCTCGATGTGCCTTACCGAGCTTTCGAGAGAATCCTCCTTGCGCATATACGAGCCGTATGTGATAAGTATTCCCATTGCTATCGACATCGAATAGAAAAGCTGGCTTGACGCTGCCGCAATAGTCTTGAACAGCATCTCCGGAGTAACGACAGAGAAATCCGGAAGCAGATAGTATGCCGCTCCTTCAAGCGCTCCGTCAAGTGTCATCGTGTATATTTCGATACCGATTATTAGAAGCACCAGCGCAGGCATAAGCACCTTGCTTACCTTCTCTATACCATTCTGGACTCCGAGAAGAATAACCACAGCATTAAGCGCAACATATATAACGAAGAATATCGTTGTGTCTGAGGAATTCCCGGTAAAACTGCTGAAGAACGTTGTTTCCGCGCCTGTTTCGGTAATTACCGTTTCCGCGGTTTCCGCTCCGTGTCCGGTAATGAACATGGTCATATACTTGAGCACCCAGCCGCCGATATCGCAGTAATAAGAAAGTATTATCGCGGGGATTATCGACGCCGCCCAGCCCATAAATGCCCACTTTGAGCTGACCTGCTTGTAAGCGCCGAGAACACTCTTGCCGGTGCGTCTCCCTATCGCGATCTCCGTCAGCATAAGCGTAAAGCCGAATGTTACCGCAAGAATAAGGTAAACAAGCAGAAAGAAGCCGCCGCCGTATTTCGCAGCAAGATACGGGAATCTCCAGATATTGCCGAGTCCTACCGCCGAGCCTGCCGCAGCAAGAATAAAACCGAGCCTGCTGCCGAACTTAGCGGTGCCTTCCCGCTTCTTTTCTATTTCCATTATGACCTCCTGCAGGTCTTACGATCTCCGATCTTCAGACCTTTCCTCTCCGAATATATATATTTCTGAAAAGCATCAATGATTATTATAAACTATATTTAAAGAAATGTCAACATTTTAACAGATAAAAAGTATTCTTGCCGGAACATTATCAGCTGTGAACCGCCGAACATGATAAAGACCGGACGGAATGCTCCGGTCCGGTCTCTATCGAAATAAGAGGGTAATGAAATATAGGGAAAATCTTATTTACAGGATCATTATAATACACAAACTTAAAATTTACTTAAACCAGCGGCTGCAAACCGGGATTGACGGGAATGAAGATATATGATATAATCGGTTCAGAGATCAAGGAAAGGCAGGCGATACAATGGATCCGAGAACAGCTCTTTTTTCATATCCGGACGCCTACGACGTTAAAGGCACAGACAGGCTTTTTGTCCGTGCAATGAGAGACTGCTGCGTCTATCATTACCGGAATTGCCCGGAATACCGGAAGATACTTGATTCCGCCGGATTCGATCCTTACGGGATAAAAAGTCCCTCCGACATTGCAAAACTCCCGTTCATTCCGACAGTTTTTCTGAAAAAGCACCGTATCTACTCCATGCCGCAGTACCGTATGCCGATAAAGGCGACATCTTCCGGCACCGGCGGCGTTTACAGCAGGATAGGTTTCGATACGCAGGGGCTCTACTGCGGACTCAGAATGGTGCTGAAAGTATTCGGACTGCGCGGCATAGTCTCACCGCAGCCCTGCAATTACGTTATTCTCGGCTACAAGCCGCATAAGAGCAACCACACCGCTATTGCAAAGACCGCCTACGGCTACACTCTGCTCACACCTGCCGTAAGCCGTACATTCGCGCTGAAATATACGGACGGGGCATACAAGCCCGATCTCGAAGGTATAGCCGCTGCTGTGGTGCGCAATTCCCGCTCTCCTTTCCCGACGCGGTTCATAGGATTTCCCGCATACACTTGGTTTATGCTCCGGCTTATGGACGAGCGCGGCATGAATGTCAAGCTCCCGGCAGGCTCGAAGATAATGCTGGGCGGCGGCTGGAAGCAGTTCTACAAGGAGCAGGTCAACAAATCCGACATGTACGCACTTGCAAAGAAAGTGCTGGATATCGACGAAGAAAACATCATCGAAAGCTACGGTGCCGCAGAACACCCAATACTCTACTGCGACTGCAAAAACCACCATTTCCATATCCCGGTGTACAGCCGCGTCATCATACGAGACGTGAATACGCTGGAACCGCTGGGATACGGCAAGACCGGGCTTGTGAACCTTATTACCCCTATGGTTTACGGCACGCCCATACAGAGCATCGTCACCGACGATCTCGGCATTCTTCACAGAGCGGAGGAATGCGGCTGCGGTATTGACTCACCCTACCTTGAGATAATCGGGCGCGCGGGATTCACCGATGTAAAGACCTGCGCTGCCGGAGCCGAGGAGATACTGAAAACGGCGGGAGGTGACGCACAGTGATACTTTTCGGAGGAAAGATATACCCGACTGACAGGCAGAGCGAGCTGCTCGGAATACTCGAAAAGCGCATCAACCGCACTCTCGCTTTCGGAAACCTTGACCGGGAGACTGTGATATCCGCACTCGACGATCTTGCGGTACGCATTGCACTCGGCAGATTCGACAAGCTTATCGCCGGATTCGCGCCGGACGATGTGATGAAGTACAAGAATGCAGCGATAACGGCAATGAAGCGCGAGAACCTTGAAACAAGGCTTGCCGTGGAACTTCCGGACAATATTATGGCAGGACGCACAGGCAATCTGATACACTCCGTCCGCCCTCTCGGCACAATAATGCACATCGCTGCGGGAAACGCGGACGGACTTCCGGCTCTGAGCGTTCTCGAAGGGCTGGTCACCGGCAATGTGAACATACTGAAGCTGCCCTCCGCGGACAACGGGATAACGATAAAGATTCTTACCGAGCTTATAGAAACAGCACCGGAGATCGCGGACTACATCTACGTTTTCGACACACCCTCGACTGATGTGGACGCTATGCGGAAGATGGCGGATATCTCGGACGGGATAGTTGTCTGGGGCGGAGAAGCGGCTGTCAAGGCTGTCCGGGCGCTTGCTCCTGCCGGCGCAAAGCTTATCGAATGGGGGCACCGCCTCGGATTTGCATATATTTCCGGTTACGAGGACGAGAATGCGGAGCTTGCTGCGCTCGCAAAGCACATCGCCGAGACCGGACAGATGCTGTGCAGTTCATGCCAGACGATCTATCTTGACACTTACGATACAGATACACTCGATATGTTCGCTGAAAAATTCCTGCCCGTGCTGGAAAGAGCCGCCGACGCATACCTGCACACAGATATAGGAGCTTCGGCACAGCTGTCGGTGAACAGGTACTGCGAACGGCTTGAAAGTGCTGCCGGATTTTCCCGCCGAATAGACCGGCATACGCTGTACGGAAGAAACTGTTCGGCAACGGTATGCCGCGGAAGTACGCTCGAACTGTCGGGAATGTACGCAAACGTGCTTGTGAAACGGCTTCCGGAAAAGCATATCCTCCCTGTGCTCCGCCGGACAAAGGGAACTCTCCAGACCGCCGGGCTTATCTGCTCGCCGGAAAAACGGGACAGACTTACGGAAATGCTTATCCGCTCCGGGGTCAACCGTGTTATGCGCGCAGGTGATATGTCGGCGTCTTTCACAGGCGAAGCGCATGACGGAGAGTACCCGCTGAGGCGCTATATAAGGAATACAGACACCGAAATTTTGTAAGATATATTATATTTGCAGGTGCCGATTTAGTCAATTTGCATATTGACGAAAACCTGTAATACATTTATAATAAAAGGGTATGCAGATGTTATTCTGCCTAATGTACAAAGGTACATATTTTTAAGGAGGTCAACTCAAATGAAATTAAACAAGATCGTATCCGGAATCGCAGCAGCTGCTGTTACAGCTTCCGCTCTCGCAGTTTCTTCCGGTGCAGCACTCGTCGTTTCCAACGCTACAAACACAGGCTTCAGCAGCACAGCAGGTATGTGGATGCAGCAGATCTATATCCCCGGACAGGATATCGACTTTGGTATAGATCCTCGTGAAATGGGCAAGATCGTATTCACCATTACTCCTGAGAATCCCGAAGATTTTGAAGGCGGCACAGGCGGCGGCGTAGTAATCTCCAGCGGTCCGCAGAACGGTGCTCCCGCAGATCACAACTGGGCAAGCTCGAACTTCTGGGGCGTTTACGACGAAGATAAAGAGATCTTCGGACGTGATCCCGAGAACGACACAAACCCGATCCACACAGAGATCGCAGGCGACTACATCTACACACTTACAGTAAACGTAGATGATACAAACTGCGTTCAGCAGGAAAGCTATGATGCAGTTGACTGCTACGTTCAGATCGCACTCCAGGAATGGGGCAACGAGATCTTCACTGACATCAAGGTGCTCAGCCTTGATATCTATGACAAGTCCGGCGCTCTTATGGGCTCTTTCGACGGCGACGGCAACTTCACAGCAGGTACAGCTTCCGCTCCTGTTTCTGCTCCCGCAGCTGAGACAGCGGCTGCTCCCGCAGAAGAGACAACAGCAGCTCCCGCAGCAGGTGATGTTGCAGCAGCTACAGATTCCACAAAGGGATCTCCTAACACAGGTATCGAGGACGTTGCAGTTGTTGCAGGTATCGCTCTCGTAGCAGGCGGCGCTATCGTAGTTGCAAAGAAGAGAAAGTAAGTCTTACATAACAGGCTCGAAAGGACACCACTCGCTGGTGTCCTTTTTGTCTGTCAAAAAAGATGCTTTTTTGACAGACCTGTCCTGCGCGGACAGCGTCAACCCCTGTCCTGCGCGGACAGCGCCAACCCCTTTAAAAAGGGGTTGGATCCCTAAACCTGATCCCGTAAAACGGAGCATTGATAGTTTCTGCGAAAAATGAAATATACTTCTAAAAGATAAAAGCGGACAGGTCACCCTGCCCGCTTAATGTTATGTGCTGTCACGCAAGCTTCTTCTTTATCGTGATCTCTACCGATTTTCCGATTATTCCGACGATAACGTCGTCAGCAAGATTCGCGATTATCGACTTTTCAAGCTCGTCCCATGCTTCCGTATCGCCTTCGGCTTCATTGCGGTACTGCGCAAGAGACCATGCACTTGAGTAGCCGTAGGGATCCTGGTACATACCCATATCATAGAAAGTATAGGGCGATTCGCTGTAGATCATTGCGGAAGAATCGGCTGTCTGCGCGTAGTTCGCGAGCATTATTTCAGCAGCAATGCGGATCTTGTTCATAATGCCCTTTGCGGCTGCGTTCACGCCGGACTTGGATACCGCAAGCACCTTGTCTCTGTCGATAGTCGGAAGAATGTTCTCCGGCTCAACCTTGACATGAACTTCATATTCGCTGCCCTTGTTCTCGATCCAGAACATACCTGTACCGTAATGCAGAAGGTTCGGCAGCATCTCGATAAGCTCTTCCGATAAAAGGTTGAGCTTCATTTCCTGTTTATGGCTGAGGCCGTTGTAAGCTGCGATCTTATGTGCTTCATTGTGTATCTGGCTTACAGAAGCCTCGTCTTTTTCAAATCTGTAGATATCGGTTCTCATAATATGTGTCCTTTCCTTGGAAGTCTTTAATACCGAATGTTCACGCTTCCGGATATATTATTAACTATTATAGCACATATTTGATATATAATCAAGTGATTTTTAAAAAATCGGCAGTGAATCGCTTCACTGCCGACATATTGTTATGCTTTGAAAAGTTCCGATACAGCGTCCTCTTTAAGGTCTGCGCCGATAACACAAAGTCTTCCGATAGTGCTTGCACTGCCTGTGCGTACATCGGGAATACCGGGAACATAATCGAAATGGATCCATGTTCCGTCTGTTCCTGCAACGATGCCCTTTGCTCTGAGCACAGTTCCGTACTTCTGCTCATCTGAAAGCGCTTCAAGGCAAGCCTTGATCTCATCTGCGGAGTAGGGTCTTGCTGTCTCCCTGCCCCAGCTGGTAAATACGTCATCGGCATGGTGGTGATGATGATGCTCGTGGTCATGATCGTCATGATCGTGGTGGTGATGATCGTGTTCATGCTCATCGTCATCGTGATCGTGGTGGTGATGCTCGTGGTCGTGGTCATCGTCATCGTGATCGTGGTGATGATGTTCGTGTTCATGCTCATCTTCATCATCGTCATGGTGGTGGTGATGATCGTGCTTTGCAGCTTCCTCAAGCAGAGCCTTCAGCTCGTCATCAAGCGTGTTCTTCTGTGTCATTGCGTCAACAAGCTGAGCACCGGTGAGCTGATCCCACTCGGTAGTGACTATCGGAGCCTTCGGATTCTTCTCACGCAGGCTCTTTACGCAGTCGTCCAGCTTGTCCTGCGAAAGACCGGCTGTGTGGCTGAGGATAAGGCAGCTTGCGTATGTGATCTGGTTGTCGAAGAACTCACCGAAGTTCTTCATATACATCTTGTACTTCTTCGCGTCAACAACTGTGGTGAATCCGTCAAGCTCAACATCATGCATATCTATGTTCTGCACCGCTCTGATAACATCACTGAGTTTGCCGACGCCGGAAGGCTCGATGAGTATGCGGTCGGGGTGGTACTGCTCAAGTACCTTTTCAAGCGCGGTCTTGAAGTCGCCCACAAGGCTGCAGCAGATACAGCCGGAGTTCATCTCGGTTATCTCAACGCCGGAATCCTGGAGAAATCCGCCGTCTATGCCTATCTGACCGAACTCGTTCTCGATAAGCATAAGCTTCTCGCCCTTATAGCCCTCGGCGATAAGCTTCTTTATCAGTGTTGTCTTTCCTGCGCCGAGAAATCCCGAAAAAATAGTTATCTTTGTCATTTTTTATTCTCCTGTCTTTTTATTGTATCCCTGCCCTCCGGCAGAGTTGTTTTTATTTGTTCAGCCGCGCTTCGTCATATCATGGAGACTACCTTTTCTGCCGGCGGTTCGGCATCTTTAAGCTCGTATATCTCCATGGTCGGGTAGTCGATGTTGTATGCGTTGTCATGCGCGACTTTGATGCCTGCGGTTATGGTGACCCAGTGCTCCGGGCGGGGCTTGAAGTCCTTATTGTATGTCCCGGCGATCCACGCAAACTGTATGTCCTCCGCACAGCAGTTCATGATGTATCTTCCCACAGCGAAAGTTCCCTTCGGGAACCGGGGCTGTTTGGTTATCATCATTTTTACGGTAACTTTCTTGCCGTCATAGTTTCTGGTATTCTCCATGATATCGCTGAACCACAGACCGTAATGTTCATCGGAAATAACGATGTTGGAAGCGTTCATGTCGAACGGCATCGGATCGACTATATCATCGAGCTTCATCTCGCCGCTGTCAGCTTCGTAGTATATCGTAACGCGCCTGTTAACGCTTCGCACGGTCTTATGCAGGTCTTCGACAGCAGCATTGCCCTCGTAACGGTTGAATACAACAAGGTCAGTGAAGTTGATCTTTTCCGTTACAAGCGGACGGAAGCTTGTGTTGTACTGGAGGAATGTTGTTGCATCAGCAACAAGCACTACCTGGAATATATTCCAGTCCTCCGGCATATTCATCACAAGATCGCCGAGACTCCACATTCCGTTATACTCGATGACCACACAGTCTGCGCCGCTGTCGCGCACCAGCTTGTTCAGGTTCTTTTTTGTGAGTTCGGAAACGTCCTCGATCACTTTCATTGTGATCTTCGCGTTCCCGCTCTTTGAGAGATCGTATTCCTCCACGCCTTCCTCGCATACGAGTAAAAGAATGTTGTCACCCGCAGCAAAGCGCTCGTCGTCCAGAGTTCTCTGCACAAACGTAGTCTTGCCCGCCTCGAGAAATCCGAGGAACATATAAACGGGTATCGTTCTTTCCGCCATTTTTCTGCCTCCGTTTTATTTATCCGCTGTGCCGCACTTCCCGCACTTTATCAGGACTTCTATATCCCCGTCCGGAACGCCTGCACCGCATCTTGTAAGATCTTCCTTTATCCGCTTGCAGCTTTCATCGTCCACGCTGTACACACTTCCGCATACGCGGCATCTCATGCTGACACCGTGCCTGTCCTCCTCCGCAAGAGAGTACACATTCTCCCGGCTCTCAACATTCACGTCCTTGCGGACAACTCCGCATTTTACAAGGTCACGCATTATCCTGTACACTGTGCTTTCGGACGGTACAGTTCCTCCGCTCTCCTTTGCAAGCATCGCCGTAATATCCCTTACCGTAAGGGCTTCACCGCCGTGCGCTCTGAGAAAATCCAGCAGCACGGCTCTTTGCACCGTATTATATACTGCCATAACGTCCTCCGTGATACGCAAAACAAAAATGACAATCATTTTCAAATTGGTATTATATCACCTTTTCACTGCTTTGTCAAGTACTTTTTACTGCTTTACAAACCGCACCGATTGTGATATAATGATTCTATTACCGGACAGTCAGCAGGGAGATACTATGAGTAAGAAAAAACTTGCATTGGTCATAACAGCCGCCGCACTTGCTATCGCATCGGCTGTGCTTGCGGCTGTCTTTCTCTCCTTACCGTCGGGAAAGCACACAGCTGAGATCACTTCCGACGGTAAGGTGATACGCACGATAGACCTGCATACCGCGCCGGACGAGGTTTTCACCGTGGAAAGCGCTCACGGCACAAATACAGTCACGGTAAAGAACGGCACTATATCGGTAACGGAAGCGAGCTGTCCCGACAAGATCTGCGTTGATCACGGAGAACTGCGCACGGAGATGCTGCCGATAGTGTGTCTGCCGAACAAGCTGATTATAACTTTCATCTGAAACAAAGCGAGGTACGATATGGCGATAAGCTACAATCTCTATATGGAACACGGCTTCACGAATATCCGCTCACTGCTCGGAGCACTTGCGGAGGCTATGAATCTGATAAATCCCGAAGTGCAGAATCACCACCAGAAGACTGCATATCTTGCGTATATCATCGCCAAGAATGCCGGGTATTCCCAGCGCGAGCTTGAAAGTGTGATATACGCTTCCCTGCTGCATGACATAGGCTCCGTGATATACGACAATCAGGGGACAATCGAAGAAATAGAGCGCGAAGCGGAGCAGATTTCCCTGCTCGGCGCGAAGATGCTGTACGGGCTGGAAGGATTCGACGACATAACCGAGATCATATCTTTCTGTCAGTTAAGCTGGCAGCGCCTTTTAAAGCAGCTTGACAGTCTTGATGCTATTGACGGTGACCGCGCGCATACCGAAAAGCTGATGCGGCTCGCCTCCATAATACATATCGCGGACACGATATCTGTAATAGCTGATACAAAGCAGCCCATACTCAATCAGGTAAAAAACATAGTCTGCATTGCCAATTCCATGCGCGGAACGGAGTTTTCGGAAGAAGCGGCGGACACGTTCAAGATGATCTCGGAGAACGAGTTCATCTGGTTTGATCTTATGTTCCGCCCGGCGATACTGTCGCTGTTCACCGGTGAGATAAGGCGGGTCTCTCTTGAAGAGACCGTCAGCCTTACCCAGCTGATGTCCCGCATAATCGACTACCGCAGCTCTTTCACGGCTATGCACTCCGCGGGCGTTGCTGCATCAGCCATGAAGCTCGGCGAGCTTACCGGAATGACGCGCACGGAATGTATGATGATGAAGATAGCCGGCAACCTGCACGATATAGGAAAGCTGAAAGTACCGCGCTCAATACTTGAAAAGAACGGCAGGCTCACCGACGAGGAATTCAATATTATTAAAGAACACCCCTACTTCACAAGGCTGATACTAATGGGGGTTGACGGATTCGGCAAAATTGCCGACTGGGCAGGCTTCCACCACGAGAAGCTGAACGGAAAAGGATATCCGTTCGGATTCGGAGCCGATGAGCTCGATCTCGGCTCCCGGATAATGGCAGTTGCCGACATCTTCTCCGCCATAACCGAAGTTCGCCCGTACAGGGACGGAATGCCGAAAGAACAGGCAATAAAGGTAATGCGCGAGAATGTATCTTCCGGTGCGATCTGCGGTGATATCACCGCCCTGCTGCTTGACCACTACGATGAGGTCGATGAAGCACGCTGCTCCGCTTCCCGTGAAGCAGGCAAGCGCTACTTCGAGTCGCTGAAACAGCGCTGACGCGCGTCTTTGCAGACAGCACCGGGCTCTGCCCGGACCCGCAAGGTCTGTCGGTCATCCCCTCTGTCACCTGACGGTGACACCTCCCCGTTTGCGGGGAGATCACCTTTAAAAAGGGCTTGATCCTAAATCTGATGCCGTAAAACGAAAATCAAGGGGTCTCTGAACAGAAAGAAATACCGCTGAATTTGATAATTCAGCGGTATTGTTATTATATCTTTATATTACATCAACATCTATCCATAGACAAAATCAGTAATTTCGTCACGATTCAGATACGCGCGCAGAGCGCGCTCCACAATTGTGAATTGTGAATTGTGAATTGTGCATTTGTCTATTCTTACACTATCTCGGAATGGTATTCCTGGAGAGACTTTACGCCGATGTGATCGTTGTTCCTGAGAGCACGGATACCCTCGGCACTTGCCTTCGCCGCCGCCATTGTGGTGATGTACGGAATTCTGTGCTTTATCGCGTACTGGCGGATATAGCTGTCGTTGTGGACACTGGTCTTTCCGGCAGGAGTATTGATGATAAGCTGTATATCGCCGTTCGTGATGCAGTCGGTGATATTGGGTCTTCCCTCATAGAGCTTGTTGATGCGCTCTGCCTTGATTCCCGCGTCAACTATCATCTCGTAGGACTTGCCGGTTGCAAGAATACGGAAGCCAAGATCTTCAAATGCCTTCGCTATCTCCACAAGCTCGCCCTTGTCGCGGTCACATACGCTGAGCAGAACCGTTCCCTCGGACGGAAGCTTGGTCTGTGTAGCTTCCTGTGCCTTGTAATATGCCTCGCCGAAGGATTTTGAAATACCGAGCACCTCGCCTGTCGAACGCATCTCCGGTCCGAGCACGGGGTCAACTTCCTGGAACATATTGAACGGGAATACCGCTTCCTTTACGCCGTAATGCGGTATCTTCCTGTCATGCAGCTGCGGTACGGGAGACGGATTTCCGGTAAGCTCGGAAGTCATTATCTCCGTTGCGATCTTAACCATATTTATGCTGCATACCTTTGATACCAGCGGTACGGTTCTCGATGCACGGGGATTTGCTTCAAGCACATACACCGTGTCGTCCTCGATCGCGTACTGCATATTCATAAGTCCGCAGACATTCATCTCTACCGCGATCTTGCGTGTGTATTCCTTGATAGTGTCGATGTGCTTCTGAGACAGGTTCTTCGCCGGGAGTATGCAGGCCGAGTCGCCGGAATGAACACCTGCAAGCTCGATATGCTCCATAACGGCGGGAACGAAGCAGTGCTTTCCGTCGGATATCGCGTCAGCTTCGCACTCGGTAGCATGATGCAGGAAACGGTCAATGAGTATGGGTCTGTCCGGCGTTACGCCAACAGCGGCAGACATATAAACTCTCATCATCTCGTCGTCGTGAACGATCTCCATTCCGCGTCCGCCGAGAACATAGGACGGGCGAACCATTACCGGGTAGCCGATCTTGTTCGCTATTTCAAGAGCCTCATCAACATTGACAGCCATTCCGGACTCCGGCATGGGTATTCCGAGCCTGTCCATCATAGCGCGGAAGTGGTCTCTGTCCTCTGCGAGGTCTATGGTCTCGGGAGACGTTCCGAGTATTCTTACGCCGTTCTTTTTAAGGTCAGCAGCAAGATTGAGCGGAGTCTGACCGCCGAACTGTGCGATAACGCCGACCGGCTTCTCCTTCTCGTAGATGCTGAGTACGTCTTCAAGAGTAAGGGGCTCGAAATAGAGCTTGTCGGAAGTATCGTAGTCAGTGGAAACTGTTTCGGGGTTGCAGTTTACGATTATCGACTCGAATCCGAGCTTTTTGAGTGCGAGTGCGGCATGAACGCAGCAGTAGTCGAACTCGATGCCCTGACCTATTCTGTTGGGACCGCCGCCGAGTATCATGATCTTCGGCTTATCGGTATTTACGGGGCTTTCGTCCTTGTCGAGATGATAGGTGGAGTAGTAGTACGCGGAGTTCTCGGTACCGCTTACATGTATGCCTTCCCATGCTTCCTTTATGCCGAGCTTATTACGCTCCGCACGGATATCGTCCTCGGAAACGTCAAGGAGCTGTGAGAGGTAACGGTCACTGAAACCGTCGAGTTTAGCCTGTCTGAGTGCTTCTGCGGAGGGGAGGCTTCCCTTTCCTGCAAGAAGCTTTTCTTCTTCGTCAACAAGCTCCTTCATCTGCTCGATGAACCAGCGCTTGATCTTTGTGAGATTCCAGAGTTCCTCTACCGTTGCGCCCTTACGGAGTGCCTCATACATAACGAACTGGCGCTCGCTCGTGGGATAGGTGAGCTTCATGAGCAGCTCTTCCTTGGAAAGATCGTGGAAGTTCTTTGCGAATCCGAGACCGTAGCGTCCTGTCTCAAGGCTTCTTATTGCCTTCTGGAATGCTTCCTTGTATGTCTTGCCGATACTCATGACTTCGCCTACGGCACGCATCTGCGTACCCAGCTTGTCCTCGGCGCCTTTGAATTTTTCAAATGCCCAGCGTGCAAATTTGATAACAACGTAGTCGCCGCCGGGAACGTACTTGTCAAGAGTACCGTACTTTCCGCAGGGGATATCCTTGAGCGTAAGTCCGCACGCGAGCATTGCGGAAACAAGAGCTATCGGGAAACCGGTAGCCTTTGACGCAAGCGCGGAGGAACGTGAGGTCCTTGGGTTGATCTCGATAACGACTATGCGTCCGGATTCGGGGTCACGGGCGAACTGACAGTTGCAGCCGCCGATAACTTCAACGGATCTTACGATCTTGTAGGAATACTCCTGAAGCTGCTTCTGTACGTCCTCCGGGATAGTCAGCATAGGTGCCGAGCAGAAGGAATCGCCGGTATGTACGCCGATAGGATCTATGTTTTCTATGAAGCAGACGGTGATGACGTTGTCTTCGGAGTCGCGTACAACTTCAAGCTCAAGCTCCTCCCAGCCGCTTATAGACTCTTCCACAAGCACCTGTCCCACAAGGCTTGCCTGAAGACCTCTTGCGCAGACTGTCTTCAGCTCGTCAACGTTATATACAAGTCCGCCGCCTGCGCCGCCCATAGTATATGCGGGACGGAGAACTACCGGATATCTGAGCTTCTCGGCGATCTTCACAGCTTCGTCAACAGAATATGCAACTTCGCTTCTCGGCATGCCGATACCGAGCTTTTCCATGGTGTGCTTGAACTCGATGCGGTCTTCTCCGCGCTCGATAGCGTCAACCTGTACACCTATTACTTTTACGTTGTATTTATCCAGCACTCCTGCTTTCGACAGCTCGGAGCACAGGTTAAGTCCCGACTGACCGCCGAGGTTCGGCAGAAGAGCATCGGGACGCTCTTTTTCGATTATCTGTGTAAGCCGCGCGAGATTGAGCGGCTCGATATATGTTATGTCGGCGACATCGGGATCGGTCATTATCGTGGCGGGATTTGAGTTCACAAGCACGATCTCATATCCGAGCTTGCGGAGCGCCTTGCACGCCTGGGTGCCGGAATAGTCGAACTCGCACGCCTGACCTATGATTATCGGTCCCGATCCGATTATCATAATTTTGTTGATGTCCTGTCTTTTTGGCATAAAGCATTCCCCCGTATTAAATTTTTCGCTTGCGCATACTAAATAATATAATAGCACATTATGATGAAAAATGCAAGATTTTTTATAAAGAAAATTCAAAAAAGACTGCCGAACTTTTAATACTTCAGCAGTCCTTTATTACCCGCGTTTCCGCCGGCATCTCATTCCTCGCCGGTAAGGATACGCATTATATCGGCAGAGATATCATGTTTCAGCGACATGATGGCATTGAGATCTTCCTTGACGCCGAAACGATCATAGTAGAAATAGAGGATATCGCACTTCCGGTACGCAAGCTCGTGGTCTTCAAGCTCGTCACCCCGGCGCTCTATCATATTCGTGTAGTAGAATACCGGCTTGCGGGAATCCGTGATCTCGCGCTCAAACAGCTCCAGCCAGAAGTCATACAGTTCCTTGCGCGTCTCCGCAAACGGGATCGTCACGAATCTGTATATCAGCAGCTTGTCCGTGCTGAGCTTTTCAAGCTCCCTGCTTAGCATTACCTCGCGTTCCACGCTGTTCTTCGTGAAGATGCCGTCGTCCGGTATCGTACCCCAGCGCAGAAGTATTTCGGACAGCGGCATATCCACCGCCAATATCGACTCCGGTATGCGCAGTCTCGCACGGGTTATGCTGTGATTTCTGCTCTGCATCTTCCGGACGATATCGTCCTTGTATTCCGCGGCGTTATAGTAGCCGATATCATACATTCCCATTCTTCCGGCACGTCCGGCGATCTGCTTGATCTCGTTTCCGTGCAGGAACCGGCGCTTTCTCCCGTCGAATTTGTAGGATTCGAGGAATACCACCCGCTTTATCGGCAGGTTCAGTCCCATTCCCACCGCGTCGGTAGCTACAACTACCTCCGTCTCGCCGCGGATAAAGCGGGAAACCTCGCTCCGGCGCACATCATAGGGCAGATCTCCGTATATCACGCTTGCTTTAATTCCGACACTCCGGAGCTGTTCCGCGAAATTAAGCACGCTCTTCTTCGAGAATGCGATCAGAGCGTCCTCCGGCTCAACGTCACGCGGGAAAACGAAATCCCGCTCATCACACTTCAGCGGCACCGAACGCTTGTGATACTTTATCTCATAGCTGTCGCCGCACAGGTTTATCAGCGATACGAGGATATCCTGCGCATCTTCGGAACCGCAAAGATGTATCTCCCCTGCCATAAGTCCGAGGACTGCGGCTGTCCATGCTCCTCCGCGCTCCTCGTCCTCGATAAGCTGGCATTCATCAACTACCGCGACATCGTAATATTCGCCGGTGTTGAGCATCTCCACAGTGGAGGACGTATGTGACGCAAACGGAACGTCGATCTCCTCCTCGCCGGTCTTCATACGGCACGGCACGCCTTCAAGATTGAACTTCTCGCAGATCTCGTATGCCAGCAGTCTGAGGGGGGCAAGGTACACGCCCGTCTGCGCGTTCCGGCATGCTATCAGAGATTCGTATGTCTTACCGGAGTTGGTGGGTCCGAGGTGGAGTATGAAATGCCGATGCATTCCCCTCGCTCCGGGATAAAGCTGGGTCACGTCCTCCGGTATCTCCTTGAGTATGAGCTTATGCGCGCTTTCGGCATTTTTCAGCTGTTCGTGCATAAACTCGACAGTTTTCTTATATCCCTCGCCCGCCGTTATAAGTCCGGTCAGCTTCTCGCGCCCGAATCTTGCAATAACGCCGGAATAGAGCATTCCGAGACGGGGGCAGGCGGGTCCTCCGCGTTCGATTAAATCGCGGATTATGCTGTTTCTTGTGGATTCGCCGTACTCCGTGCCGTCAAGTATCCTGCGGGCTGCAAATCCCCGCGCCAGCTCCCTCATATCGCGGTACAGCGGTCCCGACATATATATCACATTGTCAACACGCTTCTTGTTCAGCGCCGCTTCATCATAGAGCCTGCGCATGAACTTGCTCTGGATATTCTCCGTTACGAACTCGCTGGTTGCTTCTTTAAGGAACTTGGCAGGAAGCACACGGCGGATATCGGAATAATGCTCCGCCACCAGAGCCGAAACGATCTCAACTATCCTGCGTTCGTCCTCCGGGCTGTATGTGTAGTCCATATACTGCCGGAACAGCTCTTTGCGCTTTTCCTGCTTGTTCTTCTTCTGATTCGCCTTTTTACGCCGGTTCTTGTCCTTTTTCCGTTCTGCGGCATTCTCCGCACTCTGCACCATACCGGCGATGTGCTTTTCATAAGCGCTTATAACACGCGGTGCGGACGCGGCGTTCTCCGAGCAGAGCAGCTTATAGAACCTGCCGGCGGAAAGTGCCGCTTCCACCGCAGCCTGTCCTTCCGGCGAAGCTATATATTCTTCCGTCTTACGCTTCAGCTCTTCCGCGTCCGCCGTCCCGCCCGCCGTTTCCGCAAACCGTCTCTTCACGGTAAGAACGGCGCTTGCGCGGCAATTCACCTTTCCGCGTTCTATAAACTGTTCTATTGTCGGTATCGCCACGTCCGCACCGCCTTTATTCCTTGATATGATCCATTCCCTGACCGAGTATTGACCGGACATGGTCATCGGCAAGAGAATAGAACACCGTCTTCCCGTCACGTCTGAACTTGACGAGACTCGCCTGCTTCAATATCCGCAGCTGGTGTGACACCGCGGACATACTTGCGCCTATGAGTGTCGCGATATCGCAGACGCACAGCTCCGCTTCAAACAGAGCATAAAGTATCTTTATGCGGGTGCTGTCACCGAAGATCTTGTACAGCTCGGCAAGATCGAAAAGCGAATTTTCGTCCGGCATTATCCCGCTTATCCTGCGCACCGTTTCCTCGTGAACATGCTGAAATTCACAGGAAGGCGCTTTTTCTTCATTATTCTTCATTCTTTCACCGTCAGTCAGAGAATACCTGCACCCAGTAGTCCATACCGCCGGAAACATAATGTCCTATTCCGACTTTATTGAAATTGTCGGAAAGAATGTTGCCCCGGTGTCCCGTCGATTTCATCCAGCTGCTCATTACAGCCGATGCGCTTGTCTGACCGCCGGCAATATTCTCTCCTGCATAACCGTAGTCGATGTTCATTTCATCAAGAACGGTGAAATTGTTGGAACCGTCAGGACGGGTATGCGCGAAATGACCGGCAACTTCCTTTGCACGAAGGCTTGCCGCCTTGTCGAGCATAGGATCCATTACCAGCGGAGCAAGTCCGCGCTTTGCACGTTCTTCATTGAGCAGCCTTACTACTTCCTTTGTCTCTTCGGAAGCGGAAGGATCGTTGAAGATGCTGTCTCCGCTCACATCGTTTCCGGTTGCGGCAGCCCATTCGCTGTCGGAAAGGCTGTAAGTGCATACCGAACTTGACTTCAGACCGCTCACATAGGCTCTTGCTTTAAGCGTCATTCCGCGGGTATATTCGATCGCTCCGGTGTACTTCCGGGAGCTCTTTGTCGGAGCCGTTCCGTCAGTCGTATAGTATATGACCGCGCCGGAAGAAGCGGATCTCAGAGTAAGCATAAGCTTCCCGTTCTTCACCGTTTCGGTGATAACAGGCTTCTGCGCACGGGGAGTTATCGTTATCTTTATTGAAGCCACGGACTTGCCGCTCTTGTTGTACTCTATCGCACGGATAGTGGTTTTCGCAGCAGCCGCAAGCTGTTTCTTATACACCGCCGAAGATTTCGTGGGCTTGGTATTGTTTGTGGTATAATATATGGTATCCGAGCTGCTCTGCGGGATAAGCCGGAGCTTTACATACTTGCCGGAATAGCTGATCGAATAATCTATAAGCTTCGCCGCGGAAGCGTTTACCGGCGGTATGAAAACAAGTATCGCCGCTGCCATTACAAAGGCTGTGAAAAGAGCCGTTATTTTTCTGACTGTATTTGTCATCTCGTCCTCCTTGAGGTTCAAAGCACTATTTTTCTGCATTCCATATAGAATCTCTTGTCCGCCGCGTGACCCATAGAGAAGGTCTTGCGCGGAAGAGCGCCGTCCTTGATAACTGTCGGGAAAAGCTCGGTCTTCTGCATATCCGGCAGGATAAAGCCAATATTTCCTTCCTTTTTCGAGAGCTGTTTTACAACATCTGCGCCGTGGATATAATCCACCTTTCCGCCGTTCTTTGCAAGATACTCGTCGATGAAGTCCTGGAGACTGCCGACTGACAGCTCGGAAGTGCGGTTGTGTATGTAGCAGAGACGCTCGCTGCCGTTCACTACGGCGATGAAGCGCTGTGACGAAAGCTCGCCGTTAAGACCCAGCTTCTTCTCCGCTTCACGCATGAACTTTTCGGTATCCACGCCCATTACGATACGCTGGATAGCCTCGAAACGTATCGCACGGCTGTGGAGGTTTACGATCTCCGCAAGAGCGTATCTTGCCGGGTGATCCGAAAGATCCTTGCCTGGATTTGCAGCTTTAAGACGTTCATAATACTCCTTCGCAGTGGCAAGCGAGTGGTTTCCGTCGCCTACCGCGTACAGAAGTGTGGGATAGCCGGAAATGCCGTACTTCCTGTTGAACGCGTCATTGTCGTTTAACTTTTCAAGCGCCGCCTCAACGCGCTTTTTCTGCGCATCGTCGAGCAGATAGCCTCTTATCTTTCCGCCGCCCTCCATGAGCGGTGTGTCATATATGGGAGCAGTGCGCTCGCGTATCTCCTTGCAGGGATCTATGACTGTTCTCTCTGCGTCGTCGATAAGAACAAGAACATGCGGAAGCTCGATCTGCGCACCCATTCTTACTTTAAGGCGGGGAGGTATGCGCTCCGCCACAGTCGCTTCGGTGGCACGGACAGAGGAACTGCTGCCGACATGGTAGTCGTACTGCTCAAGGTCTATCGCGCCTACGATACCCCTTCTTACCATTCCGTCCGACTGCGTACGCTCCACATAGATCATAGCGTTGCTGTAATAGCGGAAGAATCCGCTTTCGAGCATTCCGCGCATATTTTCGTGGATACGGTCTATCCTTGCATCAACATCGGTCTCTTCAAGATAGACCTCCGGAAGTATGAGTCCGAGCGTCGAAGGGGAATCCCCTACCCTGTTCTCGACTCTTGCCCAGTATTCAGGCTCACCGGTGTACTGGTCACATGCCGCCACCGCCCATTTTTCCATATCAGTCTTTACCGGCAGAAGTATATCCGCCGCGCCGAATGCCGTCTTCATAAAGCCACCTCCGGAGTTTACCGTTAAAATAACATATATGTATTAATTATACCACATCTTTCTCCGTATTGCAACAATTTTTTCTCTCCGATCCGCATTTTTCCGGCAGGACAGCTTTCCTGTTCCCGAAAAAGGTAAATATGCACAAAATAATAACGCAAGTTGCACAAAATTATTCTTGACAAACCAAGTAAAATATGGTAATATTATTAAGGTGAGTGCGAGGGCTTGTACAGTCAATACCTCCCCGCACCGAACAATTTATCAGCGTGTCCGGACCGATCCGGAACGCGGCGGAAGGAGTTTTTCAAATGACCTATTTAGAAATCGAAAACGTAGTCGGAAGAGAAATACTCGACTCGAGAGGAAACCCCACAGTTGAGGCTGAAGTTACCCTCGCAGACGGTACTGTTGCAAGAGGAACCGCTCCCAGCGGCGCTTCCACAGGTGAATTCGAGGCTCTCGAGCTTCGTGACGGCGATAAGAGCCGCTACCTCGGCAAGGGCGTTCAGAAGGCTGTTGACAACATCAACAACATCATCTGCGATCTCCTCGTCGGTATGGACGCTTCCGACACATACGCTATCGATAAGGCTATGATAGACAAGGACGGCACAAAGGATAAGTCCAACCTCGGTGCAAACGCTATCCTCGCGGTATCCATCGCCTGCGCAAGAGCAGCTGCTACCGCACTCGATATCCCGCTGTACAGATTCCTCGGCGGCGTTCAGGGAACAAAGCTTCCTGTTCCTATGATGAACATTCTCAACGGCGGTGCTCATGCTGACAGCGCTGTTGATACACAGGAATTCATGATCATGCCTGTCGGCGCTCCCTCTTTCAAGGAAGGTCTCCGCTGGTGTGCAGAAGTATTCCACAACCTCAAGGCTCTCATCAAGAAGATGGGCGACGTTACTGCTGTCGGTGATGAGGGCGGTTTCGCTCCCAACCAGCTCAAGAGCGACGAAGATGCTATCGAGAAGATCCTCGAAGCTATAAAGGCTGCCGGATTTGAGCCCGGCAAGGACTTCATGATCGCTATGGACGCTGCCTCCTCCGAGTGGAAGAGCGAAAAGGGCAAGGGCTTCTATCATCAGCCCAAGTCCGGCAAGGACTTCACAACAGACGAGCTTATCGCTCACTGGGAGGCTCTTGTTGACAAGTACCCGATCATCTCCATCGAAGACGGTCTTGATGAAGAGGACTGGGAAGGCTGGCAGAAGATGACCGCGAAGATCGGTCACAAGGTCCAGCTCGTCGGCGACGATCTGTTCGTTACAAACACAGAGAGACTTGCTAAGGGTATCAAACTCGGAGCAGGTAACTCTATCCTCATCAAGCTCAACCAGATCGGTTCCGTTTCCGAGACTCTCGAAGCTATCAAGATGGCTCACAAGGCTGGCTACACAGCTATTTCTTCTCACCGTTCCGGCGAGACAGCTGATACAACTATCGCTGACCTTGCAGTTGCTCTCAATACCTGCCAGATCAAGACAGGTGCTCCGAGCAGATCCGAGCGTGTTGCTAAGTACAACCAGCTCCTCCGCATCGAGGAACAGCTCGGTGACAGCGCTTGCTACCCCGGAATGGGCGCTTTCAACGTAAAGAAGTAAGTTTATACTGAAACTCAAAGGGTGCTTTCACATGGAAGCACCCTTTATTTTCGTAAAAACATACCAACAAATTGTATAAAATAGCCAAAAATTCAAAATCTTATTGAAAAACAGTCTGTTTTTTGTTATAATAAACTTACTATATATTGTGCCATAAAAAAGACGTTGTATCAAGATATCAAGAGGTGTTAATATGAATGACAGTCTTACAGGCCTGCTCCAGTTTGAGGAGTTTTTATCTCTTGCAGGCGCAGTTATCTGTAATCAGGATAAGGCGTACTTAATAGCTGCAGCAGATGTCAGCGATTTTCATTTTATTAATTCCAACTACGGCTATGATATCGGTGACGATGTACTGCGGAAGATCGCGGAGTTCCTTACTATGTATCTTCCGAATATGGTATATTGCTGCCGTTCCCACTCGGATCATTTCATTGCACTTGTTTGTATAGAGAATGTTGATACAGAACGTATTCTTCAGGAGACACAACGCCTTAAAGAAAGGCTGAAGCTTATTATTGCGGATACCGCAAAGGGTACATCGCCAAACCTGAATGTCGGCATATATTTTGTAAGAAAAGAAGACTCAAACATAATAGACATTGTGGACAAAGCAAATATAGCACGGCGTACCAACAAAGGCAATTATAACATACCGTGTGTGGTTTATTCGGAGCATCTTATGGATATAAAGGAAAACAGCGCAAAAGTACTTCCCCTTTTTGACAACTCGTTCAGAAATGAAGCGATAAGGGTTTATCTTCAGCCCAAGATCTCTTCCGAGACAAAGAAGGTTGTGGGCGCGGAAGCACTTTCAAGACTTATCGACTCAGACGGAAATGTCATTCCGCCTGCTAACTTCATTGCTGCGCTTGAAAAGACCGGAAAGATCGTTGAGCTTGATTTTTACGTTCTTTCGTTTATATGCAAGCTTATCCGCAAGTGGATAGATGAGGGCGTGGAGCCTATCACAATATCGTTCAATCTCAGCCGAATCCATTTCTACAGCAACACTGTTGTAGAGGATATATGCAAGCTTGCCGAGGAGTACAACGTACCTCCCCAGTATATCGAGATCGAGGTCACGGAATCCGTATTCTTCGAGGCTTCGGAGATGATAGTGAAGAAGGTAAACGCGCTGCGCGACTACGGATTCAAGGTAAGCGTTGACGATTTCGGCACCGGTTACTCGTCGCTCAGCCTTATCGGCGTTCTTCCCGTAGATGTTGTAAAGCTCGACAAGAGCTTTGTCAAGGAAAGCCTTAAATCTTCACGCGGAAGCGATCTGATGAAAGGCATAATCAAGATCCTCAATGAGATACATCTTGAGATCGTATGCGAGGGCGTTGAGACAGAGGAAGAAGCCAGTGTTATTTCCGAGTACGGCTGTGATGAGATGCAGGGCTATCTGTTCGACAAGCCTATCCCCTCCGACGAGTTTGAGAGCAAGTATATAAAGGCAGATTGAGAGACTTTTTGAAACTTTTTGAGACTTTTTAAGAAGGGGCTCCGCTTCGGCTGCTCTATATGCACGCATCGTGCGTGCCTTTTGGCAGCCTACTCACGGCTTCCTGCCGTAACCCTGTGACCCCGCCAGCCCCCTTTGGAAAAGGGGGCTGGACCCCCTAAACCGATCCCGTAACACGGAGCTTTGATACTCACATCACCAACAAAAAGACTGCTGAAATTCATTAGTTTCAGCAGTCTTTTTTGTATTCAGATGAATATAGCTAACCGAGGTGGCGCACCCGCCCATTGAAGAATGTCGCTACGCATTTCGCCGTGGCGCGTCCGCCGCCCCCCTTTTCCAAAGGGGGCTTGCGGGGGGTTGGGGGGCAGAGCCCCCTCTCTGAAATCTCAAAGTCTCTTAAAAATCTCTTAAAACTCTCAATACTCTGCGCCGTACTGTGCGCGGTAGTCTTTCATAGCGGAGAGGTACTCCTTGCCGTCAACTACGCCGTTCTCGATAGCAGCGATTATGTCATTGATCGTCACAATAGAGTACACCTTGACGCCGAACTCCTTGTAAGCGGACTGAACAGCGCTCATGTCGCTGTCAAGCGCTTTCTCCATTCTGTCAACCGTGATGACCATTCCCGTGATGTTCACATCAGCAGCTCCCTTAAGCTTCGGAAGAACCTCACGCAGAGCCTTGCCGGAGGTCATTACGTCCTCAATTATAACTACCTTCTCACCGTCGGTAAGCTGCTTTCCGACAAACATTCCGCCTTCGCCGTGATCCTTAGCCTCCTTGCGGTCAAAGCAGTAGCTTACGTCCATACCGAACTTGTCATAAAGCGCAGTAGCAGCGCTGACTGCAAGCGGTATTCCCTTGTAAGCCGGTCCGAAAAGCGTTTCCGCTTCTATGCCGTTCTCCTTGATGCATTCGGCATAATACTTGCCAAGTTCGGAGAGATGACGGCCTGTCTTGTAGTTGCCGGTATTGATAAAGTACGGCGCCTTTCTTCCGCTCTTTAGAGTGAAATCACCGAACGTAAGCACGCCGCAGTCTGCCATAAACCTGATAAAGCTTTCCTTGTAAGTCATTTTGGTATTCCCTTTCTATAATTTGGTAGTACCATTATACCATTTTTTCACAGATATTGCAATACCGTTTTTTTCTGCCGGAAATGTTAATTTTATGTAAATAAATGACAAAATATGTTGACAATCTTACATTTCGTTGGTATAATATGTATGTATAGCGGTTTTGAATGGAGGGATACGGTATGTTTTTCTTCAAGAAAAAAGATAAAGAGGCTCCGTCAAATGAAAAAAAAGCAGCAAAATCTATGCCGCGCACCAAAAAACTCCAGTTTATGCCACGAAAGCTCGATGAGATCACAAATCTCCTAAACAGCGATATCTTCGAGCTCACCAATCTCGAACCCGTAAATTACTATGCAGATAAGAATTCCTATCTGCAATGCACCTTCTTCTTCCAGGAGGATTACAGCGAAGTCTATTTCGTTCTCGAAATGTTCAACAACGACTTCCGCACCGGTTCAACTCCATACTACAAGGGCAGTTATGACCTTATGAAGAAGACCGTTATCAAGTTCGGTCAGCGCATTTAACCCCTCAGTACATACCCGAGCAGCTGCTTCTCCAACTCGGCAGGCTCCTCGCTGCAAATGAGGTAATAATAGCTGTTGACGTGCGCTATCCGCGTCGCTTCGGCAGCCTTTACCTGCGACGGATAATACGCCGCCTGGTTTATCAGGTAATCCTTGTGTTCTTCAAGCATCTTCTCAACCGCGTCCGCATTCTCTTCCCCGGCGCGTATCACGGTCAGCTCGAACAGGTTGGCGCTGATAAGCTGTACATTAACGCTGCTGTCCTCGGCTATGCTCATGTCATAACCGAGAATGTCGGAGATGTACGTTTCGTCCGTGACCTCCATATATGCGGGGTGTCCGGCTCCGCTTTCGTCAAGTACATAATGCGTGATCTCACGGCAGTTCATAACATACTTTTCAAGCGGTGCAGGTTCAGTTACTTCCGAAGCCGCAGACGGCAGCGTGTTGTCTGCAATTTCAGTCTGTACGGAAGCACTGGAGGAACTGCACCCGGCAACGCATAAAGATATCGCAATCGAAACGGCTGTAAATGCCGCTTTTTTTATTTTCATAAGACAGATCTCCCCTGTTTTTATTTAGTATATCCTGAATATCGGCATAATACACAGAAAAGCCCCTTTCGGAGCTTTTCATTCTACCCTATCTGTTTTTCATGCTCACGGCGCATGGTCTTGAACGCGAAATATGCTCCGGCTCCGATCACTACAAAGATGCTGATGAACTGTGATGTTGACAGTCCGAAGATGAAGCCGCGGTACTCGTCTCCGCGGAAATACTCGATGATAAAGCGGAAGATCCCGTAAAGCGTAAGGTAAAGCATGAGCAGTCTGCCTTTGAGCTTATCATGGCGCATCAGCTGCCAGAGGACAAAGAAAAGCAGGAACTCAAAACCGGACTCAAACAGCTGCACCGGCATTCTCGGCACTCCGTTCGCCTGTTCGTTAAGCGAATGAGTGAATGTTATTCCCCACGGTACTTCAATCCCGTAGCAGCACCCGCCGAGAAAGCAGCCTATCCGTCCGAAGCCGTGGAAGAGCGCAATTGCGGGAGCGGCTATGTCGGTCATAAGGTCAGAGGGATATCTGCGCCGCCTGATTACCACAGCGCCGACGATCATTCCGCCGATAAGACCGCCGTAGAACACCGAGCCGCCGAATATCTGCTGCATATACTGCCACCACTCGCCTATATCCTTTGCTTCGGCAATAAGATACCACTTGTCAATGTTGGTAATGCCGTAAAGAAGCCCGCCGCCGGCAAAAATGCCGATCGCGGAGAACAAAAGCACGGCAAGCATGGGATATCCGTCGCCGGTGCGCTTTTTATATGTGAATATTGCAAACGGGCATGCCGTAAAGATACCGGCAAGTGCAGCAAGAGCATAGCTGCTTATGAACCTGCCGAAGATAGTTATTCCCGGAAACATAACAACCTCTCAAAAAAATACTCCCCGTTCGTATTGAGCGGGGAGCGTTCTTCCTGTACGAAATTACTGGAGCTGAACACCAGCTGCTGCAATTGCACCTGCTGCGCAGATTACGCAGAGAATTGCAAGAACTGTGATAGCGCAAGCTATTATACCGAGTACGAGACCGGCAACTGCCATGCTCTTTTCGCTTCCCTCGGGCTTATCCTTGAGTGCAAGAGCACCGAATATGATTGCAACGATGGAAAGAACACCGGTAACGTACTGTACAACCGGGATCCAACCGCCTACAAGACCGAGAATACCGCAGACGAGAGCTACGATAGCCTTATTCTTTGTTGTCATGATTTATTCCTCCTATAACGTAAAAAAGAAATGTTGTGGGGTACTGCTTTAAAGCAGTTTTACAACTATGTATATTATAACATTATCGTCGGAAAAAGTCAACCGAAAATGTATTTTTGGTAATACAATTGTGAATTTTCTGTGAAAAAATAAAAATACCCGCACGCCGCAGCCGACGTTTTGGGTATTTTGTACGTCAAAGTTACACTTCAGTTACTTATTATTCAAAACTATCTTCTTCATCACGAGTATTGAAAAGCTCGATAAGGCGGTTCATCTCCTCTTCTGTGAGAGATGTTCCCTTCCCCATTCTGCTGTGATCGGGTGACCAGTCACGGATATCGAACTTCGGGGGATTGTCATTCCAGCTGATAAGGTTCAGCTCCTTGTTCCAGCCTCTTGCGCCCTCGGATATCACGCCGAGCTCCTTTACTATCTCATACTTGAATTCTGCCATTGTAGTTATGCTTCCTTTCGGTGATATATTGTCACGGTCAGACCGTGAGAATTGCATTATTTAAGTGATCCGGCGTCAATGACGCTGTCGAATACCGCCATAAATCTCGGCGGGACGGTCTTGTTTATGTGATACTTCCCGAAAAACCACATTCCGAACCGTACTTCGTGACGCACCGTATCGAGGTAGATGCCGACATTATCGGCTGCAAGTGCGCCGTATCCGAGAAAATCGGCTATCGACACCGGCGGTTCGTAGCTTACCACATAATCGACAGTCTTTCCGGCTGACGCGAGATTACGGTCCGACTCTTCAAGCTCCGCTCCGGACGGGCATTCATACCTCGCTGCGGTCTCTTCCGAGCAGGGTGCGGTACCTCCGTTTTCCTCGCCGGAGCCTCCGCCGAACGCGAAGATCTTCTTACCGCCGATATCGAAGATGTTACCGCGCATGAGCTGGCGGAGATTTCCGCTTATAACACGGGTCTGACCGCCGTTCCACATCTCGGCGGGATATTTTTCAAGCTCATCGAAGTTCTCGTGAGCGCCCTCGACGAAAAGTATGTTATACCTGCGCCTGCCAAGCTTTTTCAGCAGCTTCTTCTCCTTGTCGGAGCCGTCCCATATCAGTCCGATGTCGCCGCATACGATAAGCGTGTCACCCTTCTTCAGACGGCGGATCTTCTTGTCCGAAAAGCGGGAAATGTCGCCGTGAACATCACCAGTTATTAATATCATATAAATATTTTCCCGATTTATTTAAAAATTTTTTCATAAACCTGTAAGAAAAGGCTTTTATTTTTCGGTAAAGTATGTTATAATAGTATAATACTAAAATGTTTTCCTGTAATATATTATATCCCAAAAAGGTGGTTTTGTCTATATGCGAAATATAAAAATTACAGCTGTCTTTACGGCAATTCTGTTTATTTTTGCACTAATCCCGGCAAGCGTTCCGGCTTCGGCTGCATTCACCCCCGATGTCGAACTGTACAGCAGCGCTTACTATATGGTCAATCTTGACCTCGGGACCGTCATAGCCGCCAAGAACGAGAATGAGAAGTGCTATCCGGCTTCCATAACCAAGCTTATGACCGCTATCGTCGCATACGAGAACTGCGCAGATCTCTCGATGCCCATGGAGGTAACATACGACTGCACGAACGAGTTCTGGGAGGGCGATCCCAACAAGGACGGCGCAGGTACCGCCGGTATCGCAGTAGGTCAGACGGATCTCACAATGAAGGACTGCCTTTACGGACTGCTGATAAAATCCGGCTGTGAATGCGGAAACATCATCGGCTACAACCTCTGCAAGAACAAAGGCGGTATCCCGGCATTCATCGAGATGATGAACAAGAAAGCGAAGGAGATAGGCTGCAGGAACACACACTTCGGCAACACCCACGGTCTCTGGCAGGAGGACAACTACTCCACCCCCTACGATCTGTACCTTATCGCAAGATACATCTACGACAAGCTCCCCGAAATAGTTGAGATCACCAATACCTATGAGTATATAATGCCCGCCAACAAGTACAATCCCTCGCCCTACGGCATCTACAACGTGAACTCGCTGATAAACAATGTCGGTGACAACCCGTATTACTACGAATTCGCAAGCGGTCTCAAGACCGGAAGCATGGGCGAGTACTACACCAAGGATTCCAACGGCGAATGGACCGTTTACCATAAGGGATTCGCAAACATCGTCTCCACAGCCTCACAGAACGGCTTCAACTATATGCTCGTTACCTGCGGTGCTCCTTACACTGACGAAGAGGGCAACAGGCTCAACGGTCACTTCAAGGACTCTATCGCCCTTTACAAGTGGGCTTTCCGCACTTTCGACATTCGTGAGGTAATGAACGAGAACACCTTTGTCGCAAACGTAAAGGTAGATATGGGCGAGAACGCCGACGTTGCTATATTAAAGCCCGCGGCTGCATTCTCCACCCTTCTCCCGAAGGATCTCGATCCCTCGGTGATCCAGCAGAAGATTACCATTACCGCGGAAAAGAACGATAATGACGCAGTGGTAGCGCCTATCGAAAAAGGTCAGGTAATGGGAACACTCGAACTTGAACTCGACGGCGACACGCTCTGGACGACAAATCTCGTCGCTTCGCAGAGCATAGCCTTGTCCCAGTTTGAATATACTATGAGGATGATAAACAGCATATTCGACAAGTGGTGGTTTCGCCTTTGCGTGGCTGCTCTCGCTGTTCTTATAATCGCCGATGTGGTGCTGAACACCGTTCAGAAGGCGCGCATAGCTAAAATGGAAGCCCGCCGCGCACGCAAAGCCAATATACGCGGTCAATGGTAAGCGTTAAGATCATCGCTGTCGGAAAGCTCAGAGAGCCGTATTTCAGAGAAGCCTTCGACGAATACGCAAAGCGTCTCTCCACGTTCTGCAAGCTCACTGTCGATGAAGTCGAGCAGGAGAAGCTTTCCGATACGCCGTCGGACAAGGAGATAGAGAAGGCTCTTTCCGCCGAAGCGGAGAACATTCTCCGGAAGATACCCGCCGGAAGCTGTGTTATCCCGATGTGCATTGAAGGCAGGCGTTTCGGCAGCGAGGAGTTTGCCGGACTTATCGGAAAAGAGCTCTCCGCAGGCACCGGAAATCTTGTATTTATCATCGGAGGTTCGTTCGGACTTGCGGACAAAGTCAAATCTGCCGGAAAGCTGAAGCTGAGTATGTCGGAGATGACATTCCCCCACAGGCTTGCAAGGATAATGCTGGCGGAACAGCTCTACCGCGCGTTCTCAATACTCAATAACAGAAAGTACCACAAGTAAATGTACAGGATCTATTTTTATAAAGCCCTGCTGCTCGCACTCGGAGCGGCGATGCTTACCCTCGGGATAGTGATTGTGAGCCAGCGGGAAGTGCTCATCACGCCTCTCGCTTACTTTGCCGGCGCTGTCCTGATAATACACGGTGCCAACAACCTGTTTGCGTTCATTGCGCACAACGGAAGGCTCGGTCAGAAGCGCCGGAAAGCAAAGCTCATTACCGCGATAGTAAATATCGGTCTCGGTATTCTGCTGTTCTCCCTGCCAAAGCTCTCGTTTGCCCTTGCCGCTTACGTTCTCGCCGCCTACCTGCTATTCAATGCGGCATCAAAGCTCGCGGATTTCATTGTGGCGAAGATAAATCACCAGCCCGGGCATATCTTCGATCTTTTGGCATTCGCGTTCTATATGGTGTTCGTCTGCCTTATGTTCGGCACCGGGCTTCGTGACGATATATTCCTGATAATATCGGGAGTTTACTGCATTCTGTTCGGTGCGGAGATGATCTCGGATTTTGTTGACCTTGTCGTCCCGCAGCGCATCAAGAATGATCTGAAAAGAAGAATACGCATTTCCCCGCCGGTATATGTTTCCACCTTCATGCCGCTGGGGACCCTGCGTTACATAAATGAATACATCTCGGTCAACGATAACCTGCCGGAGCTTCCGGAAGATGACAGGGGGGACGGCTCCCCGCCGGATATCGAGATAATGGTGCATGTTTCAAACAACGGTTCCGGAAAGATCGGACACCTTGATCTTTTCTTTGACGGCGAGGTCATTTCTTACGGGAACCACGACTGGTCTTCACACAGGCTTTTCGGAGTGTTCGGAGACGGAGTTATGTTCACGGCGGAGAAAGAGCCGTATCTCGATTTCTCGGTCACCCATGACAGGAAAATGGTCTTTGCATACGGGCTGCGTCTTACGCAGGAGCAGCTTGATGCGGTGCGTCAGGAAGTCGCTCGGCTGAAAAGCATCACTGTACCGTGGAAGCCGCCGTATCAATCGGCTCTTGAGGAAAAGGGCGCCGAAAAGGTGAAACTCACGGATTTCCACGATTATGCAAGCGAAATCTGGAACGGAACACACGCGAACTTCTACAAGTTCACCCACGGGAAATTCAGGACTTATTCGATACTCAGCACGAACTGTGTGCTGCTTACCGACGAGATACTCGGAAAAGCAGGGACCGACATAGTCTGCATAAGCGGCATAGCCTCGCCGGGGATATATTACGACTATCTCGAAAGGCTTTATATGACCCATAAAACTATGGTAATATCCAAAACCATATATGACAGAAAAACTATGAGGAAACTCAAAAAGGAAAGGACGAACCAAAATGAGCGAAGTATATCTTGACGACCGTTTCAAAGGAGTAATGCTGGGACTTGCGATAGGAGACGCATTCGGATATCCTATCGAGCTTATGGATTACGACGCGATCTGCGAAAGATTCGAGAAGAAGGGCTGCCTTGACCTTGCAGTCAGCAAGAGGACAGGCACAGCGCTCTTCACCGACGATACACAGCTTTCGCTGTTCACTGCGGACGGTCTTCTCTGGGCGCACAGCGCAGGTGCAGATGACGGTCAGGTAAACTATGAGGACTACATCTTCCTCTCGTATCAGGTATGGCTCTATACTCAAACCAAGACTGTTGCCGGCAAGGAATATGCATGGCTGTTCGACCCTGCACAGAACGCATACAAGCTGAGACTTCTGAAAGCAAAGGGGCTCTACAAGAAGCGCACAGCCGATACAAAGAACATCGACGCTCTGCTCAAGATCAAGAATATGGCATACGGTACTCCCGAACGCCGTCTCAACTCCAACAAGGATAACGGTGCAGTAAAGCGTTCCGCACCGATCGGACTGTACTTCTACAACGACACGAAGAAGGCTTTCGATATGGGCTGCCGCGCAGGTGCTATCACTCACGGCGATCCGGTAGGATATATCTCCGCAGGCTGCTACGCCGCAATAATCGCTGAGATCGTAAACGGCGCGGAGATCGAAGATGCCGTAAAGACTGTTATAAAGCTGCTTGACGGCGTGGCTGACGGAGAAGTGCTGAAAAAGACTCTCCAGTATGCACTCGATCTCGTAGGCAACGACGAGGTTGATCCCATGTCCGCTGTAAAGAAGATGGGTTATGGATTTGAGGCATACGAAGCTCTCGCTATCGCCGTTTACTGCGCAGTTCTTCACTGCGACAGCCCCCGTCATGCTATACAGCTTGCCGCAAACCACGACGGCGCAAGCGATACCTGCGCGTCAATGACCGGCGCAATGCTCGGCGCTTATTTCGGAATACAGGGCTTCCCCAAGAAGTGGGTTGAGAAGCTCCAGTACAAGAACCTTATCTCCGCTATAGCCGACAGACTCCTCAAAGTAGTATATACCCCCGATGAGCCCGTCCAGGAAGAACCTGCCGCTGACGAGGAAGAATAAAAGAGATTATTATAGACGGGGCTTTGCCCCGAACCCCACCAACCCCTTTAAAAAGGGGTTGGATCCCTAAACCCGATCGCTTCGCAGCTGAATCCGGAAGTTATTCGGGACAATTGAAAGACACATATATTAGAGAGATATTATAAAAGTGTAAACAGAACGAAAGAAAGGAAGGACCATGCATGCTTTATACGATAGAATACCTTACGGAGAAGATAAAGGCAAGTGAAAAGCCTTATGACCTCGAAAAGATCATAGCTGCGTATGAGGTTGCAAATGAAGCGCATTCAGGCGTAAAGCGCAGCTCCGGTGAACCGTATATCACACACCCTATCGCCGTTGCCTGTATCCTTCTCGAGTTCTGTATGGATACCGACACTATCTGCGCAGCACTGCTCCATGATGTTGTGGAAGATACCGATGTATCGCTGGATACGCTGAAGCGCAAGTTCGGCGATGATGTGGCAAACCTCGTTGACGGAGTTACAAAGATAGGTCAGGTCCCGCTGAACAACACCAAGGAGGAACAGCAGGCAGAGAATATCCGGAAAATACTCATAGCGATGTCGAAGGATATCCGCGTTATCATCATCAAGCTTGCTGACCGTCTGCATAATATGCGGACAATTATGTACCGCCCGCCCGAGAAACAGCGCAAGAAGGCTCTCGAAACCATGAACTTCTACGCGCCTATCGCTCACCGCCTCGGTATGAGCGCAGTCAAGGAGGAAATGGAGGATATCTCTATCCGTATCCTTGACCCATACGGCTCTAAGGCAATAGAGGAGATGCTCGACAAGCACAAGGAACAGCGGGATACATTTATTGATATTATCAAGGAGCGCATTAGAGAGCGTATCAGCGATATCCAGCCTCCCCCCACTATCGAAGGCAGAGTAAAGAGCGTTTACAGTATATATAAAAAGGTATATGTAAAAGGCAAGAGCTTTGATGAGATATACGATATATACGCTGTGAGAGTTATCGTGCAGACGGTTATCGAGTGCTACAATGTTCTCGGTATAATACACGATATCTTCAAGCCTATCCCCTACCGGTTCAAGGACTATATCGCCACCCCGAAGCCTAACCGCTACCAGTCGCTTCATACAACGGTAATAGGACGCGAGGGCATTCCCTTTGAAGTGCAGATACGCACATACGAGATGCACAACACGGCTCAGTACGGTATCGCCGCGCACTGGAAGTATAAGGCGGGACTTACCGGAAATGTTACCGGAGAAAAGCGCTTTGACTGGATAAGGCATATTCTCGAACAGCAGCAGGATTCCGATGACATAGATCAGCTTGCAGATGCGATAAAGGTCGATCTTGCGCCGGACGATGTATATGTATTCACGCCGAAAGGCGATGTTATCACGCTTCCGGCAGGTTCGACAGTCATAGATTTTGCGTATGCGATACATACGCAGGTCGGCAACCACATGACCGGAGCAAAAGTCGGCGGAAGAATGATCCGCTTCGACTATAAGCTGAAAACCGGTGATATCGTGGAAGTCGTTACTTCCCCCGGCGCAGGTCCCAACCGTAACTGGCTGGAGATCGCAAAGACCACCGAAGCGCGGGCAAAGATACGCTCGTGGTTCAAGCGGGAGTGCCGTGAGGAGAACATACAGGAAGGTATGGCTTCTATCGAGCTTGAATTCCGCAGAAACAATATGATCCCCTCCCCGGACTTCATTCTGGAGCTTGCGAAACTACAGCACTTCGATAATGCGGAAGATTTCTATGCCGCGATAGGCTACGGCGGAGTTATCCTGTCGAAGATAATGCAGCGGGCAAAAGACCTGTACAACGCGAGAAATGCAGACAAGATACAGGAAACCGATGAGGAGATAATGAACCGCAGCATCAACCGCAGGCGCAAGGGCGGTGTTGTTGTGGAAGGAATAGACAACTGCCTGATAAAGTTTGCAAAATGCTGCAATCCCCTTCCCGGCGACGATATCATAGGCTTCATTACCCGCGGATACGGAGTCTCCGTGCATAAGAAGGACTGCATGAATGTAGTCAACTCGCCGGAATCCGAGAAGGAACGCTGGATAAATGTGTACTGGGCAAGCGGAACAGAATCGGAAAGCTATAATGCCACAATAGATATCATTGCGGAAGACCGCACCGCGCTTATAGCGGATATCACTTCCTCCATTGCCGCAAGCAGACTGCCGATACGTCAGATCACCGCGCATCAGCTGAAGAACGGCAACGGAAATGTGATCGTTACCGTTGAAGTCGCAAGCCTTGAACAGCTCAATGCCCTTATCAACCGGATCTGCAAGATACAGGGCGTAATAAGTGCGGAAAGAACGGGAATTGTCTGAAATCTCTTGCTTTTTTTACAGAGATGTGATATAATTAGTTTATTAACCGTATAAGCTATGCGGTCGGAGATCCAATACTAACTGCAGGAGGTCAGATATGAATTTGCAGGAATCCGGAGAGATGTATCTTGAGACTATACTTATCCTCTCCGAAAAGAAAAATGATGTAAGATCTATTGATATCTGCGAGGAAATGGGTTTCTCAAAGCCGAGCATAAGCCGCGCAATTCACCTTCTTGAGGACGGCGGATACCTTGATATCGACAACAGCGGATATATCACGCTTACCGATCTCGGACGCGAGATCGCGGAGAAGATATATGAACGCCATAAAGTTCTCACTGCCCTGTTCACAGCTATCGGCGTGGACGAGGATACCGCGTCGGAGGACGCGTGCAGGATCGAACACGTTATAAGCGACAAGACTTTTCAGGCGATAAAGACTCACATGAAAGAACACAATATGTAAATCGGATCTTCCCCGTGTGCCGCAGAACGGTATGCGGGGAATACCTTTGACTGTGCAAAAAAATCACGCCTTTCTTCCCAAAAAATCGCAAAAACTATTGATTAATCGTGATTTTTATTGTATAATAAAGAATAGTGCCTTTGCGGAATAACAGATAACGGAAGGAAGAAACATATAATGGCAAAAAAGAACAAGGTTGACGGTATCTCACTCGCTATCGTCATTCTCAATATAGCAATAGTAGCGGTGCTGATACTGCTTGTTGTGCTTATATACCTCTATATGACCGGCAAGCTGGAGCCTGCCGATGTAGCAAATATGGATCAGCCGAAGGAAGCTGCATCTATCGTGACTACGGTAATAACCACCGATACAGTGGAGACTGAGACCGAGCCGGAAGAGGAAACTGCCGAAACTACAACAGAAACCGAACCGGAGGAGACAGAGCCTTCCGAAGAAGAGACAGAGGAAAGCACGCTCACTGCGATAGAATCGGACAGCTATGACGAGTCATTCTTCGCAAATGACTACTTTATCGGCGACTCGATATATACGGGACTTATAAATTACGGCTACTTCCCCGAAAGCCAGGTGTTCGCACAGGTAGGTCTTAATCCCGACAGCGCGCTCACCAAGGAGGAAGGCGGATATACCGCTGTAAGCAAGGCAGAAGCCATGCAGCCGAAGAGGATATTCATAATGCTCGGTTCAAACGGTCTCGCTTACCTCGGAAACACCCACATGGCAGATCAGATGAAGGTGCTGGTTGAACAGCTCAGAGAAGTCTGCCCCGACAGCTATATCTACGTTGTTTCCATACCACCTGTTACCAAGGAGCACGATGCCGAGGGACAGGAGACAATGGTTATGGTCAACGGCTACAACAAGCTTCTGAAGAGTATGTGCGAAGAAGCAGGAGTGGTTTACCTCGATCTTTGCAGCAAGCTTGAAGACAATACCGGCTACTTCTCCGAAGCTTATGCGGAAGCTGACGGTCTGCACTTCCTCGGAACAGCGTATAAGCGTATGCTCTCGTTCTTCCAGAGATCGATCGAGCTTTAAGATATGAGACTGATCGCAAAACAATCGCTCTGCGCAATCATCACAGCTGTGATGATCTGTGCGTCTTCATGCGGCGGCAGCGATAAACCGCAGGAACCACCGGAAACGAAGAAAACTGCTGTTACAGCGTCCGCCGAAGCATCGCAGAATATTATTACAGGTTTCATTGATCTGTCAGACGACGATGATACCGCACATCCCGCACCTGTGACGGAACCGGAGACCGAAGATGCCACGGTATCGTCGGAGGAAAGCACTTCCGATATCACAGAGGACTTCCCTTCCCTGCCGGAAACGGCTGCACCGGAGACGGAAACTGTCACGGAAACAACAACTGCCGTCACAGAGGAAACGACTGTGCAGACTTCTGCGGAAACAACTGCGCAGACTACTGTACAGACAACAGGGGAAACTACCGCCGACACAGCTGCGGAAACCACAGCGGCTGCCTCTTCCGGAAGCTATGACCCGTCATTCTTCGCAAACGACTACTTTATCGGAGATTCGATATACACCGGACTTACCGGATACGGCTATTTTCCGGAATCGCAGGTTTTCGCAAAAGTCGGACTCAATCCACAAAGCGCAAGAACGGCTGAGCTGAAAGGTATGACAGCTGTATCAAAAGCACAGGGTCTCCAGCCTGCGCGGATATATATTATGCTTGGCTCAAACGGACTTGCGTATATGGGCAACGCGAATATGGCAAACAATATGAAGCTGCTGGTTGAAGACCTTAAAGCGGTCTGCCCGGACAGCACTGTCTGCGTAGTTTCGATACCGCCTGTCACAAAAGCACATAACGATGCAGGTCAGGAAACAATGGATATGGTGAACGATTATAACTCCCGGCTGAAAACTATGGCATCGGAAGCCGGTGTCACATACCTCGATCTTTGTTCACAGCTTCTGAACGAGGACGGTTATTTTTCAAAAACATACGCGGAAGCGGACGGACTGCATTTTCTCGGCGCCGCTTACAAGCGTATGCTGTCATTCTTCCAGTCGTCAGTGAGCTGATCTCACGGTCATAAATATAAAAAGAGAAAAAAGAAAGGAAAAGAAAAAAATGAAAAAGAAGATCTTATTGGCAATGCTTACCGCAGTTCTTGCCGTAACCGCGGCTTCCTGCGGAGGAAACACTCCCGCTTCCACCACCAAGGCAACTGAGGCTCCTGCAACGACAGATACCGCAACGGCAGATACCGCAGCAGCCGAACCTGCTGCAGATGTAAACGCAGCTGATATCACAAAGGCAGTGCTCGACGAAGTTCCGATAAACTCGGCATTTGAGAAGAAAAAGGAATCCCTGCCGGATTACTTCGACGGACTTGATGTTGATGCAATAGAGGATTTCTCATATTATATCTGCGCTTCGGGTGCATATCCGGACGAGATCGCCGTGTTCCGCTTCAGCAGCAGTGACAGCGCAGAAAATGCGGTCAAGGCAGTTACTGACAGACTTGCTTATCAGAAGGAAACGTATGAGACATACACTCCCGATGAGATGTACAAGATCGACGGCGCTGTGATACAGCAGTCGGGAAACTGGGTTTATTATCTCGTAACAAGCGACAACGAAAAGGCTGAAAGCATAGTAAAGGGATTCCTCGGATAAATCCCGAAACAAGGACGGAGGCAGTTATGGCGGGCGAATGTCTTGTAATAGCACTTATATTGGGCGTTCTCAACGTCGGATTTTTCCGCGCTCACAGAAAGAACTGGGGGCTTGCGGTATTGCCACTCGGATTTGTCCCGTTCGTTACCGGCATCGTCCTATATACCGCGGAGCATTTATTCCATTACGAGTTCACATTCCTGCTCCCTATGATACTGATCGTTACCTCGCTTATGGTCTCGTGTATCTGGATCGGACTTGCAAGCGCGATACTGATAAAGACGAAGCGAATGAGGGTATATTACCTCGCCGCTTCCGTCGGATTCGTCTTTACGCTCTCTATCATAATGCTTCTTAAATACTACTGGCTTTTCTTTACAGCATGAAAATACCCCCTGCACGATCATTACCGTGCAGGGGGTTGTTATTTCTTCTCTCTCAACATTAAAATCCGCTAATTACTTTCTTTTTCTCGATGCAACCATAGCAGCACCGGAAACGAGTGCAAGTGCGCCGAATACTACGATATCGGTCGTGCCTGTGCGAGGATTCTTGTCGTTCTTTGCAGGAGCGGGAGCTGCTTCTGTCTCAGCCTGTACGTCGGCTGCGGGAGCTGCTGCTTCTGCGGGAGCTTCTGCTTCTGCTGCGGGAGCTGCTGCAAGTGTCTCGCTGTTGGAGAAAGAGAATGTGCCGAGCTTGATTCCGTGACCCATTATTGCCATACCTGCAACCTTAAGTTCTTCAAGCTTTTCAGCAGGAACTGTGAACTTGATCTCTGTTTCCTCGGGCTGGATAACGTAAGAATCCTTACCGTCGGAGAGTGTGGGTCCAACAAGAGAATCAATGAACGGCCAGCCTGTATCATTCAGCATGGGCTTGATGCACCAGTAGTTGTGTCCGTCCTTCTCTGCGAGAGAAGCGTCAGCTTCAAATGTGATCGTGAAAACGGAGTTTGCGTCTGCATCTTCAAACTCTTCGCCGGGGATAACTGTGCTTACGCTCCAGCCGGTCTTGAGATCCTTGTTGATGTCGTAAGCGGTAACGCTTACTGCGAGAGATGCTACTGCAGCTGCCGATGCTGCGATCACGGCGATGATTTTTGTAAGTTTCATAATATACCTTTCCTTTCGTGTTTTCGGGTAGGTCTGCGTAACCTTCCCGTATTTGGATTTCTCCCCTTGACAACTATAATGTACCACAAAAGACGGTTATTTTATATCACGTTATTAATATTTATATCAGAAATTTACTCTTTCTTTTCCGCTTTCTTCTTTGCAGCGCTCCTGTCGCCCCAGCGTGTACGGAAGAACCGTTCGCGGTACTCTTTCGGCGTGGTCTTGGTGTAATTCTTGAATACGCAGATAAAGTGGCTCTCGGTGCCGAACCCGAGGTACTGGGAGATGTCCGAGCAAGGATAGTCCGAGAATTTAAGAAGGTTTTCGGCAGCTTCCACCTTCTTGCCGAGAATGTACTGCTTGATCGTCATTCCCGTCTCCTTGTGGAAAAGCTTGGAAAGATACGGCGCACTCAGCCCCGTGATGTCGGCAAGATCGTCAAGCAGTATCTTTGAGTGCAGATTGTCATAGATGTAGTCGATGCAGACGATGACGGGACGGGAAAAAGCACGGCTCTGATGAAGCTTGTTCATTCTGTGGACGTAGGTATCAACAACTTCCCGGTGTATCGAATGGACTTCTTTCTCTGATGTACAGCCGTCAACGCGTCTGATATAGATATCGCTGAGATTATACGCTTCCTCCATATTAAGCCCGCCCTCTATGCAGTAACGTGTCACGAACGCTATCGTTATTATAAGGTGGTATTTGAGGTTGCGGAGACTGTCCTCGCTAAGCTTGCCGAGTCCTTCACTGGACAAAGGCTTGAACAGGCGCTGGGTCTCTTCGATATTGCCCATTTTCACGCTCTGGTAGAACTCCATTTCCCTGTCATAAGACAGATGAGTTATCATATATTCCCTGTTCCGGAACTCCGCTTCGGACAGAAGCTTGCTCATATCAGTCTTTTCAGCCATGAATATGCCCTCCCTGTACTTTTCCGATACTATAATAATAACATAAAAGCAGGGAAATTGCAACAAAAAAATGAAATAAAATGCAATTTTACGATATTATCCGGGCGCTTTATCTGCTATAATCAAATCAAAGAAAGGCAGAAAAGCCTTAAAGGAGCAAATTCATACAGAAAGGAAATGATAGCTATGAAAAATAAGAAGCTTTTATCCGCAGCTCTCGCACTTACCTGTGTACTTACTGCCGGAGCATGCGGCGGAGGAAACGGATCGTCTGCAAGACCGGCTTCCGAAAATACGGCTGCCGATACCACGGCACCTGTAGAAACTACACCTCCCGCAACACTCAAGGAAGAGGACAAGGCGGCTATCGAGGAGATCGAGACCGATTTCGAGGAACTCGAGAACAAGACCGTGCGCCTGCTCGCAAACTTTGACCTCAATCCCGCTGCCGGTAAGCCCAAGAGCGTTGCACTTGAGATGTTCGAGACAAAGTGCGGCGGTCACATCGAACCTATCCTCTGCTCATGGGACGACCGTTACGACAAGCTTTCAACCATGGTGCTCGGTGACGACTCCCCGGATATGTTCAGCGCAGAAGACCTCGATATCTTCCCCGGCAAGGTCATCGAAGGAAAATTCCAGGCTATGGACGACTACGTTGACTTTGATTCCGAGCTCTGGGCTCCTATGAAGCACGTCAACGATATGTTCAGCATCAAGGGCAGACATTACATCGGCGCTACTTCCACAGATGCAGGCGTTGTTGTGATCTACAACAAAAAGACGATAGAAGAGAACGGTCTCCCGGATCCCGCACAGCTTCTCGAAGAGGGCAACTGGACTTGGGATACGTTCTATGATATGATCGCGAAGTTCTACAGCAGACCCGACGAAAAGTTCGGCATTGACGGCTGGGAATTTGAGAATGCATTCGCAGTAACTTCCGGCGTTCCCTACGTTGATTTCAAGGACGGAAAGCTTGTAAGCAACCTCGAAAATCCGAGCATCGTAGGCGTTCAGGAATTCATGCTCAAGCTCAAGAGAAACGACTACCCCGTTCCGAAGAGTGAATACGGCTGGTCCGTTCACCCTGAAAATATCGCAAACGGCAAGACTCTGTTCTTCCCCCAGGGCTCCTACGTTCTGTTTGAACCCGAGAATAAGGCAGTATTCGGCGATCCGGAAGATGTAATGTTCGTTCCGATGCCTAAATGCCCCAGCGCAGACGCTTATTACCTGCCCAGCGTTATCAAGGGCTTCTCGATACCTATGGGAGCAAAGAACCCGAAGGGTACCGCGGCTTACCTCAACTGCGTAATGACCTGCCGTGACAACGAAAAGGTCAAGGAGATCGAGCAGAACCAGGTATTTGAGGACTACGGCTGGACACAGGAAATGTACGATATGCTACTCAAGACAAGAGAGCTTACGGAAGCACACCCTGTATTTGAATATTTCAAGGCAGTAAATGACGATGTTTACGACTGCGTACTGAATCCCTCGAAGGAAACTTACAACGCGGGCATTCCGTGGTCTGAAACAGTTGAAGAGATCAAGTATGAGCTCCAGACACTTCTCGACACAGCAAACGAAAAGCTTGACTCGCTCACCAATTAATCAGGATCTCATCTAACAATCGATAAGGAGTTTGCTCCTCCTCCCCAAAAACACATCACCCCGCAGCGTAAGCCGTGGGGTGATGTGTTTTCTGCTTCTGAACCGGCGCTGTCCGCGCTTTGTCCTGCATGACGCCGCCAGCCTGTGCGGGTAGATTGCATCGGCATGACGCCGGATCCGGATCTGATTATGTTATATTAAATTAGTATCTATCCGCAGACAAAATCAAGTAATTTCGTCACGATTCAGATATGCGCGCAGAGCGCGCCCCATAATTGTGCATTGTGCATTGTGCATTGTGCATTTGTCTATATGCATCACAGACAAAAAGAACCGCCGAATGTGACCATTCAGCGGTTTTGTCAATTTTCTATGTTACTTGCCGGCAGGTGTGAAGCGAACCCATTCATACTCTGCGGTGAGCGGTACATTCTTGTCGGTGAATGCGTTCAGCCAGCCGTCAACACCGGTACCGCACCATGCGTTCATCATTATCTTGCTCTCTGTCTTGGGAAGCTTGGAAGGATCCTTCTCTACCTTGTGTACTTCAACTCCGTCAACATACCATGCGATGCTGTTTTCAAGCCACTCAAATCCGTATGTGTGGAAGTCCGCGGAAGAATCGAATCCCAGCTCGTGCATATACTCGTGACCGCCCTTGCCGTCAACGAAGTAGTTGAACTGCACCTGTGTGGTGTCCTTGCCGAGGATCTCTATGTCGATCTCGTCCCACGGGTTGTTGTCGGAAGGACCTGTGTAGGTGAAGAACGAGGAAACAACTCCGTCATTCTTTATAGCCTTCATGCTCACCTCGTAAAGTCCGTAGCCGTAGAAGTCCTTGCTTCTGAACTCTCCGCCGGAATAAGGTATCCCGCCCTTCGGCTTCTTGTCGTTGTCGATCACGAGCTGCATTCTTCCGTCATTGAATGTGACATTGTCCGCACGCCATGTTACATTGAACATACTGCCGTTTGTCCAGCCGTCGGAAGCTTCAAAGTTCGCCGGCATTCCGCCGGAAAGATCGGCATACATCGACCCGTCATCGGCAGCAGGTGCAGCTGTGGTCTCCGCGGCTTCCGTCATTACAGCGGCAGCAGTGTCAAGTGCGTTCTGCATTGCTGTGGTTTCAGCGGGCTGTGTCGCACATGACCCAAGCATAAGCGCTGCAACTAAAATAGGTAAAATTGTGTTCTTTTTCATTGTTTGCTCCTCCTTTGATAAAGTTTTCTGCCTTATCTTACATTCATATTATATCATGTATTCGTTTTCATTAATATCGTATTTTTGTGTTTTATATCATATTATTGTTGCAATTCCGGATAAAATATTGATATCAAGTGCAATTTTATGATATAATTCCGATTTGACTTATGATAGAATATGTACATAAAATGCAGAAAGGAACTCTTCTCATGAAAGACTTTAAAGGCTACAGAAAAGGTATTGATCTCGGCGGCTGGCTCTCACAGTGTGATTACAGCAGGGACAGACTTGAAAACTTTATAAGACCCGAAGATATCCGGAAAATAGCTTCATGGGGCGCGGATCATGTCCGTATCCCGATAGATTTCAACATTCTCGAAGACGGCAACGGAGGCTACAGCGATACCGGTTTCGGCTATGTTGCAGGGGCTGTTGACGAATGCAGAAAGAACGGACTCAACATCATCATAGACCTGCACAAAACAGCAGGGTTCTCCTTCGATAAGGGCGAGCAGGAATCCGGCTTCTTCGACAGCGAAGAGCTCCAGGAGCGTTTCTACAAGCTGTGGGAAGAGATCGCGCGCAGATTCGCCTCCGATCCGGAGCATATCGCCTTTGAGCTGCTCAACGAGGTGACCGATAAGGCGTTCAGCCCGAAATGGAACCGCATCGCAAAAGTGTGCATCGGCAGGATAAGAAAGATCGCACCGGTCACTCCGATACTCGTCGGAAGCTACTGGAACAACAGCGTAAGCGCAGTTGCCGATCTCGACGCGCCTTACGACGAAAATATCGTGTATAACTTCCACTGCTACGATCCGCTTGAATTCACGCATCAGCATGCCGCGTGGGTAGATCCCGAACAGTTCGATGTAAGCCGGGATATGACATACGAGGAAAGCGGCGCAACTCCCGAATACTTCGAGGAGCTATTCAAGCCCGCTATCGAAAAGGCAAAAGCCAATGACACCGTTCTCTACTGCGGAGAATACGGGGTCATAGATCTCGCTACGCCCGAAGATACTTTGAAATGGTACAAGGCTATCAATTCCGTGTTTGAAAAGTATGGTATCGGACGCAGTGCATGGTGCTACAAAGAAATGGATTTCGGTCTCAGCGACGCAAGACTTGACGGCGTAAGAGACGAACTTCTCAAATATCTCTGATTGTGAAAATATAAATAAATGTGCAGAACAAAAGTGATACATAAGGCAGTAAACCGCTTTCAGAACGGTTTACTGCCTTTTTCGCTCCATTTTTCTTCAACATATCAAATCCGAAGCGCAATACAGAAATTTGACTTTGCACGGGAATTATGATAGAATAATAACGGACATCTTGTCTGTCCGAATGCAATTCAGAAGAAACAGAGTATGCAGGATTCTGACTGTCAGACACCAGCAAGACTTTTTTCGGCAAGGGCGTTATCGCAAATCAACAATAATCCGGATCATGGTTATATAATATGGCAGAAATTATTGAGATACACGATCTTTCAATGCCGGAGCTTATTCCGTACACGAATACTTCCGAGCTTGAACTTATGCAGCGGCACGGGCTGTTCATAGCGGAGAGCCCGAAAGTAATACGCACCGCGCTCGATGCAGGTTACGAGCCTGTCTCTATGCTTGCCGAACGCGGCTGCATTACCGGGCGCGCCGCGGATATAGCGGAGAGATGCGCCGATATCCCGATCTATACCGCGGACAGGGAAAAACTCGAAATGCTCACCGGCTACCGGGTCACGCAGGGGCTTCTGTGCGCAATGCGGAGAAAGCCGGTTCCGGACATAACGGATATTCTCGCCGGCGCAAGCCGTATCGCTGTACTCGAAGGGATAATGAACCAGACGAATATCGGCGCGATATTCCGCTCTGCCGCCGCACTCGGAATCGATGCTGTGCTGCTGACGGACTCGTGCAGCGATCCGCTTTTCCGCAGGACTGTACGGGTGAGCATGGGAACGGTCTTTCAGCTCCCGTGGAGCTTTATTCACGGCAGCTCCCCGGAATATGTACACACACTTGACTCTATGGGGTTTGCCTGCGCGGCAATGGCGCTTCGCGGGAACACAGTCCCCATTGATGACCGGAAGCTTTGCGCGGAGGAGAAGCTCGCGCTGTTTTTCGGCACGGAGGACAGCGGGCTGAAACCGGAAACGATCGGAGCCTGCCGGTACACGGTAAAGATACCGATGTCGAACGGGGTAGATTCGCTGAATGTCGCGGCTGCAAGCGCAGTGGCTTTCTGGGAGATCGGAAAAAGACAGTATTAAAAAGAGGAACACTTAAGACAGATACCTATATAGAAGTTTTGCCCCTGAGTGTTATAAAGCACTCAGGGGCATTGTGCATATTTATGTTGCTAAGCTAAATCAGAATTTATACGATTACTTGATCTATATTCACTTCAAATTGGTATTCTCCTTTTGTCGATTCAATATCATCAGGCTTTGAGGTATCAATTAAAAATGTTTTATTTGTTTCCTTGATAATACTACATCTCATATATCCAGTACAAGGCGGAATTAAATCATAATTATGGCTTATTACTGGAACTTTATCAACAAAGCGATGACTAATACCATTACAATCTATCAGCTCAAATTCAACAAAAATAGGAAAACTATTATCGACAATTTTTAGGACATTCACTTTAATATCAGCCATACTATTTTCACCTCTAAATTCCGATTTTTGTCAGTGACAATTATAGCACATCATCTCTGTACTGTCAATAGAAACGCCATAGTACTTCTGACCTTACATCAGAAATACTATGGCATAAAACTTCTTTATGCGTACCGCTCTTAAATGTGCTCCTCTTTTCATTCTGTTCAGTCTGCCGGATCAACGGAATACTCAATAGCTGACGATCTCAAGCTGACCGGCGATATCCCCGCGGGAAAGGTTCCCTGTACCGGACAATGCGACTGTGACAGGCTCGCTGCCGTGAATGTCGAACCAGTTGTCCGAAAAAGTGCAGTCGCAGCCTTTCAGTGAGAGACACACGCTCTTTGCGAAGTTGTCAGATGTCAGCGATACTTCAAAACCGTCGCCCGTTTCGGAGATCACCGGCTTTATGCTTACCGGCAGGAACTCAAATTCCTTCGGACGCACAAAAAGCGTTGTACCGCGTGATATTACCGTATCACCACAGATAAGTTCATATTCAAGATATTTTGTGCGCTTGTCAGCCCGCTCCTGCATCTTATCAGCTATATCCGCGGTCATCACTTTCTCTGCGCTAAGCGCCGGAATTACCGCGTCAGCCGATATTTCCCACAGCACCTCCGAGGTATTGCGGCGAAGCCTGCATTTCACCCTGACGGAGATGTCCTCACGGGTGTCATTGGTGACGTAAAGCGCAGGTGAAGCAGGATCACTGTCGTCACAGCTGAGCAGCACCGGTGCATAGAACCGGCGGGAAGCGTAATGCAGTGCTTTCAGCCTGCCGTAATAATCAATGCCGGACCACGAGATGACCGCGTTGCTGTCGTTCAGCTGCCAGTAAGCGGAACCCATGCACCTGCCCCGCGCACGTCTCATGTGCTCCACCGACGAACGTATGCAGTCAGCCTGCATGAGCTGGGAGCAGTATATCAGCCGTCTGAAATCGCAGGGATAGTTGACCGTCTGCGCAAGATAGAACATAAGCTTCTCGTTTCCGAGCAGGCATTTCTGATGCACCTGCATGACATTCCCGCAGAGATCAAGGTCTCCCCTGCCCTCATCGGCAAACGTCAGCACCGTCTTTATATCCGGAACGCTCTCAAAGCCGTATTCCGAGCAGAAACGGTAGTAATTCCGGCGGAAATCTTCGATCGGCTTGAAGTTGTGCCACACTGCCCAGTAGTGCATATCCCCCGCCTTATTTGATGACGGGTCCGCGAAGCCGCCGCCAGATGAGGGAGAAGAGGGGTGATAGAACGGGGCGCGCTCCGGATCAAGCTTACGGAGCAGGCGCGGGATGATCTCCTCGAAAAGCGTGAGATAATCCTGCCTGCATTCCTCGTCCTCCGGAAGTCCCCAGCCTACCCATGCGCTCTCGATCTCGTTGTTCCCGCACCATAAGCCAAGCGACGGGTGATGACGCAGACGCTCGATGTTGTCCGCGATCTCGTGTTCCACCGTCGAACGGAAGCTGTCTGTCAGCCGGTAAGCGGAGCAGGCGAACATGAAGTCCTGCCAAACTATGATACCAAGCTCGTCGCACTTGTCATAGAAGCTGTCGGAGGGGTAATTTCCGCCGCCCCATACGCGGATAAAGTTATGGTTCGCCGCGGCGCACTCCTCAAGGAGCCTGTCTGTCTTTTCCTTCGTCATACGGGTGACGATCTGGTCTTCGGGAATATAATTCGCACCCATTGCGAAAACCTTGATACCGTTGCATTTAAAGCAGAACTCCTCGCCCCACTCGTCCTTGTCTTTTGAAATAACGAGCGTGCGCAGTCCAATACGCTTCGTGACCTCGTCAAGCACTGCGCCGGTGCTGTCTTTAAGGTAAACTGTGACCGTGTAGAGGGGCTGCCCGCCCAGTCCGCGCACCCACCAGAGCTGCGGGTCTGTGATGTGCACCGTCTCGTTTTCCGGGAAAGCACCGTCATAAATGATCTTCCCGTCCGGCGCAGTTACCATGCATTCGCAGTGCCGTTCACCGTCAAGATCCCATTCTTCCGTAAAAGCTTCAATATGAAGATCCGCCCCTTTTTCGTCAAGTCCGGGTTCCGGATAAACCTGCACTCCGCGAAGCCGTCCGCCGTTATTCGCGTGCAGTTCAACATCGCGCCAGATACCCATATCCGGCAGCATAGGACCCCAGTCCCAGCCGAACATACAGTGCGCTTTTCGGAGATGCGGATAGCCTTTCATACACTCGCCGACGCCCCATACCGGGCGCTTTTCGTTTTCACTTTCTATGAACCGGACAGGTGATTTTATGCGCACTTCAAGCTTGTTGTGCTCACGGAGGATCCCGTCAATACGCACTTCCCATGTGCGGTGCATATTATCGGTATCCAGCAGCTTTTCACCGTTCAGGAATACTTCCGAAAGCGTATCAATGCCGTGAAACAGGAGGAACCGGCGCTGTGCGGAAAGGGTTTCCGCGCTTGCGTCAAAGCTCTTTGTAAATGTCACATCTTTGCGTGACAGATCGGTGGAGATGTACTCATTCTCACGATAGTACGGGTCGGGTATAGCCTTGTTTTCCAGCAGTACCTTGTACATTGAGCAAGGTACGCTGCACCCGTATTCTTTCCCGTCAAATGACATTACCCAGCCGTTATTCATGTTGATATTCAAATCATTACTCTCCTTAATGCAGGTATGCGTTCACGGAAAACACCGTTTTGTCAGCTGTTTTCGCGGAATTGTTGACTGCGGAAAGTACAGCGGTCTTTGTACCGCCTGCCGAGAAGTCCGTCACTTCAAATGTCATGAACTCCGTGCTCGCACCGCGCACCGGAATGACAGTCGATTTTCCCTGCAGGATAAGATTATAGGAGGAATCCGAAAGCCCCGAAGACGTTCTCACCGTAACCGTAAGCGTCTTTTTATCCGGCGAGCCTGCCTTGAATTCGTAATATACCGCGGAGTTTGCTTCAAGGGTCATATCCGATACGGAACGCACTCCCGTTGCCGTAAGACTGTGAGATACCGTTCTGCGCGCATTTGTCCCGATATTCGCGGAGACCGATGTTCCGGGCAGCTTGTAGAATTTCGTGAATGCGCTGAAATCTGCTGCTCCGTTCATCATCTTTCCGAAAGTATATGCTTTATTCGCGGACTTAAGTCCGTTCGTGATCGCGGTCAGAGAGTTCGATGTCTTGGAATACGCCGACATTATCTTCTTTATCGTGTTCACACCGCCCATTTTATTATGTATGTAGAGCGGTATCAGCATCTCGCCGTACTGTCTCGAACGATAGGACGATATGCTGCTGAGCTGAAACTGTGTGCTTTTGAGATACCTGCCTATCTGGTTTCTCAAAGAGCTGTTCAGTTCCCCCATATAAAGCAGTGCGCCGTAGTTTGCGAAAGCTTCCTCGAACCATGCGGCGACATTCTTTCCGGTGTAGCGGTAGATTATACCGTGGAACATCTCATGAGCCATGGTCTTTGCATACGCGGAGAGATCCTCGTTCGGATCAAGCACAACATACCCGCCCTTTGTCACATCGTTAAGATCTATCTTCTTGGAGCGTCCGCTTACCGAGCGCGGCGCAACATACGAATCTATGCTTATCGCCCCGTGGCTTACGAGATAGATGTGATAATATGCGTCACGCCGGGTCGTGCTCCCGCTTACATACTCATGGTAAGGCTCCTCAAAGCCGTACTTGACGAAAAATGTATCTACGATATCAGCGAAAATGCGTGTATAGTCGTCTGCATACGGCGTGCCGTTCTCGTAGTGGAGCATGAAATTGCCTGCGGTGAACGTCCGCTCATCTATGTACTGCGGTCTTTCGTCCTCGGCTACCGCGGTATCCGTCTTGTTCTCATCAAGTATCCGCTCCTTGTCGGCTTCGGTGATGATGCCGTATTCAAGAAGTCTTGCAAGCTTTCCGGAAACTGTGCATTCCGAGATATCAACGTCGATCGTCTTGCTTGCAGTCACATTTCCGGCGGCTGCAGTGACTTTCCTGCTCACCTTTACGTTGTTTATGTCGCTGTAGCCGATATTGCTCATATTCGCGGAATAGCTGTCACGAACCGTCACAGGTGCATATATTATCTTCCCCGCAGAGTTTTTCGGAGTAATGTTATAGCCGGTACCGCCGTTCAGCGAAGTGATGCCTATGCTCTTAACGCGGGAGAGTGTGAGGGTGCTGTCGGAACTGCCGGAAACAAGAAGCGTTTCGTTGGAAATGCCTGTACCTGCGGGGAGCGAATCGGGCTTCACCCGAAGCAGTACCTTTCCGGTGGGCTTTGTGAATGAGAAAGAACCGTCGGAGCCGGTAGTCACCGTCTTGCTGTAATAATGCTCGTAGCGGTTGAGCCCGTACTTCGAGTATTTCAGCCGGGAGCCGTATATCTCGATCTGTATGCCGCCCGTATATATCCCGCTATCCGATGCGGTTACCATTCCTCTGAATGATGAGCTGTCAGCCGAAACCGAAAGTCCGAGCGAACAGAAACAGACAGCCGCAGCGGTCACAGCAGCCGCAAATTTTCTCAGTATAGTATGTAGTTTCTTCACTGTTTACCACCTCGCTTACATTATAACATTATCCGGAAACGATTGCAAGAAGAATCATCATTTTCCGGCACCGGAAATTTTTCCCGGAACACATCACGCAAGATGCACAAAAAGAATATCACAGAGAAATGGGAAATTTGTTGATATCCCGTATTGCCAAAACCGCTGATCTGCTGTAACATTAGTATCAGGAACAGACAGCAAAGGAGAACCGGCATGGAACTTACCGAAGAAATACGCGCAAAGCTTTTTGAAAAGCAGGACAAGGAATACGGGGACTTCAATTCCGCAATTATCCCGAATATAGGCAGAGAGCATATTATCGGGGTACGTTCGCCGGAACTCAAAAAAATATCCGCGCTGTACAAAAACGCGGATATCGGCGGTTTTATGAAAGCACTTCCCCACTTCTATCTTGAGGAAAACTACATTCATGCTCAGTTTCTGAATACAATGAAGGACTTTGACGAGTGTATGAAAGCAACAGAGCGGTTCCTGCCGTACATCGACAACTGGGAGACCTGCGATTCCCTTGCTCCGAAAGTCTTTAAAAAGAACAAGCCCGTGCTGCTTGAACGCTCGGCGCAGTGGCGCCGTTCCGGTCACACATATACTGTCCGGTTCGGTATCGGCGTGCTTATGCGGTATTTTCTCGATGACGATTTTGATGTGAAATATGCCGGGGAAGCCGCGAAAATACGCTCGGACGAATACTATGTGAATATGATGACGGCATGGTACTTCGCAACCGCCCTCGCAAAGCATTACGACGAGGTTCTGCCATTCATAGAGCAGCACCGGCTTGATACATGGACGCACAACAAGGCAATACAGAAAGCGACAGAAAGCTACCGCGTAACCGACGAACATAAAGCATATCTGCGCACCCTTAAGATAAAGTAGCTCACCCGGCTTTCTGCCGCTTCTCCATTCTCCTCCAGCTCACAAACCCGTACAGATCGTTTGCAAGGAACATCACAAAGCATACCGCTACCGAGATATAAGCCCTGTCCTCCATTGCCGCAAGCACCCAGAGCAGTATCAGCACCGCGTCATTGCACGCATAGAGAAGCGCGTAGAACGGACTGCGGCGGAATGTTAGATAAGCGGCAGCAAAACTCGTGGTAACGGAAACTGTGCTCGGAATAAGGTTTGATGTGCCGAAAGCACCGAGTATGAAATAAAACGCGGCGGTGACCGCAGCCGTCAGAAGTATCATCACTGTCAGCTCGCCCTTTCCGATGCGGTTCACCTTTACCTCACGGCTCTCTCCGCTGTACGGGTTCCTGAGCCACGACACCAGCGACAGCACTGCCATCGGCGCGGTCATTCCGAGATAGGTCATCATCTCGCCGTAGTACGCAAAAGAATAGGAAATTATCCCGTACAGAATGCTGAATACTATCATAAGGAACTGCCCTGCGGGGTGTCCTTTTGCGCAGAAAATAAGCGATGCCGCACCGATAAGAGATGCCGCGAGCGTCAGCCAGTTCTCCCTGTCGAAAATCACAAATGCTGTTATTATCAGCACCACGGACGATATCAGCAAAACAAGCTCGCCTTTTGAAAAATATCCCTTCGCTTTACGCAGAAAATTCATATTACCTTGTATGATATAGTTAAACCTAAATCATACTCTCCTTTCCAAATTTATGGTATAATAGATTAGGTGCTGTGGACTTTTAATAATACCATGTAGCTTGACTACTTGTAGGAGTGTAAAGCCACAGTTTTATTCGAAATGTTAATAGCTGGATAAGTCATAGAATTTTCATCTCAAGCAAGTTTACGGGGATAAAACTTAGTGGCACGAAAAGCAGTACCAAAAAACTTGAAAGGACAAACAAATATGATCTATGTCGGAATCGATATTGCAAAGGAAACACACGTTGCAGCGGCTGTGAATGCCGACGGTGTTGTTCTGATAGAACCCTTTGCGTTTCAAAACGATCACGAAGGCTTCAAGCTCCTCAAATCCAAGCTTGATACGCTTAAAGGCAATATCCTGATCGGGCTTGAATCGACAGCTCATTATGCGGAGAATGTTATCTTTTTCCTGCATTCACAGCATTACAATCTTGCTGTCATCAATCCCGTCCAAACCGCTGCCATGCGTAAGACCGGTATTCGTAAAACCAAGACTGACAAGGTAGATTCTTTGCTTATCTGCAAAACATTAGCCTGCAATTCTTTCAGACCATATACAGATACAGACGTTAAGACCTTACAGCTTAAATCTCTGTGCAGGTTTCGTCAGAATCTGAAAAAATCCAAAGCACGTCTTAAAATTCAGCTAACTTCATACGTTGATACACTATTTCCGGAGTTACAGTATTTCTTTAAATCCGGATTGCACATCAAGACTTGTTATGAGCTTCTTAAATCGTATCCCTCACCGGACGACATAGCTGCTTTACACTTATCAAAATTAAGTAATTTTCTTTCCAAAGCCTCTCGTGGACGTTTCGAAAAGCAGGACGCTAAATCCCTCAAAAGTCTTGCTAAATCGTCCGTTGGTGTGAAGAATACTTACATATCTATTCAAATAACCCAGACCATTGCTCAGATCGAGTTAATTGAATCACAGATAGATGAGTTGGAGAGCATCATTGAAAACGCTATGGACGAGCTCGATTCTGTTATTATGAGCGTTCCCGGTATCGGTAAGATAAACGGCGCTATGATCCTCGGTGAGATCGGCGACATTAAACGATTTTCTCATCCTTCGAAGCTACTTGCTTACGCAGGTCTTGATCCGGTAATTAATCAGTCCGGTAAGTTCAATGCCAAGCATACCAAAATGTCGAAGCGTGGTTCTAAAATGCTCCGTTACGCGCTGATAAATGCAGCATGGAACGTATCTCTGAACAACGATACTTTTAAAGCTTATTATGATTCTAAGATCGCTCAGGGCAATTCTCATTATTCAGCTTTAGGTCATACCGCTCATAAGCTCGTCAGAGTTCTTTTCAAATTACTCAACGATAACGTTGAGTTTGCTCTCGTTTAATTTTTTATTTCCTGCTATTTTCTTTAGCCGGGTACTCGTTTTTCGCTATTTTGAAAATTGTGTGAATTTTCTTGTTTTTCTATTGACTTTTCATAGCTGGTCTCCAAAAACAAAGCACCTGTCAATGTATCTTCTAAGACCTAACGATACATTTACAGATGCTTTTTCAGTATCTTTACTACCCGGTGGCAGTACCTATTCTTTTTTCTTACGCTTTTATCTCTTTGAGCGAATACTTGTCACGGTAGAACTCATAGTCGCTGTTGAATTCGCCGTTCTTCTCGCTCTTGAGATGATTGATGTAATCGTGCATATCAAAGCTCTCGTGCGCTATCTCGATCATGCAGACAGCGATGTTGGAGCAGTGATCGGAAATTCTTTCGAGGTCATTCAGCAGGTCAGAAAGCACAAATCCCATTTCTATCGTACATTCCTGCTTGCGCAGTCTTTCGATATGCGCCGATTTTATCTGAACTTTAAGCTTATCTACCACCTGCTCCAGCGGTTCGACTGCAACAGCTTTGCGAAGATCGTTGTTTTCGAAAGCCGATATCGACATATCGAGTATCTCGCTTACCGCCGCGATCATTACCTTTATCTCCGAAACTGCTTCATCGGAGAACCGGAGCTCCTTATCCCGTATCTCCTCCGCGGATTCCACAATATTTACGGCGTGATCGCTCAGTCTCTCAAAATCGCTGAGCATGTGCAGAAGCTCGGAGACTTCGCGGCTGTCGGCTTCGGAAGTATCCTGATTGCTGATCTTGACAAGGTATGTGCCGAGGCTGTCCTCGTACATGTCCACGGATTCTTCCATTTCCCGTACTTTCTTTGCTTTTTTCTCGTTGTAATCGAAGAGAATATCAAATGCGATATTGAGTGAATTTTCAGCTTCATGCGCCATATTTACGGCAACCGTGCGGCTGCGGTCAATAGCGATAGGCGGTGTAGAGATAAGACGGTCATCGAGCAGCGCAAACTCGCCCTTGTCGGTGCCTTCTCTGATAACAATGCACGCCAGCTTTTCAAGCAGTTTGTTGAACGGCGCAAGAGTTACTATTGTAAGGATATTGAATGCGGAATGGCAGATAGCTATTCCGAGCGGCGTTACGGCTTCACTCGATATCGCAGGCTTTAACAGTGCGTTCGCAAGAGAATATATCGACAGCCATACAAGCGTACCGATCGTGTTGAAGCTGAGATGTATGAACGCGGCGCGCTTTGCGTTCTTGTTCGCGCCAAGTGACGATATCATCGCTGTAACACAGGTACCGATGTTCTGACCCATGATGATCGGGATCGCGCTGGAATAGGTGAGCTGACCGTTGAGCGAGATCGCCTGCAGTATTCCGACGGAAGCCGCGGACGACTGGATTATTGCGGTTATAACGGCTCCGGCAAGCACACCGAGCAGCGGGTTCGAGAACATACCCATGAGCTGCGCAAATTCCGGAACATCTTTGAGCCCGGAAACTGCATCGGTGATTATCTGCATACCGTACATCAGGAATGCAAGACCGAAGAGGATAGATGCAGTATCTGTCTTTTTGGAGTCCTTCTTGAATATCAGCAGGATTATTATTGCTACGAAAGCGATTATCGGCGTGAATGTGCGCGGGTTAAGGAACTGCACCCACATAACATCGCTGTCAACGCCGATAAGCGACATTATCCACGACGTTACGGACGTACCGAGGTTAGCGCCCATGATAATGCCGATAGCCTGTCCGAGCGTGAGGATACCGGAGTTTACAAATCCGACTACCATAACCGTGGTTGTGGCAGAGGAATGGATAACCGCGGTTATGACTACACCCAGCAGGAATCCCTTGAATTTTGTTGAAGTTGCGGCTGCAAGCAGAGTTTTCAGCTTTCCGCCGGCTTTCTTTTCGAGACCCTGACCCATAAGCTTTACACCGTAAAGCAGCAGTGCAAGACCTCCGAGCAATGAAAACACATTAAATATGTCCATAGACATCACCAAATTGTGCAGACTTCTCCTGTCTGCGTTTTTTCACATCTTATTTACCTTTTCCTACACATTAATTATAAACTGTTTGTGTGACAATTTCAAGTAAAAATGATGTTCAATTATAAATTCGTCGCTTTTACATAACCGTTTCAACATCTTTCGACATTTCCCATACATTTTCACCAAAGCACTTTACATCTTCTTTATCTTCTTTTGACAACATCATAAAAAGACAGGATCTCATAAGAAACCCTGTCTTTGATCTTTCTTTCATTCTTTCCGCTTTCTCTTCAAGTTCCGTGTTACGGGATCAGGTTTAGGGATCCAACCCCTTTTTAAAGGGGTTGGCGCCGTCCGCGCAGGACACAGCGCGTAAGCGCAGTTTCAGATAGCATGCGCGTGTTTTTTCCAGTTGCCGAAGAAGTAGAAGCAGACGGAGAGTGCCGCAGAAACGCACCAGCCTATCGGCCAAGACCACCAAACGCCGTTAAGCCCCATGCCCACGGGACCGGAGAATATGTATGCGAGCACAACGCGCAGTATCAGATCTGTGAACGTGGTTATCACGAAGTAGATCATAGCTCCTGCACCTTTCAGCACCGCGTCGCAGTTGAGCTTCGCCGTTACCGCGAAATAGAACGGTGCAACGATCAGAAGAAAATCATAGCCTATGCCCACTGCCGCTCCGTCCGTGCTCTCCATAAACAGCCCCACAAGCTGACCTCCGAAGATCAGATACAGCGCAGATATCGGCAGACATACGCAAGCCGACATCACCACCGATGTCCGGAACCCGCTCACTACGCGGTCAAGCTTCCCCGCTCCTATATTCTGTGCGGTGAAGTTCGCCATTCCGTTTGACATTGTCGCAACACTCGTCACCACGAACGTGTTCAGCTTTATTGCCGCCGAATAGCCTGCCATTGCCGCTGTTCCGTAGCTGTTGATGATGCCCTGTATAAACAGGTTTCCCACAGATACGAAGCTCTGCTGGAGTATCGACGGTATCGCCACAACACTGATCTTTCCGAGCATTTTCCACGAAAACAGCTGAGGGCTTCCCTCCTCAGGCAGCTTCTTTACCCTCACATTCAGTATTATGAATGCAAGCACAGCCGAAACGCCCTGCGCTATGAAAGTTGCCCACGCAACTCCCGCAATGCCCATTGACAGGCAGATGACCGATACGAGATCAAGCACGATATTCCCCACCGATGATCCTATGAGCAGCCACAGGGGTGTGCGCGAATCCCCGAATGCCGTGAAAACGCCGTTGCACACATTGTAGAAAAACAGGAACGGCATTCCCAGCGAGTAAATGTTCAGATAAAGGCAGCTGTCGTCAAAGACCTCCGCCGGCGTATTGAGCGCCGCTATCATCTGCGGTGAGAACAGTATCCCTAACGCTCCGAGAAGTACGCTGATCACCGCTATCGCAATATACGATGTGCTCACCGCCGTGCGCAGCCTGCCGAAATGCCGGCTTCCGAACAGATTGGAGCATATTACCGAACAGCCTGCGTTCAGTCCCGTTGCAACAGCAATAAACAGCATCGTCACCGGGTAGCTTGAGCTGATCGCGGCAAGAGCTGCTTCGCCGTTCGGGATAAAATTACCCGCGATCATGCTGTCTGCAATGCTGTAGAACTGCTGGAACGCAACGCTCACAAACAGCGGCACCGAGAATTTAAACAGCACCTTTGACGGTTTTCCTACCGTCATATCAGTATTCATAACTTATCTTCCTTCTATTTATCTTTAAGAAAAGCGTCATCAAGACGCGAAAGTATCTCCCGGCGCAGTGAATTGACCGCGGACGCGCTCAGCATCAGCCCGCCGTCAAGCTCGATCTCCGCCTTTCCCAGTTCATAGATCGTTCCTCCGGTCTTTGCAAGACGAGATGCAAGCTCCTCCGCTGTGATACTGCGGTTCACAGCCTTTTCGGGAACGCTTTCCGAGATGCAGACGATCTCATGCTTTCCGCATTTCACCCGTGCAGTCACCTGCTCGCCTGCCTTTACGGTCAGCGATACATCAAATGTATGGCGCTTGTACGGCTTTTCATACAGCTTTTTAAGCTCCGCCAGCGCACCGGAAGCCGCTTCAACGTCCTCTTTGGTGCGGATACCCTGCATATTGCGGACAGAGCCGTCAAAATACGACTCGGTGAAGCCGCTTCGGGAGAATACGGCACGCAGAGTCTCCATATCCGGCTTTTTGCCGTCAAGCACATTTCTGCACGCCGTAACCGCCGCAGCAACGTATTCCGGGCGCTTCATGCGCCCCTCTATCTTTGCGGAAGTGACACCTATCCTGTCAAGCTCCGGGAGATGTTCGATTATCGAAAGGTCTTTGAGCGACAGCACGCTGTGCCTGTCACCGTATGTGAGATCAAGCCTGCACGGCTGGGCGCAGAGTCCTCTGTTCCCGCTCCTGCCGCCGTAAACAGCGCTCATGAGGCACTGTCCGCTGACACATACGCACAGTGCGCCGTGAACGAAAACTTCCGTCTCGATATCAACGTTCTTCACAACGCGTTCTATCTCTTCAAACGACATCTCGCGTGCAAGAACTACCCTCGAAAAGCCGTGTTTGCGGGCAAATTCAGCACCCGCGGCGGAAGTCACCGTCATCTGTGTAGAAGCGTGGAGACGCAGTGACGGCGCGGCTTTATGTATCACCTGCGCTGCACCGAGATCCTGCACTATCACCCCGTCCGCGCCAGCCTTTTCTATGCCTGCCGCTGCTGCCGCAAGCCCGGTCAGTTCGTCATCGAACACAAGCGTATTCAGCGTCACATACACCTTTACGCCGGAGATATGGCACAGGCGCACAGCGTCCGAAAGCGCGTCCAAGTCAAAATTCTTCGCATTCCTTCGCGCGGAGAAAGCGGTAACTCCGAGATACACCGCGTCCGCGCCGGAATTGAGAGCGGCGGGAAGGGAATCCTCACCGCCGCATGGAGCCAGTATTTCTATCATTGTACAGTTTCAGCGGTCTTCTGCTCACCGGATCCCTGGGCGGGAGCCGCGGTATCGGATTCGGTATCGAATGTAGTCTGGACATACTTACCGCCGAGCTTTTCTTCGTTTTTCATATTGAGAATGTTTTTAAGTCTTTCGATCTGCTGCTGGAGCTCTATGATCTCCTCTTCCTTTTTCGCGATGCTGAGTCCGTAGGAGTTTTCATAGTTCTTGAGGATATTGCGGAGCTTGTTGTTCTCGTCCTCTTTCTCCTCCGCTTTCATGCGGACAGCCTGTTCGGTCTCGGCAAGCAGCGCGCGGAGCTTGTCGATCTCGGCGCTCCTGCTTTCAAGCTGTTTTATGGTCTTTTCGTACTCAGCTGCCTTCTTTACGGCTTCGCTTTCGTCTGCTGCGGCACTGCCGGCTTTCCTGAGGTTTTCGATCTCTTCGTTCGCTATGGCAAGCTCGATCTCAAGATCTTCCTTCTCGGCTTTGAGCTTCTTAACCGCTTCCTCGTTCACTGAAACGGTTCCGTCCTCTTCGACGGCAATAGAGTTTATCTCCATTTTCGTGATCTTGCCGTTAAGCTCGGCGATCTGCTTGTTGGCAGCGTCGATCCTGTCGCGGGAAACTTCGAGTTCATTGCGCAGAGCCTCGTTTGCCGCAACTTCGGTGAACTTCTCGGTGTTGAGCTTTGAGATTATCTTGTTCGCGGACGCAAGCGCGGATTTCGTATCTTTCAGAGCGCTCTCGCTCTCGTTATACGCTCCGGCAAGCTGCTCCTGCTTCTGGGTCATTTCCTTCAGACGTGCGTCCAGTTCCTGAAGCTTTGCGCGCATTCCGTTATTCTGCTTCTGAAGCTTTGCTTCATTCTCGTTATGTTCCGCTATCTGTCCGGTAAGCGCCGCTGTACGCTCATCAAGTATCTCGACTTTGGCGTTCAGCTCATCAATGAGAGCCTGGTCAGCTTCGCTTCTCTTCTCGCTCAAAGAATCCCCCATAATAAGCAGTGCGGCATAAGCGGTGACTTCCGCTTCGCTCACATTCCCCATTTTGGTGGACAGATACTTTATCTGCTCCTCAAAAAGCTTTGCAAAATCAAGCACCTCTTCGGGCTTGTCGGTCTTTAAATAATATCCTCTTCCGTTTACCTGAACTCTGAGCTTGTCCATAATATCGAGCCTTTCATGTGGTTTTCCGGTCCGTTCTTATCATACGGACACAATAATACATATACATTATACATCATAATCACAAAAAAGAAAAGGGGTTTTGTAAATTTTTTTCTGAATTTCAAAAATTTGTTGAAAAATCCCGCAAAATATAGTATAATAGATGTGATATTTTTTGAAAGGAGCAGTCGTATGCTTGAAACAGGAATAAAAGGTCTCCTTACCGAGACAGTCACCGAGGAAAATACCGCCGCATCTGTCGGGAGTGGAAGCCTTCGCGTATATGCCACTCCGGCAATGATAGCGCTCATGGAAAAGACTGCGCTCACTTCCGTCGCTGAAGAACTAGAGGACGGCATGACCACAGTGGGAACGCTGATAAACGCTGCCCATACCAGCGCTTCACCCGTCGGCAGCACGATAACCTGTGAGAGCGAGCTCGTGGAGATCGACAGAAGAAGGCTCGTTTTCAGCGTGACCGCCCGTGACGATGCAGGCGAGATCGGAAAAGGCACTCACGAACGATTCATAGTTGACTGCGAAAAATTCTTTGAGAAAACCTGTTCAAAACTCAATAAATCTTGAAAGGAAGTCCGGAAATGAACATTAAGACATTTTATCTGAACAGCGAAAAGACCGTTCTTATGAAGGCATACCTGCTGAGCCAGGTAGAGAGCCTCGAATGGTGCAGGAAACGGCCCGCTATCCTTATTCTCCCCGGCGGCGGATATGAGTTCTGCTCGGAACGCGAGGCGGAGCCGGTGGCTATGCGCTACCTCGCAGAAGGCTACAACGCTTTCGTGCTCTATTACACCTGCAACAAGCGCTATCCTGCCGCGTTCCACGACGCTGCCTATGCACTGTACAAGATAAGAATGCGCGCCGACGAGTTCGGCATAGATCCGCAGAAGATAGCTGTCTGGGGAGCAAGCGCGGGCGGTCATCTCGCAGGCTGCCTCGCAACAATGTGGAACGATTCAGCTGTCCTCGAAAAGCTGGGCTGCGAACCTACGGATATACGCCCGAACGCGGCGATCCTCAGCTACCCCGTAATAAGCGGCATCACCAACCCGCATAAAGGCTCGTTTGAAGTGCTGCTCGGAAAAGATGCCACCCACAGCGAACTCTCGCGTCTCTCACTGGAAAACCGCGTAACTCCCAAGACACCGCCGATTTTCCTCTGGTGTACAGCGAATGACGACTGCGTTCCCGCACACAACAGCCTTGTAATGGCGAAAGCCTGCGTCTCCAACAAGGTACCTGTCGAGTTCCACATGTTCGACGAAGGACCTCACGGTCTCTCCACCTGCGACAAGGTAAGCGGCTGGAACGAATACTTCTATCGTGACAACTGCAAGGCATGGATCGACCTCTCGATCAAGTTCCTTGCAAAATATATGAATGTTTGATCATCAACCCACTAAAGAAAGGATATACCGTCATGGCACAGAAAATCCCGTTCATTACAAAAGAAAAGGCTGAACAGATCAGAGCCGAAATACCCACACCTTTCCACATCTACGACGAAAAGGGCATCAGAGCTACCGCAAGAGCGCTCAACGATGCTTTCTCGTGGAACAAGGGATTCAAGGAGTACTTCGCCGTAAAGGCTACACCGAACCCCTTCGTTATGAAGATTCTTATGGAGGAAGGCTGCGGATTCGACTGCGCTTCCTACACAGAACTCATGCTCGCTGACAAGGTGGGCGCAAAGAAGCACGACATTATGTTCAGTTCCAACGAGACCCCCGACAGCGATTTCAAGCTCGCATACGATCTCGGCGCTATCATCAACCTCGACGACTTCACCCATATCGACATTCTCGACAAGCTTACCGGCATACCGGAGACTATCTGCTGCCGCTACAACCCCGGCGGAGAGTTCAAGACCAGTGAGACCGGAAATGTAATGGACACCCCGAAGGACGCAAAGTACGGCTTCACTCACGATCAGCTCATCAAAGGCTACCGCATACTCAAGGAAAAGGGCGCGAAGACTTTCGGAATGCACTCTTTCCTCGCGAGCAACACCCTCACCAACGACTACTACCCTGTTCTTGCGGGAATACTGTTCAGAACGGCAGTTGAGGTCAAGGAGAAGACCGGCGTTGAACTCAGCTTCATCGACCTTTCCGGCGGCGTCGGAATCGCATACCGCCCCGATCAGACCGAAAACGACATCAAGGTCATCGGCGAAGGCGTAAGAAAGGCTTACGAGGAGATACTCGTTCCCGCCGGACTCGGCAATATCTCGCTCTGCACTGAACTCGGAAGATTCATGCTCGCTCCCAACGGTATGCTCATCACCACGGCTATCCGTGAAAAGCACATATACAAGGAATACATCGGCGTTGACGCGTGTGCTGCAAACCTCATGCGCCCCGCTATATACGGCTCCTACCACCACGTTACCGTTCTCGGCAAGGAGAATGCTCCCCACGATCACGTTTACGATATCGTAGGCGGTCTCTGTGAGAACTGCGACAAGTTCGCAAAGGACAGAGAGCTTCCGGAGATCGAAATGGGCGATATCATCGCTATCCATGATGCCGGCGCTCACGGCTTCTCCATGGGCTACAACTACAACGGAAAACTGCGTTCCGCAGAAGTCCTGCTGAAAGAGGACGGAAGCTGGAAGATGATCCGCCGCGCCGAGACCCCGAAAGACTATTTCCGCACCTTCGATTTCAGCGAATACAGCTTTGAGGACTGATTACCGTGACCTTTGACTACTGCCCCCGCTGCGGGGAAAAGCTCGTACCGAAGCAGATAGGCGATGAGGGCGATGTTCCTTTTTGCGGGAAATGCGAACGCCCGTTCTTTCCCTACTCCTCGCCCTGCGTCATCTGCCTTTGCGTAAGCGAGAATGACGATGTGCTGCTGATAAAGCAGAGTTACGGCATTATCCGCTTTGTCTGCGTTGCGGGGTACATAAAAGCCGGCGAGAATGCCGAAGATGCCGCAAAACGCGAGATCGCGGAAGAAACCGGGCTTGAGATGACCGGCGCACGCTTTCTGTACAGCAAGTACTATGACAAACACGACAACCTCATGCTGGCATTCCTGTGCCGGGTCAAAAAGGCGGAACCCCGCATTTCCTCCGAACTTACCGAGGCTCAGTGGTTCTCGCCCAAAGACGCCGAAAATGCGCTCTTTCAGGGCGCATACGGGATAGATATGCTGCATGAGTGGCAGAAACTTCGTGACAGGGGGCTTCTTGAAATATGAGAATGAGGAAGAAGAAGTACCTGGACGAGCGCCTTGAAGCCTGCAAAGACGTATGTCTCGGCTGGATCCCGGACCCTGTTCATACAAGCGGAGAAATATGCACGGCGGACATAGCGGGGATATTCGGAAACTCCGCTCCCCTGCACCTCGAAATAGGCTGCGGTAAGGGGAAATTCGCCAATACGATAGCACAGCAGCACCCGGATATCAACTTTATCGCCGTGGAGCAGACACCGAATGTTATAGTAGCGGCTATGGAACAGACGCGGGAACTCGGACTGCCAAACCTTCGGTATTATATGGGAAAGGCAGAGTACCTGAGGAATGTGCTGGCTCCCGACAGCGTTGAGCAGATATATCTGAATTTCAGCTGCCCGTTCCCGAAAACAAAATACGCAAAGCACCGGCTCACCCACAAGCGTTTTCTCGATATTTACCGGGAAATACTGATAAACGGCGGAAAGATCATACAAAAGACCGATAACCGCGATTTCTTTGAGTTTTCGCTGGAAAGCTTCAGAGAAAACGGGTTTGAGCTTGCTTTCGTGACTGAAGATCTGCATAACAGCACGATAACCGGGAATATTATTACGGAATATGAACAGCGTTTTCTGTCACAGGGACTTCCTATTTATTACCTCGAAGCAGTAAACAAAAAGTGACAATTTTAGTAAAAATTGCATAGAAACTCTTTACAAATCCAAAAAAATATTGTATAATACAATTAGCTTAATTTTTAATAACCGAAAGGAATGATAACAATGGGCAAATTAACCGCACTTATCACTATCGCCGCTCTCGCGGGCGTCGGATTCTATGTAGGCAAGAAGCTTATCGAAAAGCGCAATGCCGAGGAAGAAGAACGTGCTCAGCACGTTTATGAGGACGATTCAGAGTTCTTCGCAGAGGAAAAGCACTCTACTCCCAAAGAAAAGCTCCAGAAGGCTTCCCTTTTCGCTGTAGGTGCTATCAAGACCGGAACCGAAAAGTTCAAGGAGGGTATCGACGATATAATCAATAACGATATGGTCTCCAAGGGCGAAGCTACCGTTGCCGAAACCAAGGAAAAGGCTGTCGAGACAAAGGACAAGGCTGTGAACTTCGCAAAGTCCACCGGCGATAATATCAAGGAAGGCTTCGAGAACATCAAGAACAAGGTTACTCATAAGGCAGAGGATATTGCAGACGAGACGGGCGCTTCCGATCTCGCAGAGGCTATCGAAAAGGACGTTGACGAGCTTACAGATAAGGCTGTTGACATGGCTGAGGCTATAAAGGATCCCGAGCCTATAATCGAACAGGCTGTTGACACAGTTCAGAACACTGTTGATGAAATAGCTCACAAGACCGAGGAAAAGATCGAAGAAGCAAAGGACGAGATCTCCGAAGCTGCCGACGATATCAACAGCATATCAATTGGCAGCGCTGATTCCGAGTCCGTAGAGACATTCGATTTCAGCAATCCCGAACAGCTCTGATCCCGTAACACGATACAATGATCAAACCGGACAGTTGATACTGCCCGGTTTTGTGTCACATTGCAATACTGCCTGCCCAGTAATCACCCCAGATGTTTTCGTACTCATGTTTAAGATCAGAGAAATATGTCTGCTCCGGTCTGAAATTATCCGGATCGGAAACATATACGAACCACACAAACGATTCCGCATAATGCCTCTCAAACATTCTGTAAACCACATAATCGCAGCCGTTTGTTGTCTGCTCTATTGTGATCTCCGGCTCGTGGAAAAGTGAAATGACATCGTAATAATCGCCTTCAAGAAGCTCATAATCATAGTCGCATTCGCCTTTTTTTATAAGATACTCGGAAAATCCGCAGAATCGGTCATAATTATCCTTAATTTTTTCAAGATAAAATCCGTATGTCCTGACACATTCGTTTCTTTGCTTTTCATTCTGAACGTCAAAATAAATTTTGACAGCAGCAAACGGCAATATTATCAAAAAAACGAGCACGAGCAGTATGATCACCGTTCTTCGCGCGGTCTTTTTTGATACTACCATAACACTCACCTGCCTTGATACGATTATAGCACAGGCAGCCGGAAAATGCAATTACAAAGCGGTTACAATATGTTTACAAATGGTTACAAAAAAACACGGCGGAGATACTTCCCCGCCGTGTCTTCGTTACGCTTCCGTTTCAAGCAGCTCGTTGTGTTTGAAGAACAAAGAAATGCTCCACAAAGCGGAGAGAGCTACGAGAACATATACGATCCTGCTTATTATGCTTTCCGAGCCGCCGCAGAGCCATGCCACAAGGTCAAACTGGAAAAGTCCCACAAGACCCCAGTTTATTCCGCCTACGACAAGCAGAAAAAGCGCTATTCTATCAATTATTCTCATATTACCGTGTTCCTTTGCCTGTTTTGCCGCCATGCACTTAAGTACAAATAAGCGGCTGTGATTATTATGACCTGCTTGCCGTCACATATTCATTTAAAATGTACAATTTTGTTTGTTGAAAAATGCAAAATCGTTAAAAATCTGTAAAATGTGGAAAAAGGTATTGACAAATCAGTGCTGATGTATTATAATGTAGTAGTCGCTTGAAGATGTGGGAGTTTAGCTCAGCTGGGAGAGCATCTGCCTTACAAGCAGAGGGTCACAGGTTCGAGCCCTGTAACTCCCACCAAACAAGTGATTTTTTTCTAAACGGCCCGGTAGTTCAGCTGGTTAGAACGCTAGCCTGTCACGCTAGAGGTCATGGGTTCGAGCCCCATTCGGGTCGCCAGCGCATTACCTGCGCATCTAATATTTCTTCCGGTGCGGATTTAGCTCATCTGGTAGAGCGCCACCTTGCCAAGGTGGAGGTAGCGAGTTCGAGCCTCGTAATCCGCTCCACAGCCCTTGCAAAAGCGGGGGCAATGCTTTTATTTTTGTAAAAATGTTCGCGTTCTACAAAAGTAAAAGCTACGGCGCTATAGCCAAGTGGTAAGGCGTGGGTCTGCAACACCCTGATCCCCAGTTCAAATCTGGGTGGCGCCTCCAGCCCGCGACGGCGGGCAGCGAATCCGCCTACAGTTTAATCTGTGGGCGGATTTTTGTGTCGTATCACAAACTATATCAGAAGATTTGAAACTCTTGTGCAGGGAACGCCCCCGCCGCGAAACCGTATGGTAATTATCTGCCATACGGTTTTTTTCTGCCTCGCTGTCCGGAGTTTTCAAAATATCTAAAGCGTTCAGTACAGACAAGCGCGGAGTCCGCGCTGACAATCCGCCTATGGTTATCCATAGGCGGGTTATTTTTTCGCCCATATCATTTCTTCACCAGGATTGAAAATTCAGCTCAAATACCAGATTACAGTATCGTAAAGTAAAAAGTAATATTTCAATAAGAATATACGATGTATGTTTCAATAAGAATATACGATTAATAATTGACAATTTTTTATATATGTTGTATAATAAATATATATACATTTTTTCGAGGTGCTTAAAATGGAAAACACGAAGAAAAAGTTTTCTATCGGCGGAAAAATCTATATTTTTGTCACTCTTACTGTTATCGCCGTAGCTGTGGGAACAGCATTACTTTCATACTTCATCAGCGCCGGTCAGATCGACAGATATTTTAAAAGACTTACATTCAACTCGGCTGCAAACTTCTCCTCTCTTATTGATACAGATTATTTTGTGCGTCTGAGAGAAGCCGCGGAATCTGACGAATACCAGGCTATCCGTGATGAGGCAGAAGAAGCCGACGACGATGAGCCGGTCATCTCATATCTCCAGGAGAAAGGGCTTTGGGAAGAGTACACTCAGCAAAGAGACCTGCTCTGCACATACCTCAGAAATATGGAAGATATCAAATATCTCTATATTGTTGTTACCGGTGATAAAGATGCTCTTGTTGATATGTATCTTATGGACGACGACGATAATCCAGTCTATGAGACCGGTTACTATGAGGAGAGAGAACCCGAATTCATAGGCGCGGATTTCAGCACAATTATGGAGCCTACCATTTCCCACGGCGACTGGGGCTGGCTGTGTTCAGCCTATGCTCCCGTTTATGACGATGAAGGAAACATAATATGCCACATCGGCTGTGATGTCGCAATGGACGATATTATGTCGGAGCGTTTCGGATTCTTTGCTGCTGTCGCAATAAGCACGATCATATTCGCTGCAATCGTACTCGCCGGAGCGATCATCTTTGCAAGAAATGTTATCATAGGACCTCTTGACAGACTCACTACAGCTGCCGGAATGTTCAAACCCGCTAAAAATGTTACATACCAGGAAGCCGGCGTTGTCGCCCTCAATATCAAGAACAACGATGAGATCGGCGATCTTTACAATGTTATCCGTTCAATGCAGATCAACATAATCGACTACCTCAACGATCTCGATGCTATGCAGAAGGATAACGAAAAGTACAAGGACAGCCTTGAACAGGCAGAAAATGACATAAAGGACAAGGACGAGAAACTCGATGAAATGAGCCGTCATGCCTTCCGCGATGCTCTCACGGGTATCGGTAACAAGGCTGCATACAACAACAAGAGCCGTGAGCTGAACGATGCTATTGCTTCCGGCAATGTAGAATTTGCGATCCTTATGGTAGATCTCAACGATCTGAAGATGATAAATGATATCTACGGTCACAAATCCGGTGATGCATACATTATCGGCTGCAGCCGCGTGATCTGTGAGCTCTACAAGCACTCCCCCGTTTACCGTATCGGCGGCGATGAATTCGTTGTGGTTCTTCAGGGCTCCGATTACCAGAACAGACATGCTCTGCTTGAAAAGGCACGGGCTTCTTTCGCTGAAAGCTGCGAGAATACGCAGATACACCCGTGCGAAAGATATTCCGCTGCTATGGGAATGGCAGAATACGCTTTCGATGATAACTCCGTCGAGCTTGTATTCAAGCGCGCCGATTCCGCTATGTACGAGGAAAAGACAAACTTCAAGAAGCTTCATGGAAGCTATCGTTGATCGCACTGCAGCAAAACTGAATACACAGAATCCCGTTCCCTGTCAAGTACAGGAAACGGGATTTTTGCCGGTTATCATGCGATTCCTATTATACGGATAACCATAGGCGGATTCGCGGCGGGGCGTTCCCCACACAAAGTTTCAAATCTTCTGATAAAGTTTGTGATACGGACGAAAAAATAACCCGCCTACGGAAACCATAGGCGGATTCGCCGCGGGGCGTCCCCCGCACAAGAGCTTCAAATCTTCTGATAAAGTTTGTGATACGGACGAAAAAATAACCCGCCTACGGAAACCATAGGCGGATTCGCCGCGGGGCGTCCCCCGCTGTTTAGATTTTTCTCGAATAGATACAGCAAATCTACTTTTAGTGAATAATGAAAAATGAATAGTGAATAGTGAATAATACAGAAACGGCGCACAGAATTTCGTGCTCAATTACTATAATTTATTCACTATTCACTATTCGTTCTTCGTTGAGGCGCTGTCAAGCGCCGTTTCTGTCTGTACCGAACGCTTTGGATTTTCGCAAGACTTGTGTGATACGACACAAAAACCCGCCCACAGATGAATCTGTGGGCGGATTGTCAGCGCGGACTCCGCGCCTGGTGGAGGCGAGGGGAGTCGAACCCCTGTCCGAAAGCCGATCCGTCCGTCTTTCTACACGCTTAGTCGGTCTTTTAAATCTCCCGCGGGACTCTCCGACAGACAGGATAGCCCTTTGGCAGCTCTTTGAAAGCGCGTCGGGTTACAGAGCGCTCACCCGAGGCGTTGGCTGCTGTGTCACGCCCGGACCGAAGCCGCAGCACTCATCGGCAGGACGAGCTGCACTCAGGCAGCTAATGCAAGTTCGTTAGAATCTGCGTTTAATTTTAAATTGCCAGTTATTAAAGAGTTCAGGCGGACTCTGCGTGCTTAACGAAGTTCATGACCCCCGTCGAAACCTTTACGCCCCCTTATAAGAGTTCAGATGATATTATACTATAAAAATCCCCGTTTGTCAATCGCTGTACGATTTTCACCTGCTTTTTATGCGAATATGTGTCATAAAATGACGAATTTACTGCCGCTATACTGTTGATTTTTCATAAAAATATCAGAAATGTATTAACATACGCTCAAAAAAGTGTTATAATATTTATATGTATCTTCACCGCAGAAATGCTGCGGCAGGAGATTGTTATATCCGCGCTGCAATACACATTTTATATGCAGCGTCGTTAAAAAGGAAATACTTATGGGCGGAAAAAAGATCAAATACGTTAAAATAAAAGATGAAGACTATATGCCGAAGTCCAGAAGCAAAATGAACAAGGACGAGCAGGCAGTAGAAAGCTACTACCATACACACAAGCTGTCGGTATGGCAGAAGATACACGGCGTTCTCTCTTTCTTCGGAACGACCCTTCTCAGCATCTTCCTCATTCTTATCATCACCTTCTGCATCGTGGCCGCGGCACTTACCGTGTATATCATGCAGTTCGCGGAAAGCAGCTTCGATGTCGATCTTACCAACGTTGAGCTGTCTTATTCAAGCTTCATCTACGCAAAGGACGAAAAGAACGAGGACGTTCTCTTAAAGCAGATAAGCGGTGAGACAAGCCGTATCTGGGTGGATATCGAGGATATCCCCCAGCACGTCATCGACTGCTTCGTGGCAACCGAAGATCAGCGTTTCTTCGAGCATAACGGCGTTGACTGGAAACGTACCCTCTCGGTAACTGTCAAGGCTATATTCGGCGGTACGGACGGCGGTTCGACTATAACCCAGCAGCTTGTACGCGATATCACAAAGGATAACGAGACTACCATAGGACGTAAGCTCCGTGAGATATTCCGAGCGCTGTCCCTCGAAAACAAGTACACAAAGTATGATATCCTCGAAAGCTACCTCAACCGTATCGGTTTCGGTGGTACCGCATACGGTATCGGCTCTGCCGCATACCACTACTTCGGCAAGGACGTCAAAGACCTTACTATCGCAGAGGCAGCTATCCTTGCGGGAGTTGTCCGTTCGCCTACAAACTACAATCCCTACGCTAATTTAAGGCAGTCAAAGATCCGTCAGGAATATGTGCTCAAAGACTGTCTTTATGCACAGGGCTATATCACCACAGATGAGCTTGAGGACGCGCTCGCGGAAAAGGTGAAGTTCCGCCGTCCCGTCAAGGGCACTTATTACGGCTACACCGATATGCGCTACAACGACTACTACGGCATTATCACCGAGGATAACAAGAACGAGGGCGATCTTTACTACCAGGACGTTCCGTGGGACGAGATACTCGGTGAGGACAGCTCACTTGCCTACCAGTGGAACGGCTCCTACACCGTTTCCCAGGACTGGTATCTCGATGCCGCTATAGATCAGATAGTCAACGATCTCGCAGCTAAACTCGGTATATCTTACAACGAGGCATGGGACGAGTTCAGAAGCGGAGGCTATACCGCTTATCTGAACGTGGATATGGCAATGCAGAAGAAGCTCGGTGAGCTTTTTGAGAACCCCTACACCTGCCTTAAAGAGTATAATGCTTCCCTGCCCGCAGACAGTAAGAACCTTATTCAGGGCGCATTCGTTATAATGGATTACCGCGGAGATGTGCTTGCCTGCGCGGGCGGTATCGGCGAAAAGCCGGGTGACAACTGCTTCAACAGAGCTACACAGGCAGTAAGCGCTATCGGTTCGACGATCAAGCCCATAGGAAACTACTCCGTCGCCATTGACAACAACCTCATAACATACTCCACTATGCTCCAGGACCTCTCCGGCAAGATCCATGCCGAGCACGCCGGCGGCGGTTCTCATGCGGCAGAGAGCGGTTACAACGAAGCAGATCAGACTGTACGCTGGCCGCATAACTACCAGGAGACAGGATTCGGCTCCGGCGCTTACTGGCCGGCATGGTACGCTGTGCAGAAGTCAATGAACACTATTGCCGCAAGAGTAATGCAGAAGGTAGGCCTTGTCAACTCCTACAACCACCTTGTTCACAACCTCGGCTTCGAGCATCTCGACAGCGTCAACGATATAGCCTACGCTCCTCTTGCAACAGGAGCGCTCACCAACGGCGCTACTCTCACCGAGCTTACCGCAGCTTATCAGGTAATGGGCAACGGCGGTATGTACTACAAGCCGTCGTACTACTCAAGAGTTTACGATAACAAGGGAGTTGTAGTGCTCGAACAGGATACAAACGGAAAGCGCGCTATCGGCGAGGATTCCGCATGGATCACCAACAGAATGATGCTTAAAGTCGTTCAGGACGACTACGGAACCGGTAAGAACGCAAAGCTCGGCAAGGTAGAGGTTGTCGGCAAGACCGGTACGGCAAACGATATGTCGAACCTGCTGTTTGCGGGACTTACTCCCGAATATGTGGCTTGCTACCGTATAGCTTACGACGACAACCATGAGATAAAGTCATCGGACGGCTGGAGAACAATGGCTCTCGTATGGCACGACGTTATGGTGAATTTCGTTGATACCGAGACCGAACAGAACTTCACACCCGATCCTTCCACGCTGGAGCTAAGATACTGCACCGACACCGGACTTCTCGCAACATCAAAATGCCCCAGCACCATGATAGGATATTACAGAAAGAGTAATATACCGCCGAGCTGTGATTCCCGCCACGACGGTCTTTACTGGTCGGAGCACGGAGATACGACAATACCGCTCTATGAGTGAGAAGAGAGATTAAGAGATATCAAGAGGGGGCGCTGCCCCCAACCCCGCCAGCCCCCTTTGAAAAAGGGGGCTGGACACCCTAAACCATTGCAGTATTTCAGAGATTGTTCAATGGGCAGGTCTGTAAGAAATGCAGTGGATCGGCAATATTTCAAAAAGATATCGCAGACTCTGCACCACAGGAGGTGATACACCGTTGTCAAAAAAGCGCAGTTCCAAGAAAAAACGTCATAACAATACGGCTGCCGGACAGAATATAAACTTAGGAGATGCACAGAAAAAAACACCAGCGGTATCACCACCCGTCGATGAAAATATAAGCGCAGTCTCACAGGCAAAGGAAGAACAGCTTGCGGCAAAGAAAGCCGCTGCCGCGGAGAAAAGGGCGCGGAGCAAGGCTGAGATAAATGCAAAGCTGAACAGTCTTGCGGTCTATCTGTCACGCTTCGGTCGGTATATCATTCTTATGTTCGCCGGACTTGCCATAAAAGCCGGTTCCGGTATTGCAAGGCTCGCGAAGTATATCTGGAAACGCTCCGGCAGTCTGACCGCTGTCATTGTGAAGAAGCTCGCATACCTTCTGCTCCTCATAATGTCGCCGTTTGTAAAGGTGATACACGCGTTCAGACACGCAGCGAGCGATATAAAAAAGAACAGCAAGTCCAAAGGAACAGGTGCCGCAGTAAAGATCGCTTTTTCTCACCTCGGCGAGTTCATTTTCGGCAGCACGGGTGTTGCAGTCACTGTATTCAACATTGCCGCACCGATAATCTGCGTTGCGTTCCTGTTCAATATAGTTGCCTATGCTTCAAATCTCAGATACTGCGTAAAGCTCACGGTCAACGATAAATTCCTCGGTTACGTCGAAAACGAACAGGTCTATTTCGATGCGGACGAGATACTTAAAGACCGAATAAACTACCTCGGAAGCGATGAGAGCATCAGACTCGTTCCCTCATTCTCTATTGAAGTCGTGAACGATGGCGATATGCTCACAAAATACCAGGTAGCGGATATGATACTCGAATATTCGGATATCAGCGTTGAATATGCCTACGGCGTTTATCTCAACGGTGTTTTCCAGGGCGCTATCCCCGATAATACTCCCGTAAATGAAGCACTCGAAGGCATTCTCGACAAGTACAGGCGCCTTTATCCCGACGCGGATATCTCTTTCCGGGACAGCGTTGACTGCAGCACAGCAGGTCTTTACCTCTCCGGAAGTATAATTGAGACCGACTGGCTCGTTTCACAGCTTACCGGTATCAAGGCGAATGCGGGCTACTACATAGTTGAGGAGAATGACACATTCGAGATGATCTGCGGAAAGACAAGTCTTACCGCACAGCAGATCAAGCTCCTCAATCCCGGCATAGATACATCTGACCTGCACGCCAATCAGCGTATAAAGATAAGAGATGAAATACCCTTTCTTTCCGTAAATGTGTCGTTGGTGGAAGAGTACGATACCGAAGTGCCGTACACGACCGAATACCACAACGACGATACCCTTTACAGCGGCGTAACAAGAGTTACCACAGAGGGCTCAAACGGCAAAAACCATGTAACCGCTTCGGTAACTTATGTCAACAATATGGAAACGAGCCGCAGAGTTACAGCAGTAAGAGTTATCTCCAACCCCGTTACCGAACATATCGCTATCGGTACCAAAATACCGCCGGAGCAGTACTCTTCCGATGATGCAGGCTACGGAAAGTTCATCTGGCCTATGGAGATCGGCAAGAGCCATATCAGCGAATATACCCAGTGGGACGGCGGCTATGCCGGTCACCTCGGTATAGATATCGTGGCTTACTACGGAGCACCAATTTTTGCGGGTGCAAGCGGAACCGTTATCCACGCGGGAAGCAACTACGGCTACGGAAACTGCGTCATTATAGACCACGGAAACGGTCTTCAGACGCTCTACGGTCACTGCAGCGAAGTGCTCGTTTCTGTCGGCGAAGAGGTTATCCAGGGTCAGCCTATCGCAAAGGAGGGCGCTACCGGTATAGTTGCGGGAGCTCACATGCACTTTGAAGTGCGCAGAGGCTCGGAAAAGCTCAACCCGGTAGATTACCTCGAAGTCCTTTATTGATCAACTATATGAACGGAAGGTGATGATCGTGTCCAGACAAGGCTCGGAATTCTACAACAATTTCACAAAGGATATCTTCAATACTATCAAAGAGATAAGCGATGACGAGCGCGGCGACTTTATTATCCACACCTACGAGAACCTGTACAACAGGCTCAGTGAGGAAGATGTCCAGCCCAAAACCTCACCCGCCGTTGATATGGCGAAACTGCGCGAGGATCTCGGTCAGATACGCGGCATCGGCGGTCAGCGGCTTGACGAGATAATGGCTGTCATCGAGAAACATCTCTTCCCGGAGCCGGAAAAGCAGGAAACTGCCGGATCCCCGGAAGCCTCCCCCGCTGACAGCGGAGAGAATGCATGATCGTTTGCACAGAACATACTATCGAAATATTGCCAAATGCACAATTCACAATTCAAAATGCACAATTGTGGAGCGCGCTCTGCGCGCATATCTGAATCGTGACGAAATTACTTGGTTTTGTTTACAGATAGATACTAATTTAGTATAAAGCAGCATTTCCGGTCTTACTTACGGAAATGCTGCTTTTTTCTTGCTACCAGTGTCACATTCAGAAATAATTAAAAAATTTTCAAAAAACTATTGACAAACTCAATTTGATTTGATATAATCTATTTGTAAGCAAAATAATAAAGTGCTAATATTTGTATATAATAATATTACAAGCTTTATTCAGATCTCGACAGGAGGTAACTGCTATGTCCGTTTATGATTTCACAGTAAAAACAAGAAAAGGTGAAGAGCTCGATCTTCATACACTCGAAGGAAAGGTTTTCCTCGTAGTCAATACCGCTACAGGCTGCGGATTCACTCCCCAGTACGAAGGTATCGAGAACCTTTACGAGAAATACCACGACAAAGGTTTTGAAGTTCTCGACTTCCCCTGCAACCAGTTCGGAAGCCAGGCTCCCGGAAGCGATGAAGAGATCCATGAATTCTGCACAGCAAGATACAAGACCAAGTTTGAGCAGATGTCAAAGATCGACGTTAACGGCGAGAATGAGCTCCCGCTCTACACTTACCTTAAAGAGAAGATGCCCAACGAGGAAATAAAAGGTCTCAAGAATAAGGCTGCCATGAATATGATAAAGCCCCTCAGCACCACCTGCAAGAAGCCCGGCGATATCAAGTGGAATTTCACAAAGTTCCTCGTTGACAGAAACGGTAATGTTGTAAAGCGCTTTGACCCCACCTTCAAGCCCGAGGATATGGAAGCCGATATCGCGGCTCTGATGTGAAATGCAGGAGACAAAAGATAAACTCAGACTTAAAGATCAGCTTTGCTTCCCTATCTACCTTTGCGCGAAAGAGCTGACGAGGAAATACTCCGAGCTGCTCGAAGAGTATAACCTCACATACACGCAGTATATCGTGATGATGTATTTCTGGGAGATGAAATTGTCCAATGTCAAGGAAGTCAGCGAGACACTTATGCTTGATCCCAGTACCCTTACCCCGCTTCTGAAAAAGCTCGAAGCCAAAGGCTACCTTCGCAGGGAAAGATCATCTGCCGACGAACGTAATCTCTCGATCACTCTCACGGAAGAAGGTACTGCACTCGAAGAAAAAGTGCTCTGCATACACGATAAGATGTGCGAGAGCACAGGGATCGGCAGCGATGAGAGAAAACAGCTCTATGAGCTCATCTACAGGATCCTTACTAATTTAAACAGGTCACAGGAGGAATGAGAAATGAAAGTTATAGAAGTTACCACAGCAACTTTTGAGAATGAAGTATTAAAGAGCGACAAGCCGGTTCTTGTTGATTTCAACGCGGACTGGTGCGGTCCCTGCCAAATGCTCAAACCTACTATCGAACAGCTCGCAGAAGAGCGTGACGATATCAAGATCGTTTCTGTAAATATCGACGAGAACGATGATCTCGCATACGATTACGACGTTTCTTCTATCCCCTGTCTCGTAGTTTTCAAGGACGGCAAAGAAGCAAAGCGCAGCGTAGGTCTCAAACCCAAATCCGAGATAATCAAGCTTTTCTGATGAGGTATCGCCATGTATGACATCATAATCATTGGTGCGGGTCCGGCAGGTCTTACTGCCGCGATCTATGCACGCCGTGCATCAAAAACCGTTCTCGTTCTCGAAGCATTAAGCTATGGCGGTCAGATAATCAACACTCCCGACATCGAGAACTATCCCGCCGCTATGCATATTTCCGGATATGACTTTGCGACAAAGGTTTATGAACAGGCGCAGGAACTCGGTGCGGAATTCGTATTCGAGAAGGCTGTGGGAATCAAGGATAACGGTGATACAAAGGAAGTTATCACTGATGACAACACCTACACCGCAAAGGCTATAATCATTGCCACAGGTTCGGAAAACCGCAAGCTCGGAGTTGAGAACGAGGACAAACTTGTAGGCAGAGGTATTTCCTACTGTGCTACCTGCGACGGCGCATTCTACCGCGGGAAGAAGGTAGCAGTGGTAGGCGGCGGCAACACTGCACTGGAAGATGCACTTTACCTTGCGGATCTTGCTGAGACGGTATATCTCATACACCGCCGTGATGCGTTCCGCGGAGACGAAGCAACGGTCAATGCACTAAAAGAGCGCGATAACGTGAAGTTTATCTACAACAGCAATGTTACAAAGCTTATCGCGGAAAAACGCCTTACAGCGATCGAAGTGACTGACAAGAACACCCAGGAAGTCACGACTATCGAACTGAACGGCTTATTCGTTGCGGTCGGACGCATACCCGAAAACCAGAACTTTGCACAGCTCATAAAACTCGATGACTCCGGTTATGTTTCAGCCGGCGAGGACTGCATCACCAATGTTCCCGGCATCTATGCCGCAGGCGACAACCGCACCAAGTCTGTCCGCCAGCTCGTAACTGCCGCAGCAGACGGAGCTGTCGCTGCTACAGAAGCAGTCAGATTCGTTCAAGAGCATTAAGCCAGCCCCCTTTAAAAAAGGGGGCTGGACCCCCTAAACAGATCCGCCGCACAAGTGAGTATTTATTTCACATTTTGCATAGGCGGCGACTCATTGACACCATTCTTCTGATCGTAAGTGAATTTTCTACTATTCAAGATTTATCAATCGGAAAACAGATTCAATACTTTCGGTTCATTGTTTTCCCGAAAGATAATATTCGCTTCAACAGTAACATCAAAGTACACAAAAGCGCCCATTGCCGTCGGCAATGGGCGCTTCTCTGCGATTTATAAATCTTTCAATTAAAGAAAAGATCATATATATGCCCTGCACAAGATGACCGAATCTGTCTCCCCATTACTGTGATGTGAATAGTAGAATCCGGACTATTTGGTCTCTGCTCAGCGGTCAATGAGTCGCCGCCTATGCAAATCTTGTCTCTTAATACTCACTTGTGCGGCGGATCGACAGCGCGGGCTACCGCGCCGCTGCCCGCGTAGGGCAAAAATCTCTAAAAAAATCTCTTAAAGTCTCTTCATTCTCTCTCACTCGTTCTCTTCGCTGTCTGAAGCGAACTGCGACGGATGGCGGGTGAAGAAGTCAACGCGGGGTTCGAGGAACTTGAGCTTGTGGTCAGAGCCGCCGGTGAATGCGGAGATAGGATCGAATATCTTGTCCCAGCTCCAGAAATCTTCGCCGAGCCGGAGATATTCAAGTATCATCTCCGTGCCTTTAGGTGCCATGGGGTGAAGAAGAACCGCAGCTGTGCGTATCATGTGGAATACATTTGTCAGCGTCTTTCTGCGAAGTGCATCGTCCTCGTTCTTGTCCGCATCACCGAGATTCTTTACCATGTACTTGCTCGCCTTGCGGATATAGCTGTCAAGTACATAAGTTGCCTGGTGAAACTCAAATCTGTACATGAAGCGCTCATAATCAAGCACCGCTTTCTTCGCGTCAGCAAGTACCTGCTCCTCGATCTCACCGACTGGCATTACCCCGTCATAGTATTTCTGCGTTGTGTAAATGCAGGTGCGGATAATGCGGTTGAACACGTTCGACAGCAGAAATCCGTCCTTAACTACCGGATCCGGCTGCTCAGCTTCGGGACTGCCGGGTACGATCGTGGGATCAAGCGGCTTCGGGTTGAAGCTTACACTGCGCTGTCCCAGTCCCAGTCCGAGAAAGTGCATACGAAGCTGCTCCGGAGTGTAGTAATCAAGAAGCTCGTCTGCCATAGGAGGCTTTATGCTGCCGGAACTCGACGCCTTCGCGTTAAGGAACAGTATATGATTGTTTGCGCAGAGAATAGGAAGCTGCATCTCACCGTCCGGCGGATCGGAAACATTTCCGTCCTTGCCCTGCAGCGCCATGAACATTCCCATTTCCGCCACACCGTAGAAGTATATATTATCCGCTCCGATGAACTGGTAAACCTGGGCTTCCTTGCTGCACCAGAAATCCTTCCACTCGTCCATGCTGCGTCCCTTGCGCTCAAGTGCCGCTTTCGTGAAGGAGATCGGCGCCCACAGCGATTCCGGCCAGACCCAGACAGTAAGCGGATCCTCGCCCTCAAGCACCGGCGCAGGAACGCCCCACTCGATGTTTCCGGTAAGGCGGAACGGCACAAGCGTTTTTCCCGTGCGGAAGCGGATACCGTTCGCGGAAAGAACTTCACAAGCCTTGTTCATTTCGTCAAGCTCACTGAACTTTATCGTGAACGACGGCTTCTTGGGCTCCTCGATAAACTCGTGAGCCGGCATCTGCCCTTTTACTGCGTTGTAATTGTCAAGCAGCTCGTTCTTGATGTGGATAACCGGGTCCGCAAGAAACTCGGAGATCGTCTTGTGAACAAGCGGACGTACATTCTTCTGCTTCTGAATGCGCGCTACATACTCTTTCAGCAGTGCGTTGTATGCAGGAAGATCGAAATACCAGTTGTCAACATTCTTCATTATCGGAGTTTCACCGGTAAGCGTGCTCTTCGGATCAATCAGGTTCTCCGGCATATACTGATGTCCGAGATCGCACTCATCAGCGTATGCTTTTTCGGAACGGCAGCCGTCAACCGGACATTTTCCGATGACCTGCCTTCCGTTCAGAAAACAGCCCGCTTTCTCATCAAAGAACTGCTTTGTGCTGATCTTGCGGAGATGACCGTTTTCGTATAGCCTGCGGATAAACTTGTCCGATTCCTCGTTGTGTATCTCCGCCGTGCGGTCAAGTCCGGAAGCGCCGAAAATGTCAAGGCTTATCATATAATCGTCAAGCGTTTTCTTCTGCGAATTGTGGTTGCGGCGCACAAAGTCGCGGATATCACCCTCGAACTCGCCTGCCTCAACAAGCTTGCGGTAGCCCTCGGCAATAGGTGAACCGTAGCAGTCGGTTCCCGATACGAAAATAACGTTATCCTTGCCGATACGGTCACGCAGAAAGCGCGCGTAAACATCGGCGAATACGAATACTCCGCCGACGTGACCGAAATGCAGTGTTTTGTTGCCGTAAGGCATTCCTCCCGTGACTATCGCGCGTTTCGGAAACTCCGGACGCGGTATCTCGTGCGGGACGAAATTGTTGTTGTCTTTACCCATTTTGTTCCTCCGATTTTTGTTTTTTATTATCTCGAATTGCAAATAATATCATATGTACAGTGTAGCCTGTGGCGGCAACGATCACGGCTGCCAGCACAAGACACATCAGAAAATTCTTATAGAATATGGTTTCCGGCAAAGCGCATATCATCAGTATATACATCGGCAGCTTGAATAGATAACCGATAACTGCCAGTATCGCCGCGGCAAGAGGGTGCGCGTTCCTGTGTACTATGAACGATACTATGGCAATGACCATTCCGGCTATCAATACCATACAAAAACAGCCAAAGAGCATAATGTTGACGGAAGCTTCATGTCCGTAAACCATTTTAGCACCTCCTGTCTGCGACAGATACATATATACGGCGGGTAAGTGCAGTCAGAACTTTCAGTCGTTCTTTTGTTCCTCGGTAAATCCGTTTTTCTTTTGTCTTATATATTTTGCTATGACAAGAATATCATAGAATACTACAAGAGCTGCCAACGCTGTAAAGATAATACCTGTAACAACGCTGAGCGCAAGGAACGCTGCTCCGAACATAAGACCCGCAGGCAAAAGCAATAATGTGCCGAGAACGGCCAATATCGGAACAGAAAGTCTCACGCGCTTTTCAGAGAAAAACAAAACAAGCGAAACAGATATCGCTATTATTCCGGCAACACCGGCAGCAAGCCCTGTAAAAACCTGCCACATTCCGGTTACAAACGCCGAGACCCCGTCCATAGGATCACATTCCTCTCTATATCAAGTAATCACTTTATCCTCGTGAGGCTCGTTTCAAGACGCCTGATGCTCTCGTCCTTTCCCAGTATCTCCATAAGCTCCGTAGCACCGCCGGGTGTTACCGCAAGACCGGAAACGCCTATGCGTATCGCCCACATAACTGCACCGGCTTTCACGCCCTTTTCTTCGGCTATGCCCTTGAGCAGCTCAAACAGTGTGTCATTGCTCCAGTCCGAAACTTCTTTCAGCTTCGGCAGAGAATATTCGATGATCTCAGCACACTGCTCCACAGTCGTCTTGTTCTTCTTGTTTACAAAGAGCTCCTTGTCATAGTCCGGCAAGCCTTTAACAAACTCCGCTTTCTCGTTTACCTCCGGGAATACCGAGATCCTCGTCTGTATCAGCTTTGCAAGCTTTTCGTTGCCGGCAAATGCAGCATATTCCTCACTGTAATACGGCTTCGCCTTTGCCATGAACTCGTCCAGCGGCAGTTCCTTGATATAGTGGTTATTGAACCACAGCAGCTTTTCATAGTCGAATACCGCAGGAGACTTGCTTATCCCGTCTATCGAGAATACCTTTGTAAGCTCGTCTATGGTGAAAAATTCCTCGTTCGTGTCTTTCGGACACCAGCCTGTGAATGCCATGTAGTTGATGATAGCCTGCGGGAGATATCCGTTCTTCACAAGCTCCTGGAAACTTACGGAACCGTGACGCTTGGAAAGCTTGCTGATGTTGCCGTCAGCGTCCTTGCCCATAAGCAGCGGGAGGTGGCAGTAAACCGGTCTTTCCCAGCCGAATGCGTCATAGAGAAGAACATATTTCGGAGTGGAAGTAAGATACTCACTTCCGCGTACAACATGGGTAACGCCCATAAGATGATCGTCTATAACGTGGCAGAAATTGTATGTCGGGAATCCGTCAGCCTTTATCAGTATCTGATCCTGAAGCTCCGAGTTCTCGATCTCAATATGACCGAATACGCTGTCATCATAGCCGGTGCTGCCTTCAAGCGGCATCTTCTGGCGGATAACAAAAGGCTTGCCCTCCGCAAGATTCTTCTCAACTTCCTCTTTCGGCAGATCGCGGCAATGACGGTCATACCCTGCACCGAGATCTCCGTCCTCGTGCAGCTTCTCAAGACGTTCCTTCGAGCAGAAGCAATAGTATGCCCCGCCCTTCTCTACAAGCTCCTTCGCATACTTCATATATATGTCCTTGCGCTCGCTTTGGATATACGGACCGTTCGGACCGCCGACATCCGGTCCCTCATCATGATCCATTCCCGTCATCTCAAGCGTACTGTATATTACGTCAACTGCGCCTTCAACAAGACGCTCCTGATCGGTATCCTCTATCCGAAGTATAAACTTTCCGTTGTTTGCCCTTGCAAGCAAATATGCATACAGCGCAGTACGAAGATTGCCAATGTGCATAAATCCTGTCGGGCTCGGCGCAAATCTCGTTACAAATTCTTTTGACATGGTCTTCCTGTTTCCTTTCTTTTCCAAGACATAATACTTTATTCTATTATTATATTCCAAACAGGTGCTTTTGTCAAGAACTTTGATTTTAACTGCAATTTTTGCCGAAATCAAAAATATTTGTTTTTTTTTCAAAAAAGTACTTGATTTTTTTGCAAGTATGTGGTATAATACCAGATACAGTCTTTGGAATACGCGGATGTGGCGGAATTGGCAGACGCGCTGGCTTCAGGTGCCAGTGGCAGCAATGCCGTGTGGGTTCAAGTCCCGTCATCCGCACCAGAGATATCGAGGTGTGGCTCAGTTTGGTAGAGCGCTGCGTTCGGGACGCAGAGGCCGTGGGTTCAAGTCCCGTCACCTCGACCACCGTTTAGAGTCCGTGGGACCGCTTGTAGAGCGGCTCTGCGGATTTCTTATTTCTCGGTAAAAGGGGCTTTGTCCATAGTTTGTCCATACCTGTCCATACCCGGGGTATTTTGTCCATAAAAACCTCGTTTTTGCTTGTTCTAACTTGCTATATCTTCCCTATTGCCTTTTGCCGTATCTTCTTTTTTCGGACCAAAGTTGAGTACCGAGGCGATAGCCTCGCTTGCTCTTGCGTTTGCTTCCTGAAAAGCGTGGAGATAAATGCCGGTTGTCGTAGAAATGGCGCTATGTCCTAATGCGTTAGAGACTGTAGCCACATCGACATTGGCGTTGATTAAAGAGCTTGCGTAGAAATGACGAATGCTGTGAATGCCGTAAAACGGTAACTCGTTCCTTTCACAGAGCTTTTCGAGCCATTTATACGGCATAGTCGGAAACATCGGTTCTCCATTGTCCTTTGTAAACAGCCTGTCAGTGTTGACCCACTTGCTTCCCATAAGTATTGCCTGCTGCTCCTGCTCGGATTTCCAATCTGAAAGCAAGTCCATTACAAGATTAGGAAACTTCATAGAACGCTGTGACTTCTTGGTTTTTGTCGTATCGGTAAAGTAACCGTCTGCTTTTGTGTAATTGGAAGTTCTCCGTACACTTATTACATTGTTGTCAAAGTCAACATCCTTCCACTCAAGCCCCAACATCTCGCCCCTGCGGAATCCGCTGTACACGGAAAGTATAAAGAATGTCCTATACTTCATCGGAGCTGTTTCAACAATAGAGAACAGCTTTCTGACCTCATCGAGGGTATAGATTTCCTTCTCTTTCTTCTCGCCCTTGGGTACTATAACACGGCAGCAAGGGTTTTCGTGGATCATCTCCATTCTGACTGCATAGGACAGAACATCGGAAATAAAGCTGAAATGGTGTACTACCGTCTTACGGGACAGCGGTTTACCCGTCTGTAAATTCTTGCCGTTGAGAGCAAGATCGGATATAAACTGCTGTATCTGCCGGCTTGTCAGCTTGTCAACCTTAATATACCCAATCGCAGGGTATATTCTCTTTGAGAGCTGCTTCATACGTTCGTATGTAGTCTTACGAAGGTTGAGCTTTCCATATTCTTCAAACCAACGTTCTGCCAACACTTCAAACTTGACACTCGTCACAGTATAGCCTTTCATACATTCGTCTTCAAAGAGTACGGCTTGTCTGTTTGCTTCTTTTTCTGCCTGTTTGGGCGTCATAGAGGGGTCAGGCTTCCAAGTCTTTGTCTTAAAAACCTGATTACCTTTTGTGTCTAAACCGCAGCTAACCCTAATCTGATATGAATTGCCGCGTTTTCTAATATTTGCCATATCTGAATTCCTCCAATATTCAGACAATGACTACTCACTACCCATATTATACAGCTTTCGCACTTTAAAGTCAAGAGCTTGTGGGCAGTTTTCATTGTCAAGTCTGATTTTTTTGTGATCTTTTATGCCTTATCTCCCTTTTTGGAGAACAAAGCTATAAGATTGGCTTTGGAAATGAGTATTTTTCCATTATTACCACAGCCGGCTCTTACATAATCCAACTCGCCGCGAGCTATAAGCTTCCTGATTGTATTGCTCGACAGACCTTTTACAAGCTCAGTACATTCTTTGATTGTGAGCATCTCCATCGGCTCATCGCGACCAGTGCTATTCTGTTCTGCCGGCTGAGTCACAGGCTCAGCTTCTGGAACCAAAACAGGAACCCCGGTTATTGCACTCGCTCCATTGGTGGCATCATACTCAACGAGCTTGCTCAGAAGCATAAATATCTGCGAGATTATCTCATTTTTCTCTTTGGTACTCATAATAACTGCTCCTTTATGTACTGTATTTATTATCCTGCATATATCAAATCAAAGACCTCGTTGAAAAGCTCATTCGGCATAAGCTCGCCGTGCAGCTTGAAGAAGATTTTCTCTATCTTGCACGTTATCTCTAACGCCTTGTCATAGCTTGTGACCCTGCCTATATCGTACTTTGCGTATTTTACTACTAAAAACTTTGCTCTGCTCATTTTATGTATTTCCTTTCATACCTTTATATAACTGTGCCGCAAGCGTTAGTATTCGCCTGCGGCACTTTTCGTATTGCTTATCTTGTTATGATCTCAACTACGTCCTGAAACAGATCGTCCGGCATAAAAGCACCGAAACGACGGTAGAACGCCTGTTCGATCTCGCAGGCTTTATTGAGCTGCTCGCTGTATTCCTTCAATGCCTTTTCGGCAGCCGCCGAAGGATTAAGCGGAGTTACCGTGATCTCATAAATATCTGTTTTCATAAGGTGTATGTCCTTTCTTTATATAGTATCTGTTTCTCTTTCTGTTACTGGCACGATTCCGCGCTCCTTCAGGAAACGGTAAAGGAACTCTCTGCCGGCGTGCGTCCAGTACATCACGAGTATCGGATTTTCATAATCGTAGCGCGGAAATATCGTTACTGTCTGCGTGTAACCCAAGTCCTGATAATCAGCGTAAAGAACCCAAGTTCCGCAGTTCATTCTGTACTGTACTCCGAAAGCATAAAGCATCGAGTTCAGACGAGTAGCTGACATACCGTAGTCTTTCGCTATCAGCGTCATCGGAATTAAATCCTGCGCCTGCAAGACATTGTCATAAAACACACACTTAGGTTCGTCAGCTTCGCGCTTCTCGTTCAGTTCGTTGATCTTATCATTCAGTTCACTGTTCTTTTTCTTTTCGGCTTTTAGATCACGGAACAACTTCTCGGCTGCCTCCTTATGGGCGGCTATCTCTTCGAGAAGTTCATCTGTGATGTAGGCTCCGTGTTTTCTGATCGACGGCAAAACCTCAGAAGTGACCCATTTCTTAAACCGATGGAGTTTCTCTATTCTCTCCTGTATTTCGAGGTTGTACGCATTTGACACGCCCTTGTTTGACTTCTGTGGTTTCATTGAGAACAGCAAAGCGTATAAACCGCTTTCATTAACCACAGAAACCGTTTGAACACCGCCGTTCGTTGATATTTTGACTTTCATTTTATCATCATCATCAACTCTGCTAATACTACGTCTATGGTTCGTATCACCCAACGAAGCGCAAACGTCCTTGCCGACAAACCAAGGCGTTCCGTCTATCAAAACGCCCCTTAATTTGCCGAACTGTTCATTCTCGAAAATCTGCATATTGTGATCCATATTATGTTTCCTCCATATTTACCGTTTGTCCGGCAGCTCATAATCACCCACGCTTACCGCGAGAGCTTTGTTGACCTCTGCCATTTCATCATCTGTCAGCCTGCAAATGGGCTTAATCAGCTTGCTTTTGTCAATTACCTGTATCTGTTCACACAGCACTATTGACTCCTTAAAAAGATTGGTGTTTTGAACAGTAACGTGAACGGGCAGCTCGCACTTTTTAACAGATGTTGTCAGCGGTACTATTATGGTAGTAGGGCTGTGACGATTACCGACATTATTCTGAACGATCAGCGCGGGACGTGCGCCTCTCTGCTCGCTGCCCTCTCCGTTCAAAAACGTGAGATAGACTTCTCCTCTATTGACCCGAAACATTGTATCAGTCCTTTGCAATGTATTCATAGAGAAAACCCTATGTAAACAAGTGCCGCCGTTACAGCAGCACTTGTCTCCTGCATATACGTTCTATTTGTCCACGACACCCCGAACGAGGGAAACGCATAAGCCGGAAGTTTGCTAAACTCTCTCATAGGGGGACAACCCTCTGCCCATTCCTGTGGTGCAGCCGTTACGATTTTCACGTTAGAACGGAAGTATCATTATCCCTCTTGCCTGTCATCGCGCTAATGGAAGCCGCCCATTATTTCAAAAGAATAGTTCTCGCTCCGTCGTTATGATCTCTAAGGTTCAGCTCGTCGCGCTCTATTGTCTGTTACTTCAATGTTCCGCTGGCTGTAAACCGTTCAAGACCAATGACATCGTGGCGTATTCTTTTTTCCGCTTGCCCCGCAGGGCAGCAAGAGGAAAGTAACTTATACGATGTTATTCAGTTTTCAAAGAGCTGAAAGTATAATCATACAAGCGTCACCGAATGTTCGCATTGAACCCGAACCTTTATTATAAAAGGTCACTCGTTTTCGGTCTGTTTCTTGATCAACCGCTCGTAGAAATTTATCCTTTCACTTAACGTCTTTTTTTTGCCGTTTTCGCAAGTATGATTTTCAAACAAATTTATTTTTTTTAGAATGTTTGTAAACGTTGCACAAATCGCTTGGTGCGTTGTCCCCTCCGCTTTAGCTATATCAACAACGCCTAAATTTCTAAATGCCATAAGGTACAAGCGCCTTTTCTGAACTTCCGTAAGCGAAGAAATGAACTCCTGCATTTCGGACGATAATTCCATTTCCTCCAACTTACCAAAATATTCATCTTCCAAATGCGGAGTGCTGTACTTTTCTAAATCTCCGGCAGCACTCAAAGGCACTTCCTTCTTGCTGATGTTGCTTGCCTTTCTGTCCTCGGCATAGTAATCCTTGTCCGAGATCGCTTTCCACTTACGGAAAGCCTCAACATCACCGCCGAAGTCATTAACGGTAATGTGCTTGATAGTTCCGTCGGCGAATTTGTAAACGATAGCGTCCTCGTTAGTCTTGTTGATAGCGTAATCTGTCTTGTTATAATTTTTCATTTAGGTATCCTCCGAAAATCTGAATTTGTTGGTAACGAACAAATCAGGTCTTCAGGGATACCGAGCGACTGCCTCGCTGTACTTTTTCATAATCTGCTCCCGTTTTCGGGCAGCAAAAAAGGGCTTACGGAATTAAACCCGTAAACCCTTCAATGCTGCGGCGTATTTGCCGGCAGATTTATTGCAACACAAAAACGCCCTGCCGATAACACGGCAGGGCAGATAACATATTCAGTTTTGTATATGCAACAGAGTATAATCTGCCAGCATATACATTATAACATATTGAAAGTCTCTTGTCAGTATCAAATCAGTCTCATTTTAGTCTCATTTTAGTCTCACGTTTTCAGATGTATAATTCACTCACTTTCCGAAGCATTTTTTGAAATTCTTCCCGCAGATTTATCGGAGTAATGATCTCTGCTTTATCGCCAAACTGGAACAGCCAACCAAAGAAAGGCGCAGGCTGCTCCGTTTTAATATCTGTATGTACTATAAAGCTGTCCTCGTCGTATGGGAATATCATAATATCTTTACCAAAACGATCTAAGACGGGATTTATAAGATGATTTGAAAAACGCAATGTTACGGATTCAGACTTTCCGCTGAACATTGAGAATGAAGATTTAAGATATTCAAACAAGGAAAAGTTTTTCGGAACAGGCTCAGATTTTACATCTGCGACTTGTACATTTTCCATTCTGTCAACGCGAAAGTTCGTGAGAGTATCGGGATATTTATCATACATTGCCACAAGGTAATACTGTTCATTATTCCAAACCATAGCGTAAGGAGAGCAAATATGCAGCCGGTCACGATACTTTTTCTTCTTGTTCAGATCGTAATCAAAATACTTAAATCCTATCTTACGTTTATCTCGGATCGCTTGATTTATCTTATCTACATTATTACATATCTTATCATTGCCGGACTTAAGTCTGTTGGTCACATACAACTGTCTGCCTATTTCTTTACCGGAATAGGTACTTGTAAGAGCGGCAAGCTTCTTTATTATCTCGTTGGACTTACGCTCAGTCAGGAAACGCGAAGATGAAATACCGTCAGCCAAAAGTTTTAGTTCTGACAGTTCAAACAAGCGAGAGTCGATACGATAGCCGGAGGATGTGCCTTTGGAATAAACTATATCAACACCAAAAGTACGCAAAGCCTCAATATCATCATAAAGAGCTTTTCGCGCTGCCGATATTCCGTACTGCTCCAATTCCGAAATAATATCGGGCATTGAGATACAATGTGTTGCATCTGTTTTTTCAAACAGTATCTTATACAGATATAATAGTTTTAATCTTTGATTAGGCGTTTTTACGGTTTCAGACATATACTTCTCCGATCCGCAAGCCTATGGTTTATCAACCGAGAAAATCAGCACGAGGAATAATGCTCAGTCTAAAATCGTAACCTCGTCTGTTCATATCCATAAGCTTGATCTGAACTAATTGATTAGGTACAGATAATTCACTGGCTGCCTGCTCGCTTGTGTAATCCTGATTGCCGAAAAAGAGTATGTCATCATCACTTATCAGCATATTTGCTGCGAAGATATTAGCCTCCATTTCCGGCTTTGAGGTCATATCATAAAGACTGTATTCCTGTAACCCCATTTCAGCTAAATCTTTGTGAAAGAAGTGATGTCCGAGTTCGTGGGTCAGGACGAGCTTCTCTGTAGCCTCGTCCAATTCATCGTGAAGATATATATAACTGCACCTGTTTACTACAGTGTACATTCCTTTAAGATTGCCGAAATGTTTATACGCTACATCAATGCCCAAATACTTTGCAAGCTGATAGGGGTCATTGGTGCGAAACTGTTTCTTTATCTTATTGGTGAAATCATATATCTTATCCCGCAACATATATATCACTTCTTTCGTCATACACATCTGTTATTCAGACGACATTTCATTTTTCATTTGGCTGTTATCAGCTCTATAATCATTATAACACAAACTACTGTTTCATCCGCAGGACAGTCCGAAAATTTTCTTAATTTTCTTTTCGGTATTTCTTCGGTGTATATTTCTTATTTGTAAGTTTCGATTTCCAATATGCTTCTTGAATAGCTTCAAGAACAGCGCTCTTGTCCTCATCAGTCAGACTGCCTCCGGCAAACAGTGCCTGTGCGTTTTCGATAAGTTTCTGTGCAGAGGCTTTGCCACGCGCCCCATACTTATCGTTGGCTTCAATGATGAAAAATTCCTCATCGGTAACAAGAGCTTTCTCGTCAACATCAAGAGCGATAGCGAGCTTATAGATCGTATCGGATTTAGGCATACGGTCACCGGATTCGTAGTTCTTGATCGAGCGGGCGGTCAAACCTGTGGCAAGCGCAAGGTCTGACTGTGACATTCCTCTCATTCTTCTTAATTTCGTTAAGCGTTCCTTAAATTCCATATTTCCTCCAATAAATTTTGTGATAAGTAACAAATCTCTGAACAGGCTATTGACAATTTAAGTATTTGCGATTATAATGAACTCGTTCATTTCGTTCACCAACATTGTAGCATATAATTTACAAGTTGTCAAGTCATTTCAGAATTTTTTTGGAGGAGTCAGAAATGAAGCTGAAAAGAACCGGATTGGAATGTTCAAAGGAAACCGTTTCCGCTGTAAAGACCTTACTTTCTCTTTACAGAAAAGTGCTGCATAACGTGAACAATAGGATAGTATATCTTGACGAAGATATATACACGACAAGCCGCAAGCACCTCTCGGAGTTCATAAACTCTCTTGTGGACTTTGAGCCTGACATAAACACACAGGCATATAACGATACTCTTGAAAGCTGTCACTCAACATTATCGCTGCTGGAACTTCTTGAAAAATCTGTCAATGCCGTGAAGCTCTATCCCGAAAACGGATTCATTTATTATGAAATCCTTTGGAGATTTTATTTTGACAATTTCAAGTATTCGCACGATGACATAGCGGATATTCTTGAAATATCGAGAGCAACATATTTCCGTCATTTCAATAATGCTGTTGTCTGCTTTTATCTTCATTTTATGGGAATATTGAAAGCTGAAAAGTATGAATTTAATGACGATGTAATCAATTACGATACTGGCAGAAATAATGATAAAAAAGCCGTTTGACTGATTTTATTTACCGAAAAAGGTAATCAGCCAATACAGGCTGACGGAAGAATAGCAAGCATATGATTTGAGTACTCAAATCACCGTTTTCGGAGGTTCCTGCTACTCGTTCACTCCGAAAAACTTAGCTTGTTGGGGAGAACCCCAAACCCCAGATATTGGGAAAATTTGTTTTGGAAGAATGATTTGAAAAGTATATTTTTGAAAGGATAAAGGGAATGGGAGAACGGTCAAGACCGATACAAATGAAATTCTATGTCACCGAACAGGAACGTGATGTAATTCATCAAAGAATGGCTCTTATCGGAACTACGAACCTCGGTGATTTTATGCGAAAAATCTCGCAGGACGGATGTCTGTACAGAGTAAATATTGAAGGTGTGCCGGAGATTTGCAGGCAGATCGAAGCCATAGGACAAAACATCAATCAGATAGCAAAACGTGTGAACAGTACAAATACTGCTTATGCAGAAGATATACGTCAGATCAGAAAGGATCAGGAAGAAATATGGCAGTTACTAAAATCCATCCTATCGAAACTTCCTTGACAAAAGCTATTGACTATATCATCGACGACAGGAAAACGAGTGAGCGTAAACTTTGCACCGGCTATTGCTGTTCTCCTACCACATCTGCCTATGAATTTGACCTGATTAAGAAAGACGCAAACAAGCAAGGAGCAACTCAGGCGTTAAAGGGCTACCTTGCATTTCATCTTATTCAATCGTTCGAGCCGGGAGAGGTTGACTACGAAACGGCTCATAAGATCGGAATAGAGCTTGCCGACAAAGTTCTGAAAGGCAAGTATCAATATGTAGTCGCTACCCATATAGATCGCGGTCACGTCCATAACCATATCATCTTCAATTCCGTGAGTATGACCGACCACAAAAAGTATAACAGCAGTCCGAGCAGCTACTACAATATTCGCAGAACGAGCGACGCTCTTTGTCAGGAATATGGTCTATCCGTGATAAAGGAGCCAAAGGAACAAGGCAAGTCTTATTACGAAACACTTGTTTCCAAAGAAGAACGGAGTTGGAAAGACTTACTCAAACAGAACATTGACCGCTGCATAATCAAGGCAAGGGATTGGGACGAATTTCTCTCACTTATGCGCTCCACCGGCTATGAAATCAAAGCGGGAAAGCATATAGCGTTCCGGGCGCAGGGGCAGGAAAGATTTACTCGCGCCAAGCGTTTGGGGAATGCCTATACCGAGGAACAGATCAGGAGCCGCATCAGGGGAGAAAAGCTGCTTGACACGGGTGAAGAACATCACGTTTCTATTCTCATAGACATTGAAGCTGCTATCAAAAATCAGCAGCAAAGCACAGCGGGATTTGAGTATTGGGCGAAGATACAGAACCTTAAAACCGCTGCAAAAACAGTCAACTTCCTTACTGAGCATAATCTGATGAACTATGCTGATCTTGCAGCGGCGGCTGACGGAAAGAAAGCTGTTTTTTCTCAGATGCAGATAACTATTAAGGACATCGAGCGGAGAATAAAAAAGCTCGAAGAAGATATACAGAACATCGACAATTACCGCAAAACCAAAGCTGTTGTCGATAAGCTGTCCGAGGTAAAGGACAAGGAGAAGTTCAAGCGCGAACACGAATCAGAGTTCATTGTTTTCGAGGCAGCCAAGCGATATATCTTAAAGAATTTCCCGTCCGGCAAGCTGCCGCTTCTCAAAGAACTACGAGCAGAACAGCGAAAGCTCGGAGCCGAAAAAGACAGGCTCTACGAAAAATACTGTGACGAGCGTACAGAGCTTTTTGAAATACAGAACATCAAGAAGAACGTCGATATGATATTAGGCAAAGAGGACGGACAACGTGAACAAAAACGCAAGGGTCCGGACGCACTGGAATAAGGAAATCCGCACTCGGAATCTATACTGCTCCGAGTGCGGTTTTACCTAATACCATTCTATCGTGAGAATGATCTTAATTCAAGTTTTCATTCTGCTGTTCACTTCGTGTATATACCGCTCGGACTGCCACGCGTGCACGGAGCTTTTGCCCACCGCTACCGCTGACTGCCCACGGGCACTGCCCGGAAAAATGTGATATACTTGATATGGCACGCAATGCGTGACTACATATCAAGGAGGTCTATCACATGGTGGACTACAAAACAATTCTCAAGCTTAGCAGCGAAAACTACAGTTTGAGACAGATTGCAGCGAGCGTCGGACATTCGCATCATACTGTCAAGGATGTACTCGAGCTTGCTCAAAAGCGCGGTATAACTCACCCGCTCGATGACAGCGTAACTAACGCCGACCTCGAAAAGCTGCTCTATCCGGAACGGCAGACAGCCGGCAAGCATTACGCCGAGCCTGATTACGAGTACATTCATCGCGAACTCTCAAAGAAAGGCGTAACGCTTACTCTTCTCTGGCAGGAATACTGCGAAAAGGCTTATGCAAACGGTCAGATACCGTACATGAGCACCCAGTTCGGAGACAAGTACCGCCGCTGGGCTCGTGTGACGAAGGCAACAATGCGTATCACGCACAAGCCTGGCGAGGTAATGCAAGTAGACTGGGCAGGAGGCACTATTCCATACTACGATTCCATTACAGGCGAAGAATACAAGGCATATCTGTTCGTAGCTGCGCTGCCGTGTAGCAGCTACATCTATGTGGAAGCCTGCACAGATATGAAGCAGGAAAACTGGCTGCTCTGTCATGTCCACGCTTATGAGTATTTCGGTGGCGTGACGCGGATCCTCGTTCCGGACAACCTAAAGACCGGTGTTGTTGCCAATACGCGGTATGAAACTCAGCTTAACGAAAGCTATCGCGAGCTTGCCGAGTATTACGGGACTGCGATAGTTCCCGCAAGAGTACGCAAGCCACAGGACAAAGGTCTTGTTGAAAAGTCGGTAGGTTTCACATCTACATGGATAACTGCCGCGCTACGCGAACGTAAGTTTTTCTCATTTGCGGAGGTCAAAGAAGCAGTCGCGGAAAGGCTTGAAGTCATCAACACAAAGCAGTTTCAGAAACGCCCCGGAAACCGCAGAGAGGCATATATTTCCGAAGAGAAGGAATTCATGCTTCCGCTACCGAAGTATCCGTATGAACCTTCGATCTGGCGGCAGCAGACTGTCGGCAACGATTATCTCGTCAGCGACGGCCTTAACAAGTATTCGGTACCGTTTGACCTGATTGGCGAACAGGTTCAGGTAAGACTTACTAAGAACATCGTTGAAGTTTTCTTTAAAGGCAGTCGTGTGACATCGCACAAGAGGCTTGAAAGCTTTAGCGTTCAGCCTGTTGTAAAGCCGGAGCATATGCCCGTTAATCATCGCAAATATCTTGAATACAATGCCGACGAGTTCCGTGAATGGTCACATGGTGTTGGAACATCAACAGAAGCTGTCGTTAAGCATTTTCTGACCTCCGGCAACGCTCCCGAGCAGGGATACAAGGATTGCGTAAGTCTTAGAAAACTTGGTGACAGGTACGGCAAGATCAAGCTTAAAGCCGCTTGTGATCGTATGCTGGCATTCTCGTCAGTGCCGTCAATTCGTACTATTGCCACAATATTAAAGAATGGCAAGGAGCCTGACAAGCCTGCTGAGTCCGATAATAGCAGCAAGTATGGCATTACCCGCGGAGCTGCTTACTGGAAGAAGGGCGGTGACGGCAATGCTTGATAACAGCACTGTTGAGCGCCTTCGCGCTATGAAGATGAACGCCTTTGCTTCCGAACTGGAGCGCCAGCTTGAAGATGCCGGCAGCTATTCACAACTTGGATTTGAGGAGCGATTGGGACTTCTTGTTGATAGTGAGTGGAACCGCCGTCAGAGCAACAAGCTTAACAGATATATCAGAAACGCCCATTTCTCTGCGGCTGCAGCTACAATGGAGGGCATCGAATACATAGAGGACAGGCATCTTGACAAGGCGAAAATGCTGCGTTTTGCAACCTGTCAGTACATAGATGATGGTCGTCACATCATTCTAAAAGGAGCATCAGGTAACGGAAAGACATTCATTGCTTGCGCTCTCGGAAACGCCGCTTGTCGCAAATTCAAGAGCGTCCGTTATATCAGAATGCCGGAACTGGTCGATGAACTCAATATTGCCAAGGTAAATGGAGAGTTTGCCAAAGTGATAAAAGCGTATCAGAAAGCGGATCTCTTGATACTGGACGAATGGCTTATCCGCAAGCTGGCTCCAAATGAGGCTTACGACCTGCTGGAGATTATCGAAGCCCGCATTGAGCGCTCCATGATCTTCTGCACGCAATATCATGCCGAAGGTTGGTATGACCGTATAAACTCTGACCCGAATAACGACAGCCCCATTTCCGATGCAATCATTGACAGGATAGTCAACAACGCATACGACATCATGATAGACGGTGAGGTTTCAATGCGTAAACGTCACGGGCTTCCGGAAGGAGCCGAGCCGTGACAATGACAAGAAATGACCTTGACACCAAATTGGCGAATATGTTCCTTAACTGCAAAGACGTTGAAGCTGCAAAAGCTGAAATATTGGTGCTTTTCTCGGAAGAGCCCGACGACGAGCATCGGTGGACTGAGCAGGATATCCATGAACAGATGAGGAAAATCATCCAGAAATACAGCTGATTTATTGGTATGTGGTCTGTCCGGTCATCGGGCAGGCTACGTACTGCGGTTGCGCTCCGTCGAAGTGCGGTTCAAAGTGCGGCAAGGTGCGGTCGGAAGTCCGTGTTGCTTGCCGGGCAGTGCCCGTGGGCAGACAGCGGCAGCGGTGGGCAAAAAGTCCGTGCACGTGTGGCAGTCCGAGCGGTATATACACTTCGTGCGACGAGCGTGTTCAACTTTGCCGACGCGACTGTTCAACTTGTCCGGCCGTGATGTTCAGTTTTGGGCGATGTATTCAGCTGAATTTATTGTATGCAGCTTGACCGGTTACGGGCAGGCTCGCATACTGCGGTCAATGTCCGACGACGTGAGGTTAGAAGTCCGTATATTTTTCCGGGCAGTGCCCGTGGGCAGTCAGCGGCGACGGTGGGCAAAAGCTCCGTGCACGCGTGTCAGTCCGAGCGGTATATACATTTCTTTTTCGCGAGTGCTGGGTGTGGTTGGCGGTTACCTCCAATCTGGTCTTAAGACCTGTTTGGACTATTTTAGCATATTTTTTCCAAAATTCACAGACGCGGGGTTATTGAGCGGATACGATACGTTACATCACAGGTGTGCGCCAAAATAAAAAAAGCGACATATTCAATTACGAATTTGTCGCTGATTTTCCATTATTCAGTATATCAGTTACTCAACCGTCACACTCTTCGCCAGATTTCTCGGTTTATCTACATCGAGACCTCTCGCGACAGATATATAATATCCGAGGAGCTGGAGGGGGACAACTGCGAGGTTTGCAGAGAAGTGTGGATCGATAGTGGGAACGTAGGTCACGAAATTGCACTGATCCTCGACTTCATATTTTCCATAAGATGCAAGTCCCATGAGATAGGCTCCGCGGGCTTTGCATTCGACCATATTGCTCACTGTCTTCTCATACAGCTCGTTCTGGGTGAGGATTCCTATAACGAGAGTGTTGTTCTCGATAAGACTGATCGTGCCGTGCTTAAGTTCGCCGGCAGCGTATGCTTCGGAATGAATGTAACTGATCTCCTTCATCTTGAGGCTGCCTTCAAGTCCGACTGCGTAGTCAATGCCGCGTCCGATGAAGAAAGCGTCCTGTATATGAGCAAATTTCGATGCGAACCACTGCAGGCGTTCTTTGTCTTCGAGAATCTTTGCTATCTTTGTAGGAATACTCTGCAATTCCTCTATGTACTTGCTGTATTCTTCTTCGGTTATTGTTCCGCGAACCTTACCAAACTGTACTGCCAGTGAATAACCCGCTGCAAGCTGGGCGCTGTATGCCTTTGTAGTCGCAACTGCGATCTCCGGTCCTGCAAGTGTATAGAATACGTTATCGGCTTCTCGTGCGATAGACGAACCAACGACATTGACGATTGCCAATGTCTTGATGTTGCTGCGTTTTGCAAGGCGGAGAGCTTCAAGGGTATCCGCTGTCTCTCCGGACTGCGAGATAACTATTACAAGCTGCTTCGGGTCGAGGATTGGTCTGCGGTATCTGAATTCGCTTGCAAGCTCTACGCGCACGGGAATCCTTGTAAGGTCTTCTATGACATACTGGCAAGCCATTCCGACGTGCCATGCGGAACCGCATGCTACCATTGTGATCGAGGAGATTTCCTTGATCTGCTCATCTGAAAGTCCGATCTCTGTGAGATCGATCTTGCCGTCCTTGATAACGGAATTGAGAGTGTCACCGACAGCTTTAGGCTGCTCGTGTATCTCTTTTATCATGAAGTGCTCGTAGCCGCCCTTTTCGGCAGCTTCGGCATCCCACTTGATCTCTGTGGGTTCGATAGTTACTTCATCGCCGTTTAGGTCATAGAAATGCACTTCACCGGGAGTTATTTTCGCACACTGGAGATTGTCAATGTAATATACAGTGCGGGTATATTTGAGAATTGCAGGAACATCGGAGGCAATGTATGTTTCGCCGTCTGCAACTCCGATTATCATGGGGCTGTCTTTGCGTGCAACCCATATCTCACCGGGGTGATCTGCGAACATCAGTTCCAAAGCATACGAACCACGAACTCGAACCATTGTCTTGGATATCGCGTCAATGGGGTCGTGCATATACTTTTTATAATAGTAGTCAACGAGTTTTATTGCAACTTCTGTATCAGTATCGCTGTAGAACGCATAGCCGTTGTGTTCGAGCTTCTGCTTGAGCTCCTTGTAGTTCTCGATGATTCCATTATGAACACCGACTACCTCGGATTCCACTTTGCCGGAACCCGAACCTGTGCAGTTGCCCGATACATGGGGGTGAGCATTTGTCTGTGAGGGCTCGCCGTGAGTTGCCCAGCGTGTATGACCTATGCCACAGGTGCCGGGGAGCGCCTTTCCGTCGTCTGTCTTTTCGGCAAGGTTCTTGAGCCTGCCTACCGCCTTAACTACTTCTGCTGCCTTTTCGCCGTCACGGACAGCAAGACCCGCTGAGTCGTAGCCTCTGTATTCGAGTTTTGAAAGCCCGTCAAGCAGTATGGGGGCTGCCTGGTGGGTGCCTGTAAAACCTACTATTCCGCACATTGTTCTATTTTCCTTTCACAAAGCATAATACACAACAAATTATTAATATAAATAATTTTTAAGAACATGTCTATTATGTATTTGGCATTTCATATTTTTTCTTATCACTTACACTAATATCTTTTCCGAGCTGAGCTTCTATCAACTGCAATTCAGTTTCTGCAATTACAGTATGCCTGCATCCTATGGGAAGTCGAATTACCAATCCCTGCTTTAACGGAATTCTTGCATCGTCAACAATAGCATACCCTGTCCCGCTAAGAACAGTCCAAACTTCATCTCGCCGTTCATGGCTGTGATAATTCATCCTGTGTCCGGGATTTAAAGTAACCTTTACAGTCATTGACTCTTCTTCAACATCAAGGACTCTATAACTGCCCCAACTCTTCTCTGCAAACATGATTTGCTGATCTATTGCATCTACAAAAGGCTTGATATATGAGCTTTGTTCCTTGTCCGAAACCAAAATTCCCTCTGGGCTTGCCGAAATAACTAAGTCATGTCCCCCCATAACCACAATCGGAACACCGAGTTCATTGATTACGTGGACATTTTCGCAAGTATCATTCATACGAACATCACCTACTGTAGAGCCTTCCATAGCCTCGGTAAGTGTATTCCATGTTCCAAGGTCTTTCCAAGTACCGCTGTATTTAAGCACTTCTAAAGATGTTTCTTGTTCAACTACTGCATAATCAAAACTAATCTTCTTTATGTTATCATAGCTTTTAAAGAGTGTTTCGTAGTCAGATGTTCCTAACAAAGATTTGCTCTTATCAAGCACATATTTTAATTTATAAGCAAATACACCGCCATTCCAAAGAGCTCCCTGAGATATGTACTCCTCTGCTTTCTCTTTAGTCGGTTTTTCTGTAAATGTATAACCGTTCGCTCCGTCAATACCATTATTGGGTTTTATATATCCATATTTTTCACTTGGATATGTCGGTTCGATACCCATTAAAACTAGATTATCGGTCCCGTTCTGTGCAGTTTTACAAAGCTTCTCTATACATTCAAAATATCCTAAATCAACATAAGGATCTACAGGACAAACTACTACTGCTTCGTTCTCAGATACACCCTTAACATCGTGGAGATAAGCTGTAGCAAGAGCAATAGCAGCAAATGTATCGCGTCGGCAGGGTTCAACCGATATTCCTACATCAACTCCGAGCTGATTATGAATTGCAGACACCTGTGATTTTGATGTAGCAATAGTTACAGTAGCAGACGGATCAACAGTTTTAATTTGCCTATAAATTCTTTGAACCATAGACTCATAACCATTACCGTCTTCTGTTCCCATTGGTATCGTATGATCTGGTTTCCGAAATATCTTTATAAACTGTTTTGAACGAATATCATTAGAAAGAGGCCATAATCTCTTTCCGCTTCCGCCACTTAATAGAATTATATTCATTTACTATTTCCTTTTTATCTTTCTGCACGCCTTGGATTGTTCAAGAAATCCTCATAACTTAATCTGATACCGTCTTCAAGTTCAGTTTTATACGTCCATCCTAAACGGGTTGCTTTGCTTACATTGAGCAGTTTTCTGGGAGTTCCGTTAGGCTTTGTTGTATCCCATTCTATGCGTCCATTATAACCTATAACCTTTGCAACTAATTCGGTTAATTCTTTTATTGTTAACTCTTTTCCTGTTCCGGCATTGACGGTTTCATTACCGCTGTAATTATTCATTAGGAACACACAAAGATTTGCTAAATCGTCAACATAAAGGAATTCCCGTAATGGACTACCGTCTCCCCAGCAAGTAACAGATTCTTTACCCTCTAATTTTGCTTCATGGAAACGACGAATAAGAGCAGGAAGCACATGGCTGTGTTCGGGGTGATAGTTGTCATTGGGACCATAAAGATTGGTTGGCATTACACTAATGTAGTCAGTACCATACTGAACATTAAGATATTCACAGTATTTCAAACCGGATATCTTAGCAAGTGCATATGCTTCATTCGTCTGTTCCAGACTTGATGTCAGCAGACAGCTTTCCGGCATAGGCTGCGGAGCCATACGGGGATAAATGCAGGAGCTTCCAAGAAATTCCAGCTTCTTACAGCCATTCTTCCATGCGCTGTGTATAACATTCATTTCAAGGATCATGTTATCATACATGAAATCGGCTTTTGCGGTTGCGTTGCCCATGATGCCGCCGACCTTTGCAGCGGCAAGGAATACATACTCTGGTTTTTCGGTCTCAAAGAATTTCTCAACCGATTCCTGGCGTGTTAAATCAAGTTCCTTATGAGTTCTTGTGATGATGTTATGATAGCCTTGACGTTCTAACTCACGACAGATTGCCGATCCAACCATTCCTCTATGACCGGCAACATATATCTTTGAATCCAGTTTCATTGGTTCAACAGCTTTGCTCATCTTACTTTACCACGCCTTTCTCAAGATACTCCGCAAGGTTCGTCTTGATATGTTCCTCAGCACGCTCAACGGCAACCTTCTCCATATCATGCTTAACCATGAGCTTTACAAGCTCTTCAAATGATGTTTTTGTCGGATTCCATCCAAGCTCCTTCTTAGCCTTTGACGGATCACCCCAAAGGTTTACCACATCGGTCGGACGATAGAAATCAGGAGATACCTCAACTAACACTTTACCGGTATACTTGTCCACACCCTTCTCATCCATGCCTTCACCCTGCCATTCAAGCTCTATTCCAGCATGATGGAAAGCAAGGGTGGCAAACTCACGAACAGAATGCTGTACGCCAGTAGCAATAACAAAGTCCTCAGGCTTATCATTCTGTAATATCAGCCACATGCACTCAACATAATCCTTGGCATATCCCCAATCACGGAGAGAACTGAGATTACCGAGATACAGTTTGTCCTGTTTGCCCTGGGCAATACGAGCAGCAGCAAGCGTGATCTTACGAGTAACAAAAGTCTCGCCGCGGCGCTCAGATTCATGATTAAACAGAATGCCGGAGCAAGCAAACATGTTGTACGCCTCGCGGTATTCTTTTGTAATCCAAAAGCCGTACTGCTTGGCCACAGCATATGGAGAATAAGGATGGAACGGAGTATTCTCGTTCTGAGGCACTTCCTCAACCTTACCATAGAGTTCAGATGTGCTTGCCTGATAGATACGGCAGGTATCAGCTAAGCCGGTGATTCTTACAGCTTCGAGAACTCTCAGAACGCCGGTTGCATCGATATCAGCTGTAAACTCAGGAGAGTCGAATGATACCTGAACATGGCTCTGCGCAGCAAGGTTGTAGATTTCATCAGGTCTTACAGTTCCGATGACCTTAACGAGAGAACTGGTATCAGATAAATCTCCGTAGTGAAGATGGAACTGAGGATGTCCCTCAAGATGAGCAATACGCTCACGGTAGTCCACACTACTCCGCCTAATAATACCATGGACATCGTATCCTTTTTCAATCAAAAACTCTGACAGGTAGCTTCCGTCCTGTCCTGTAGCGCCTGTAATCAATGCTTTTTTCATAATGATATCCTCCATTTCGATTGCCTACCCCACTCGACCACAAACGATATTTGTTTTTTATTCTCGAGGCCGCTCACATTAATAATTCAACGATCATATATGAATAGATAATTAAACCTCGACGTACCAATTCTAAACGTTATTCGCATATTTGTTGTTTAAGTATTGTTAAGTATTGTAATATATAGCCTCATTAAGAATAGTCATGGTTTCATCTATACCAGTCTTGAGATCATATTTTCCAGACCAACCCAAACTCTTGATTTTATCCGTCTTCAAAATACAATTCTGTGGTTTAGAAAAGCCTTTACTTTCAACTATATCTGGTAGGTCAAAAATTACTTTTGTTCCGGTGCAATCAGCCACAGCTTGAGCCACCTCGGCAATCGTAGCGATTGAATTCTCATTGGCCACATTGTATGCTTCTCCGCTCTTACCATTAAAAAGAACCGCCAACAATCCGCTAACAGCATCCATTACATAGCAATAAGTTCGTTTCTGTTCGCCTTTGCTCTTAAGGACAATATTCTCACCAGCAATACCGTTTTTAATAAACTGTGCATGAGCCTTACTATCATCATCTTTCATTGTAGGACCATATACGCTTGATAGCCTCGCAATTACACAATCAACGCCGTACTCATCCGCATATGATTTAAAGAGCATCTCAGCAGTCCTTTTACTCTCGGGATAACAGGAACGGATCATATTCAAATCGATAGACCCAAACTTTTCTTCTGCATATTCATCTTGTTCAAGTTTCCCATATACTTCGAATGTCGATGTGAACAATGCTCGCGTATTCTTGTTCTTGCAGTATTCGAGAACATTTTTAGCTCCCAGAATATTGGTTAGTATGGTCTCTGCAGGATACAATGCGTAGCTCTTTGGATCTGCATTACTCGCTGTATGGATAATATAATCCAATTCCTCAACTTTAATTACTTCTGTCACATCCTGAACAACGAAATGAAGTTTGTCGTCATCACCGAATCTACTTTTCAATCTTTCTTTGTTTCTTCCCATAGCATAGCTTTCAAATTTTTTTCCGTAGAAAGCATTCGCAGCCATCAATACATCTACTATACAAGAACCGATTAAGCCTGTGGAACCTGTAACCAGTATTCTTCCCTCGGAAGCTGTTACTTCAGAAGCAATATGTTTGATAGCATTTTTATATGTATTACTATCTTTAATCATCAATGTAACCATTCGTCTTTCTTTGCTTTCAACAACGCTTTGAAAATTTCAATATCTTCTGTTGTTGTGAGTTTCAGATTCTTTTCTGATCCTTTTGACATATAGAGTTTCCTTCCAAGTTCAATATACATTGTACAAGAAGCTACAGAATTAGTAATACCTTTGCTCAAAGCCTCTTTATGTGCATCAACAATATCCTTTATAAAAAATGCCTGTGGGGTCTGCGTGATTTTTAAATTATCTCTTGGCACTTGTTCTGTAGTAGAAAGCGAATCGTACGTCTTCAGCATTGCCGCCGTACACGGGACTACCGTGATAGCATTACCATTCTCTCTGCACACTTTTATATTATCCGTAATAATCTCTTGACTAACCATCGGTCTAATAGCATCGTGTACTAACACAACATCGTCATCTTCATGATGTCTCTCAACCATGTCATATAGACCGTTTCTGATTGAATCCTGCCCATTCTTGCCACCACTTACCACTTTTTCAAGTTTTGCAATACCAAATTGTTTAGCATAGGCTTTTAAAGCACCTTGCCATTCATCTACACATACTATTTCTATTGCTTCAATATCAGGGTGATGCTGAAAAGCCTCCATCGTATATACAATAACTGGTTTATCATAAACATTAATAAACTGCTTGGGGATATCCTGTCCCATTCTTGTGCCAACACCACCAGCTATAATTAAAGCTAAGTTTGCCATGACTTTTTCTCCCTTCAAAATAATCACTTTTTAAGATTGTTTCTTATATGCTTTGTACTGATGTATTGTCACTCGCTTCTCAACAGGGGGTAATTCCATATAGCTACCGTACAATATCTGCAAATATACCTCATAATGAAATGGAACCCTATATTCTTTTCCTTCAAATGATATATACTTTTCACCAACAAAGACTGAAGAAGGAATAGTTCTAAATCTATCAGGCGTTGAAACATAATTAGTCATGTACCTTGGTTTATCAATTTTGTACTTCCTTATGAGCTTCTGCTGTTTATTCTTTAGTACACTGTTGTTAAACACAATTGATAGCAACCTTTTTATTATCTTCTCATAAAGTTTATTATCCTCTCTAATTTGTAATCTTGAAAAATGTAATAATAAAGATAGAAAACCAAGTTGCTTTTGAGCTTTATATCTTGTTTTCCCGTCGTTTGGCAACGCATCTATTGGAAATATATCAATATATACTCCATAATTATCTATTGGAGTGACTCCATCTTCAATTAAACTCGTATCTGCATCGCAAACTTTCATAAACGAATATACATATTCACGATTTCCCTCGTCCAACAGAATGAATTTTTCGCTTGTACCCTTATATGATTTTAAAAACTTATCATAATCATCACGCAACATTAGAATGTCTATATCATCATCCCATGGGATAAAGCCTTTATGACGAACTGCGCCTAATAATGTTCCGGCATCTAAATAGTATTTAATCCCTTTTTCATCACAGAAGGATGTCACATGATTAAGGATGCCTATTTCTATTTTCTTAATCTCATCGATATTTAGTTCAACCATTATAATTCTCCAAATATAGTATTCTATCTAAATTGAAACAGTAACATTTGATTACGATTGATATAGGCATATGTTTTTTTACTCCCTTGTAGTCGGAAGAACCTTCTCTTTAACAAATCTTAAAGTAGATCTATGAAAAATCACTGAAACAACTAATATTACCAATGCAAAAGCCATCATCAACACAACACCGGCAATTACTATTGAAATAAGTGAGTTTAACATGCTTGTCAGACAACTCATTACAAATATAGCGATTACGGGACACACCATAAACGTTCCTAAACTCTTGAATGCAAGTAATGAATTTCTATTTAAAATCTTATTTGAAGAATATAAAACATGCGCAATCAATCTATATAACATAGACACGAGTGTTCCTATGGCGACTCCTATGATTCCCAAAAACTGTATAAAGATTACAGAAATAACAATATTAATTACTGCTTCAGTATATGCATACTTTGCAGTCTGCTTAAAATGGCCGGCTGCATAAGTAATGCTGACATACGGGTCCCTCATACAATATACTAATTCTGCTAACATCAAAATCACACAAAATACAGGTTGAAAATAATCAGCATCAGAAACTCCACTCGTATATACCATAACAAATGGTGTAGTCAAGCATATAGCACATGAATACGTCAAAGAGCTTATTGCAAGCATAATGTATTCATATTTTCCAAAAGAATCAGCGAGATGCTCTTTATTATCTCCATGTAGTTGCAATCCTAACTTCGGTATTATTGCCGTTGATACTGCAATTATTAAATTTTTTAGCGAATTCGCAACAAGAAAATAAATGGTATATACTGATACATCGTTGAGTGTCATAAAAAATGAAATAACAACTGCATCTGTATTAGTATGAATAAAATAGGCAAGATTCTGACCAAATCCATCCCATCGTTGACTGAGTGCTGTACTATCTAAATCTACACTAAAGTCCAACTTATAATGGCTATTAACATAATGGTAGAAAACAACAGGTTGAATAAAAAACATTATTCCACCTACAAACTTAAGAATGTGAATAGATGGGTATATTTTCAATGAAATGATTGCAAGGATAAGATTTACAACCGTAATAATAATCTGAGAAAACGAAACAATATAAAGTTTCTGATCTGCTTGAAGGAGCAACCTGTAAGGCAACGAAAAGTAGTATTGTGTAAACAGTGAAATTGTCAGTATTACTGTTAGCGAAAATATATAAGCAAAGCTGAAAGACGAGTTTATTACAATTGGATAAATAATTCCCACTAAAACGGCATAACAAATATATGCAATTCCAATTTTCCTAAAGAATGATCGAGCTGTTTTGATTACTGTGCTAATCCTCATCGAATCATGCTCTGCTAATGTTTTATAAAGTGAAGATAAAATTACACCACTTAGTCCACCCTCTAGTAATTGGATATATCCAAGGAATTGATTTAAAGACGAAACCAATCCATTTGTTTCAGAGCCAAAGTAGCTTAATATAAGGCGGGGCAGAATGAATCCATTGATTACCAATACAATCTGCAATACAACAGACGATATTATATTTAATAATACCTTATCTTTTTTCATAAATCCTTATCCTATAATCTGTTTCTTATCTGTATAAGTACTTATTATAAAGTTTAACCATCCATATGCATCTATGTTTTAACGCGAATGAATAATAGCTATATCTCAAACTTGTGATATCTATTTTAAATCCAAATCTAGCATTTTTAATTGCCTTACCATATATATTTCTTGATAAATTCAAAAGAATATCCTGTTTTATGTTCTTGTATTTTTCATTTCTATTAAATTGCGAAGTTGTAACTAAAAATACTTCTCGTAATATTCTTCTGTACAATTGGTCTTGAAAATCAAATCTATCTACATCAATTCCATTAACTAAGCAATCGTGAATTCTTTCAGGTCCATCCCAATTATAGATGTTTTTTTTCTTTGTATAAGAGTCCGGATTATCCCTATAATAATACATACAATTATTAAGTATATATATGCTTTCTGCATGATATACGCACGGCAAAAAGCAAGCCAAATCCTCTCCCATTCTCAACTTAGAGTCGACATTTTTTTGAAACTCCTTATAGAGTTTTGATAATATTGCTTTTCCCCACAGGCTGACAGTAAAACCTTCTCCTGTAGCTGGTTGAATCAGAATAGGATAGATTTCTTTTATCAATTCCGTCTTTTTATATAAGCCACGTTTTTGATGTAACGGCATCTCAACAATCTTGCTGCCAAATGAGCGTTTCATTCCAGCACATACTATTTCAGCTTTCGTTTCAGAAATGATGTCATAGAAACTTTTCAGATAATCTTTATCTATCCAATCATCACTATCTATACAAACTGTATAATCTCCTTGAACCATTTCTGCAGCTCTTTTTCTGGCTACTGTTTGTCCTCCATTTTTTTGATGAATTACTTTAATTCTACGGTCTTTTTCTGCATATATATCACATATTTTGGAGCTGCTATCAGTTGAACCATCATCTACGATAATCAATTCAAAGTTTTCATAGGTTTGTTTTATGATACTTTCAATGCTTTCAACAAGGAATATTTCAGCATTATATACTGGCATTATTATTGAAAACATCAACCCATCCATTATAAACCTACCTTTCAAGAAGAAGCATAAATTCATTATTCTTTATCGTATATCATTTTTCTAGGATTATTTAGTCTATCCAATATTACTAAGGACAAACTGATAATAATCATTTCTGTAAATGTACTGGAAAACTCACCCCTAAACATATTCAACAATTCACAGTATAGAGCAACAAATAGATATGGATGTCTTTTAGGATTTTTACACACATATCGGCAAACAACAAAATGAAGCACAGCTCCAATTATACAGCCCCAAAAGCCAAAATTTATGAAGGCTTCAGTCTCTGGCATAAACCCATATCCAATTCCGGCATTTGTAGTTTTAACATACTCGCTTGCTAATGAAATTGGTTTGTTTGCCCACAAGATTTTAGGGATAAGCATTGGAATAAATCCTAAATAAGTTAAACCAAATCTTAAATTGGTAGGTTTACTCATATAGTATCTTAGTGTATACATCGGATTAACAAATTCTCCTAATAATGTATAAACCCTCATATCCCTACTAACTTCATCAGTAGATGTATATGTCCTTAGAAAGCTCAAAGCTATTAGAGCTACAAAAACTGACACTCCAATAACCACAATCTTTCTGTTTATTTTTCCTCTATTTTTATATATCGTATATACGAATATAGCTATTATATAATAAGATAATTCTCTTCTATTCCCTGAAAAAATATTAATTGCAAAAAACAATACAACTGGAATCAAGCCAAATATATGTCTTGCCTTTTTTTTAATTCCAATACTATTAAAAAAACTCATTGTATTATATATAGAGCACCCAATAAATATATAGCATTGGTACGAATAAAAAGGAATGGTATTAAAAGAATCGATAATAGAGTTTCTTACAACCGAAGATAAGTTTACAGAAAGTCCTCCTATCTGATAATATCTCAAAAAAACAATGAATGTAAAAATCCACATATATAATTCAACTATTATATTGATTGACTTCCTGTGGGCATCAAATACAACACCTATATTATCAATATTTATTGGATTTCGAATGACCAATGTCAAAATAGAAAAAAATATAATGTATATTTCGCAGTAAAAAGTACTTTCAATCAAGATATCTCTTGATATATTAGACAAAAAGCTAACTAAGTTTAAACAAGCGCCAATCATCGGTGTGGTCAAACAATATATTGTAGCCACACTTGGCATTATACACATAGGATCTAGAAACACACTGCGTTGTTGTCCACACAAAGTCAAGTAATAACCCACAATGAAGATTATCGAAAAAAAACAAAGTATGTTAATATCTTTAATTAAGTAGCCAAGGAACATCATTAGAACAGATGATACAATTACAAATATACCAACTGGATAAATCAATGATCTTGATATTGTTAATTTTATTCTCATTTTTGTTTTAGGCTCCTTTCTTGCAAAGAAAGAATGCGATTGAACAAATATAGAATATCGAAGTACTTCTCATTACTTCAAATTTTTTCTGTAAAATCACACATAAAAAACAATGCTTCACAGTATAATAACTAAATACACTTAAATCATGCATTCTTTCTACCGTCAAACATTCCTTTAATTCTCGAAATATAATTATTTGACAGTTTATCCCTTTTCAAGCTATATAAGATGAATCCACCAAGACTTCTAAATAACACGATATAGTAGTCAAAAAGCACACCTCTTTGTTTTCTGCCTGTTGCCTTCTTTATCAATGCTCCATATCCCTGACCATATCTATAACTTTTTTGTGCCTGCAATTCTGAAGCATCATTATTATACGGATGATAAACAAGTATTTTGCTATAAAACTTAATAATATATTGTTGATTTAGCAGTTGCAAAATATAATCTGATTCTTCACCCGATCCCCACTTAGTGCCGGCTCCCAACTCTTCATCGAATCGAATATTGCTTTTTGATTTTGCAAATATACCTATAGACATTGGATATCGTAAAGCATTAATAGTACTTATATTTACAACATCTTGTCTTGATATTCTTTTTGAAAGAGTTCTCTTTTTGTCTGGGTCATACCCGCAGCAACAAATACAATCTAATGATGAATCATTATCAAAACAGCTCTTTATTTGTTCTAGAAGATTTCGCGGATACCAGCAATCATCGTCAGGAAAAGCTACTATATCGCCGTTTATCACATTTAAACCAAGGTTTCTTGCATGAGATAAGGATATCAAGCTTTTGGTTGAAATAATCTTCTTCTGAAACCCCATGGTTTCGCATGCGTCTTTTACATCTGTGCCATGTGATTGATCTATTACAATCAACTCAAAATTTGAATAAGTTTGTTCTTCTAAGCTCTCCAGAAGGCGAAAAAATTCATTCATTCGATTTCCTTGAGTTGTCACAATTAATGAAAACTTCATCAATCATTCTCCCACCATTTCATCAAACAATTTGATATATTCATTAGCTACAACTGACTGATCGTATCTACTCATTATTTTAACAAACTGCGCAAAATCTGGTTTTTTTATTTCATTTTCCAACGAATTAGCCCACGATTTTGCATCTAAAGGATTATCCACATAATTCAATAATCCGCCAGTAACTTCCTCAATACTAGTACATCTTGTTGTTAATACTGGCACATCTAAATAAGCAGCTTCCAACGGAGGCATACCAAATCCTTCAAAGATACTTGGAAATAAAAATACTCTTGAATTTTTATATAACATATTGCGTTCATCGTTACTAACAAACGAAGTAAATATTATATCATTTTTTATATTGTATTCTTCAATCAGTTTATCTAACTCATCTCTTTTTCTTCCACCGATACCAGAGACAACCAATGGAAAAAATACTTTTGAATGGTTCTTTTTTAACTCGGCAATTGATAATACTAATGTTTTTAGGTTTTTATGTAGAAATAGTGAAGAAACAGTATAATAGTACTTCTGCGGTTCAACTCCCAATTTCTTTAAAAGTGAAGTATCACTAACTTCAGAAGCATCAATATGGATTGCATCATAAATTACAACGGTTTTCCCTTTGGCTTTAGAATAATGCATTTCAATATCAGACTTTACATATTCTGATATAGCAACTATTTTCTTAGAAGATCTTACAGAGTTCTTCCATGACATTTTCATCCAAGAAACTCTGCCTTTACTAAAGTATTGAGGATAATGAATTGCTTGAAGATCATGTATTGTTGTTATAAAATCAATTTCTTTTGTTCCTATAAATGGCTTTCCATAAACGGGCTCTAAACATAATTTAATCCCTAATTTTTTAAGATGTCTTCCCATCTTTGTGTTTTGCCATATGACACGTTCTTTTTGATTATCAGAGTTAACATTACAAACGTCCAAAATGAAACAACTATATTCTGCGTATTTCTTGAAACTATCGGCATTATCCTTTGAAAGGAGCAATATAATAATCCAATCCTTTGGATTTATCTGTGCAAATCCACTAAGAAGATTGCGAACGCATGACTCCGTTCCACCAACTTTGTTATGTCTCACCCATGTAAGATCTATAGCAATTTTCTTCATGTATATCACCCTAAAAAATACTTTGTTAATTCCATTCCCCATCTATGAAAGTAATAAAATCTGCTCAAACCATACTTCCTATAAACATTATAGAGTATATCTACCCTCTTCTTTACTTCTTTTAAGCTTTTCTTAGTACTCATTCCACCGAATGAGAAATTTGAGATAATATGATCAATAGTTACTATCTTCTTACCAGCCTGCTTAACTGCTGTAATATAGTCAAAATCGTCATACATAGATTCACAAACATATGGAAATGCCAGCAATGTCTCTCTTGTACTAAACATTGCTGGATGACACCACCCATTTGTAGTCCACAATTTACCTATCTTGGCATGTTTAATCATATCCCCAGTTGACTTCTTAACCCTTATGCTTCCCCATGCAACATCATAATTTTGTTTCGTATACAGTTTTACCATTGTTTCAACTGCATCAGGTTCGTACCAGTCATCAGCATTAGTCTGACCTATGAGAAAACCTGTAGCCATCTTTGCGCCTTTATTTAAAGCATCATACATCCCTTTATCAGGCTCAGAAATAACTGTAAGAGTTCGACCGTGAGTATTATTAAACTTTTCTTGAAATGATCTTGCAACTTCTGCGGTACTATCTTTAGATGAACCATCGATAATAATGTATTCTATGTTGGGGTAAGTTTGATTAAATACAGCTTCTATCGTTCTTGAAATTGTTTTCTCACTATTATAAGAGACAGTAAGAATGGTCACCAGTGTGTTTTCAGTCATTTAAATTCTCTCCGTTAGAATAACACTTTCCTTTATACCGTATTTATTTATTTTGTCTACATTTTCGTAGACCAAGTCACCAAACACTTTTTTAACTACATTCATAGGCGTAATCTTTACAGCCCAATTGAATATCCTTGTCAGTTTTATCTTTTTCCCATGAGTCTCTGCAATCTCTCGCACCATCTCAGATGTTTTAGTATACTCCCCATTCTGTGGGAAGAATAGACCGAATCTGTCAAAATCGATTATCTGCTTTACAAACTCGCACAAATTCCCTATATATATCATGGAACGTTGATTCTTATAATCTGGAAATACCGGACTCTTCAAAGCAAATTTTCTCAGACTCTGATAATTCCCTTTGCAGCCCTTTCCATAAACCATCGGAGGACGTAAACACGCAAATTTAAAGTTGTCATCTTCCAATTTTTTTATCGCTTCATCTGCTTCCAATTTCGATTTACCATAAGCATTTTTGGGATTTGGAATAGTCTCTTTAGTGATTCGTCCAACTGTAAGTCCATACACAGACATAGTAGATAAAAGGATCAGCTGTTTTACGCCAGCTTCTTTAGCTTTTTCCGCTATTTTTATAGATAAGTCTCTATTTACGTCATAGTACAGATGTCTATTCCCTTTGGTTTCTTTTATATGGGCAATTCCTGCCGTATTAAAGACAACGTCATAGCCATTAAAATCACTGACATTAGGCTCCCATCCAATGGTATTTATAATATCAATAGAGTACTTATCTGGTTCTTGTAATAAATATTCTTTAGTTTTTTCGCCGATATATGACCCAGCACCTGTTATCAGGACTTTTTTCATTTTCCTACTATCTCTTTCTCTCTTTCCTGTTCGGAAGCTCTCTTCATTTCTCCCGTTCCACCCTCAACAACGCTCTCGTCGCCTTTGAACACTCCGACGGAACCAAAGAAACATTTCATATCCATTTTAAATCCAAGATTCTTTGTATAATCTCCGTCAAGTTTTGCCTTGACGGGAATCTCAAGCTCATCGCGTCCGTTTATCTGTGCCCAACCTGTCAAACCCGGCTTGATATCGTTCGCACCATACTTGTCGCGTTCTGCTGTAAGGAGATCCTGATTCCACAATCCCGGGCGCGGACCAATAACACTCATATTTCCGATGAATATATCCCATATCTGAGGCAGCTCATCCAGCGAATGAGCTCTGATAAACTTACCCGCTTTGGTTATGTACTGCTCCGGATTCTCCAGCATATGTGTCGGCTTATCGTGTGGTGTACACATCTTCATACTGCGATACTTGTGAAGTTTAAAATAACGTTTATTACGACTAATTCTTTTTTGGGTAAATAATATCGTACCCGGATCATCAATATATATCCAAATCGACAGAACAAGAAATACAGGCGAAAGAAGTATCAGTCCGAAAAAGGAAAGTACTATATCAAACAGTCTCTTTATCACTGCTTCATAAACCCCCGCATGATGTTCGCTGTTACCCACAGCTTCCAGATGGCCTCTCACGCCATCTGCGTTTTCTTTTTCGGTCTCATTCTCAACAAATACAACCTTTTTACCCTCCATAGGGTTCTTTTCTTCAGGTTTATTGTAGTAAATACTATCAGGCTTTTTTATCAAGCCTATCAGTGTCATTAGAACAATAACGGCACCAATTATAATCAACACAATTATCCAAGCGGACATAATCTCATCCTTGTTATATAATAATCATAAACCCAAAATGCAATATCATTCGTGTAATTCGATCACATTACCATCGGGATCTGTAATATTGCAGTATCTTACTCCTACCCAATCCGAGTTTATTGGCTCCACATCAAGTTTCAGCTCTTCAATAGTCTTCTCTACATCATCAACTTTCAGAGCAATATGGCGAATCCCAAGCGGCTCTATCTTGCCTTTGGCAGGATGATTAGGATCAATAAAAGCCTCAATCTGAATCCCGTAACCTTCCATAAGAATAACTGTATCATAACTGCGGTTCTTCTTGAATATAACCGAAAATCCGAGCTTTTCAAAAAAACGAATACAGTCCTCTGAACTAACGATAAAGGCGACGTGATGTACTCCTGTGATCATATAATACATTCTCCATTATCAGAAAAAGCTGACCTGTTCTTCACCCATCCAATTTGTTGAATTGATCAGTTTGTTCTCTTTTAAAACGACAATAACTGTATCATCTTTAGCGCTTATAGAATCGACAAGGTAATTGCGGTCATATTCCTGCTTAACCGCTTCTTTGCCATTATTAAAAACAAATTCCTTATCATCAATAACAACAATAGTCTTTGATTTGATTTTTTCAATTCCGGGATTCAGCTTATATGTCATGTCAAATCTCTCCTCACACCGCAGCCCCAATTCCAACCCTGCTCAGTTTATTAAGCCTGTCGAATGTCATCTTCCCACGCTGTATCATTCTTATCTGTGCCCGTTTCCATTCACCAAGCTTGTATCCGTCGGGCGAAACATAGCTTTGCGGTATATCTCCGGTTCCGTGATCGTTGTAGTAAGCTTCCGCGTGTGTGTATCCCTCGTTCCATTTGTCTTCATTCGGTGTCCATACAATGCCAAGATCTTCAAGTTGCTGCTTCTTTTTTTCGCTTAACTTTCCAATCTTATAGGCTTTCTTTGTAGAAACGATCCAGTTTCCAAGCTTGTAACCGTCCTCACATACATAATTGTTAGGAACATTCAGGTCATTGTGTGAACTACGGTATTCTTTGGCATGAGACAAACCATTATCCCATTTCCTGTCAAATGACTTCCACACAATACCGATCTTCTCTAGTTTTGCTACCTGCTCACCTGTCAGCTTGCCGCTCTTATATCTTGTTTTCTGATTTGCCAGCCAGCTACCAAGCTTGAACCCGTCATCACATATATAATTCATAGCTACATTCAAGTTGTTGTAGGCATCATGATATTGACAGGCGTGTTCATATCCGGTATTCCAAAATGCTTCGGTTGTTTTCCATACAAAACCGATCTCTTCAAGCCTGCGAATACGTTCGGGAGATAGCTTTCCCTGTACATATCTCGTCCTTTGAGCTCTGACCCATACAAGAAGCTTGAAATTATCATATATGAAATCTTCCGGAATGCTGTTTATATTGCCATATTCCGCTACATAACGCATAGCATACTGAAAACCTTTTTCCCACTTCGCATCGAACCTGTCCCATGACATTCCAATATTGTCGAGCAGCGTTTTTTGCTCCTCGGTCATGAAACCTCTTGCATACCGATCGCGCTGTCCATAAATCCACGCACCAAGTTTTACACCATTATCGGCAATATAATTCTGCGGAACTTCAAGATTATGATGCTTTTCGTTATAAGCAACGGCGGTATCATAATTCATTTTCCAACGTCTTGTGATAACTGATTCAGCTTCAAAGCCTATCTTTTCAAGCTTTTCAAGATGTTCCGATGACATTCTGTTTTCGCGGTATTCGTTTCTCATTCGGCGGTACCAGCCACCAAGACTCAAACCATCGCCAGTAACATAGTTTGCAGGAATATCGAGATTTCCGTTTTTCTGGTAGTATATCTCGGCTGAGTTATAGAACTGCGTCCAAACATCTTCCTGATATTCTTCCAGATCCCAGATCATACCGATATCTTCAAGCATTCTGATCTGTTCATCGCTCAACATACCGTCGCGGTACTTTCTGCGCTGTCCGATAATCCATATGCTTGCTCTTGAAGAAAAACTCTTGATGCCGTCAAGAGTATGGTGCAGTTCAAAGTATCTTTTCGCTATCTGATATGATTCATTCCAAAGACGCTCATCCTGTGTAAGCCAGCACATACCGATCTCATCGAGCCGTGCGATTCTTTCTTCGGTAAGTGCGGAATCGCCTTTTCTTCTGTTACCACGCTGTGTGCCAATCCACCAACCAAGTTGTAAGCCCGTATCTGTGATATACGCCTGCGGAACTATCAGATTGCCATTCTGCTTGAAGTAACGCTTTGCCTCGCTATACATTACTTCCCACGAAGCTGTAAGGGTTTCTTCA
>Ga0256405_10000613_pt1 | contig 115217 bp, 73 predicted proteins | sample RumenRJG_02DNA_FD_189096 | JGI IMG/M metagenome (GOLD analysis project Ga0256405, IMG submission 189096) | Bovine rumen microbial communities from Lethbridge, Alberta, Canada - RJG_02 | ecosystem: Host-associated > Mammals > Digestive system > Stomach > Rumen | place: Canada: Alberta...
TATTGTTCAGGACTACAATGCCTTGGTGCACATCGTTCTGCTGTAGGGCATAGCCATAGGCCTCTTTCAGCTTAGCCATCACTTTCTCTTTGTGCTTCTGAGGCGAGCCATAGGTCATCATGATGACGTTGGCCTCGGCGGAGCAGACGGCGGGCAGCACGTCGGGGATGTCATTCTCCTTCGACAGGCGCTCGGCCTGCAACAGATATTCCATGGCTTTCTCGTAGTCCATGTAGAAGCTCATGTGCATGATACCCAGGTTGTACATCGCATTGGCTGCCAGACGCAGCTCCTCCTTTGAGCGGCGCCCCTCGTAGTAGCGGTTGGCCACGACCGAATAGCACACCAGGGCCGAGTCGTGCTTCTGCTTGTCACTCAGATAGGCATAGGCACGGTCGCACAGCTCACGGCTGTCCATATGCCGCCATTGGTCGTAGTATTCTACGCCCGTCTCCTGCTTGCCATGGGCCGCCGATGCGGTCAGCGTGGCGAGCAGGGCTATGCCTGATAAGAGGAGCTTGATGTGTATGACTTAACTGTGGGGAGAGCATTGGTTTTCTTCCCCCTGCAAAGGTAAGCCTTTTTTGCGAGAAAACGAGCATTTTGTGCTGAAAAAAACTATGTCCCCTCAGTGGGAAAAAGAAAATGAGAGACGTTTTGTCATCTCTCATTTTCCTTTTTTATCACTTGCACACCACCTTGCGGCCTCCGATGATGTAGAGGCCGGGCTTAGAAGCCGAGAGCATGCGGCGGCCCGTCAGGTCGTAGCAGCCCATGTCGTCGCTCTGAGCTCTGAGCTGCGCCCCCTGCACTGTCTCAATACCACTGGTGTAGGGCGTAGGCTTAACTATCTCAGCATTGACGATGTGGTTGTCGGCAGCGTCGATGAGCATCACCACTATCTCCACCTCGTCGGCGTTGTCCACGTTGTCGGGCAGGGTGATGAGGTGGTCGTAGACGACGTCCTCGCCGGCTGTAATCTGTGCAGGCACACTGCCCTCGATGCCGGTGAAGTCGCCGCTAAAGCCTCGTGCCACCTCCTGGAAATACATCTCGTCAGGATATATCATCTTGGGCTTGTCCTCCCATCCGCCCATCGGGCCGGGCCACTCACTCTCACGGCCCACATAAGCCTCGCGGCTGTAGGCGGCGTTATTCTGGTAGTAGCGCTCGTCGTCGGGGTGGTGAACGTTGTTCTCGATGATGGCGTAGGCCAGACGGAAGCCGGCGTCGGCATAGTCGTCGGCAAAGCGCAGGTTGGTGGTGGTAGCCACGCGACCCTGCTCGTCGAACTGTGCGTTGAAGAGCACTGACACGTAGACGGGTTCATAGTTGAAAGCCTGGCGCCCGATGCTGAGAATCTGGCGCGTGTCGACAGATGTGGTACGGGCCAGTATGGCAGTGGGCAGGCCGTTGATGGAGAAGAGTTTGTCCAGCTGGGTGCAGTAGTCGTTTTCCATCACGTCATCCTTGTGCAGCGAGATGCCTATGAACCAGTCGCTGGCATAGCGCTTGATGCTGTCGAGCATGACGATGCCACGCACACACCATGAGCACCAGGTGCCCGTGGCCTCCTCCACCACCATCTTGCGCTGGTAGCAGGTCAGCGTGCGCGGCTGTTCGTGGCGGCAGCCGTCGGCGGTCTCTACAAAAGCTGTGAGGCTGACGCTCTGGCGGTCGGTCAAGGAGAGCGAGTCACTCAGCACAATCTTCACCTCCTCACCGGGTTGCAGCGTCTGGCTGAAATGCTGGGAGTAGGTGACGCCGCCGATGGTGTAGCCAGCTGTGAAGCCCTCGACGGGCTCGCTGGTGGGCGCAAAGACGGTCATGCTCACCGGCACGCGGCCCACGCTGGGCGTGGTGGTGCTGAAGTCGGGGCGCAGCGCCACCGTCGTGTGCTCGGCCACGAAGATATCGTCGAGATAGAGGTGGCTCTTGTTGTCCGACTGGTTGACGAAGGCGATGCGGATGGTCTTTCCCACGTATTCGGCCAAGCTGACGGTGTGGTTGGTCCAGGCGTTCTCCTCCTGTTCCACCACGACCAGGTCAGACCACTCGTCGCCGTCGGCGGGTGCTATTTTCACGATGAGGCCGTCGCGGTATTTCTTGTCGACGGCCTTCGAACGCCACGACAGCTCAGCATGTGCCGAGGTGATAGTCATAGGCGGCAGAATCATCCAGTCGTCGCTCTGCCCCTTGGGCGAATACCATGAGGTGGAGCAGGCCACCTGGTTGCTCTCGCCCTTGGGGGTGATGGCAATCCAGGGCGTGCCCACGCCGAAGCCCAGGTTCTGCATGTCCTTCGAAGGCGTGTTCCGGTCGTTGTCGATGAGTGTGAAGTCAGCGGGGATGCCGCCGGTGAAGTTCTCGTTCAGATAGGTCTGTGCAGTGGCTTGCAGGGCTAAAGCCATGAGAGCGCTGCCAATCAATGTGTAACGTTTGGTCATAGTTTTTGAGGAGTTGGGGAGTTGAGGAGTGATTATTTAAATGATACTTATCTTATGACTACTTTGCGAATCATGTCGGCACTGGCGGTATGGAGACGCAACATGTAGACGCCGGGAGACAGGCGGCTGAAGTCAGCCACCACCTCGTCGCCCTGCTGCATGGCACCCATGCGGCGGCTCTGCACCACGTGGCCGCCAAGGTCGCTGAGCGTCAGCGTGGCCCAGGGCTCGCTGTTGTTCAGCAGGATGCGCCACTGGCCGGGCTGCTTCTTCAGCGTGAAAGGTGCTTGGCTGCCTTGCAGCGCGACGATGGCATTGCTGCCTTGAGCCAAGACCAGTGCGAGTTTCAGCCCTTCATAGGTGTCCAGCTGTCCGAAGCCCCACTGCGGGTTCCATCCATCGTGGTTGGTCTCCACGCCCTCAGGCATGTGCGACGACTGTCGCAGAATCTGGTGAATCTGCTCGTGTGTCAGCTGGGGGTTGGCCTGTAGCCACAGGGCCACGGACCCCGTCACCATGGGAGTGGCCATCGACGTGCCGGCATAGGCACCATAGTAGAAGTGCTTCAGTCCGCGTTTCACGTCGCCGGTGATGTGAGGCGCATCCTTCGAGAAGCCCTGCTCATACTTCGAGAGCGACGAGATTATCATGGCACCCGGGGCGGCCACCGTGGGCTGGGGCGTGCCATGGAGCACAGGCCCGCGGTTGCTGAACGAGCAGATGTCGCCCACCTCGCCGTAGGGCGACGTCTGCTGGTGGCCTTTCACGTTGTCGTAGATCTTGGTGCTGTTATAGGCCGTCACGGCAATACCGTGGCGCATGGCGTGGGCGGGCTGCATGACGGTGTACTCGTTGTCGGGCACGATGCAGTCGGGCTCTCTCAACAGTTTGAAGGCTCCCCACATCGTGGTGGTCCAGGCGTGCAGAGGGGTGCCCTCGTCGCCCGTCAGCTCAATGCCCATGATGGCGTTGTTGCCATAGCTCCTGATGGCCTGGGCGGGGGCGATGATGGTGTAGTGTTCCTTCTTGTTGAAGGGTGCTATCTCGTGGGTGACAATCTGCTCCACGATGTCGTCGTCAAGATATTCGCGCGCTCCATCATCATTTATATAGGGGCGGATAGTTATGTGCGAGACCGAGTCGGGAGTCTGGCACCAGAGGTCGACCATCACACCATAGTTGCCAGGCTGCACAAGCAACGAGGCCGGGCCTGTCCCTATAGTATGGCTGGCGTGGATGGTCTGCTCGCCGTCGTTGCCAATGCCGGCCACAATCATGCCGCCGGGCTGCTCGGTGATAATGTCGTCGAGCGGAAGGAAGCTGGGGTCGGCTCCGTCGTGCGACCCCATATTCGAGCCAAAGCTCATGTTCACCACCCACGGTTTGCCCTCGCTGCGGGCCATGTCGGCTATCCAGCGTACATCTTCGAGCACCTCAGCGGTATTAAACTCAGAAGGCACCATCAGCAGCTCGGCCTCTGGCGCTATGCCATACCAGGGGTTCTCGCTGATGCGCGAGCCGGCGGCAATGCCTGCGACGTGGGTGGCATGTGCCGTCGACGTGATGCCGTCGCCCGTGGCGGGAATCGTGGTGGTAGGTTCGCCGTCCTTGCCCTCGCCGTAGCCCCAACGGTTCCAGATGGCGCGCACGCGGGGCTGGTTCTTATCGTCGAGGAAGGCAATATGGCGGTATTCGAAGCCCTGATCCACCACGCCAATGATGACGCCACGTCCGGTGAAAGGCGTCTCCAGTCCCTCACCGCTGTGCACCATGTCAACGTTCGACATGGCGCGTGCCTGCTCCATCAGGGGCTGCATCTGCTGACTCTGCTTGATGTAGTCTACGCCCTCCCTCCGGCTCAGCTGCCGCAGGTAGTCGGCCGTGGCGCGCACGGTGAGCGTGGTGGAGGTGATGGCACTGGCACGATGGCCGTCGGCCACTATCTGACGTGCCACCTGTCGTGCGTCGGCCGTGGTGGAAACGATGGCGCTCAGCAGTTGTTGCTTGGTTGCGTGCTTCATGGCATGTTGCAGGCAGGCATCGACCCTCGTTGATGTCTGTGGGCCGTCGGCGACAGGCTGCTGTGCCAGGGCTGTAGTGGCGGCGAGTAGCGCGATGATGCTATATAACTTTTTCATGCTTTTGGAATTTTTCGGGCAAAGTTAAATTAAAAATGGCAAACAAACAAATGCACTGCCGGATTATTTGTTTCTATTCATGTATAAAGACAAAACGGATTGAAAAACGGCGGATTCATCGGGGAAATTTGAGGCGTAAGGAGAATGTAGCAAGCAGTTGAAACTACGGGGAATCCTTGTTTGGGCAAGGACTCCCCATAGACTCAGTTTTCAGGGAAGAGGCTTACTTCACAATCATCTTGCGCACCGAGCCATCGGCCTGGCGGACGATGATGAGACCCTTCTGGCCCTTGTCGGCACGGCGGCCGTCGATGGTGAAGCGCTCGGCCTCGGCACCACTGGCAGTATAGCCGGCGACGTCGGTCGGATGGCTGCTGATGCCTGAGAAGCTGTTCTCCTGGTCAAGGTCGACGAGGATGAGTCCAGAGGGCTGCGAGACGGTCTGCTCGCGCTCGCTGTAGACAAACTGCGAGATGACGTCGTAGGCAAAGAGCGGGAACTCCCAGTCGCTCAGGTTGCTGAAGGTGTAGCTCAGCTCGTCCTTGCCCGTCTCGGCAGTCTGCAGCCACGAGCGCACCACGTCGCCCTTCTGCACATCCTGCGAGATGCGGAAGTAGTCGATGAGGAACGGCTTGCTGTTCTGCGAGGTGAACTTAATCTGCAACGTGTTGCCGCTGACGGGCAGGTTCTCCACCTTGCCGCTCATCAAACCGTGGGTCTCGTCGACGGTCTCCAGGTTGATGGCATATTCCACACCGTTGATGTTCACACCCAGGGCATCACCGGCTTCACCATAGGCAACGAGCGTCAGCGTGACGGGGTTCGAGTTGGCCAGATAGATGGTGGGAGTGGTGATGTGGTTCTTGGAGTAGGAACTCGACTGGCAGCCCAGCATGCCCTGTACCATGGTGTTGCTGGAGCCAGTCCAGCCCGGCAGGTAAGTGGCGTCGTCGAGGGCGGTAGTGCCCGAATTGCCCAAGTTCTCTGGCTCGTCGACCGACGTAGCGCTGGTCATCTCGGCGTTGATTTTGTCGAAGCCCTCCTCGATGATGGTGAAGTCGGCCTGGTCGGCTTCAGCCTTGGTGGCACCATAGAGGTTCACGGCGTAGCCCGTAGCCTTGGGAGCAGCCTCCCAGTTGGCAGTGAACGAGCCGCGGGCATCGATGTCGGTGGCCAGCTGGGCCTCAGGGGCACTCACGCCGAGGGCATGCACGATGTGACGCTTGCAGAACAGGGTCTGGAAGTGGCAGCGCACCGAGTAGTAGTATTCCGTCTCGGGGTCGAGGTTAGTGAAGGTGTAGTTGCAGTAGTCGGTGAAGTCGTATGACCAGTAGTCCTCCCAGCCCGGCTCCTTGGTGGTAATGGCGCTCTCGCCCTCCACCATCACGAAGTCGGAGGTGCGGTCGGTCTCCACCTCAGCGTTGTCGATGAGCACGTAGGCCTCGTCGCCGATGCCACTGGCGGTCAGGCGGATGCAGCTGTAGTCGTTCAGGTTCGTGATCTCACGCTCCAGCGTGGCGGTGACGGGCTGGCAAATCTTGTAGCCGTCCCAGTGTCCCAGGTTCTTCCAACCGTTGTTGTCGCTGTAGGCCTCAACCGTCACGGCACCATTCACATAATACTGCCAGTAGGGCTCGTTCTTGTCGACGGTGGGGTCGACAAGGTACATCCACACCTTGCCGTTCATGTAGCCGGCACCGTTGGTGGGGAAGGTGAGAGACTGGCCGTTGCGCAGCACCAAAGCCTTTGAGCCGTCGGCACCCTCGCTCTCGGAAATCTCAGTCGATGTAGACTGCCAGGGCTCGCTCACCCCGCCCTCCTCGAAGTCGGCGGTGAAGTGCTCGCCCTCCTCGCTGGTGTACTCCTTGGTGTAGAGGTCTACCACATAGCTGTAGGCCTTGCGCACGGGATCCCAGGCCAGCGAGAACTGATCTTTCTGGAAGTCGGTGATGCGCACGTTCGACGGCACGGCCATGAAGGTGGGCTCCACCTCAATCTTCACATCGTCGATGAGCACGGCCTCCTGCGTGTAGAACTTCACGTAGCTGTCGTTGTCTGACGAGTAGTTGCTCACACGGAACTCCACGCGTGTCCAGCCCTGCTCAGCATAGCAGCGCACGGTGGTGTAGCAGCTGCCGTCACATTCTGCCTCGGCGGTCTTATCGAAGCCGCCCTTCAACACGGCCACGCCAAACGTAGAGCCTGTCCAGTAGTTCCAGATGGGGTTCTGCTGCTCGTCATATCCGGTGATGACCCAGCAGTTCACGGCCTTCACCTTACAGCTGATGATGAGGTCGCCAGAGTAGTCGCCCAGCGGGGTGGCCGCGAAAGCCTGCACATAGGGGTTGGGGGTCTTCAGGTAGAGCATACCGCCGGCCTGATAGGCCATGTTGCCGGCCCAGGTGCCGTCTTTTGTGAGGGCGGGATTCATGAAGATGCCGGGCTCGCCAAAAGCGTTGGCCAGCATCTCGGTGGTGTCGGGCACGGCGGGCGTGCCCTTGGTCATCAGCGAGAAGTCCTCGTCCACCAAGATATCATAGGTGCGCGTGGTGCTGGGTGCCTTGGCCACGGGTGCTTTCAATGGCGTAGGCGTGTACTTTGGCTGCACTGTGGGTGCAGGCATGTTGAGGAAGTCGGGCTTGGGCTGAGCCGTGATGCCCAGCTGGGCCTTGGTCACACTGGCTGTGCCCAGCAGACCTGCTGTCAGGGCAAGCGTGAACAAAGTGGAAAGTTTACTCATAATGATGTTAGTTTTTTAGTTATTAAAGAGTCCCTTTTTCAGTAGGCTGACCTGTCGGGAGGGGAACTCCTTGGCCACAGCACAGGCTGCCTTTTGATTTTTTCCGGTGCTAAGGTAGCCAAAATAATTCAAACGGCGCAAAAAAAAACCGCCGAGCGGTCTTACTTTATAAACAAATACGATTCGGTTTTCAATTTTTTCCCATTTCATCGAGATTTCTCAGCCTTGGCCTGCTTGATATATTCTGATGGCGTGAGGCCGGTGTACTGCTTGAAGATGGCCGCAAAACTGGTGCGGCTCTTGAAGCCCACGCCCTGGGCCAGCCCCTCTATGCTCAGGTGCCCATAGTGGTCCGCATCGTTCATGCGGCGACAGGCCTCGCGGATGCGGTAGTCGTTGAGCAGGGCGTTGAAGTTGTTGCCATAGACGGCGTTGATGGCCTGCGACACATAGTGGAGGCGCAGGTCGCACAGCTCTGAGAGGCGGTTGAGGCTGAAGCCGAAGGAATATACCTCGGGCGAGGTGGCCATTACCTCGCTCACTTTGTCAAACACGGCTTGCTCGTCGTCGTGGTCCAGCTGGCTGCCTTGGTATCGGGCCTTGTGGGGCTGACTCCCGACGGGTGATACGCCGGGCCTCGGGTGGCCCTGTTGGTGGTGCAGCACTGCCAGGCGGCGCTGCTCCTCCTCGCGGCGCAGCAGCTCCACGTTGTTCTGGTAGAGGAGGCGGCGGTCGGCCTCGATGCGCTTGTTTGACTTGTAGAGCCGCCATGACAGCACGCTGACCACCGCAATGACCAGCAGGGCCACCGTGAGCAGCATGATTTGCTGTTGGCGCTCGCGGTCCAGTCGGCGCACCTGCTCGTTGAGTGTGTCTACCTCGTTGGCAAACTTCACGCTCTGCAGGTTGGCCAGCTGGCCGGCGGTGTAGAGCGAGTCCTTCGCCCGCAGGTGGAGCAACTCATAGTGCTGCTGCCCAGCGGTGTCGCCCTCGCAGGCATGCGTGATGCTCAGCTCCAGGTAGATGCTGCGCAGATAGACCAGGTTGCCCTCCTGTTCTGCCACCCGCATGGCCTCGGTGAGCACGCGGCGCGCCTTTTCCGTGGCCCGTGCCTTGTTGTACATCTCGCCGGCATTCAGCAGCACGTTCATCTTGTGGCGGTCCTGCGGCTGTCCGTCGGCATCGCTTTGGCGCATCTGCATGTAGCAGTCGCCCGCCAGCTCATAGTCGTGGCGGCTGAAAGCCTCAGCCGCTCGGCAGATGCAGTTCATCTCGTGGCCCAGCGTGGAGGAGGTGTCGCCGTGAGCGGCCAAGAAGCGGTGGGTCTCGGCCAGCAGGGGTGCCACGTTGTCCATCTTCATGCCCTTCGACAGCAGGTTGTAGAGCGCAAACGTAGCCTCCTCCCAGTCGCAGTCAGCCATGGCGGCGTCATACGCCTGGCGCAGCATCTGCATTACGTCGTCGTCGGTGAAGTCCAGCTGTCCCATCTGCATCACGTTGGCCTGCGCCAAGTAGATACTGGCCAGCTGGTCAGTCATGCGGTATTCCTTGGCCATGCGTTCGGCCATGAGAAGGTATTTATAGGCTTTTTTGTAGTCGTAGTAGTGCAGCATGTGGAGCTTGCCCAGATTGCAAAGGGCATCCAGGGCATACTGGCGTTCGCCGCGGTCGATGCGCTTCTCATAATAGCGGTTGGCCAGCACCGAGTAGCACACCAAGGCGGAGTCGAACTTATCACCCTGCTTCATAAACGCGGCGCCCTTCTCGCTGAGCACGCGGCTGGGCAGGCTGCTCCACCGGTCGTAGTATCTCACGCCCGTCTGCTGCTTGCCGTTGGCGGCCCATGCGGGCAGGAAGCCTGCCACGATGGCGATAACATATAATATGGTGCGTCTGATCAGCATGGTCTCGTTGTAATGAAATGAGGGGTATGCAGGTGCAAAATTACTGATTTTTTCGCGAAAAACATCATTAAGACGGAAAAAATTAGTGTGCCTTGCGGTATGCGTGGGTGACACTTTGGTAACTGAACTTCTGCCTAAATCGGTATATCACTGCCCTCGATGAACTTAGTTGCGATGCAAAAGCGTGCGAATGAAGGTACGAAAGCAGCAGTTTCGGAGTTTTTGGCTATAAGCAAAAGACCGTGCGCTTATGAGCAGAAGACCATGCGGTTGTAAGTAAAAGGCTGTGGGCTTACAAGCAAATTCTCCCAGCACAAAATCCTACGCGCAACGCCATTTCCACGGCACCATGCAGACGAACGTGGTCATCGAGACGAAAGACGTGAACCAGGAAGCGGATTTGCGCCCTGAGGAAAGTGCAAAGATTGACTGCGCAAAACTGTTCTTTGAGCAGATATCAAAGGACAACCCGTCGTTACCCGTCAGCTTCAAGCGACAAATTAGCCGGCAGAGGATAAACGAGATTATCGACAGCCTGTCAGAAACTTCGTCACTACAGCATTGAGCAACAAAAAGGGCCGTCTCGCTGAATGAGTGCGAGGCGGCCCAAGGGGAAGGTGAAGCTGTTTCTTACTTCACCATGACTTTACGAACAGAACCGTCGGCCATGCGCACGATGTTCAGACCCTTCTGGGCGCTGGGCATCTGACGGCCGTCGAGCGAGTAGCGCTCGGCCACCTCGTTGGAAGCACTTCTCTCGGTGCTCTCAATGCCCGAGGGATCAACATACTTAGGCATGCGGAACTTGGCGGCATTCTCAACAAAGCCGTTCCACTGGTTGATGAGCAGGGCCACAACCCACACGTTCTGACTGGTAATGGCGCTCTGCAGCTTCGAAGGAAGGCTGATAGAGAATGTGTTCTCAACGGTAGCATCGTCAGGAGCGGCCATGACGGGCTGTGCCTGGTTCTCATCGTTGCTGTAAGACGAAGCGACGGCCACGTCGTTGAACTTCAGACCAGTGACACTGCTCTTACCATACTTACCACCCTTGCAGAAGTCGGCCAGGTCGCCGCCATCGGTGCGCGAGGCGTAGTTGTTGCCCTGAGTCCAACCGCTGCCAGTGCCGCTGAGGCTGTCAGCCACGAGGACGAACTCAATGTCATAGTTCTCGCCATTGACAAGCGACTCGATGGTAGCCGTAGCCTTCACGGTGTTCTCATCGGTCCACTCACCCTTCACCTCGAGCCCGGCCATCGGCTGCTGCTTGAGAGCGTTCTCAATGTCGTTCTTAATGCCAAAGGGTGTGCCCTGCGAGCTGCCATAGTAAGGATCGAACTCATCCTGACGGTCAATCATGCAACTGGGAGCGCCACTAAAGGAAAGGGGTGCATAGTCCTGAATGAACATGGCATCGCCCTGATTATACTGATGGACGGCAATGTTGACAATATCGTCGGGGAAGGTGTTACGCATAAGCTCCATACCCACGATGCCTCGGGTGCACCAGGGGCAACCAGTGCCAGTGAACTCCTCTACGGCCACACGCTTCTTAACGCTGCGGCTGGTGGTGGTCACCAGACCCTTGGCAGCCGACTCGTCGGCGCTCAGCTCATTTGCTTCACCGTTCACCTTGGTGATGGTGAGGACACGCTGCTCAGTACCTTCCTTGGCAGAAGCATCGAAAGTAATGTCGATGGCAGCATACTCGTTGAAGCCAACCTCTTCGTCAAGCTCCACGGTTTTCTCTTCACCTGCCTGACCATCTACGCTGATGGTGTAGGCAAGGCTCTCTACAGGCTCCAGACCCGTGCTGTAAATGACGACGGCGTTATCCTTCGACTCGCCCGGACGCATCATCAACGTGCTATAGTCGAGGGCCTTTGCGGCATTCATCTCAGAGAAGTTGCCCTCCACGACGGCCTGCACACTGAGGTTGAGCTGGCCGAGACCATACATTTTATCGGCACTGAGGCCATACTGCGTATTGTTCAGACCTCTGACGTAGAAGTCGTAGCCATGGCCCACGGGAGCAAAGCCCGACCAAGGGAAGCACTCATTGTAGTAATACTGGCCGTTGTTGGTGTTCTTCTGCGTGTAGCTGAAGCCAAGCATCAGACCGTCGACAGCATTGAGATCGATTGTGTAGGGATCCACATCAACCGTGTTCCAGCCCAGCTTAGGTGAAGCAATAGAGCCTTCCACGACGTTGGCTCCGACATTTCCTCCCGAGAGGGGAGCAATAAACACCGTAGCCTTCTTGTCGAGATCCTGCGTGAAGGCCACGCGGAGCTGCTTCACAGTGGCACCATCGAACATAGCCAGATCTTCAGCCGTGAGCATCTGATAGACGTAAACGGTGGTGGGGCCGCTGACATACTGAGGCAGGCCATAGGCGGCATTGTCCTTAGCTATGTCAAGATATTTGTCGCTGCTGTAGCTACCCATGTTGACATCTACGAGAGAGCTGCTCTCCGTGTACTCGAAGCGCACGTTCACCTTCGGACCATAGGCAATAATCTCGTTGCCGGCAGTCTCTACTTTCGTGCCGAACGATGTCTTGTAGGTGATGTTGAAGATGTGAATCTGAAGCGTAGCCTCCCACGTGCCATACTGTCCGACGACGGGCATCCACTCGGTCTCGATAGAGCCGTTGTAGTCTTCGGTCATGACGCTCTTAGAAGAATAGCCCGTAGCAGAGAGCTGCATGCAGTTGCCGAAGGCGCAGGTCTGCCAGCCGCCGTTAGGCATGGCATCGATGTTCTCATACATAGAGACAGCCTGTTTCTCGCCCGACTTGTTGACGGCCCTGAGGGGCACGACCATCTGGCCCTCTTCATTAATCTTGTTGACGACGATGGTGGAGCCGTCTTTCACCTCGTTACCTTCAAGGTCGGTGAAGATGAAACTCTCCAGGTCGACGTCCTGTGCAAATGCGCCAAAGCTGAGCAGCAGCGAGGCACAGAGAGTAAAGAATTTCTTCATAATCTTTTTGTTGTTTTATAATGTTTGATAATTTTTTTATTCGTTCATTTTCAGCTGTCGGCGCACCACCTGCACCACGCCGTCGTTGTTATAAACAAAGGCGACGATGGCCAAATCCTGCGGCTTCCAAGCCGGTGAGATAGAGAATTGGTAGCTGAACAGGCGCTCATCGCCAAAGCCGCTAACGCTGACGTCCTCGCCCATCTGACCGTTGACGGCGGCGCGCAGCACGTGGTTGTGCACATAGTTGGGTTTACGCGTGCCCATGCTATCCTGCTCGGCCACGATGTTGTCCTCGGTAATCCATACCTGAAGCTTTCCGGCAACATTGGCATCGTCCATGGTGGCGATGACCTTCACGTCGACGTCGGCCATGGCAGGGTTATCCTCACGCTGCACAGCCTTGACGCGGATGTCGATTGGCTCAGGACCGAGGTCGTCGCCGAGTGCAAACCCAGCAGCCATGGCCCAGATGGTTTTGTCGAGCACAACGCCGTCGCCACCGTCGAGACGGTTGACAAGTCCGGCAGGCTTGAACTGCATCTTCCAATAGTTATAATAGTAGTTGCCCAGCTCCGTGCCGAGACCTTCCGGCTCCATGATGCCCTGCATCTGCGAGTGGATGGCCACCGGCACGATGCGCTGGCCGTACTGACGCTGCAGGTCGTGGATAATCTTGGTGCCGTCGGGGCAGTTGGGGCACTTCTGGCCGGTGTGGTCTTCGATGAGCACACGGCGCTCAACGGCAGCAATAGGTGCATCCCAGAGGCTGTCGGCCTCCACGGGTTCCTCGGGGATAGAGTCGACAACAACGTTGGTGCTGACCACCACCATGCGCTCATCTTCGGCGATGTTGGAGCACGCAGAGAGAGCAGCAGCCACGCCGCAGCCTGCGAGAAGGCCGAGGAAAAGCCTATGTATGTTTTTTGTTTTCATTGCGTTTCGGATTAGAAGTTATAGTTGTAAGAGAGTGTGAATCCCTTCTGTGCGGGAATCCAGCGGCAGACGCCACCCGAGCAGTTATAGCCGGCGCGCGTGCGACCATAGCCGGCCTGTATGCGGTGTGAGCCGACGTTATAGGTGACGAGTCCCTGATAGTAGTGATAATGGGTGTTGCTGCTATAGTGGGCAGGATCGCTGTCGCCACAGTTCCACATGTCGCTCACGGTGAGCATCCAGTGGGGAGCCAGCGAGAGCTCAGCCAGGGCGTAGACCCAGTCGCCCTCGTCGTTCTTGGTGGAGAGATACTGTGCCTCGACGCGCAGGGTGGTCTTGGGCGAGAACTGGTACTTACCGTCGGCAATGAAGATGTCGCTATGAATCATGCCGCCGTGTCCCTCCACCTGCGTCTTGTTGTAGCGCTGGTTCATGTACATGAGGTTGAGCTTGAATTGCTTGGTGAACTTACGCGTGAGCTGGATGTCGAAGTCCTGATAGTAGGTGTGGTCGCCCCACTTGAAGAACTTCGAGGTGTAGCCGCCCGTTCCGGCAATGTCGGTGGTGCCGCCGATGGCATTGCGCTGAACGCCGTCGTAGAACTTACGGTCGATGGCGCGCACATAGCTGTAGTTCACCTTGATGTTCATGCCATACTTGCCGCCCAGCGCGGTCTTGCGCTTGAAGTTGTAGCCCAGCTCAGCCTGATAGGCCCACTCGCCGTCGGCCAGCTGCGTGGCATAGGGATAGAGGGCAGCCAGGGCGTAGGTCTGGTCCTGGGTGAAGGCGGGCAGGTGGTTGATGGCACTGCTGGTGCCGATGACGGTGCGGTCGCTCTTGAAAGCCATGTTCTCAGAGCGCTTGGCCTGCAGCAGGAGGCTGAGGCCTTTCTGCGAGTAGCTGGTAGACAGCATGGCCACGTTGCCCTTCTTGAAGATATAGCCGTTGGCAAACGACGGGTCGTCGGTCTTCTGTGCATATTCGGCCAAAAGCGAGAAATTGCCGGTGTTCAGGTTGATGCGGGCATCCCATGCGTTGACGTAGCGCGGCTGGTTCATCTCCAAGGTGGTGAAGGTGGTGGTGTGTGCCTCGGTATCTTCGGTGGTGATGGTCTTGCGGAACTGTCCGGGCTCCTCGTGCTTGTTCACCCACGAGCCGCCCAGCGTGAGGGTGGTGCCGCCCTGCCGCATCTTGGGAATCCAGTCGCTGACGGTCAATTCGAGGTCGGCGCCCGAGATCCACGACTTATTGTGGTCCCAGTAGCGGCGCTGGTGACCGCCCAGGGCTTTCAGCTGCACGCCCTTGGCGGGCTTGAGCAGCAGGCGCCCGCCGAGCAGCGAGTTGTCGATGCCGAGGGAGCGCTCCTCGTAGGTGCGGAGGATGAAGCCCGAGCCGAACTGCTCATAGAACGTGCCCACGGTGAGCTCAGCCCACGACAGCTTGCCCTTCAGGTAGAAGTTGGGCACGCCCCAGCCTTTGAAGTCGTTCTCGAAGCCGGGCAGCGGGTGCTCCAGATATTCCAGGCGTGCGCCGGCCTCGAAGTCGCGGTGCTGCAGCATGAGGTCTACGTAGGTGTTGGTCTGGAAGTCTTCTTTCTTCTCGGCGCCGATTTTATCGTCGGCCTGCGGCACGAGCATGTCGCTCTGGATAGAGCCGCTGAGGGTGATTTTGTTGTCGTCGGTCTGGGCTGACAGGGGGAGCACTGCAGCGAGGCCACAACCCACGACGAGCATAGAGAGAATGCGATTCATGTTGTTTTAGTTCGTTATTTTATTCACTGTCAGGTTATTTGTCTGCCTTGACGAGTTCGCGCACCTTGTCGATGAGCTCCTGCTCAGCGCCGTCGGTGTAGCCGTTGTGCTTATAGACAATGTTGCCCTGCCCGTCGCAGATGATGGTGTAGGGTATCATCTGTATGCCGAGGGCGCGCTTGAAGTCGCTGTTGGGGTCGAGGAGCACGTCGTATTCCCACCCGTGGTTGTCTACAAGGGGCTTCACCTTATTGATATTCTGTGCCTGGTCGATGGAAACGGCATAAATCTTCACTCCGGTCTCTTCCACCCACTCGTCGTAGACCTCGGCGATGGCGTCGAGCTCGCGGTTGCAGGGCTTACACCAAGTGGCGAAGAAGTCGATGATGAACGGCCGCCCGTTGTTGGAAAGGGTGTCGGTGGTAACTGTCTTGCCATTGATGTCTTTCACTGTCACTTTAGGCAACTGAGCGCATACGGTGCCAACCATGGCTACCATGAATGCTAATAAAAATAATTTTTTCATGTTCGTACTAGTAGTAAAAAATGAATATTCGCGGGCAAAGATACTCTTTTTTCTTTAATCTGCAAAGGTTTCATTCGAAATAATTGCAAAAAAGAATTAAACTACAACGTTTTGCGACATTCTCAAGGCCACGACGATACAGCTTGGCGAGTCTACCTGGGAAACAAACCGCCGGCGGATGGGCACCGACTTCTGCTATCGCCGAATCTATCAGTGGCTTTTCCTCTGTTTCGGGGGCTTTCAGAGGTGCCGAATGTCCGATTTTGCAAGATGCGAAAATGCAGAAAGTCTGATTTTGCAATATTTTTGTCCGATTTTGCAATGTCGTTTCTTTTTTTTATACTTATCTTTGCAGTGTTAATTCATACAAGAACTTCTGACTTAAACGAAATACCACATTATTATTAACATACGTGCCGAACCTCTCAAGCACGGCCATACCGCCAGAGACACTCTGTCTGAAAGGATACGGTGCCTGAGGCAGAAGGTAAAACAGGAGGTAGAAATGCAATGAAAAAAAGTTACTTATTTAGGGTTTTGGCATTGGGTTTAGCCTTTGCACTGCCAACGCTCTTGTCCGCTCAAGACACAAAGACCGGAAGTTTCAGAAATGCCAGCGATGTAAGGAGGGCTGCAAATGTGAGCAACAAGACTCAGGAAAGTGCTGGCGAACAGAGAGATTACTCTGCGCAGGTTAGGAACACTAAAAACAAAGCACCTGGAGATGTAATTAACTATGGTATTACATTTGGCGAAGATGTTCCAGGAAAGATGATTACCTCAAGTAACTATACCGACATCTCGGCAGCCAACGGCTTCAATGCAATTGAGAGCGGTACCGTTACATTCGACCCAGAGACTTACACCCTCACTCTTAAGGACGCAGTGATAACAGCACCTCTACGTTATGATAAAGAAAAGTCAGATATTGATGTGGCAGAGTTTATCATAAACCTGGAAGGTAGCAATCAGATAACGTCACGTCGTGCTTCAATTGCACTTGCCTATGGTGATGTGACTATAAAAGGAAGTGGTTCGCTGAAGTGCAATTCAGAAAAAGATTGTGGCATATACGTGGTTGGAAACCATAACTTTAAAATAAGCTGTACTGGCTTGATTGATGCTGAAGGCAGATGGGGCATTTCAGGACCAGCTGATAGGGAAGGTTATCTAAGGTTTGTCAATGCCAACGTGAAGGCTAAAGGCAGTGATGCCTCTATATGCGACCTGGAGAAAATAGAACTATCTGACTGTGAGATTGTTTCTCCTATAGGCGCATATATTGAAAATGGGACAGTAAAACTTGACGGCAGCGACTGTAAAGAGGAGGTCGTGATAAAACCTACTGGTAACTATGGCATCAGTATCGGCGATGTAGAGGTGACCTCTCTCAACTATCTCAATATCACGCCCGAAGGCGGATTCCCGGCCGTGAAGAGTGGCCGCGTGACTTACAACCCAAGTCTGCGCACGCTCACACTCACGGATGCCAAGATAGAGAATGAAAAAACGGGAGGAAATGGCATATCATTCAACCAGAATACACTTTCTTCCGGCGCAGACGTAATCTACACTCTTGTGGTGAGAGGCAATAATACAATAGAAACCGGCCTATCTGCGATATTAGCCGCTGCAAGTGTTTTGGTTGAGGGCTCTGGCTCGCTTTCACTGAACAGCCGTACTGACTGCGGCATTTACATCCCCTCACGCTACACGGTGCATATCAATAAATGCGAGGTTGACGCCAAGGGAACCTGGGGTATTGCCGGGTCCACAGGTACTGCCGGCGAAACCCTCATTGTAGACAATGCTACCGTAAAGGCACAAGGCGACATAGGCTCTGTCTGCGACCTGCAGGTGTTGGACCTGCGAGGATGCGTCATCTCCGGTCCCAAGAGTGCCGTGTGGAATCCAGAGAAGCATGCCATCTGCAACCCGTCGGGCAACGTTGTGACGAATCTGGTAATCATTGAGCCGATAAGCAATGCCATAGAGGAAATGGATAGCGACTGGCAGCAAGAGAGGAAACAGCCCATCTACGACGTCAACGGCATACGCTTGGGCAGCGATTTCAATGACCTGCCTAAGGGCATCTACATCGTGGGCGGAAAGAAAATGGTGAAGAAGTAAAAACAGGAATTCCGACAAATAAAAATGACAAGGCAGAGGGTGACTCCCTCTGCCTTGTCATTTTTATTTCACCACTATCAGGTAGTAGTTTTTCTTGCCGCGCTGCACGAGCAGGTACTTGCCACCCAGCAGGTCGTCGGCAGTTATCAGGCGGTCGTCGGCCAGTTTCTCCTTGTTCAGCGAGAGGGCGCCGCTCTTGAGGAACTCGCGAATCTCGCGCTTCGACTGGCACACCTTCGTGTCGACGGTGAACAGCTCGGAGGCTGCCTTGCCCAGCTGGTCTTTGGTGACCTCAAACTGCGGCACGCCGTCGAAGACGTCGAGGAAGGTCTGCTCGTCGAGCTGCTCGAGGGCCTCGCGTGTGGCTTTGCCGAAGAGGATGCCCGAGGCGGAGATGGCCATGTCGAGGGCTTCGCGCGAGTGCACCATGACGGTGACCTCCTCGGCCAGGCGCTTCTGCAGCACGCGGCGGCCGGGGTCTTGCTTGTGCTCCTCGACGAGGGCTTCGATGGTGTCGCGGTCGAGCGAGGTGAATATCTTGATGTAGCGCTCGGCGTCGTCGTCGCTCACATTGAGCCAGAACTGATAGAAGCGGTAGGGCGTGGTGCGCTTGGGGTCGAGCCAGATGTTGCCGCTCTCGGTCTTGCCGAACTTCTTGCCGTCGCTCTTGGTGATGAGCGGGCAGGTGAGGGCGTAGGTCTCCACCTCGCTGCCCAGGGTGCGGCGGATGAGCTCAGTGCCGGTGGTCATGTTCCCCCACTGGTCGTTGCCGCCCAGCTGCAGCTTCACGCCATAGTGCTGGTAGAGGTAGAGGAAGTCATAGCCCTGCAGCAGCTGGTAGGTGAACTCGGTGAACGAGAGGCCGTCGCGGGCCGTGCCGTTGAGGCGCTGCTGCACGCTCTCCTTGGCCATCATATAGTTGACGGTGATGTGCTTGCCCACCTCGCGGGCGAAGTCGAGGAAGGTGAAGTCCTTCATCCAGTCGTAGTTGTTCACCATCAGGGCAGCGTTTGCATCCTTCGACTCAAAGTCGAGAAACTTGGCCACCTGGGCCTTGATGCACTCCTGGTTGTGGCGCAGCGTCTCGTCGTTGAGCAGGTTGCGCTCCTGGCTCTTGCCAGAGGGGTCGCCAATCATGCCGGTGGCACCGCCCACGAGGATGACGGGCCGGTGGCCGCAGCGCTGCAGATGGCGCAGCATCATGATGCCGCAGAGGTGACCGATGTGCAGCGAGTCGGCTGTGGGGTCGGTGCCCAGATATGCAGTGACCATCTCCTTCTGCAGGAGTTCTTCCGTGCCTGGCATCATCTGTGCCAGCATTCCGCGCCAGCGGAGCTCTTCAACAAAGTTTTTTCTCATCGAATGACTTTATGCTTATTAAAGTTGTTTGGTAACTAATCGTAATTATCTTATTTGAAGTATTCACCAAATTTGTTCTTCTGCTTATTGGTATGCACTTTGAGTGTGCAAAAGTACAAAAAATAAAGCGAACTGCAAAATTTTTTATGTAGTTTTCATTTTTGCTTCTGCCTGCCGCGCTATCGGAAGCCAAACTAATTGCTCATTGGTAATTATTCATTATCCATTTACCCCTATATGTGTTATTTGTGGTTAAAACTTTTGTACAAATGCAATAAAATGTTTACCTTTGCATTGTTTTACGCATCCCTACATCAAGCATGACGAAATTTTGTCTGACAACAATCTTGCTCTCACTACTCATGTGGTCGTGCATCAAAGACGAGCCACAGAACATGGAGTGCGACATACTGAGCGCCTGGGTGGAAGGCGAAGACGTGGCCCAGCACTTCTTCAAACCTTCTGACATGACCATCAGCCACGTGGCAGCCAACACGCATGAGCTGACGTTCACCGTGCGCTCGCTGGCCGACCTGCCCGACCTGGCCCTGCTGTTCACCCTGACGCCCGGCGCCACCATCACGCCCGAAAACGGGTCGAAGCAGAACTTCCGCGAGGGGCCTGTGGTATACACCGTGGCATCGGAAGACCAGCAGTGGCACAAGACCTACACGGTGAACTTCCGCGACGTGCCGCGCCCTAAGTCGAGCTTCGACTTTGAGCACTTCGATACGCACGAGAAGAAAGGCTACTACCGCTGGTTTGAGCTGCAGGCCGACGGCACCCGCTCTGACATCTGGGCCACGGGCAACGAGGGTTTCTACATTGCCAAGCCCAACGCCGCCCCCTCTGACTACCCCACCACGATGGACCCCGAAGGCTACGACGGCCACTGCGTGAAACTCGTCACCCGCGACACCGGCACCTGGGGCAAGCGCTTCGGCAAGCCTATTGCCGCCGGCAATCTCTTCCTCGGGCAGTTTAACAGCAAGTATGCGCTGACCAACACGCTGCTCACCACAGAGATGGGCATCACCATGGACCGCGAGCCCGTCAGCGTGGCGGGCTACTACAAGTATCGCCCCGGCACGATATTCACCGACAAGAACGGCAAAGAGGTGGCAGACCGCACCGACGAGCCCAGCATCTACGCCGTGTTCTACACCAACACCAACACCGACGCCGACGGCACGCCCGTCATGCTCCACGGCGACGACGTGCTGACGAGCAGCCACATCGTCAGCAAGGCCCAGGTGGCCAGTCTGCCGCCCACCGACGTGTGGACGCGCTTCGAGATGACGTTCGCGAGCGCCACGCCCGTCGACCTGCAACGCCTGAAGGAACAGGGCTACAACCTGGCCCTGGTATTCTCGTCGAGCAAGACGGGCGACACATTCGAGGGCGCCGTGGGCAGCACCTTATATATAGATAAGGTGGAAATAGTGTTTAAGGCAGAAGAATCAGACGCACAACAATGAAGAAGAACAACATATTGCTAATGGTCATGGCCATGGCATGGCTCCACATCGGCATGGCCGGTGGCAAATGCCTGGCCGACAGTATGCAGGTCAGGGTGCGCGCAGGCTACAGCATAGGTGCCACCACGCCGATAGGCATACCGGCTGAGATACGCAGCATCGAGTCGCTGCGGCTCACGCCCAACTTCCTGGCGGGAGCCGACGTCCACCTGCCACTGGACAACAGATGGGGCGTGCTGACCGGACTACACATAGAGAACAAAGGACTCGACGGCGAGGTGACCACCAAAGGCTACCACATGCGCGTGCTCATGGACGAGAGCGAGCTCGAGGGCTACTTCACCGGCCACGTGCGCCAGAAGGTGACCCAGTGGATGCTGTCGGTGCCGCTGCAGGCAAGCTACAGGCCAAGCAGCCGGCTGTCGCTGCACGGCGGTCCCTACGTGTCGCTGCTCGTCAGCAGCGACTTCAGCGGCTATGCCTTCAGCGGCTACCTGCGCGTAGACGACCCCACGGGCGACATGGTGCAGATGGGCTCGAAAGACGGCGAGTGGGCCACCTACGACTTCTCCGACGACCTGCGCCGCTGCCAGCTGGGCCTCGCCGCCGGTGCCGACTGGCTGCTGAGCCGCCACATGGGCACGTCGGTAGACCTCTCCTGGGGCCTCACGGCCATACACCACAGCCGCTTCAAGACCATTGCCCACCGCCTTTACCCCATCTACGGGACAATCAGCATATTCTATCAATTGTAATAAAACAACAGAAACGATGAAAACGATTTTTACTTTCCTTCTGGCTGCAATGGCCACCTTGTCAGCACATGCCACCGACTACAAAGAGCCCATCGTGGTGGTGGTCAACGGCGTCAGCGCAGAGCAGACTGGCACCATCAGTGTGACTGAGACCAACGAGGGTTACGACCTGACGCTGAAGAACTTCGTGCTCAACAGCGCCGACGGCAACATGGGCGTGGGCAATATCGAGATGAAAGGCATCAAAGCCTACGAAGACGGCAACGCCACACTGCTCACCACGTCGCAGACAATCACCATCACCGAGGGCGACGCCCCCGACGTGCCGTTCTGGATGGCCACCATGCTGCCACCCGTACCCGTGGAGCTGCGCGGCAAGATTGAAGACGGCCACCTGCGCTGCTTCATCGACATCGACCTGCAGGCTACCATGCAGCAGACCATACAGGTGGCCGTGGGCAGCGGCTACCAGCTGCGCAACCAGAGCTTCGAAGACTGGCACACGTCGGCAGACAGCTACGTAGAGCCTCACGGCTGGCACTCGTTTGAGAGCGCCACAGGCATGCTGGCAGCACTGGCCGGCCACCACATCGAGAAGTCGGGCGACGCCCACTCGGGCGAGACCAGCGCACGCATCTTCGCCACGAGCCTCTTCGGCATCATTGCCAACGGCACCATGACCACGGGCCGCATGAATGCCGGTGCCGCGGTGGCTAACGACACCAACAATAATGCCTACCTCGACATGAGCCTGGACGCCACCGACGGCCACGGCGACCCCTTCTACACACCGCTCGTGTCGAGGCCCGACTCTATCGCCTTCTGGGTGAAGTTCCGCCAGGGCACGCCCAACGCCGACCATCCCTACGCCACAATGAGCGCCATCATCACCGACGGCACTTACTATCAGGACCCCGAAGACAAAGAGTACTCTAACGTGGTGGCCAAGGCCAAGAACAACACCATAGCCCAGACCAACGGCGAGTGGGTGCGCATCGTGGCGCCCTTCAGCTATACCGATGCCGACGTGCTGCCTAAGGCCATCCTCGTGACGCTTTCTACCAACGCCGATGCCGGACAGGGGTCGAAAGACGACGAGCTGCTCATCGACGACAGCGAACTGATATACAATGCCGCTCTGGCCAACCTGCAGGTGAAGGGGCAGGACGTGCCGGCCTTCAGCACCGACGTGGCCGACTATGAGATGACGGTCAACGAGGCCGTCACTGCCGACGACATAACGGCCGTGGCCACCAGCCGCTCGGCCCACATCATGAAGACGGTGGAGCACAGCGACTACGGCTACCTCTGCACGATTACCGTATTCGGCGGCGACATGGCCAAGACGGCCACCTACACCGTGAAGGTGAAGAGCAGCGCCACGGCCATCAGCGATGTCAAGGCTGCTACCCGCCAGCATGTCGACTGCTACACCCTCGACGGCCGCCGCGCCGCCACTCTGTCAGAAGGCAACGTCTACGTGCGCCGCATGTCTGACGGCACGGTGAGAAAGGTTCTCCGCTAAAACTGTCTATACTACCAGTTACCAAATACCGGCGCAGCCGTTACACCACTTTTCTTCTGGGTGTAACGGCTGCGCCGGTATTTGAATAATCAAGCATCAGGAGCGCCCCACGCTACGGCCTCAGGGCACGGGGTCGTAGCCGCTGCCGCCCCAGGGATTGCAGCGCAGCACGCGCCATACGGCCAGCAGCAGCCCCTTCAGCGGGCCATGCTTGATGATGGCCTCTTTGGCATACTGCGAACAGGTGGGGGTGAAACGGCACGAGGCCGGCGTCAGCGGACTGATGCAGCGCTGATAGAAGAAGATGAGCGCCAGCAGGAGCCACTTCAGCGGCCAGAGGAGGTATTGCCACACGCGCTTCATAACTTCTCGCCTATGCGTATTAAGAGGCTTCTGACGCGGGCCGACACCTTGGCCGAGGGCAGATGGCTGTCGGCAAGCCACACGAATGCCACGGCCAGCCGGCAGCCCGCAGGCACCTTGTCGGTGGCATGCTGCCTGTGGTGGCGCCATGCCTCGCGCAGCTGGCGCTTCACGCGGTTGCGGTCGACGGCATGCTTGAAGCGGCGCTTGGGCACGCTGATGAGCAGCTGGGCCGCAGGCGCGCTGTCGTCGCACGCGCATTCCTTTATTATATATACCGCGCGCACGGGAAAGGCCACCAGCGAATGGCTGCCCGCCCCGCCGAAGAGCTCGTCAATGAGCTTCTGGCTGACAATACGCTCAGACTTCTTAAACTCACGGAGCATCACTCATCCTCCTGCATGAGCAGATAATGCTGCAGAGCACCCGTCATCGACGGATACTTTTCGGTGGGAGCCTCCAGGTCGAGGCGCAGGCCGGCATCGTTGACGGCCTTGGCCGTGGCAGGCCCGAAGCAGCCGATGGCAATGTCGCCCTGCTCGAAGTTGGGGAAGTTCTTGGTGAGCGACTCAATACCCGCAGGGCTGAAGAAGATGAGCATGTCGTAGTCGAACGTCTTCACCTCGTCGTCGGTGAAGTCGTTGCTCACGGTGCGGTACATCACGCACTCCTTGTGCTGCAGCTTCTTGGAGTCGAGCAGCCGGGTGAGCGAGTCATTATGCACATCGCTCATGGGCACCAGATACTTCTCCGTCTTGTGCTTCACCATTGTGGGAATCATGTCGTCAACACGCCCCGTGGTGCCGAAGAACACCTTGCGCTTGCGGTACTGCACATATTTCTGGATATAGAGAGCTATCGTCTCGGTGACACAGAAATACTTCATGTCCTCGGGGATATTGATGCGGAGCTCTTTGGCCAGTGTAAAGAAATGGTCGATAGCATGCCGCGAAGTGAAGACCACTGCCGTATAGTCTAAAATGTTTACTTTCTGCGCGCGGAACTCACGGGCAGAGATTCCTTCCACCTTGATGAAAGGACGGAACACCAATTCAACCCCAAAGCGTTCGGCAATGTCGAAATAAGGCGACTTGTCACTTGAGGGCTTAGGCTGCGAAACAAGAATCTTCTTAATCATCTCTATGTCCTAAAAATTTACTTTCAATATATTGATCATCTGCAACATTGCTCCACCAAAAACGAGCAACGGCACTATTTCGAGCGCACAAAAGTACAAAAAAGTTTGCAGAAAACCGCCTTTTCGGCGAAAAAAGATGAGCCAACACTTATAAAATGTCAGAATTTTGGTCATCAGGAGTATTATTCCGCAACAATAAGCAGCATTTTGCAAGGGCAATTCAAAATAAACCTGAAGCAGCACGACGGGAAAAAGTATCACGCCCTGAGCGGCCGTAATGAAGAGCTGGCTCTTCATCCACCGTAAATTTATTTTATCATCGAAAAACACCAGGTTGACCGCCGAGTAGAGGACTGCTTTAAGCATATAGAAGAGCATGACGGCGGCAAAGAGAAGGGCCACGAGCAGGAAGTCGTTGGGCAGCACAAACGACTGCACGATGACCTCGGTGGCGTAAAGATAGGCAGCAATGGCCCATAGCAGACAGTCGAGCATGGCAAGAAACAGCTGGAAGCGCAGCTCGCCCGACGTCTCGCCCATGGCGTCGCCGCTGGTATGGGGCAGGAAGAAGAAATGCTTTGTCTGGCGCACAATGAACCGCTTGGAGTTGGCCACCGAGATGATGAACAGCATGAAGCAGAAGAGCAGTATGAGCGTCATGGTGTTGTCGCCGCGCAGCGTGTAGGGCACGGGGTCGCCCGCCACGCCGTAGTCTTTATGCTTCACCTCGGTCAGGAAGATGCTGTCGCGCGAGAAGAAGCTGTCATGCAGATAGCGATGCAGGTCGACTTTCTCGCTGAGGGTGTCGGCCTTCGGGCGAAACAGCAGGAACGAGTCGGGCATCGAGGCCTCAAGGGGGGAACTGAGAGCAGAGGGCTGAGAGGTGAGAGTTGAAGAATCGGGGCTTTCTATATGGCCTCCATTCTCCACTCCCCCTGGTGTTTGCATCACTACTGCAGATGTAATCATAATTCTCTGTTTTCAGTTCCCGCCTTGCAGCACTCTGTCTTCAGAGCCCGAACTCGCGCCGGATATCGTCAACGCGGTCGAGTTTCTCCCAGGTGAAGAGCTCCACCTCCATGGTCTTCGTCTCGTGGTAGTGGCTGGTGAATGTCTTCTTCACCACCTCGCACTGGCGACCCATATGACCGTAGGCTGCCGTCTCAAAATACATGGGCTGGCGCAGCTTCAGCGTGCGCTCGATAGCCTTCGGGCGCAAGTCGAAGAGCTTCTCAATGCGGCTGGCAATCTCGCCGTCGGTCATGTCGACGTGCTTACGGCCGTAGGTGTTCACGTAGATATTCATGGGCTTGGCCACACCGATGGCATAGCTCACCTGCACGAGTATCTCGTCGCTGACGCCGGCTGCCACCATGTTCTTGGCAATGTGACGAGCGGCATAGGCAGCCGAGCGGTCGACCTTCGAAGAGTCTTTGCCCGAGAAGGCACCGCCGCCGTGGGCACCCTTGCCGCCATAGGTGTCGACGATAATCTTGCGGCCGGTGAGACCCGTGTCGCCGTGGGGGCCGCCGATGACAAACTTGCCCGTGGGGTTGACGTAGTATTTTATATGGTCGTTGAAGAGGGCGAGCACCTTCTCCGAGTGTATCTGCGCCTTCACGCGGGGCATCAGGATGTTGATGACATCATCTTTGATGCGGGCCAGCATGGGCTCGTCGGCGTCGAACTCGTCGTGCTGCGTAGAGACGACGATGGTGTCGATGCGCTGGGGTATGCCCTCGTCAGAGTACTCCACCGTCACCTGGCTCTTAGAGTCGGGGCGCAGGTAGGTCATCTCGCGGCCCTCCTTGCGTATGTCGGCCAGCGTGCGCACGATGAGGTGTGCCAGGTCGAGCGTCACGGGCATGTAGCTCTCCGTCTCGTTGGTGGCATAGCCGAACATCATGCCCTGGTCGCCGGCGCCCTGCGAGAGGTCATTTTCATTGTCGGTGGGGGTTTTGTCCACACCCCTTGCTATGTCCTGGCTCTGCTCGTGGATGGCGGCAAGGATGCCGCACGAGTTGCCGTCGAACTGGTATTCGGCCTTGGTGTAGCCTATGCGGTTGATGGTATTGCGGGCAATGGTCTGCAGGTCGATATACACATCGCTGCGCACCTCGCCCATAATCACCACCTGTCCGGTGGTGCAGAAGGTCTCAATGGCGCAGCGGGCCTGCGGGTCGTAAGCCAGGAACTGGTCGACGAGGGCGTCGCTAATCTGGTCGCACACTTTGTCGGGATGTCCCTCCGACACTGACTCTGATGAAAAAAGATATGCCATGATTTTTCTTACTTTTATGTCTATTTATCTCCTTGAGGGTGCAAAGGTAGCAAAAAAACCGCACACGGCCAACGTTTTAGCTGAAATAATAGCTAAAACAGAATGAATCACGACGTAAATCATCCCGTTTTTTTGCCACGCCCTCGCTCCTACGAGCTGCCGCCATCGCAATGCCGTCAGCCGCAAGCGCGGCGAAATAACGGCCGGAATTAAACAAATTTTGGCCGGAATCTGCTCGATTCCGGCCAAAATTCAATTCTATGTTTCTTGATTAAGAAAGCATACTTACTTCTTCTCGGGGGTCATGATGACCTCCACCTCGTTGCCGCTGGCCAGGATAACGTCGCGGAAGAAGGCAGCCAGCTTCTCGGGCGTGAGAGCCTCGACGGTCTTCTTGTAGTCGGTGTACATGTCAACGCCGTAGTCCTTCCAGGTGGTGATGGTGTTCAGCCAGTAGTTGTTGTTCTTGGCGCTGATGTCGGCCTGCTTCAGCATGGCCTCCTTCACCTGGCGCAGGCTCTCGGCGTCAATGGTCTTTGCGCACTGAGCGATACCCTCGTGGAGCAGGCGCACGGCAATCTCCTCCTTGTCGGGGTTCATGGGGCAGTAGGCCTGCAGCTGAGCCACAGCTTCCTTGCCGCTGAGGTTGAAGCCGCCGCTTGCGCCGCAGCTGTAGGCAGCACTCTCTTCCTCGCGGATGTTCTTCAGATAGATCATTGAGAGCACCTGTCCGGCAGCGTCGATGAGGACATTGTTCTCCAGCGTATAGGGAGCCTTGGCCGTCCAGACGATGACGTCCATGGCCTTGTTTTCAGCCTCGGTGTGGAAAGCGTTGCGCACCTTGCCTTCAGCGAGCGAGCGCACATCGCGGAACATTTCGGGCTTACCCTTGCCGGGCAGCGATGCCACATACTGCTCGAGCAGCGGGCGGATGGTGGCCTCGTCGAACTTACCGACAATGACGAAGGTGAACTGCGATGCGTTCTTGAAGCGGTCCTTATGGATGTCGAGGATGCGGTCGTAGCTGATGTTCTTCAGGTCTTCCACCTGCAGGTTCAGGAAGCGGGGGTCGTGGGCATAGATGGTGGCCGTGAGCGAGTCGCCGTAGACGGCGTCGGGCGAGAGACCCTTGTTCTTCAGGCCCATCTCAAGCTGCGTCATCAGGTTGTTGAACTGCTTCTCGTCCTTGTTGACCGAGGTGAAGTAGAGGTACATCATCTGGAACATGGTCTCAAGGTCTTTCGGCGTAGAGTAAGCCGTGACGTACTGACGGGTGAGACCCATCGAAGCGTCGGCGTTGACCTCCTTGCCAGCGAGGGCCTTGCTGAGCTCGGTGCTCGAGAAGTTGCCGATGCCGCTCATACCAATGACCTGGTCGAAGACCTTCAGGTTGGTGTAGTCAGCTTCGCCATAGAGGCTCTTGCCGCCCATTGAGTAGGCCTGCAGGATGACCTGGTCGTCTTTATAGTCGGTGGGCAGGAGGATAACCTTGGCACCGTTGGAGAGCGTGAGTTCCTTCGTGCCGAACTTACCGGCGGCTTCCTTCTTGATCTTGCCCTTCTTTGGCAGCTGGGTCATGAGGGGCTCGTCCTTCACGTTGTCTACGTAAGCGGTGAGCTGCTCAGCACGTGCGCTGGCAATGGCGGCCTTCATGTCATCCTCGGTGGGATAGGTCAGGCCGTCGGCCTCGCGGGCCCACTCCATGACGACGAGGTTCTTGTCGGTGTCAGAGATGAGCTGGGGCAGCACCTGGTTGATGGCCTCAACGGGGATGTTGGGGGCAATCTGGTTCATAATCTGATAGAGCATCTCGATAGAGGGGATGGGCTCGTTGGTGAGGAAGTGGTCGGTGTACTCATTGCCGAAGTGGTCGTTGGTGAACTTGGCGCGGTTGGTGTACTGCTTCTCCAGCGAGCTGAGGAAGTCGGCTTTGGCGCGCTCATACTCCGTAGCGGTGAAGCCGAACTGAGCCACGCGGCGAGCCTCACGGAAGAGGGCGGTCAGCGTCTCCATGTCGCGGCCTTCCTTGGGCACACCCATCATCTGGAAGGCACCCTTCGTGTTGGCCAGCAGGTAGTCATCGTCGTCGCCGGAGGCCATGAGGAACGGGCAGTCGGGGTCCTCAGCCAGCTCGCGGAAGCGGGCGTTCATCATCTGTGCAATGACACTCTTGATGTATACCTCGAAGAGATAGTCCATCGTGGCCTTCTCCTCGGGCTGCGTGGCATCGTGCTTCATGAAGACCATGAGCGTGTTCATCTGCTGCTCCTTGTCCTTCTCGAAGATGTAGATGGGCTCCTCGTTGTCGGGCACTTCCTCGCGCACCACCTGGGCGGCGTTCTCGGGCACCTTGATACCGCTGAAGAGCTCTTTAATCTTGCCTTCGATGTGGTCTACGTCCACGTCGCCGACGATGATGAGAGCCTGGTTGTCAGGACGGTACCACTTGTGGTAGTAGGCGCGCAGCGTCTCGGGGCGGAAGCTGTCGATGACGCTCATCAGGCCGATAGGCATGCGCTCGCCGAATTTCGAGCCGGGGTACATCTTGGGCAGTGCGCGGGTAATCATGCGCTGCGAAGCACTCTCGCCGTTGCGCCACTCATTGTGCACCACGTCGCGCTCCTTGTCGATTTCCTCGGGCAGGAGGCTCAGACCGTTAGACCAGTCTTTCAGGATGAGCAGACACGAGTCGATGACGGCTTGTCCCTTCGTGACAGGCACGTTGCACACACGGTAGACGGTCTTGTCGATGGCGGTGTAGGCATTCAGGTCGCTGCCGAACTCCACACCCTGACGGCGCGTGAAGTCGATGATGCCCTTGCCCGGCTCGGCGGGGAAGTTCTCCGATCCGTTGAAGGCCATGTGCTCCAGGAAGTGAGCCAGACCGCGCTGCGAGTCTTCCTCCTGAATGGCACCCACACGCTGTGCGATGTAGAAGTTAGCCACTTTCTCCGGCCACTCGTTGTGGCGGATGTAGTAGGTCAGTCCGTTGTCGAGCTTACCGATGCGCACATCTGGGTCGACGGGGATAGGCGGCATCTGAGGCATTTCCTGTGCCACCATGGCTGCGCTGCCCATGAAGAGCATCACTGCCGAGACGAAGAATTTCTTGAAGTTCATCTTTTTGTAGTTTTGGTTTAATGTTAACTGGCTGCAAAGTTAGCTATTTTTCCTCCTCAGCAAGCCAGCCACGGGTTAATATTAAAGTTTTTTATATTTATTCTTATTATATTGACCGCTGCGGCGATACTGTCGGGCGTGCGGCGGTTCATATTTTCCGGGGCAAAGATAGCATTTCCTGCGCAACTGCGCAACATGTATGGTACGCAAAAGTTTGCAGGCAGGTTTGCAATAGTTCGCATGCTGCCCGGCCCCGCTATTCATCCTCCTCGCTATATTCAAGCAGGTCGCCGGGCTGGCACTGCAGCTCGCGGCAGATGGCTTCGAGCGTCGTGAAGCGCACGGCCCGCGCCTTGCCCGTCTTCAGTATCGAGAGGTTGGCCGGCGTCAGGTCGATGCGCTCGGCCAGCTCGCCCAACGACATCTTGCGCCGGGCCATCATCACATCGAGATTCACTATTATCTTTCCCATAGCCACATCTCCACTTATACAGTCAGGTCCTGCTCCTCCTTCATCTTCAGGCCGATGGAGAAGATCTCGGCAGCAATAAGCGCCACGAGGCCAATGCTCAGTTCGGTAGCTGAGATATAGCTGAAGTAATCGGGCGCGAAACCGCTGATGCGAAACTGCCCGGCCACGATGCTGGCACCATATATCTGCATGGTCGTGGCCACAATGCTGCCTGCCAGCTCTACGCCGCCCAGCCAGCGCAGCAGCCTGACATTGCGCCACTCGAACACCTGGCCGCGATTTACTCTGACAATGAGCTTCAGAAAGAGCACCACGATGACTGCCAGAAGTACAACAGAGAGCAGGTGGACGGCGGTGTTGGTGGCGCTGAACCATGCAGGGTAGTCCACAGCCACATCGACGCTGCACTGCCCGGGCCACAGGCGCACCTCACTGCCGCTGACGGCATTGCGCACGGTGGCGAAGTCGAGCGAGTCGGCATCCACGGCCATCAGATGCATCTGCGGGGCATTCACAATCTGACTAAAGTCCTGTTCCCAGTCGGTCGAGGTGTCGCCTACATGCTGCCAGCCCATCTTCAGGCCCAGCCCCATCGCATAGACAAAGGGCAGAAATCCGACGCCAATGGCAACAAACACCAGCACGCAAAGGATGTTGAGTCGCTTTTTCATAAGCAATTTATCGTTTTAGTTCTATCATTTATCGTTATTCGATATGCAAAAGTACAAAGATATAATATAACCACCAAATCTTTTCAATAAAAATTTATCGAAAAACAATAATATTTCCCTCTTTAGCAATAACGCACGCCTCTACACCTTAATATATATAGAAAAAGAAGTGAACTTGAGAAGCAATGCAACTGAAAAACAAAAACACGCCATAAAGACCGACGCGACATAGTACCCCGACCGGGAATCGAACCCGGAACTAAGCTTTAGGAGAGCCTTGTTATATCCATTTAACTATCAGGGCCCATGCATTGCGCATGCAAAGGTACGAAGAAAAAGAGAAACAAGAATTGAGAAAGCGGATTTATCACCCATGTTTAACGTTTTTTAAAAATGCCGGCCGTCTCTCCTCCACCCCATTCCTGAATGGTAAAAAGCCGGGGAATGGCTCCGTTCACCTGCTTTTCCACCTTTTTTTTTGCGTATATTGGGAATTATTCGTAACTTTGCCGCCAAAAACAAGAAAACAACCATCAAAACGACTATGGAATCAAAACTTGTCATCTATAACACGCTGACACGACAGAAAGAGCGTTTCGAACCCATCCACGCCCCGCAGGTGGGCATGTACGTCTGCGGCCCCACCGTCTACGGCGACCCACATCTGGGCCATGCCCGGCCTGCCATCACCTTCGACCTGCTGTTCCGCTATCTGCGCCACCTGGGCTATAAGGTGCGCTACGTGCGCAACATCACCGACGTGGGCCATCTGGAGCACGACGCCGACGAGGGTGAAGACAAGATTGCCAAGAAGGCACGCCTGGAGCAGGTGGAGCCCATGGAGGTGGCCCAGTACTACACCAACCGCTACCACGAGGCCATGGACCGCCTGGGATGCCTGCGTCCCTCGATTGAGCCTCATGCCACAGGCCATATCATCGAGCAGCAGCAGCTGGTCAGACAGATTCTCGACAACGGCTTCGCCTACGAGTCGAACGGCTCTATCTACTTCGACATCGAGGCTTACAACAAACAGTACAAATACGGCATTCTATCAGGTCGTTCGCTGGAGAACGTGAAAGATGCCAGCCGCGAGCTCGACGGCGTCGGCGAGAAGCACAACCAGGCCGACTTCGCCTTGTGGAAAAAGGCACAGCCTGAGCACATCATGCGCTGGCCCTCGCCATGGAGCGACGGCTTCCCCGGCTGGCACTGCGAATGCACAGCCATGGGTCGCAAATATCTGGGCGAGGAGTTCGACATCCACGGCGGCGGCATGGACCTGGTGTTCCCGCATCATGAGTGCGAGATAGCCCAGGCAGTGGCTTCAACAGGCCACCCCATGGTGAAATACTGGATGCACAACAACATGATTACCATCAACGGGCAGAAGATGGGCAAGTCGCTGGGCAACTTCATCACACTGGAGCAGTTCTTCACCGGCCAGCACCCGAAGCTCACCCAGGCCTACTCGCCCATGACCATCCGTTTCTTCATCCTCTCGGCCCACTACCGCGGCACTGTCGACTTCTCAAACGAAGCCCTGCAGGCTGCTGAGAAGGGACTGGAGAAGCTCATGAACGGGCTGAGCGACCTGGAGCGCATCACCGCGTCAGACAAGTGCGACGCTGAGACGGAGCGCATCGTCAAGGCTCTGCGCCAGAAGTGCTACGACGCCATGAACGACGACTTGGCCACGCCGCAGCTCATCAGCCACCTCTTCGAGGCATGCACCGTGGTCAACAAACTCGTCGACCACAAGGCTACCATCTGCCCCGAGTGTCTGCAGGAGCTGCGCCAGGTGATGCACCTCTTCACCGAAGACATACTGGGTCTCTCGGCAGCCCACGGCGCCACCCAGCAGGGCGGTGATGCCCGTGAGGAGGCCTTCGGCAAGGTGGTCGACATGGTGCTTGAGCTGCGCTCCAAGGCCAAGGCGCAGAAAGACTGGGCCACCAGCGACCTCATACGCGACCAGCTGGCTGCTGCCGGCTTCGAGGTGAAAGACACCAAGGACGGTGCCACGTGGCGCCTGAACAAATAGTTGGAGCTACAGAAAAGCAAACGACACACAGAGGAGGGCATACGGCTCACAAAGCAAACATGTGAAGCGCCTATGCCCTCCTCTTTTTTCTTTATTTCCTTGAACCTTCGGATGCTTCTTTTAGAAACCACGAATGCGAATTCTCTCATATACCAATTCGCGAAATTCGCGGTTCAGCCCCATACATCTTTATTCACAATTTCTTCTTGTAGCAGCGACGGCGCTTGTGTTGCTCATGTTCAAGATACTGCCACTGGCTCTGCACCTTGCCGTTGGTCTCCATCTCCACATGCGTCTCGCCCCACTTGAAGCCCAGCTTCTGATAGCGCGGGATGAGGTCGTAGAAGAGCAGTGAGTTGGCGCCCTTGGCCCTGTATTCAGGCAGCACACCGATGAGCAGCAGGTCTACAATATCGGTCTGGTGCATCTTCAGCGCACGCAGCAGATGCCACCAGCCGAAGGGCCACAACCGCCCGTTGCGGCATTTCTGCAGCGCTCTCGAGAGCGACGGCATGGTGATGCCGCAGCCCACCACGGGATGTCCCTCAAGCGAGTGGTCTTCAATGAGCGTCACCAGGTCGAGGTCGAGCACCTTGAAGTACATCTTTATATATTGGTCTATCTGCTTCTGCGACATGGTGCTGTAGCCATAGAGACGGCCGAAGGTGCTGTTGATGACCTCAAACACACGCTGCCCGTACTGCTTGGGGCCGAACACGTCGTCCTTCGTCAGCTTCTTCACCTGCAGGTTGTAGCGCTTCATTATCATCTCGCTGATTTTCATAAACTTCTCGGGCATGCCCTCTTTGGGCACGAAGAGCTTATACTCCACGTAGTCGTTGTCCTTCTCATAGCCCTCCATCTGCTCCATGTGCTTCGGGTAGTAGGCGTAGTTGTAGCTGGTGGCCATCGTGCCCAGCTGGTCGAAGCCGTAGGTCAGCATACCCTCAGGATCCATGTCGGTGAAGCCCAGCGGGCCTATAATCTCTTTCATGCCCTGCTCGCGCCCCCAGTCCTCTACGGCCTTCAGCAGCGCGCGGCTCACGTCAGTGTCGTCCACGAAGTCTATCCATCCGAAGCGCACGGCAGGACGCTGCCACTGCTCGTTGTAGTGTCGGTTGATGATGGCGGCCACACGGCCTACTACACGACCTGCCTTATAGGCTAAGAAGTATCTCACGTCGCAAAACTCAAAGGCCGCGTTTCTTTCCTTGATGTAGGGGCTCAGTGTTGCCACCTCGTCGCTGTGCAGATTGGGAACATTATAGGGGTCGCCCTTGTAGAGATCGTAGTGAAACTGGATAAACGTCTCCAGCTGGCGACTGTTTTCTACCGGCCTTATTTCTATAGCTGAGGTCATGTTTTCTTTACTTTTCTGTTAATAATTCGACAAAGTTACGCATTATTTACGAAAAAACGGCAAAAACATTCTTTTTTTTCAGCTATTAAACGTAATTTTGTGCTTTACAAACATTCCATGACAGCATGAACCACCAACTTATCGTTGTCCGCGGTGCACGCGAGAACAACCTCAAGAACGTCTCGCTCAGCATCCCCAAACATCAGATTACGGTGTTCACCGGCGTCAGCGGCTCAGGCAAGAGCTCGCTCGTGCTCGACACCATTGCCTCCAAGAGCCGCCGCGAACTGAACGACACTTTCCCCACCTTCGTACAGCAGTATCTGCCTAAGTACGGGCGCCCCCACGTCGATGCCATCGAAAACCTGCCCATCGCCATCGTCATCGACCAGCGCAAGCCGACCCAGAACTCGCGCTCCACCGTGGCCACCTATACCGACGTGGCCGCCCTGCTGCGCCTGCTCTTCTCGCGCGTCGGCCAGCCTTTCGTGGGCTATGCCGAGTCGTTCTCGTTCAACCATCCCGAAGGCAGCTGTCCGCGCTGCTCGGGCCTGGGCGAGATTCGCGAGCTCGATATCCATAAGCTTGTCGATTTCGACAAGAGCCTCAACGACGAAGACACTATCCACTACATCGCCTTCGGCAAAGGCGGCTGGCGCTGGATACGCTATGCCCACAGCGGACTTTTCGACCTCGACAAGAAAATCAAGGACTACACCCCCGAGGAGCTCGACCTCTTCCTCAACAGCCCGCAGATACGTCTGAAGAACCCGCCCTCCAACTGGCCTAAGACGGCCAAGTACGAGGGTCTCATCCCGCGCATGTACCGTTCCATCATCAACAGCGAAGAGGGGCTTCTCCATGCCGCCGTGCTCAACCCGATGCTGCGCATGGGCCGCTGTCCCGACTGCGGCGGCACGCGCCTTAGTCCGCGCGTGCTCTCCTGCAAGATTGAGGGGAAGAACATTGCCGACGTCTCGGCCATGAGCATCACCCGCCTCAACGCATGGATAAAAGGCATCAGTGCCCCCCTGGCCGCCGACCTGAAGACTGCCATCAGCGCCCGTCTCACGGCACTCGAGGAGATTGGGCTGGGCTACCTCAGCCTCGACCGCGGCGTTGGCACGCTGTCAGGCGGCGAGGCACAACGCTGCAAGATTGCCAAATACATCAACTCGTCGCTCTCCGACGTGCTCTACATCCTCGACGAGCCCAGCACGGGTCTCCACGACCACGACATCGAGCTCATGAGGCGCTCCGTGCGACGGCTGTGCGATGCGGGCAACACGGTGCTCCTCGTAGAACACCACCGGCAGATGATCAGCATGGCCGACCACATCGTCGACATGGGCCCCGGTCCAGGGGCCGAAGGCGGGCGCATCGTCTTCCAGGGCTCCTATCAGGAGCTGCTCAGCAGCGCCACCGCCACCGGCCGCATGCTTCAGAGCCACAGCGGCTATAAGCCCGCTACGCGCCGCCCCACCGGCTGGCTCCAGCTGCGCGATGCCACGCTCCACAACCTGCAGCATGTCTCCATCGACCTGCCTCTCGGCGTCTTTGCCGTCGTCTGCGGTGTTGCCGGCTCGGGCAAGAGCTCGCTCATGACGTCGGTAGAAGCCTTGCCATCAGCTGCGCTCCATGCCTCAGCTGCCTCTCCCGCTGCCCACATCATATATATCTCGCAGAAAAACATCGGCGTCAGCCTGCGCTCTACGCCCGCCACCTACATGGACGTGGCGCCCGACATACGCAAGCGCTTCGCCAAGGCCCACAAAATGAAGGAGCAGTACTTCACGTTCAACGGCCGCGGTGCCTGCCCCGTCTGCGGCGGCAAAGGTGTCATCGTGGCCGAGATGGCCTTTATGGACAACATCGAGACCACCTGCGAGGCCTGCGGCGGACTGCGCTACTCGCCCGAGGCACTGCAGTATAAGCTCGACGGTGCCGACGGCCAGACGCTCAACATCGCGCAGGTGTTCGACCTCTCCGTGGCGCAGGCCTGCCGCTTCTTCAGCCACACCGTCGTCTGCCAGAAGTTGCAGCCCCTCGTCGACGTAGGCCTGGGCTATCTCCACCTCAATCAGGCGCTCAGCACGCTCTCCGGCGGCGAGCTGCAGCGCCTCAAGCTTGCCTCCTATCTGGGCCGTCAGGGCAGCTTCTTCATCATCGACGAGCCCACCGACGGGCTCCATCTCAAGGATGTCCACCACCTCATCGCTCTCTTTGAGCGCATGGTCGACAGCGGCAACACGGTCTACGTCGTAGAGCACAACACCGAGGTCATCCAGTCGGCCGACTATGCCATCGAGCTCGGCCCCGGAGCCGGCGAGCAGGGCGGCCGCATCCTCTTTGCCGGCCCGCCCGCCGACATGCTCCGCAGCCCCCTCTCGGTCACGGCCCAATACCTTGCCCCCGATGACCGGTGAAGCGGTCTTGGTCTTACATGTTCACACATCAGATATTAACGATTAGTTGCTCAACTTTTTTAAAAAACATGCTTATGAGAAAATTAACTTTGCTGATTTTGGCCGCCATGATGGGCACAACAGGCATGAAAGCACAGAACGGATATGACGAAACGAAGCAGGAGGTGGCCGTCGGCCTTGGCGTGCTGCCAAACTCGCAGTTCCTGGACATGTTTGAGAAGGTAGGCGGCGCCTTAGCTGGCGCCAAGTTTGAGAATGAAAAGTTCTTCGGCCCCATCAGTGCCGAGTATTTCTACCATGTGAAGCCGTGGCTCGGCCTGGGCGGCATCATTGTCTACGGGCAGAACAAGCAGGACACCTATCTCAACCATGAAATGATTGGCAAGAACAAGAACACCTACATAACGCTTATGCCCGCCGCGAAATTCGACTGGCTGCGCAAGCAGCACTTCGGCATGTACTCCAAGCTGGCCCTCGGTGCCACGTTGCGCAATGAGAAATACGACCGCCTCGACAGCAGAAACAGCAGCGACAGCGAGCTGCACGTAAACTGGCAGATATCGCCCCTCGGCCTCGAGGCCGGCAGTCCCACCGTGCGCGGCTTCGTGGAGCTTGGCTTCGGCGAGCAAGGCATCGCCCTCGCCGGTCTGCGCTACAAGTTCTGAAAGGCGGATGACTTTCATGGACGGACAGCTTTAAATTTTGGCCAAAATTACAATCATGTGCAGTGGAAAGATTGCTTATAGTGCGGGCTGGCGCAGGGCAGTCACTCACCTTATGCTTCAGCAGGAGAAACAAAGTAGCAGAAGTATTATCATGGTCATATTGGTGTCTGCCGACTTTTTTCGCATGCTGTCTATCGCGCGATAGACCAGTTTTCTTGCTGATATCTGGTCCATCTGCAAAAGTTGGCTTATCTCATTATAGTTCATGTTGTGCATGTAGCGCAAGTAGACAGCCTCTCGCTGCCTCGGCGTGAGCGCCTCGAGAAGATGTCTCACGCGCTCTTTCAAGTGTTCTTGGTCTTCGTGCGAGATAATCTCGTCAAGAATGGTGACGGTCGCTATGAACGGCATCTCCTTCGGTGGCTTGTGCCAAAACCTCGACTGCCTGCGACCAACGTTGATGAGTGAGTTGCGGAGTGAATATAAAAGATAGACGTTGATGTTGCGTACGTGGGAAAGGCGCGACCTGTTTTGGTAAATATAATAGAATATGTCGTGAATGACATCTTGACATGTTTCTCTGTCGTAGCCGAGACTCTGCCCGTATGACAACATGCCGTGGATGCTCTGCCTATAAATGGCGGAGAACGCCTCCTCTTGGTCAATACCATGAAGAAAGTGTTGCCAGAAGGCATTCAGTTGCTCTTTCCTATCGCTTTGCATGATTATTACTTCCGCAGTGTCTAGTCAATCCTACTCATGACGAAGTCTCTTTCTTTGCAATTTTAGTTTTTGTCGTTTGTAAAGATACAAATAATCTTTTAACACTCAAATATAAGCAGCACAATTTTAACAAAAAATAAAGGATAGTTACACTATAGAGCATCTATTCAGCAAATCCTCATATAGTATCCTTTGACTGGAAATGAAAAGACAAGTTCTTCAAAATTCTTTGTGAATAATTAACCGAGTGTTACTTATAGTCTTCGATTTATTGGCAACAAACAAGTAATTTTGCATCCATATTACGAATATCACATACAATTATGGACATAAGAGAAATAATAGGCCAGCGAATTAAGGCAATCAGGGAGGAGAAAGAACTCTCGCAGAAGGACATTGCCTACGCTGCTGATTTAGACCGGAGCTATATCGCAAGTGTTGAGAATGGTAAACGAAACATTTCTATCGTAAATATAGAGAAGATTGCCCATGCGCTTAAAGTGTCTGTACGCGTATTTTTTAACGACGAATTATTTGCCTGATCATGAAAAAGAAAACCACCCTATTTACACCCGTTCAAACGAAGATTTACAAGACAAGCCAAACAAGAGGTGCTGATGACGATGTGATATACCAGAATCGTGTCAAACGTAATGGCACAGTTCTAATTCCCTATGCCGAATTTGAGGCATGTAAAAATGCGTCTTCCCCTAACAGCAAATATGAAAATGGGTTTATCGTACTAATAAAACCAGAAGATTACTTTGCACCTGAGGCAGAATCAGCTTTCAAATTACAAGGTTTGAAACTTGGAAAGAACATGCTGGTGTTCTATGAAACACGGGAGCAATGGAGCAATTATCCTAAGAAAAGAGGATGGAAACCAGCAACGTCAAGAAAAACTCCTCTTGGAGGTGAATATGTTGCTCGTATTCCTGCTACAACAGCAGCTGGCCAAGAGAAAATAGTCGAAGGTTATAACTCCCCAAAGATGAAAGGTGCAGGAATACGTGTTTACGAATATGCTGATAGTAAAACCATCGATTTATGCAAACTTCAACTGGAGTATCTGTTTTGGTCGTGTTTTGACATCGAGGCTTTCCTTGAAGCAAGTAGCGACCAAAAGGATACTCTTGAAAAGCGTAGAAAAAAAATTCTGACTGATGCACACAAAAAGAGAGTTGACGATGCTGTTCGACTAAAACAGGAACGCATTATTGATGATGATGGAAACACTATCTGTCCGCTTTGCTTGGAAAAAATGTCTGCATTGGACTTCGCCTCAAAGATAACACAGGCAGAAGGACGCGAAGTTCCCGACCTCACAATCACGAACACCAGCCTATTCCACATTCATGAACTAAGGTCTGGACAGTTCAACCATCGCTTATACAACCTGGGATGGGGACACCACCATTGCAACGTTACAGTAGCTGACAAAGGTGTGGAAAGAACGCTCGACTGGATGAAGCGGATTTTGGAAAAGAACGATAGGATTTAGTGGAATCAGAAGGGGAGAACTGTTTCAACAGTTTCTCCTTTCTTTTTTTTTGTTGCAGTACCTTTCATGATTTTATAACCCTCTAACTGTTTGAAATCCATATCGCCTACTTTTTCCAAACGGTCTTTTATTGCCTTACACCAGTTCTCGTCTATTTCGATACCTACAGAATATCGGCCTGTCTTTAGAGCAGCAATCAGTGTGCTGCCAGAGCCTGCAAAACAATCAAGAACGATGTCGTTTTCAAATGTACTGGCTAAGATACAATGTTCCAGCATGTCAATAGGCTTTTCAGCAGGATGTTTCCCTTCATATTGTTTAACTGAGGGAAATGTCCAGATGTCAGTAAACTCAACATCCGAACTCACCTCGAAAGGGCGAATAGCATCTTCATAACATGGCATAGGCTCTTCGAGGCCGTGCTCAAACAAGGCATTACAAATCTTTTCGTATTGTTCTCGGCTCGGGATATTTCTGCCTGACTCCCAGTTAGAAACAGCACCACCATGATTTACTTTTCCATGAGCGCCAATCAATGCAGTAAGTTTATGCATAGACATGTCGCATTTAGAGCGGGCTTCTTTGAGCATTTTACCAAAATTGGAGCGTTTAAGATTCCCTTCAGCCGCCGGCTCAAAGAATATAATTCTTTCCGACTGCGGATACCATTGGCGCAATGTTTCCTTTTTCATCTTCCCTTTCCATCCATCGTAGCCTGGTTCATTGGGCTTAGTCCATACAATGTGAGAAAGCACATTGAAGTTTTTGGAAAGCATCAGCTCCAATTTTGCTTCCATTGCAGACGAGCAAAACATAAAGCCAGAACCATTAGGGCGCAAGATTCTCTTCCATTCTTTAGCAAACGCCTCCACCCACGCTAAAAAAGCTTCATCAGAATCAAAGGCTTTGTCGTTGATGATGTTCTCTTTCTTGGTGCTGTGATAAGGCGGGTCTGTAAGAATAAGAGATACGGAATGGTCTGGTATTTGTTGAAGTACTTTCTGGGAATCACCATTAACAACAACTGAATGGTTGTTGGAGTAATAAGTGCTCCCGGCGAGGCATTCTTTGATGCAGGAGAAATCAGCGGCTCTGTTTGTTTGTTGAATCATTATGAAGGCGTATCTTTACATTTGTGAGCGCAAAGTTACTCATTATTTTTTTAAAAACGTCAGTCGTGGGCAAATTTCTTATCTATTTATAACAATAGCAGTATTCGTCTGCTAAATAATAATTCAAGAAAACAGAAATGACAGGCAATGAACTTTTGCCTGTCATTTCTATGATTTTCTTAAAAAGCCTTATACTCTTTGTAGAATTGATTAGGCCCGCCTATCTTAAAATAGAATACATTCGTTTCAAAGTCGGAACAGCCTTTCTTTTCTTTCACTTCTTCAATTGCAGCCTTCCGTGAATAATTTTTTACCATAGCAAGCCAGAATGTGTTTTCAATCTGCTGTAATGACTCTCCCGTTTTGTTAAATGAGTAGCTAATTCTGTTCTTAAATGTTAGAGGAGTGTTATGCTCGTTGTATGTTTCTACTGTCGATTGTTTTTTAGGATAATCTATTTTTTTATCACATGTCTTTATGAATTCAGGGTTTATTGTATAGTAATTGAATACTTTGAATGATTTGGCAGGGATACATATAAGTTCTGCTTCTTTAGTAGAAATCCCTGTTGAGATTCCGACTCTTGTTTTGCTTTTTTCACTAATTGTCTTTAGATCGTATTGCGTTGGCCAAAACGAACCCTTTGACCAGTATGTACTACTGGTAGAATATCCATAGTCAAGTGAAGTGAAAGTCTGAGTTTGATATGTACGGTTGTTGTAATAGTTGTATGCAGCCCCGTTCTTGATGAAAAAAGTCTGGTTCATATCAACAAACAAATCACTGTTAGTTTTGTTTTCGAAAATAAATTGCATAGACCCATTTTCACACCATAAGTTATAGAGAAGTTTGCAATCCTCATTTTCAAAGACCATCGAGTTTTCTTTCTGAACCAGATTGGGTGATTGAACCTCATAAACTTGATACATGTTTGTCATACACGAAGTTAGCCCCATAGAAAAAAGTAAGGCAGTTAGGATGTTTTGTAGTTTCATGTTTTAAAAATTTAATATTAGACATTATGACTGCAAAGTTACTCATTTTTTAGAAAAAACATTCAATAAATCATAATAATTTTATCTGTTTATAACAATGAACACTTTATCCCTGCATTATAACCGCCCCTGTCAAGGGGTCTAAACATCATAGGACAGCGCCTTTTTGCCACCAAACACCTCGTTTTATGATTGCTTGCTTGAACAGAAAAATAGGGGCGGGAGTGATGTCCCGCCCCTAAATCATGGTCTATTCGCTTGATGATGGTTCGCAAAAGGCTTACTTCACAACGACCTTCTTGCCGCCGTTGATGTAAAGCCCCTTGCGGTTGCCATCAACACGCTTGCCTTCCAGGTTGTATACTGCACCGCTCAAGCGCTCGGCAGACAGGCTGCTAATGCCGGTAGAGAGGTCTGCTTCGAGCACGAAGTCCTGCTCTGCGTCGGCATTGTTGGGAGCCACCTCGGCGGTAGCTTCCTTGTAGCCTTCGGCCGTCACGGTGATGGTGTACTCGAGCGAGGCCTGCTTCACGTCGAGCGTGTAAGCGCCGGTCTCGTCGGTCGTGGCCTCGTAGATGACGTCGCCGCTCTTGGCCACGACGGCAGCACCTGCGACGGGCTGTCCGTTCTGGTCAGTCACGGTGCCGCTCACGGTCACACCGCCAGCCACGCAGAACGTGGCCACAGGCACACTGTGATACGAGCTTGCGCTGCTGCTCAGGTTTGCCCACATCGACTCACGCTGGTCTGCACCGTCTTTATACTGCACCCAGGCGGTAGTGTAGTTCTTGTCCTGGCTGAAGTAGGTGTAGCCTACAAAGTTGTCGGCAAACTTGTCGACCATCAGGCGCACGCTGTTCGTGCCGTCGAAGACGATGGGATTGTCAGTAAAGTCGAACGTGATGTCCCACACGATGGGCGACGTCGAACTGGCTCCCGTCAGGTCGAGCGGCAGCTGCTCGTCGGCCTTCACTTGCAGCAGTTCCTCACGGCCAGCACCAGGCACGAAGGCATCAGCATCGTAGTTGATGCTGCCCACCCATGCGCTCAGGGTTGCGGTAAACGTCTTGGGGCTCTCGCTCTGTGCGGTCAGCTTAATGCTGGTAATCTGGTTTCCAGGCAGCACGCCGAAGGCAGTGAGCATCTCGGGTGTGTAGACGATGTCGGCCACCGAGTTGTTGTAGTACAGGTTAATGGGTGAATAGTAATTGCGGTCGGCAGTGGCTTCGCCAATCTGCATATCGCCACCCACCAGCTCCTCGCCGATGACGATTTCAACCTCGTCGGAGGTGGTTACGTTCTCGCCCTCAACAAACTCCACGTAGGCAGCAAACGTGCCCTCTGCATGTGGGGTGAAGCTAAACTGGAAGTCTTTCGTCTCACCGGTCTTCAGCTCTACGGCCTCAGCCTCGCTCACGGCCTCACCGGCCACATAGAGCTTGGCGGTGTAAGCACCGGCAGCGATGTCGTCAGCAGTATAGTTGCTGGCCTTCACAGTAGCGTTGACGGGGAAGTTGACCATGCCCGTCTGGGCAATCTCAAATTCATCGATGAAGACGCCGCGTGCGGGCACCAGCTGCAGGTTAACCACCTGGCTCTCCAACTTCACGCTCACGGTCTGGTTCACGGGGAAGTAGCCCTCTGCGTCGGTCGAGAGCTGATAGCTCAGCCCATCCTGCAAGATGGCGAACTCGTAGTTACCCTCAGCATTGGTTTTGCCGCTGTAGATGACCTCGCCGCTCGTGGCGGTCACGTTCACGTCAGCCAGGGCAGCCCCCGTCGACTTGTCAGTCACCTTGCCGCTCACGGTCTTGGGCTCGGCCTCAATGCCCAGCAGCACCACGGGCTTAAGGTCTGATGCGGAGTAAGTGCCATCGAGATTGTTGTCGTTGTTGTTGTAGAGTGCCTGTGTCTTGCCGTTGGTGGACGACGAAGCCCAACCCACGACACTCGAACCGAGGTAGGTCGTGCCGTCGAACTGCGTGGCAATGACCAGATTCCCGCCCTGATAGGTGTATTGTGCAGGCAGGTCTATGGTAAGAATCTGAGCGAAGTTGCTCGACGAGCCGTCCTTCAGCAGCGTCACCGTGCCGTCGAAGACAGGCGTGCCCTCAACGATGCCCGAACCATCAGAGGTAGAGGCAAACTCGTCGGCCTCCTGCTCGGCAATCCACACCTTGGCGGGATAGTCCTGGTCGCGCGAGGTGTTGTAGCCCATAAAGGCAATCTTCGAAATCTTTGCTCCGGCGGTGATACCCTCGGCAGCCAGCTCCTCAGCGGTGTAGATATTCTCAGCCTTGGTCTTGTTGTAGTAGCCGTGCAGCGGAGAGGTTGCCGTCACCTTGTCGCCTTCGCCTATCTGCTTCTGGGCAGCAAAGACTTCTTCCTCGATGGTCACGCTCACGGGAGTGCTGGCCACCTTCTCGCCGTCGGCAAATGCCAGCTCAATGCGAGCCTCAAACGTGCCGGCAGTGTGCGGAGTGAAGGCAAACGAGAAGTTGACGTCGGAACCAGTGGTGAGAGTCACGGGCTCGACCTCCTTCACGACTTGGTCGTCAAAGTAGAGTTTAGCGGTGTAGGAGCCGGCCTCCTCGGTGGCGATAAGGTTGCGCACGGTGGCAAAGGCGTTGAACAATTTATTCACCGAACCGACCTCGGGCACATTAGCGTTGAGCACTATGTCATGCTTCACCTCAACGGGTTTACCACCGATGACGTTGTCCAGGTAGACTTCGCTCTCGTAGGTAATCTCAAAGGCGATGTACCACTCGCCGGCAGGAATATTTTGCAGCGTGTAGGTAGCTTCGTTGGTGGTGAGCTTGTCGGCATCGCGCTCGGCATCGTCGGCCAGACGGCGCAGCCGGGTCCACTCGCTGCGGTCGGCCGAGTAGAAGATGGTCAGGTTAGCGTCGTTGTAGCTCGAGGCCTTCTGGGCGTCAAACTGCAGCACGTCGCCCTCCTCGAACTTCAGTTTCGGCAGGATGAGCTTGAAGGGGCCAGGCGTACTGCTGCTCGTGGCATAGCCGCGGGCCTTCTCGTTGGTGATACTGTACGTGGTGTATGGAGCTGTCCAGCCATAGGTGTAGTAGCCCGAACCGCTGCTCTCGAGCATGATGCCCTCGAGGCTGGCTGCCGAGAAGTCAACGAAGAAGTCGTCGGCACCGATGACGGTACCAGAGAGGTTCAGCGTCTTGTAGCCAGCGTTGGTGTGGATGACGAAAGCCCCCTCTTTGTGGCCCGGCGTGGTGGCGTCGAGCGTGATGGTGATGGTGTCGTTGGTCAGCGGAGCAATGGTCTTCGGGGCCAGCGTGGTGCTGAAGCCCTCGGGCACGTCAATGCTCTCAACAACCAGTGGTGCACCGCCCAGACTGCGGATGATGACCTCCTTGCTGACGGGCTTCTGTGTGGCACCGAAGCTCAGCGTGGCATAGTCTTCCAGGGCTGAGTAGCCTTGGCGCATGTCGAACTTAGGCTCATAGGGAATCACGGTGATGGTACGCGTCGAGGCGTATGAGCCCGACACGTTCTCGTAGACGCGGAACGAGATGCCGCTCGTAGCGGCTGTCGGGTTGTCGTCGACACTGAGCGTAGCCGTCAGCGTGATGTTCTGTGCCAGGGTCTCGCCTACTGCCAGGTCTGCAGGAATGTTGGCCGTTGCTATCAGCGTGTGATCTTCCTGAGCAGAGCCGCCAGGCACGTTCTTGCGCAACTCGAGGTTATAGCCCTCAGTGGCGGTAGTCAGGTCGAGGTCGCCGGTGTTCTTCACCTGTACTTCGAAGCTCACCTCGAAAGTATTGTCTTCGTTGGCTGCAACGGTAGTGTTCACGGTAGGGCTAACCACAGTAAGGCCCAGGCCGGGCTGTGGGGTCAGGTCGACGCCCTCAGCGGTGAAGTTGTCAATCCAGCCCTGCTGCAGACGGATACCGATGCGCGTGCCGGCCGGCTGAGCAGGCAGGGTGTAGGTCACCCAGTCTTCCTCCAGGTCGGTGAAAGCGTTGTTGGTCTGAGTGATGGGGAACACCTGGTCGCCGCGCACCAGTTTGTCGCCATTCTTCGTCACCTTGAAGAAGCCGATACTTCCCGTGGCGTTGAAGCGCTTGGCCTGAATGGTGACCACGCCCTCAATGGGCGGCGACACGAGCAGGTCGTAGAACGACTCGTAGTCGCCATAGTAGTCCTGATAGTACTGGCTGCCAGCATAGATGGCACCAGTGCCGTCGACACCTGCCTCGGCCTGCCACTCATAGGGGCAGTAGCGCAGGTCGCCATTGTAGTTGTACTCCACACCATCAACGATGTGCCCCCATCCGGCGGCCACCTTCCAGTCGCGGTTGGATGTGCCTGTTTGAGCCGAGTTCGTCTCTATCTGGGTATTGAAGTCGACGGTATAGCCCTGGGCTACAGCCGACGAAGCTCCAAGCAGGATAGCGGCGAAGAGGAACAGAACCTGTGAGATTGTTCTTTTCATACGCTAAATTAAATTATTAAGTTAGACCTATTAATAAAAAAGAATTGTCTTTTTATCATTTTACAAAAATCTTCTTCACCTTTCCGTCGGTCTGACGCACGATGCTGATGCCTTTCTGACCGGCAGATACTTTCTGGCCGCTGAGATTGTAGCGCCCCGACGAGGTGAAACGCGACTGACTGACGGCAGCAGCCTCAATGCCAACACTCTGGGCATCGGGGCCGTTGAGCTTGATGACGATTTGCTCGTTATACTCGTCGGCGGCGTTCTTCACCACGTCAGCAGGAATGATGAGGTAGTACACCTGGTCTGCGTCGGCAGTCATGGTGTCTACATAGCCATCGTAGTCTTCTCCCCACACGTAGAGCTTGTTGCCTGCCACGCCAGCCTTCCAGCCGTCGAGGGGCTCAATAACCGTGCTGCTCCAGGTATAGTCCTTGCGTATGAACACGCGCGGCTCGCCGTTGGCCAGCGTCAGTTCGTCGGCAAAGGTCAGCTCATAGCTCATTTCACTATGCGCGTTCAGCGTATCACCGTCGGCAGGCAGGGTGGCTGTGGGCAGCAGGGTGCCCTTGTCGCTCTCCACAATCTTCATATAGCCATCGTAGCCCTCCTTACGGTAGGAGTCACTGGCGCCCTTGGGCACAGTGAGCGTGGTGCTGCTGGCAGAGAAATTGTAGAACGGCATATCGTAGTCGTCGTAGTAGTCCATGATGGCAGGGGCGACAGAGCCTTTGGCCTCGATGTCACGCAGGTTCGTACATCCGGTGAGGGCGTGGTTGTAAATTTCCTTTACACTTGAGGGAATGGTCAGGCTAGTCAGCGTGGCGATGCCATAAAGCTCGGCATCGTTGATGTAAGGCACGTTCTCGGGCAGGGTGAGCGTAGTGAATTTGGTTTCGGCGAAGGCCTGCTCGTCGACGAACACCAGCGTGGAAGGGAAGTTGATGCTCGACAGCTGTGAGTTTTCGAAGGCACCGAAGCCGATGGCCACCAGGCCTTCGGGCAGGGTGATGCTCTGCAGGTCGGCATCCCAGAAGGCGCCGCCGTTGATACCCAGCACGCCCTGCGGCACGTTGAGCGTAGTAAGGCCTTTCAGCGGAGCGAGGTAGAGAATGGTCTTCTCCGTGTTATAGACGATGCCACCCTCGCTGACGAAGTGCTGGTTGGCAGGATCCACAGTGATGGTCTCAACAGCGGTGCCACCGATGACGCTCTCGCCGAGGGTCTTCAGGTCGCGGGGAATGTTGATGCTCTTCAGCCCCTCGTTGTTGAGGAAAGCCTCAGAACCCAGATATTGCACCGTGGCAGGCAGCTCTACGCTGGTGAGGGTGGTGTTCTTCTGGTAGGCATAGGTGCCTTGCACGAAAGCACCGTCGCCAATGTAGCGCAGGCCCTCGCCTGCGAAGGTGAGCGTCTCGAGCTTCGGGCTGTAGAGGAAGGCACTCTTTGCAATGGAGTCTACCGAGGCCGGAATGGCCAGATGCTCGATGCCATTGGCATAGAAGGCGGCCTCGCCGATGTACTTCAGGCCTTCAGAGAGGTTGAGCGTCTTCAAGTGAAAGCGTGACGACGAGCCAAAGAAAGCATGTTCGCCTATGCCAACCACAGTAGAAGGGATAGTCACGCTGACAGGGCCCTCGCTATAGGAGGCAGTGAACGAATATCTGCCGATGGTGGTCACAGTATAGGTTTTTCCGTTGTACTCCACGGTTTCGGGAATGACTACATTTGCCAAGACGGCGTCAGCAAAACCTGTCACCTCAACGGTATTTTCGCCCGTAACGGTGAACTTATAGTCGCCGCTTGTAAAGTTCTGGGCCTGTGCTCCAAGACTCAACAACATAAAAAGAAAAAGGTAAAAATTTTTTTTCATACACGCAATCTGTTTTCGTTAATACTAATATTGTCAATGCTGTTCTTATAATTACATTGCAAAAATAACGAAAATTTTTCAAATTGCAAAAAAAATCCTAAAAATATTGCGAATTTTTAAAGGAAATAATAACGGGACCGACAGCGCACGGGGGCCGCATTCCTTGACCTGCATGCTGAGCTGCGGCTCGTGCTATCAATCCTTCAGCCAGACAGCAGCCTTGGCCATGCCGGGCGAACAAGAAGTTGTGCCTGACTGCACAGGCAATCAGGCACAACAATAAGTATGGTTAAGTTCGTTTTTTTACACATGATTTATCACGTGCAGACCTTACCTCACCATCAACTTCTGCGTGGCGGTATGTCCGTTCTGGCTCAACGTGACCACATAGACGCCTGCTGGCAGACCGATGGTGGTGTCGCTGCTGATGGTAGAGCTATAAGAGGTCTTGCCCGAGAGCGAAGCGATGGTTACTTCTGTGTCGGTCTGCGTCGTAATGCTGATGGCACGATAGCCGCCTTCCGCGGTAGCCAGCGTAGTGCGTACACCGTCGATGGCATCTGCAAGAGCAAACTTCACTGCCACATCGGTGATGCGTGTCACCGTGAATTTACCGTCGGCGGCATCCTGACCATTGGCCTTCATGGAAGCCACAGCATAGCCCGTGGCCGGGGTGGCCACGATGGTCAGCTCAGTGCCCTTCTTTACGGTTGTGCCACTCTCCACTGTGTTCAGCTCTTCGTCGAAAAGGCTCACCTCACCATTTTCCGTAGGCAGGATAAATACATAGGAACGGTCGCAGCCTGTGCCATCGCCACGTTCGGTGAAGTTGGCCAGCCAGCCCTTGTCGCTCAGCAGCAGTGTTTCGGCATGGGCCACATCGTTGCTCTTAGCATCGGTACCTGCAATCCAGAGCTTGGCGCCCGTGAGCTGTTCCTCAATCTCCTCGCCCGGACTCTTGTAGGTGGGCAGCAGGTTGAAGAAGTCGTTCACCACGCAGGCATCCCACTGGTTGTCGCGTATCTCGATGTAGTAGATGCTGTCGCACTGCGACAGGTCAACGGCCTGCTGCAGCTTGTTGGCCTTGGCATTCAGGCGCTTCAACAGCGTGTTCTGCGCCAGGTCGAGCTGGGTCAGCTCGTTGTTAGATATTGAGAGTTGTTCGAGAAGACGGTTATTCGAGAGGTCGATTTCAGCAAGCTCGTTGTTATCGAGAGCCAAGTCGTTCATATAGAGGTTCTGTGAGAGGTCTATCTTGGTAAGGTTGTTGCCTTGTGCCTTCAGAGCCATCAGGTAGGCGTTCTTTGTCACATCCAGCTCGTCGATCATGTTGTTCTTCACGTCGGCATACACCAGGCGCGGACAATTCGTGAGGTCCAGCTTGTCAATCCACGTGCCATAGGCGCGCAGCTCCACCAGGTTCTCACACTTCGAGAGATCGAGCACCTCTAAGTCTTCGTTCATCGACACGTCGAGGTAAGTCAGGTTATGCTGGCTGGTGACGTCGATGTCGGTCAGATAGTTCCAGTAGACATCGAGCCAATAGAGGTCATTGTTGTGCGTGAGGTCAATGGCGGTGATGGCGTTGTTGTAGCCATAGTCGTAGGGCATGCTCGACACGTCGACCCACGTTACATCTCCGTAGATGGTGACGGTGTCCGACTCGGCCTGGTGGTTGAACTCCGTCCAGATGCTGTTGCTCAGCGAGCCCTTCTCCAGGTCGCCATCGCCCCAGTCAATGGCCACTTTAGTACCGGCCACGTCGGCACCCAGCACGAAGTCGAGCGTGTTGCCGGCTTTCACAGCCAACTTGATGTACTTGTCCATGTTCACGCCCTGCGGGTTGGTCTGTTCGTCGCCGCCCAGAGAGCCGGTGCCGTCGTTGCGCACGCCGCCCTCGCCAAAGACAGCCTCGACGGTGGCGTCGGTCAGGGTATAGAAGAGCGAGTCGGCCACGAACTGGCCGTTCACCTTCACGCCAAGGAATCCGTAGTTTTCCGGCGCGTCATCGTTCACGTGGAAGCGCACCACGTTGACAAAGCCCGGAACGACCTTGTTGTCGTCGGCTATCTCATAGTTTTTGCTATAAGAGTCCTTATCGATGCTCCACACAAAGTCACGGCGGTAGACCTCGAAGGTGCCACTCTCGGCAGCCTGCGGGGATAGCGTGACCTCATCCATGGGGGCAGAACCATCGCCCACGACGTCGAGCACCCACTTGTTATTGGGATCATCAAGCATGAGGTACTTGTCGGGATTGGCCGTCTCGGCCCCAGTGCAGCCCTCTAAGTACATGCGGCCCGTGCGGTCGGGCACCTGCATGGTCTGGAACATGAAGTTCAACGTCTGTGCCGAAAACTTCTTACAGTTGCGCAAATCCAGGTTGCGCAGCTGGAAGTAGTTGGCCGTAAAGTCAAGATACTCCAGCTCGGTGCCGCTGGCCGACAGGGTCTGCAGCCAGCGCAGAGAGCTTACGTCGAGTTTCTTGATAGGCAGGTTGTCGACGTAGAGGTACTTCAGCTTCTCTAAATGGGCCACGTCGACCTGTGTGATGCCCGTGTTGCTGACGTTGAGCGAATACAGCTCAGGGTTGTTGCTCACGTTCAGCTTAGTGATGTTCGTGTTGCCGTTGATGGCCAACTCAGTCAGCGCGGAGTTGGCGGCAATGTTCAGCGACGAGAGATTGTTGTTCGACACGCTCAGGTTCTCCAGCGTGGCCAGACCGCTCACGTCGAGGTCGGAAATATGGTTGCCAGACAGCGTGATGCTGCGCAGGCTGGGATAGTGTGCAGGGTCGAAGGTGATATCCCACAGCGAATTGTTCGACAGGTTGATGCTGGCCAGCTTGGGAAACAAGTATTCATCGTAGAAATGGACTATGTCGCAGTTGTACATGGTGATGCCAACCAAGTCGGGGTTTTGGTCGGCAAAGGCCACGGTGGTCAGCTCGGGGTTATCGTAGAGTTCCAGATACTGCAGCTTCGAGAAGTTGCGCAGGTTGAGCATGCCGATGTGGTTGCCCGAGAGGTTCAGCATCGTCAGATTGTAGGCGTCGCCCAGGTCGGTAGTGTAGTAGGTAAGTTCATTCTTCTGCAAATAGAGGCGCTCCATATTTCCCTGCCCCTCTAATTTCACACTGGTAATTTTCTGTTCAGAGCATGTCAGCTCTTTCAGACTGCAATAGATTTTGATGGTAGAGCCCTTAACCGAGTGCGTTTTGCGCAGCAGGTAAGGCATGTCGTTGGGGTCTACCTCGTAGCTCACCAGCTCGCCGTCGCCCCAGTCCACCTGCATAGTGCCGGCCGTGAAAGGCACGGGGTTGAAACTCAACTCTTCGCCATACTCCTTGTCGGTTGTCAACGTAATGACGCTGTCGGCCATGGCCGAGAGTACTCCCCACAGCACCAGTGTTAACGTGATGAATGTTTTTTTCATATTAAATGTTTTATAAAAAAATAAAAGTTTTCGCATGCAAAGATAAGTAATATTTTGTTACACGACAAATTTTTTTACAATTATTTGTTTGTATCGAATTATCGCCGCAGGACTTTACGCACGCTGCCGTCGGCTTGTCGCACGATGACCACACCACGACTGGGTTGCTGCAGACGCTGACCGCCCAAACTGTAAATAGATGCCGAAGCTTCAGCCCTGACGGCAGGTTGCATCACGGATTCGGTCTGCAAGTCGTAGTCAACGTAAAGGCCCACCACCTCAGAGGGGCTGCCCTGCCATACGATGGGGCCCAGCGACGTGCCTTTGGCATTGACGGGGTCCAGTTCAATGAGCTCTCCATTGACCACATTGTTGGTGCGAGCCCAGAACAGGCGGCCTGTGCGGTGGTCAAAAGTCATGGACTGCAGGTAGCGAGCCTCGCCCATGCCTGTTGCACCGATGAGCGTCGGTGTGGCGTCGGAGTCACTAAGAGTGTAGAGCAGACCATCCTGGCTGATGGCATAGAGCCTGCCTTCGCTACTGCTCGCCAGCGCGTGTAAATTCAAGCCAGTGGCACCAACGACGGTGAGCTGTCCCGTAGTGAGTTGTACTGTGGCTAACGAGCTCTTGCCTTCGTCGTTCACCACGAGGGCGTACATATGTCCGTGGGCATGGTCGTATGCCATGTCCTGCACAAACTCGTCAATAGCTGCCGACGACACAAGAGTCCAGTTCTGCGGGTCGAGCACAACGAAGAGACGCGGCTCGCTCCACCAAGTGGCAGTGTAGCCATAGAACTTCTTGTCTGCATACTCACCAGCAATGATGAGCGCATCGCCGGGCGTCAACTCACGCTTGAAAGAAGCCTCCTCGGGCACGTTGCTCTCAATGGTGATGGGGCCGGCATTGCCATAGGCATCCCAACGCATGCCCTGCAAAGTGACGTTGGGCTGGTTCGACAGCGTGAGCTTGGCGGCATTGTTTGACTCCTCGCTGTCGCCTGGAAGCAACGTTGCGGCACGCAACTCAAACAATCCTTGCTCTAAAGAGAGCGTGCCCAGCTCCAGCTCGGCCGTTTCACCCTTGTTGAGCATGCCAGTATAGGTAGCACTGAGATGGCGCGCATTGTCAAGTTCTGAGGCCAGGTTGACGACCGTGCACTCCACAGGAATCTCCGTGAGCGGTTTCTCGCCGAAGTTCTGCAACCTGACAGTGACCGTGCCCTCACTTACCTGAGCCACCTGCTTCACCGGACTGACGAAAGCCACCACACCGGCATCGACGTCGACCGACCGGTTCAACGTGTCGCTATAGGCAGGCAGCGACTCGCCTCGCTGGTAGACAGCCGTCACCTTGTACAGATACTTGTCTGAGGGCAGCTGTGTCCATGCTGCATCGGTATAACTGGTTTCCGCAGTTGGCGACGCCGTGAGCCGAGTCCATTCTCCATCGTCCTTGGCACGACGATAGACATTGTATTCGCAGGCTGAGGCGTCGCTGGCGCTGACGCCAGCCTCGGTAGCCGGTATGCCCACACGGGCTGCAATATTCAGAGCAAAGAGACTGTTGTAGGTATAGGCCACATAGCTCCACTTCACATTGTTCTTGCCGTCAATGGGCGACTCCCACGAGCCATTCACGCCAAAGACATCCTGATCCTGAGCGCCGAAGGCATGAACGCCTACCATATAATCCTCGCCCTGACGTATCTCGACAGGCTCGGAGAAGGTGATGTCGACCCAGCCGCCCTCACTGCTGATGGCATCGAGTGGAATGGGCTGCTCCAGAATAGGCTCGTGGTCGGCTCGCGTGCCACGCCACACGGTGGCAGTGAACTGCCCCTTGCTGGCCTGCATATAGACACGCATGCCGAGGAAGCTCTGTCCCACCATGGCTGAGTCTTGAGTGTCCTGCGCCGTCCAGGCATGAGCCACGTAGTAGTCCTGGTCGCTGTAATATTCTGTGAGCATGTAATCGTGCAACAGGCTCTCACCCCAGCGGGTAAGTTGCGAACGCCCCGTACGCGCTGTGGGCTGCTGCCAGCTGACAATGGCCGACGAGCCGTCGGCCGTCGGCTTGGCGTCAACGCCGAAAGGCGGCGTCAGACTGCGCTCCAGCTTCACATCGGGCAGCTGCTGGTCGACATCAGACGTGTGGAGAGCAATGCGACTTATGTCGTAGTTGGGACGGTTCACAGTGAGTGCATAGTCCTGGTTGGCAAAGAGGCGTAGAGCAAAGGTGCCGTCGGCCTGTGTCGTGGCCTGGGCCGTGCTGTAGCCACTGGTGCTGACCACGGCATCCTGCAGTGGCAAGCCCGTGTCGGCAGTCCTGACTACACCCGAGACCACGAGCTGTGGCAGGGCCGTTAACTGGAAATGGTGCTGCAGGCTGCCCTGTGTGGGCACGCTGACCTGCTCGGTCTTTGTTTCATATCCCGTTGCGCTGAGGCGGAAAGTCTGCAGACCCGATTTCACGTTGTCAATAAGATAGCATCCGTTGGCATCCGTGACAGCATAGAGGTTGAGTCCGTCAATCTCCACACGTACGCCGGCAATAGGCTGTAAGGTAGCAGCGTCTGTCACCGTTCCGCTCAAGTTGGCCACGCCCTCGCTTTCCAAGACGAAGCGCGTGTAGGGCACGGCGGCAGAGACGCTGCCCGTTGCCCCGGCAAGTGCTGTCAGCTCATCGGTATCGTTCATACGCGAACGGTTGGCATGGGCAGTATTGTCAAGCACATAGAAGCGGTCGAAATAGGCACCTGCGTTATAATCCGGAGCCACCACCGTGACAACCAGGTTGCCACCTTTGTAGCTAAAGGGCGTAACAAGTTTGATGTCGATGTCGTTGTCGCCGTAAGGCAAGGCTACCGCGCCATCGAACACCAGCTGCTGACCGTCAACAGGCACCCACCCTGCTGCAAGGTCGCTCTGACTGGTTTCACCCATATAAATCTTCAGCGGACGAGCTGTGAAGCTGCTGCTTGTGCCAAAGCTGTTCTTATATATAATATGATGTATCTGTCCGGTAGCGAACAGCATCTCCTCCGGATAATAGAGCGTCTGGCTGACGCCGCTACGTTCGCCCCACATATTGACGGGCAGGCGCGGATTGCCTACGAAATTGGTAGCGTCGGCCCCGACACTTATTTCTGTAAACGTGTTGGTAAAGCTCACCACGCTGTTCGACTTGGCAGCCTCGCTCTTGCCAATGGCATTGTGGGCCTCAACAATATAGTAGGCCGTCAGCCCGTCGGCCAGCTGCTCATCGTAGGTTGTGGCGGTCAGGCCAGTGGCAAGCACGGTGGCAGTTCCGTCTACCACACGACTGACGTCATAGACCAGCGTGGCAGGGTTCAGCCAGCCGCCATGTACGCCTGCTGCGGGTGCCATCCACGAAAGGTGTACCAGTCCGTGGTCGATGGTGGCCTGCAGATTGCTCACGGTGGCAGGCGCATCCTCACCCACGTAGAGGGTGGTCTGTCGCGACAGTGACTCGCCTTCGTCATTGCGCACGCTTACGGCGTAGGCATGCAGACCTGCCGTCGGATTGCTGTCGGTATAGGTGACCGTTCCTGAAGGAAGGGTGGCGATGTGCACCCCGTCGCGGCTGACAAGAACCTCGTAGCTGCTGAGGGCGTCGCCATTGCCGTCGGTTGTGGGGTTGGCCCAGCTTAATGTGGCAGACAGCTGGCCGTCAGCGCCAGGTGTGGCCGTCAAGCCGCTCACTCGCTGCGGCCCACGTAGGTTGGCCACCTGCACATCGTCTATGCCAAGAGCATAAGACCTGACGCCCTGATGCCGTATGGCAATGTAGATTTGCTTGCCCGCATAGGCCGAGAGCGAGCGTTCCAAAGCGCTGAACTGAATATTGTCTTCGTATCCATTGTCTGCCGTTCCACTGAACAGCACGTCGGTAAAGTCGGCAACGGCGGTGCCCGTAGTCGACACACGCACTTCAATATTTTCGCGTGTTTCCAAATCCTCAGCACAATAGTAGAGCGTGAGCCGGTGTACATTGTTGCTGATGTAGAGCTGTGGGGTGATGAGCCAGTTGTCCTGAGCCTCATAGTAGGTAAAAGGCCACGACTCAGGGTCGAGTGTAAAGCTCACCGCCACCGCCTCTCCCGAGTGTCGGTCCAGATTAGTAGTACCACGCAGCCATGCATGGCTGTCGCCATCGTTGTCGATCACGCTCCATCCTTGAGGTGGAAATTGGTGGTTCTCGAAACTTTCGTTCAGGAGGTAGCTCTGCGCTCCTGCCTGCAACATCCATCCGCCTAAAAAGGTCATTAGGGCTGCCGTTCTTTTCATCTTCATACAAAACACATGGTTATTTTTTCATTTTCAATTTGCAAAAATAAGAAAAAAAAAGCAAACTGCAAAGTTTTTCTAATTTTATTTGCGGTTTTCGATTTAATTTGTTAATTTTGCCATTTGAAAAATAAACATATAAACTAATAAATATACACCTATGACAATGAAGAACAGTTTAATTGGAAAGCAATTTCTTATAGGAGCGATGGCTTTGTTTGCTGCTGTTCCTATGCTGAAGGCCGAAACAGGCGATGTGCTGTTCTCGGAGACCTTCGACACACAAGCAGGCTTCGACCGTTTCACCGTGCTCGACCTGAATGGCGACGGCACCACCTGGATTTGGGCTCCATCAAAGGGGGGCTGGTCTGAAAACTATTTCTGGGCCGAATACCTGTATAGCTCTCGCGACCAGGGCAACGACTGGCTTATCACTCCTGAGCTGCAGTTGCAGAAGGACAAGGTCTACAGTTTCCGCTTCCGCTCGAAACCGGCCGGCAGCAACTACTACACCGAGGTGATGTCAGTGGCGTGGGGGCAAGGTGACGACCCCAGGCAGTATGCCCTGCTCGAGGAAGAAATGCTGGTGCCATCGGGTGACTGGAAAGACTATGAATATCGTGTGGCCGTAAGTGAAGACGGCCCTTACCGCTTTGCCTTTCAGGCTCTTAGTCCTGCCGACCAGTATGCCATCTACATTGACGACGTGATGGTGCAGGAACTGGCTTCGAGCAGCACGCCGGCCGCTGCCACAGGGCTTTCAGCCACACCCGGCAATCAGGGTTTACTGCAGGCCACACTGACCTTCACGCTTCCTTCAAAGCTGGTGTCGGGCGAGGTGCTGACTGATATCAACAAGGTAGAGATACTGCGCGACGACGTGCTCATTGCCACACTTACAGAAGGGCTGGCGCCCGGAGCCGAGATGCGCTATGAAGACAGCACACCAAAGAACGGACAGCACACATACAGCGTGGTGGTCTTCAACGACCACGGTGCCGGTCTGCCTGCCACGACCGAGGTCTACGTGGGCGTTGACCGCCCGTCAGAGGTAACCAACGTCACGCTGCTCGACCACATTGACCACTACACACTTTCATGGACACCTCCCACACGCGGTGCCGAGGGACATTACTTCTCTACAGAGGGGCTGGTCTACGACATCTATGTGCCTTCCGACAGCTATATGCCCGACGTGCCCGTTGTCAAAGGACTCACCACCACGTCTTTTGACACCGAGGCCATCAGCGGCGAACAGACGCTGACGCGCTTCCGCGTAAAGGCTCGCAATGTGGCCGGCGAAAGCGACTTCCAGAACTCAAACGTCATCTGCGTAGGCACACCTTACGAACTGCCCGTCGCCGAGAGCTTTGCCAACGGCGAGGTGAACCCCGACCACTACTGGTGGCTTGACGCACGCGAGGGCCAATACTGGCACATCAACAAGTCAGGTTCGAGCGACGGCGACGGTGCCTGCATGGTGTGGACGCCCTGGGACAACTATGACGAGGCGTGGCTGAACAGCGGCAAGCTGAACCTGAAAGGCACCGTGAACCCCAAACTGAGCTTCGACTACAACGTGGCACCCAACTCGGGCACTAAAATCCAGGTGGAGGCCATCAACAACCTGCAGCAAACCACCATCATCGGCTATGTTGACGGCCACACCAGCAACCAGAATGGTTGGGCACAGGCCGAATTCAGCCTGACGCCGGTGAAGGACGAAGCCTACGTCATGGTGAAGCTGCATGGCATTGCCGACGACGAAGAACTGGTGGCGATAGATAACATCAAGATTCTGGACTACGTGGAACACAATCTGGCCGCCTCGCTGAAGGCACCGACAAGTGCAGTGGCCGGCAAACTGACCGACGTGAGCGTAGGCGTGCATAACTATGGCGAAAACGCCGAAGAGGGATTCCACGTGCTGCTCTATGCCGACGGCAAGGTCGTGGCCGACTCTGTCTATACCGCAACACTGCCTTCGGTGAGCGACGACGTGATTACTATGCAGTTTACACCGAGCCGCAGAAACTCTGAGGTGGAGGTCTTTGCCGAAGTGGTGCTGCAGGGCGACCAGCAGGAAAACGACAACCGCACGAAGACGGAGCTCATCAGCATCATGGAGATTGATGTGAAGACCGTGACAGACCTGGCTGCTTCTGAAACAGCCGACGGCGTGACGCTGACATGGACTGCGCCTGAGCTGAAAGCAGAAACCATCACAGACAGTTTTGAGGACTATCCGCTTTGGGCCAACGAGCACATTGGCGACTGGCGCTTGGTCGACCTCGACGACGCCTGGTCGCTGGGATTCAACAATTATACGTTCCCCGAAATGGAAGAGGCATACGCCTACATCGTATTCAATCCTGCCGAAATGGCCATCTCCGAAGATGCCGACGAGAACACCGCTCCTGCTTCAGAGCTGACCTATCTGAAACCTCACTCCGGCAAACAGTATCTGGCAGCCTTTGCCCCGAAAGACGACATGGGGGTTGACCGGGCCGACGACTGGCTCATATCGCCACGTCTGAACGGCGACGCGCAGACCATTAGGTTCTGGGCCAAGTCGCTGGCCAACAATGGATGGGAACACTACGAGGTGCTTTATTCTTCGACCGACACACAGGTGGGCAGTTTCCGCGTGGCCAAGACCGAGAGCCGCATTGAAACGACGGCGTGGACAGAGATTGAGGCCGAACTGCCTGCCGGCGCGCTCTACTTTGCCATTCGTCACTTGACACCCACCGAACAGGGCTATGGCATGTTTATCGACGACGTGACATTCACCGTAGGCGACGGCCAGATACAAGGCTACAACGTATATCGCGACGGTGAGCTGGTGGCCACGCTGGCATCTGATGCTACTACTTATGACGACCAAAAGGGCGAGGGCAACAGCCGCTACCGCATTTCAGTGCTCTACCACGCCGGAGAGTCGCCTTTGAGCAACGAGGCATCGGCCACCGCCGGCATCTACCAGCAGACCGCAGTTTCCTCAGAAGCCGCAGCCTCTTATGGCATCGACGGGCGCCGCCAGGTCGGCAAAGGTTGGCGCGGTGTCACCATACAGCGCATGAAAGACGGTAAAGTCAGAAAAGTGGTGAAGTAATTCTTCCCCCTGACCTTCATTGCAGACGCCACGGTTTCACTCAACTTCACGACAACATGAAAGTCGTGCAGAATGGAGTGAAACCGTGGCGTTCTCTTTTCCTGTTTTTCGCAACGGACTAACTCAAATCGGGGTTTTAGGATTCAAGAACGAAAGCAATTCGGCCGAGAGTTGTTAATGGGGGAAAATGGGAACTTTATGAATCATTTAGATTAAAGAATGTTAAATAGCTTTCTTTTTTGGCTACAAACTCAAGTATTGGATTGTCTTCTTCATAGCAAATCATCTTTACATTTATCTGAAATAAAAAAATAACCAGCATCGGTTATGAACTCACGTGAAGAAATAAAGAAACATACTGACCTGCTGCAATTGGATGACTTCATCATGTGGTGTCTTGCACCAACCGACGAACAAGACCGCAAATGGCAGGCGTTCCGCCAGGCTCATCCCGAACTTGGCGACGAGATAGATAAGGCCATAGCCGTTTGCAACAATATCCGTATCTGCGACCGCACATACCCCGAGACCGACGATATTTACCGACGCATTAAACAGAGCATTACCAAAGCCAGATTTCGGCGCAGACATTTCTATAGCCGATTGGCAGCGGCGGCCAGCATACTGATTCTCATCGGAGCAGCCACATGGTGTTATTTCATGCGCCCCACCCCCCTCGACATGAATATTGTAGGGACGATAAACCCCTCGCAAGACGTCATGCTCGTAACCGGCAAGTCTGTCACCCGCATACATGGCAATGCCATGCTGCAGCTCGCCGATGGACACATCAACATTCTCGACAGCGCAAGCCAGATAAAGGAGACGGTATTGGGCGATGTGCAATTCAACAAACTCGTGGTGCCGCATGGAAGGAGGTCGGCTGTGACCCTTGCCGACGGGTCGAAGCTTTGGGTCAATTCGGGGTCAGAGGTTTGCTTCCCCAGCACATTTGGCAGGGATAAGAGGGAAATCAGCATAAGCGGCGAAATATTTATTGATGTAGCCAAATCTCCAAGCCATCCATTCATAGTCCATACGTCGGCTTTCGACGTCGCCGTTCGCGGCACGCGCTTCAACCTGTCAGCCTACGCCCAAGATGAGGAGGCTGCCGTGGTGCTGGTGCAGGGCCACGTGGAAGTGTCTGCGCCCAACGGCAGCCACATCAGTGTCACCCCCAACGAAATGGCAAGGCTTAGCGCCGGGAAACTAACCAAGCAGCACGTGGAGGCTTCACACTACACGAGCTGGGTAGACGGGATATACATCTTCAACAAGACACCCGTGGCAGAGGTGCTCAGCAAGTTGGGCAAATATTACAACATCAGCTTCGACAATACAGCGGCATCGCTCACCGACGAGTACATCTGCGGAAAGATATACCTGTCGGACAACATTGACGACGTGCTGACATCGGTATCGCTGATTACCTCGAGCACCTACACGCGCTCACTGCAAACCATCAAACTAACGAAAACAAAAAAGGAGGAGTAGCCTATGGAATAAGGATATCTGTCAGAAAGAAAAAGGCCGGGTAATGCGTCTACACTACACGCCCACAATAACTAAAACTTACGAAACTAAAGCATGTAAACCTAATCTAAATACAAATGTACAAAATGAAAATTAAATTTCCACCAGCAATAAGCGGGAAAGATAACAGCTTTGCAAGAACTGCCATCTGTTTCCTTCTTTTGCTTTTTGTATACGTGCCGAATGCTACCGGCCATAACGTCCAGTTGCGGTCTCCTATCACGGTGTTTGCCTCCAACAGCACCATAGAGGCCGTCATCACCAGCATCGAGCGCGACTACAACTACGTGTTTGCCTACAACGAGAGTCTGAAAAAGGACCTGAAGGCACGCGTAAGCATCGACAGTAAAGACAAGAGCATCGAAGAAGTCATGACCACACTGCTGGCCAACACCAACGTGTCATATAAGATTTCGGGACGCCAGATATCTCTCTACAGAACGGAGAACGCCGGAAAGGCTGCTCCTGCCCCGAAGAAGCAGGTGCCGCAGGGGTCAGACGACAAGATTGTCGTACAGGGCACCGTGACCGACAATCTCACGAAGGAGCCACTCATCGGTGCCGCAATCACCGTAAAGGGCATGAGCACGGGAACCGTGAGCGATGCCAACGGCCACTTCTCGGTAAACATTCCTTATGCCAATGCCATCCTGGTCGTGTCGTACGTGGGCTACCAGCCCAAGGAAATCCATGTGGCGGGCGAAACCTACATAGAGGTGAACATGACCGAAGATACTAAGGCTCTTGAGGAAGTTATCACCGTAGGATACACCAGGCAACGCAAGGAGACGCTCACGGGTGCAGTGGCCACCATAACCACACGCGACCTCGTGCAGAGCCCCACGGCAAACATCAACAACGCCCTGGCCGGAAGACTGCCCGGCCTGATAGCCAACCAATACAGCGGCGGCGAGCCTGGTGTAGACAAGGCCGAGATATTCATTCGCGGCAAGGCCACCTTCAACGACCAGTCGCCCATTGTCATCGTGGATGGCGTGGAGCGCGACATGAGTTATCTGTCGGCCGACGAAATCGAGACCTTTACTATTCTGAAGGATGCCTCGGCCACGGCGCAATATGGTATACGTGGAGCCAATGGCGTGGTAATTATCAACACCAAGCGCGGACAGGCCAACGAGCGTGCTATGGTAAACTTCAAGGCATCCTTCGGCTACAACAAGCCCGTCAAATACCCCTCATACCTCGGCTCAGCAGAATATGCCACCCTGTTTAACGAGGCTATGATAAATGATGCGAGGATGAACGGATATTCCGAGGCTGAGATAGCCCACCTGCCTATGTTTTCTGAGCAGGCCATCAATGCCTTCCGTAGTGGCGAAGGCTACAACTGGGACTACTTTGACTATGCCTTCAAGACGGCGCCTCAGCAAGACTACACCCTGTCTATCCAGGGAGGTAGCGACAAGGTGCAGTATTTCGTCATGGCCAACTACTTTACGCAGGGCACCAACCTCAGGTATTCATCCAAGGCCAACAACGGTGCTGCCAGCAAGTTCGACCGTTACAACATAAGGTCGAACATTGATATCAACATCACCAAGAACTTCTATGCCCGTTTCGACATCGGCGGACGCATCACCGACCGTACATCGCCCGGCACATCAGCCTCAAAGATTGTGACGCTGGCAAACACGCAGCCGCCCATGCTGCCTATAGTCCTCGAGCCTAACGGCAACCCTGCCAACGACGAGTTTCTTGCTGACAATCCCAAGGGAATGCTCTTCGGCACGCAGACCTACCGCTACAACATTCTCGGCGAACTCTCCCGCACGGGCTATCAAAACGAGAAGAACACCTACTTTGAGGGCTCACTAACCCTGGGACACAAACTCGACTTCATCACCCCAGGACTCAAGATAGAGGGCACCTTCGCCTACGACTTCCATGGATGCCGGTGGATAAAGCGCAACGTGCCATACTACGAAGAGGGGTACAAGATATTCCCGGGCTATGCCACATTCGAGCCGACAAGCGGTGTAGATGTCTATATGGACCCGACAACACCATACACCGGAGCCTATGGCGGCGGAAACAAATATAACATCGACCAGACGCGCACCAATTCTGTGGACAACCGAGACCAGGAGTCGAAATACTACGCACAGTTCAAGATAGAGTACAACCGCACTTTCAGCGACCAGCACGAAGTGACTGCCATGCTGCTCGGCAACCGGAGCGAGCGAACCATCGGCAACGATCCTTACTACCGATACCAGGGCATGACAGGCCACGCCACCTACAACTACCGGCGAACCTATTTGACGGAATTCAGCTTCGGCTATAACGGCTCAGAAAACTTTGCAAGAGGCAAGCGCTACGGTTTCTTCCCCTCTGCCTCTGTGGGATGGGTCATCTCAAACGAAAAGTTCATGGCCGGCACCTCGGCGTGGCTTGACCACCTGAAAGTCAGGGCGTCATACGGCCTTGTAGGAAGCGACAAGCTGCCCAGCGACCGCTTTGCCTACCTTGCTTACTACGAGGATGGCGACCGCTACAGCTTTGGCCCCACACTCGACAACTGGCTCAGAGGCAACAGAGAGTCGCGACTGGCCAACACTGCCCTGACATGGGAAAAGGCAAAAAAATTTAACGCCGGGTTCGACATCACCATGCTCAACCGGCAGTTCAGCCTCACGTTCGACTATTTCATAGAAAACCGGTACAACATCCTGACTAACCTCAACACCAGAGCCGGCAGTGACATTCAGCGCGTCGACTTCCCCAGCATCGTGGGAAAATCGTCGCCCTACATCAATTCCAGCAAAGTGCGTAACCGCGGCTTCGACATGGAAATAAGCTGGAGAGACCGCATTGGCAAGGACTTCCAGTACTACATCAGGCCCAATATCACCTTTGCCCGCAACAAGATTGTCTTCACCAACGAAATCGACTGGGGTGACAACACGTGGCGGCAGGCTACCGGAAAGAGCATGTATTCGAACTTCTGCTACGTGTTCGACCATTTCGTGGCCGACCAGCAGGAGGCCGACGCCCTTAATGCACTCGGCATACAGTCGGCCTTTGGCAAGCTGATACCAGGAGATGTGGTATACAAGGACATGAACGGCGACGACGTCATCGACGACAAAGACCGTGTGGCTACCGGATACCCGCGCAGCCCGGAGATTATGTTCGGCATACCCATCGGCATATCTTACCGCGGCATTGACTTCAGCGTGCTGTTCCAAGGTGCAGCTCATGCATCCATACAGCTCACGGGAGCTGCCATTTACGACTTTCCCAACTTCGACCAAGACAAGATGGGAAAGGTAAAAGCCATTCACCTGCAGCGCTGGACACCTGAAACCGCAGCAGCAGCCAAATATCCGGCCCTCCACCTGGGTACGCACCTGAACAACAAGAATGGCAGAAGCAGCCTCTTCCTCTATGACGGGCAATACGTGCGACTGAAGAATATCGAGATAGGCTACTCTCTGCCATACGCCATCATCAAGGTGGCCAATCTCCAGCAAGTCAGATTCTACATCCAGGGACAGAACCTCCTCACATGGGACAAACTGGACGATATAGACGTAGATCCGGAGACAAGCAGCGACGGCACGTGGTATCCCATACAGAAAACCATCAATTTTGGAATCAACGTTACATTCTAAAAATAAAGACAATGAGAAATACAAGTATATTATATAAGCTACTGTCAGTCGTACCCACACTGTTGCTGCTCGCAGGGTGCAGCGAAAGCTTTCTCGACAAGGAGAGTGACGACAAAAAGACAGCAGAGGACGTCTACACCCGCTACGAGGAAGTAAACAAGAACGTCACCGAGGCTTATTTCCTCGCCAAAGCCGCCAACCGGCCACTCGTCTGGCTCGAGCACTTCTCGTCAGCCGCCATCACCGACGAGTGCGAAAGCACCAACGTTGAGGGCAACATAGGCAACCTCTACAACCAGGGAGCATGGAACCCCAATTCCACATTTCCCGGCAGCGTAAGGCAGTTCTGGGCAAGCATCTACAGCTCTATCCGCCATATCAACGTCACGCTGGAGGGAATCCGCGACTACGACACCCCTGACAACTCGATGAACCCCGGCGACCTCGAAAGGCGCATCGGAGAGCTCTACTTCCTGCGCGGCTACCTGCATTGGCTCCTGGTGAGAATCTACGGAGAGATACCTTACATAGACCACTCCATAGCACCTGGAGACGAGATGAACTTCACCAGGGAGAGCGTTCATGCCGTGGTGGAGAAAATTGTGCAGGATGCCAAGACCGCATACGACAAGGTGCAAGATGTATACACCAACAGCGACGAGCACTTCGGACGTGTAGACAAAGGAGCCTGCCTGGGGCTCATTGCCGTTGCCCGCTGGACGGCGGCCACGCCGCTATATAATGGCGCAAAGGACAAGTTCGGCTATGAAGGCACACGAGCTTTCGAGGGCGAATACGCATATAACGCCTCCAGATGGACTGCGGCGAAGGATGCCGCCAAGGCCGTGCTCGACTTCAAGGTAGGCGGAGTCACCCGCTACAGCCTCTACGACAAATACGACGCCACCGACTTCAAGGACGACGGCAACCGCGACCTGAACGGCTCGCTCATCTACCATCGTCTGTGGGACATGTTCTTCGACTATGAGGCCTTTGTGAAGGAAGCCGTCTTCTTTGTTGCGCGCGACAAAAACGCACCATGGCAGGGCGACCAGTACCCGCCGAGCCGTGGCGGAAGTTCGCGCCAACAGCCGGTGCAGGAACAAGTGGACGAATACGAATATATGGCTGACGACGGCTATGGCTACCCCGTCTATAGCCAGGAAGCCCGCGATGCCGGCTATGACGACGAGAATCCCTACCAGCACCGCGACCCCCGCTTCTATCGCGACATACTTTACCACGGCGCACCATATCGGGACAACTCTAACAACGCCAAGCCCATGAACATGGCCGAAGGGGCCGACAAGATTGGAGCCACCAACGCCACGACCACGGGCTATTATCTCCGCAAGTTCATGAAAGACGGATGGAACAAGAGCGGTGACTTCCAGCTGAACTGCCCTGCTATATGGCGCCTGCCCGAGTTCATCTATATCTATGCCGAGGCAGTGAACGAAACCGAGGGTCCCACACAGGAAATCTACGACCTGGTCAACAAGGTCAGGGCACGCTCGTTTATGTCTCCCATGCCTCCCGCCGTGCTCACCAGCCAATCGCTGATGCGTGAGTACATCCGCCGCGAGCGCCGTGTAGAACTGTTCTATGAGAACAAGCGACCGTTCGACTGCCGCCTGTATCTTGAGCCGTCAAGCACAGAGGAATTGGCCAAGGAACGCACGTTCAACTCGCTGGGTAGCAACAACTCGGAGAGGTCGGTCAACTACTGGAAGCAAAACATGGGTGCCTACCCCAAATGCCAGCGCATGATAAACGGCATGCGGCCGGTGGAGGATGCCGACGGAAAGATTGTGATAGGAGACAAGCACTACCGCATGGAACGCTTCTGCAAGGAGGAACGCATATTCGAGACACCGAAGCACTACCTCTTCCCTATACTGAACACTGAGCTGCAGGTGTGCCCGTCGTTGGTGCAAACCCCCGGGTGGTAACAAGAGTTCTCAAGGTTGTTTTATCAGTATCACATCATAAACCCAATGAATTCTATCAGACTTACACTGACATCCCTGCTCATGTCCTTCTTTGTCTGTGCCCCCGCAGGAGGCACAGACAAAGAACCGGTAGACTATGTCAACCCGTACATCGGAAACATCAGCCACTTGCTTGTGCCGACGTTTGCAACAATACAGCTGCCCAACAGCATGATGCGCGTGTACCCGGCACGCGCCGACTACACAACGGAACATGTGAGTGGCTTGCCCGTTATCGTGACCAATCACCGCGAGCGCTCGGCTTTCAGCATAACCCCGTGGCAGGGTGAACAGCTGCAACCGATGAGGGACATGACCTACGACCATGAGCGCGTCACGCCCTACTCCTTCTACATCGAGTTGTGCGACAATGAGATGAGTGCACGCTTTGCCGTCGCTCACCAAAGTGCGATATACAGCATCGGCTTCCAGAAAGACAAGCCTGCCTACATCATGTTCAACTCGCGGCGGGGAAAGATGGAGGTTAACGGAAACACTGTCAGCGGATATCAGATACTCGGGGAGAAGACCACGGTATATCTGTACGCTGAGACGAGGGAGACTCCCGTGGAAAGTGGCATCCTGAGAGATGGCAGGCTCATATCCTCTCAAAACTCGGCACAGGGCAGCGATGCGTGTGCTGCACTGCGCTTTGCCGACGGCACCGACAGCGTATGCCTGCGCTACGGCATATCTTTTATCGACGAGGCCCAGGCCAGGCGAAATCTATACCGCGAACAAAGCGGGTTCGACATTGATTCGCTGATGGCGGCCGGGCGCAAGGAGTGGAACGACGTGCTCTCCTGCATACAGGTAGAAGGGGGTACAGACAACGACAAAACCGTTCTCTACACCTCCTACTACCGCACTTTTGAGCGGCCGGTATGCCTCAGCGAGGACGGCCGCTACTGGAGTTCATACGATGGCAGGGTGCACGATGACGGCGGCATACCATTTTATACCGACGACTGGATATGGGACACCTACCGTGCGGCCCATCCCCTGCGTGCGCTCATCCAGCCGCGTAAGGAAGAACACATCATCGAGTCGTACCTGCGCATGGCCGAGCAAATGGGCACCCTGTGGATGCCCACCTTCCCGGAAATAACGGGCGACTCACGGCGCATGAACGCCAACCATGGCGTGGCTATGGTGGCTGATGCCCTCTACAAAGGATTGAAGGCAGATGCCGTGCGCGCCTATGAATACTGCAGGAGAGGCATGGAAGAGAAGACGCTTGCCCCATGGTCGGGCAATAAGGCTGGCTGGATAGACAGCTTCTACAAGAAGCATGGCTACATTCCCGCCCTCCGTGAAGGAGAACGGGAGACTGACCCTAATGTGTCGGGCTTCGAGAAACGACAACCCGTCGCCGTATCCTTAGGGACGGCCTACGACTATTGGTGCCTTGCCCGCATAGCGTCGTTCCTTGGTCGCGATGCTGACAGCGCCCTCTATTTTGACAAAGCTCACAACTACCGGCTGCTCTTCAATCCCCAGACAGCTTTCTTCCACCCCAAAGACAAAAACGGCGATTTCATCGAGCCTTTCGACTACCGGTTCTCTGGCGGCGTGGGGGTAAGAGATACTTACGACGAGAACAACGGGTGGACGTATCGCTGGGACGTACAGCACAACATTGCCGACCTCATCGCTCTCATGGGAGGGCGCGAGAAGTTTATCGCCAACCTCGACCAGACATTCGCCGAACCCATGGGACGCGGCAAACGCGAGTTCTACACGCAGCTCCCCGACCAGACAGGCAACGTCGGGCAATTCAGCATGGCCAACGAGCCCTCCATGCACATACCCTATCTCTATAATTACGCCGGTGCACCCTGGAAGACCCAGAAGCGTGTGCGCCAACTTCTCAAGACATGGTTCCGCAACGACCTCATGGGAATACCCGGCGACGAAGACGGGGGTGGACTCACCTCTTTTGCCGTGTTCACATCTTTAGGCTTCTATCCCGTTACCCCAGGCTTCCCGGCATACAACATCGGGAGTCCCGTCTTCACATCGGCAAAGATAACACTCGGCAACGGCAAGGTGTTCGAACTGAGGGCTGTAGGCTGTTCTGACGAGAACAAGTATATCCAGAGTGCTACGCTCAACGGCAAGGCATGGGACAAGCCATGGTTCAGTCACGACGACATCAAGCACGGGGGGCTGCTCATTCTTCAGATGGGCCGCATGCCCAACAAGACATGGGGAGCAGACAAAACTGCGGCGCCCCCCTCTGCCGACCATGAGAGGTGACAGCCATCAACTTTTACACTTGCAATGGATAATTACGAAAACTTATGCTATATAGCCCTCTCTTTTCTCTCTGATTTTGTGAAAATCTATTATTTATATTAAGTCTTATGAAAAAAAAACTCACTATAGTCTTAGTCCTTGCCATTATATGTGGTTGGACGAATGCACAGCAGAAGCAGGGAAAGCCTTTCCTACCACGATTTAGTGAATACGGCGCAAATAATGTGACGGAGATAGGCAAGAGCAATATTCGTATTCTCTATGCGTTTCAGGCCCAGGACCTGAAAGATGAGAACACGTGGATTGACTGTGGACAACTGCTTACTGATAAAGGCATGACGCAATACTCCAGCTACTACGTCTCTGAAAACAATGCGTACATCCGCCAATGGCTAAAAGATAATCCTAACAAAGGTTATTACCCAGGTGGCGTCAAGTTGAAAGGACGTCTTAAAGATTATTGGTCGGAATATCAGTACTCCCAAATCTACGTTCAGGGCAATGAACTGACCGAATGGGCGGTGATGCCCTCGGCTGAATTAACCCAATACCGCTATAAGGAGCCGTGGCCATCGATGCAGTGGACGTTAAGCAATGAGCAGCAGACAATTTGTGGCTACCAATGTCAGAAAGCAACATGCCATTGGCGAGGACGCGACTATGTGGCATGGTTCACGTCAGCCATCCCCTTGAAGTCTGGCCCATGGAAGTTCGGTGGTCTTCCCGGTCTCATCATGAAGATATACGACACTAAGCACCTCTATACATGGGAGGCCGTAGCCGTGGAGAATGGGTCATTTCCTATTTATCAGTTAGACGAACGTAGGTTCAAAAACTCCGACCGTAAGAAAGTCTTGAAGATGCAACATGACTGGAATGTGAAATACCGCGAGCTTGCTGGTGTTATGCGTGCAGGGTCAAATACTCCAGTCACCACCCGCTACCCTTTCGACCAATTGGAGTTAGAATAATCTTGAAATGGCGAACATAACATTCAGGGAGTTAATAAGCTGAAAGTTAAACAAAAGGAAGGCTATGAGCGCACCTTCCGATGTGTAGAGATGGTGTAATGGTGCTTACCTGAAGCCAGTTTTCCATAAATATATGTATAAGAAACTCTCGACCTTAGCTCTCACACTCACTCTTGTTGTCATGTGCAACGGACTCCATGCCCAGACAGTCATCGAGGGCACGGTGCTCGATGCACAGGGCAAGTCGGTGGATGCTTATGTCACCGTGGTCCCGAAAGGCACGAGCAGTATCCTCGGCTTTGTCGACACCGATGCGAAAGGACACTATAAGCTGGAGTTTACCACGCAGGCAGACTCCGTGGTCGTCACGGCCTCAGGACTGGCCATCGGCAACCATGTAAAAATCGTGAAGAACCATTCGCAGTGGCTCGACTTCCGAGTGAAAGAAAGAACAGTGCAGCTGAAGGAGGTCAGCGTCCGTGCGCAGAAGGTTCGGCAGAATGGCGACACGTTGAATTATCTCGTCGGTGCCTACCAGCAGCAGAGCGACCGCGTCATTGGCGACGTGCTGAAACGCATGCCTGGCATCGAGGTCTCAGACGATGGTGGCATCAAGTACAACGGTAAGGCCATCAAGAAATTCTATGTAGAGGAGATGGACTTGCTGCAAGGCCGCTACGGACTGGCCACCAACAACATCAATGCCTCAGACGTGGCCATGGTGCAGGTGCTGGAGAACCACCAGCCCGTGAAGATGCTGCAAGGCAAAGAACTCTCTGACGAGGTGGCCATCAATCTGAAGCTGAAAAACTCTGCCAAGGGCACGGTGGCTATCAACACCATGCTGGGCAGTGGCATACAACAGGCTGGCGGCTGGAGCTTTGACTCCCACTCATCAGATGACGGCCAGACCACTATCGGCCAGAATCCGTTTTGGACCGCCGAGGTCGTGGGCATGTACTTCGCCAAGCTGCGCCAGAACATGATACTATATAAAGCCAACAACACGGGCGATGACGTGTCGAAAGAACTGACGCAGCATTACTCCAACATCAACAGCGTCAGCCTCTATCCTTTCTGTCCCACGGGGGCCGTCATGCCCAATGGATCCGGCCTTCCGCAAAAGCGCACCTTCGACAATCACAGCCACATCCTGACTATAAACCACTTGGAGAAGCCTAACAAGGACACGGAGCTGGGTCTGAACATTGCCTACCACCACGACCGCATCCGCCGAGAAGGTAACAGCATGGGCGACCACTTCATCAGCGACGACAGCAGACTGCTGACCACCGAGACCATGACCAGCAAAACGAAAGTGAATAACCTGAACATTCAGGGCCGCTACAATAGGAACGCGTCAGATGGTTTTGTGGCCAACGTGCTGAAGTTCGACACCAACTGGAACAGCGATCGCGTGGAAGGTCTGCTCTCGTCAGAGCGCATAGGAAATGCCCCTGTCAACTATGGCAACGACCATGTGAGTCAGCGCTTCGACCGACCGCAACTCTCCGTCTCAAACACCTTCAACACCATCCGCAACATTGGCAAGAACACTTTCAATCTCCACTTCTCCGCAGGCTATTCCCACCGCCCGAACACTCTCACCGTCGGTATCGACTCCCTATTACAAGGCACATCAACGACCTACCTGCAGGACGTGAACTCACATCACATCACAGGGCGTTTCAACACCAGCTATGGCATCCGCGTGACCGAAGTGTTTCACTTCAACTACGGCATCAATGCCTCGGCCAACCTCCACGGCATCGTCACCGAACTTGACGGATTTACGCCGCCAGCAGGAAACAACCAATTGAACAACGATTTGTGGTATAATACTTACTCCTTAACATTATATCAAAGCTACAAATACGAAACGCCCGACCTTGCCATCACCCTCGAATTGCCGTTCACACTCTACACGCAGTCACTCGACGACCGCATCCGCCATGACAAGCACGGCTACACCCATCTGCTCTTCTTCCCCTCGTTCTTGCTCAACTGGACCGTCACTCGCAACCTCTGGTTCTCGGCTGGTGCCAACTACTCCAAGACTATAGGCGACCCAGGCGGCATCTACAGCGGCTACATCATGTCGAACTATCGTGCCTTCCAGCGTTCCTACGTTGAGCAGCTCTCCGAGACCAAGAACTATGGTGCCAATGCCTCGTTGCGCTATCGCAGTGCTATCCGCGCCCTCTTCGCCAACGTGGGCTTCAGTTACCGTCGCATCAACGACAACCAGATTTACGGCTATAACTACGAGGGAGCCACCAGCGTAGTGCAAGCCGTCAATCTGCCCGCCGTTGCCAGCAGCTACACCATGAGCGTCGAGGGCAGCAAAGGCTTCGATTTTCTCCGCTCTACTATACGCATCTTCGGAGGCTATGGTCTTTCTGAGAGTGAGAGACTCATTGCAGGTCACCTATATCAGTACCATGCCCAGACTCTCAATTTCGGTGGTGCTCTCTCCTTCAGCCCCTTCGAGTGGATGGCAGTGGTCTATACCAGTGGCTTTAGTCAGAGCCGCAGCTACACAGAAGGACATCGCGACCAATCGACCATCGTGCGAGGAAACACCCAGCGCCTCTCCATGAGCGTTTATCCTACCAAAAACCTCACGCTGACCCTCGCTGCCGAGGACAACTACAACAACCTGACCGCAGAGAACCGCCACGCCTGGTTCGGTGACGTCTCGGCCAAATTGAAACTGAAGCACATCGACCTGGAGCTGCAACTCAACAATCTCTTCGATCAGCGTCAGTACACCCGCGTCTCATACAGCGGCCTCGACATCTACACCCAGACTTCGCAGTTGCGCCCTCGCAATGCCATCCTCACCGTAAGATTCAAACTGTTGTAAAGAAACAGAATGACAGCGATGGAGAAACATAATAATGTACAGGTGTGAATATTGCATTTGTTTTGCCAGGGAACTATAGCTAAAAAATGTTTCTACGACCTCAGCGGCCGTTGCGTAGCCGATTCCCAACGGGAAAAAGGCCTCTACGTCAGAAGCGGCAAGAAGGTTGCAGTGAAGTAATTCTCTGAAACAAATACTGCAAGCATAATAGCGTGCCATGTGACAGATTCCCTCCCACATGGCACGCTATTATTCTTGCTCCTTTATTCTGCCCGAGAATGGCACGCTTAAATGGATTCTTTCCTATAAAATTATATGACTGCATACAACTTTTTCCTGAAGATAATTGCTTCTTTCATGGATTTTTGATACCTTTGCACCAAAATATAAATTGTATACAACCATTGTATGGCAAATCTCAATCGACTAAAGTCAGCTTTTATCGAAAAGAAAATATAGGATGGATGGCGAGTTGTTTCAGAGTTTACAATCCCAATTTCTAATTATGGCGATTAGCCACAATTAGGAACCAAGCAGGGAAATATAGTGGCACATACGCCCACAAGGATACAAACTCAACACGATTACCACTCATCAGACGAGCATTTTGGAAGATAACAACGGTAGAATATTTTTTAATAGGCAACCATGAAAGAAAAGAGGTATACACAAACTCAGCAAGTAATCGACACGCTGCGAAAACAGGGTGGATATGCAACATTAGGCAATTTATATCACCTTGTTGACACCTCTACTTGGGCAACAAAGACTCCTTACGAATCTATTCGCCGCATCGTTCAGCAATCACAGGAGATATTCAGAATTCAACCAGGCCTATGGGCTTTGGAAGAATGTCGAGATGAAGTGATGAACAAGTTTGAATTGAAGTCAGGCAATAAAAAAAGCGAAGAGCAATTCACTCATGGATACTATCAAGGGCTGCTCGTGGAGATTGGCAAATTCCACCACCTGACGACCTACATACCTGCGCAAGACCAGAACAGACTTTTCGTTGATAAGAAACTAGGAGAAATAACAGACACGGTGGAGCTGCCCGACTTTACTTATGATAATCTGAAAAGGCGTGCTCGAACGATAGATGTCATTTGGTTCAACGAGCGAAACATGCCTTCAGACTTCTATGAGGTCGAACACACTACTGACATTAAGAACTCTCTTTCCAAATTTTATGAACTCCAAGATTTCAATGCAGGTTTTTATATTGTTGCTGATGACAGCCGCAAAAAGGAATACGAAGACAAATTGCACGTATCGATGTTTGCGCCCATAGCAGGGCGTGTCAAATTTCTGGATTACCATCAGGTTGTTGACTTATATGAAGGACTTAAAAAAGTTGAATGTAATCTTTGGTGATCTGCTGTGAATTGATCTTTTTTGATCACTAAAGTTAAACATTGATCTAATCCAGTTTATTTGGAAAATTGATCTTACTTTTGCAGCCGAAATTGCGGTTGCAGATGAAGTATGACGTAACGATAACAGAGACCCTTTCGCGCACGGTCAGTGTAGAAGCCCCTTCGGCAGAGATTGCCGAAGAACAGGTACGTGGGTTGTATCGTGAAGAAAAGATAGTACTTGACAGTTCCGACTTCTGCTACTTCAACGTAGATGTGAACCGCAAAGTTACTATGCCGTTCTATCAGTCGTCGACTGGTGATTATATATTGTACCATGGTGACTGCATGAAACTTCTGCCACAGCTCAAAACAAAAGTTGACATGGTCTTTGCAGATCCGCCATACTTCCTGTCTGGTGGAGGTATTTCATGCCAAAGCGGGCAGGTGGTATGCGTGGATAAAGGAGACTGGGATAAGCCTACAACTCCCGAAGAAATGGATGCTTTTAATCTTAAATGGCTTTCTGCCTGCAGAGACCACATGAAGGATAATGCAACCATTTGGATATCAGGGACACACCATAACATTTTCAGTGTGCAGCAACAACTCTTAAAGTTGGGATTCAAAATACTGAATGTCATTACATGGGCGAAAACCAATCCACCGCCAAACATTTCCTGCCGATATTTTACATACTCCACAGAGTTTATCATCTGGGCAAGGAAGTCACAAAAAATTCCACATTACTTCAACTATGACTTGATGAAAAAACTCAACGGGAATAAGCAGATGACCGATGTTTGGCAACTACCAGCCATTGCCCGGTGGGAGAAGTCATGCGGTAAGCACCCAACCCAAAAGCCTCTTGGCGTATTGGCCAGACTGATACAAGCCAGCACGCAGCCTGGAGCATGGATACTTGACCCCTTCAGTGGAAGTGCTACAACTGGTATTGCCGCTAATCTGTTGGGAAGACGCTATCTTGGCTTAGAGATGGAAGATGAGTTCCTGACGATAAGCAAAGCCAGAAGAGAAGAACTTGAAAGCACAGCTATTCGTAGTGACTATCTTGAACGCCTGGCAAAAGCAAAAATTATTTTACCTCCAGATAATTTCTTTGCGGCCGACGATATGGAGTTGAATTATGGAGTTCCTTGGCTTCAAGATTAGTTGCACATATCTTATAATCAAGTATTCACCACAGAGGCACAGAGTTTTCCATGCATAGAATATACCTCTGTGACTCTGTGTCTCTGTGGTGAATATATAAGCCAAACTTGTTAGCCTACTTAAGAGATTACTTCACCACTCACGTCACTGCAATCGTTATTTTCTGTGGTGGCACCTTCGTAGCAAACGGATGCAAAGTTACACACTTTTCATCAATATAACAAACTTTTTTGTCTGTTTTTTCTATATTCTTCCACTTCCAGACAAGGTTGAAGAAGGGAGGAGGATACCCGAATCGTTAAATAATGTAAAGAACATGATATCTTTAACAGAAAAAGTAGGCGGAATGAACTTTTAGTGCACTCTAACCCCCTATCTTTGCACCCGAAAATGAAATCGAATTAACTATTATCAAAACTGACAACCATGAGAACACATTTTTCTGAGAACGAAGGCACCATGATGAACAGGCGCCAGGCCGAGCACCAGCTGGCCCACGAGGTGGGCAGGGTGCTCGGCCACACTGCCACCGACAACCTGCACTGGAAGGGGTCACTGGTGGATTTGATGGAGGCGCTCCACACAGCCTACACCACCTATCTGCTGACCGACGCCGAAGGCATCAGCCTGTCGTTCATCCACATCGTCAGCCGTGTCTGCGCAGTGCTGCATGTAGTCACGCCCAGCAATCCCTATGAGCTGGCGGCAAGGGGCAGCCGTCGCAAAGGACTGCACAGTCTGCCCTACATGACGCGCTACCTGCGCCGCCTGTCAGCCAGCAAAGAACCGCTGTGGGAGCAGATAGAAACCAGCGACTGCTGACGGGTCATGGCTGATGGGGAATGGGTGATGAGTGGCGGGAGATGTTACGCGGATGATGCTCGAGCACCTCGCGGCGCAGCGTCTGCATGGAGATATGGGTGTATATCTCGGTGGTGCCTATCGACTCATGGCCCAGCAGGGCCTGGATGACGCGCAGGTCGGCACCGCCCTCGAGCAGGGCCGTGGCAAAAGAGTGGCGCAGCGTGTGGGGCGAGATGGTCTTCTGCAGCCCCGCCTCCTCGGCCTGACGCTTCAGCATGATAAGAATCATGGTGCGCGTCAGGTGGGCGCCGCGGCGGTTCAGAAACACGTAGCCCTCCTCGCCGGGCTTAATCTTCAGCGACTCGCGCCAGGGCAGATAGTTGGCTATCTCGTGCAGCGCACGGTCGCTGACGGGCACCAGCCGTTCCTTACGCCCCTTGCCCATGATGCGCAGGTAGCGCTCCTTCTCGTACACCTGCGACCACTGCAGCGCCACCAGTTCAGAGACGCGCAGACCGCACGAGAAGAGCACCTCGATGATGGCGCGGTTGCGGTGGCCCTCAGGCTTCGACAGGTCGATGGAATCCTCGAGGCGGTCTACCTCGTCGGGTGTCAGAAACTCAGGCAGGTGCTCGCCGATGACGGGCGACTCGAGCAACTCGGTGGGGTCGTCCTTCATATAACCGTCGATGACCATGAAGCGATAGAACGAGCGCACGCCGCTCAGTATGCGGCACTGCGAGCGCGGCCCTATGCCGATGTCGTGGAGCTGTGCGGCAAAGGCCTGCAGGTTGGCGAGCGTCGCCTGCTCAGCACTGATGCCCTCGTGGCGCAGAAACGTCAGCAGCTTGTCTACATCGGCCGCATAGGCCGCCAGCGTGTTGGGTGTCACCGACCGCTCCAGCTTCAGGTAGCGCAGGTAGTCGCTTCGCAATTTATCAGTGAATTCCTTGCCCATATCCGTTTTTTTTTGTACTTTTGCCGCTGCAAAGTTACGAATAAACAAGGTCAGGACAAAAGATTTTCTTTTCTTTTTTATGCCGAGCCACAACAAATCAGCCGCCAGCGGCGGCACAACTGCACCTATGAAGATACTCATCCTGAACGGACCGAACCTCAACCTGCTGGGACAGCGCGAGCCCCACATCTACGGCCACGAGACGATGGACCACTGCCTGCACTGCCTGCGCAGCCGCTATCCCGACGTGGAGCTGCTCTACTACCAGAGCAACCACGAGGGCGACCTCATCGACCAGCTGCAGCAGACGCAGGCCGACGGCGTGGTGCTCAACGCCGGGGCCTACACCCACACCAGCGTGGCCCTGGCCGACTGCGTCCGTGCTATCAGCACACCCGTGGTGGAAGTACATCTATCTAATATCTACGCACGCGAAGACTACCGCAGCCGCTCTTTCCTGTCGCCCGCCTGCCGCGGCGTCATCAGCGGTTTCGGCATGGACGCCTACCGGCTTGCCATAGAGGCAGTCATCGCCATGAAGGCCCAGGCGGCCGACTGATCTCATGAGCAACTGGAAAGGCAGCCATCCACCACTGACGCATGCTGAGGCCGAGCAGCAGATTGACGACTATATCCTGAGCCACATAGACCCCGAGCCCGACTATCTGCACCGGCTCTGGCGGGCCACCAACCTGCAGCTGCTCCACGGCCGCATGGCCAGCGGCCACCTGCAGGGCCGCCTGCTGAAGATGCTCGTCAGCATGATCCGGCCGCAGCTGGTGCTCGAGGTGGGCACATTCAGCGGCTACAGTGCCCTCTGCATGGCCGAGGCGCTGCCACCGGGAGGCAGGCTCTATACCTTTGAGGTGAACGACGAGTTGGAGCCCTTCACCCGGCCATGGATTGAAGCATCGCCCTGGGCCGACCGCGTGGAGCTTATCATCGGTGATGCACTCGTGCTGGCGCCGCAGCTGGGTCTCAACTTCGACCTCATCTTCATCGACGGCGACAAGCGCACCTACTGCGAAGCCTATCGCACCTTGCTGCCTCTGCTTCGGCAAGGCGGTTTCATCGTGGCCGACAACACGCTATGGGACAGCCACGTCGTAGACCCCGCCTACGACCACGACCGCCAGACGCGCGGCATCGACGCCTTCAACGACCTCATTGCCGCCGACACAACGGTGGAAAAAGTCATCCTGCCCCTGCGCGACGGACTGACGCTCATCAGGAAGAAAAACACGGCTTGACTGCATTTTTATTAAGTAGATACAGGTTTACATTATTTTTATTTAAGTTTCGCAACTGCTCAACTTTAGGAGTCGTGGCGCAAGAAATCCTTACTCCCCAGCTACCAATCTGCACGGAGTTCGTTTGCTTGCCTTAGCAAGAAATTTATGCCCTAGCAGGAATTTTAAAGTTTAAGAAATTTTATACTTATACATCATATAATTTGGTAATATGAATTTTTTTTGTATTTTTGCATCCAAGCATTAATGATAACTTAAAAATCCTTCAAATGAAAAGACTGGTGACAACAATGCTGTTGGCGCTGGCTGCCATTTGGGCTACCGCCGCCATCACTGAGGTACCCGGTTTTATAGGCGATACCTGGTACGGCCACCTTGACGGGCCAGACTGTGCCTACGATGAATATGGCGAAGGCACGAAGGCCAACCCGTGGCAGATAAAGACAGCCGGAGCACTGGCCCGCCTGTCGAAGGCAGTGAACGAGGAGGGTAAGACCTTCGAAAATAACTATTTCACCATTGCCGCCAACATCAACCTGGCCGGCAGCGGCTCTGGCAGATACGTGTGGATACCCATCGGCCTGAATACAAACAACGCCTTCAAAGGCACCATGACCAACGGCACCGATACCAACGGCAAGCCCTACAGGATTTCAGGCATGACCATCAGGGCGTCCAGCCTGGAGTCGACCAGATACTTCGGTCTCTTCGGTGTCCTGGCCGGCACGGTCGACGGGCTGGTGCTCGTCAACTCAGACATCACCATCGACGGTGCCATCGCCGAAGAGTTTGATGTGGGCACCGTATGCGGCATGTTGGGCTTCGATACAGGCAATTCCATAGGCAATGTGACCCACTGTACAGCCGAGCTGAGCAGCATATGCGTGAAGGGGCATAGCAGTGAGGCTTGCGTTGGCGGACTGATAGGCTCGACAAACATGGATAACATCGTAGAACACAATCTGGCTAAGACGTCTTCGATGCGTATCGAGGGGGCGGCATACGCCGGCGGCGTGGTGGGCATAGCCTACGTTAACATGCTGCGCGACTGTCATGCTGTCGTCACGATGAACGTCAAGAACACCTCCCCAGACGCAGAATCCTATTTAGGGGGTGTCGTGGGCCACTACTTTGGACTGCCACAACACAAATCCACCCCCAATAAAGAAGGGCTGCACTGCCTCCGGTGAAATCAACGCCGATGGCGGCAACAACAAGATGGGCGGCGTGGCGGGCTGCATGACTTATTGCATCAATCTCCACTACTGCGTGTCGTCGGTAGCACTGGCCGGCGGTCACACCATGGGCGGCCTCATCGGACAGGTACAAAATTTCTATTTTGGTGAGATAAACACGTGTTTCTCCAGTTCGTTCATCGACGCCAAGAAAGCCACCTATGCCGCCGGACTGGTGGGCTATGTGAATTGTTACTGGTATTACGACGGCTATTTCAATCTTACGCCTTACTACAATGCCAGCATTATAACCACTTTTGCAGGAACAATAGCCCGACCTGAGTCGGCCGAGGCCAAATACGGTATCATTGTGGGAGAATACATCACTTCAAGATGCCAGTCGAAGAATACGCCGGACCTCGGCTTTTACGCCTACGACAAAAAGATGTGCAACCTGCAGCTTACGGGCTGCGGCCTGGATGGCAATACGAACAGTCCGGCCACCATTGAAACGCCAAAGCCCACCGACGGCTCTTACACCTACTACACGGAGGCATGGGTGGCCGACATTGCGATGAAGAATTATACGGAGGACATTTTCTACACAGAGAACATGCGTGTGGCGGGGGCTCCGTTCAACATTACTGCCGACGGCAAATACTTCTTCAATGCCTACGACGTGACGGTGGACTTCACGCTGGAGAAGTTTGTCAACCAGAAGACGGGCGAGGAGATTGCCACCTTCGCCATTCCCACGCCGCCATCGTGCCTGCAGCTGGACGGCAACCGCGTAAAACTGCTCGACCCCGGCGAGGCCGTTGTGGTCATCTACTGCCACGGCTCCCAGCGCAAGGTGCACCTCGACATCAACTATGGCATTCCCGGAGTGAGTAACAGCATCAACTGGAAGGAACCAGACTTTGTGGGCGGCGACGGAACGGCCAAGAATCCCTTCCCCATCCACAACGCCAGCGAACTGGCTGCTGCCGTAGCATACAGCCACTACTCCAATCGCGGAAAATACTGGGGCAAGGACAAACATTATATCCTGACCAACGACATATTCATTAATACGCACCTGTCAGGTGACGACATGACGCCTGCTGAGGATGCGACGAAATGGAGAGGCGCTCTCTGGCAGAGCCACCTGCACGGCAACGGCAAGACCATCTATGGGCTTTACGTAGACGACAACGACTGCGCCAAAGGCAGCGCTCACGGCCTGTTCAGCACGGTGAGCGGCACGGTGAGCGACGTGGCCGTGGTCGATGCCTACGTGAAAGCAGCCGGCGAGGCCGACAGTATCCATGCCGGCATCATCTGCGGCTATCTCGACAAGCATGGCAGCATAGAGCGCTGCATGGTTCAGGGCCACGTGTCGGGCAGCGGCTTCACGGGGGCCATCTGCGGCTCGGCTGCGGCCGACAGCACCCTCATCGCTGACTGCTTTGCCTCTGCCAGCATAGGCTGGCCTGGCGACCCCATCAGGTATAAGGGTGCCGGCATCGTGCGCCAGACGCCGAAAGAACTGCTGCGCTGTGTCAGCATAGGCAAGGTGGAGAATTTCGGCACCACCTATGGCATCACCGAGACCGGTGCCAGGGCCACCGACTGCTACTTCGACTGCCAGATGATGGCCGTTCCCGACAAATCCACGGGCAGCATGTACACAGAAGACATGATTTCAGGGCAGACCCTCGGCGGCAACAAGAACTGGACCTGCATCAAGGGCGCCTACCCGATGCTCACGGCTTTTGCCGGCACCCCCTACGGCCAGCTGCTCGCTCATCCCGTGCGCTTCGACAAAAGCAACTATGCCGGCTACATCACGAACATCTTCGACATCCCGGTAGAGAACATCAGCTGGCACACCCTCTACGGCAATACATATCTCGACGTGATCAACGAGTGTGGCGCTGTGGCTCCTAACGGCCAGACCAACGGCGCCACCGAGCTGCCCGAGGGACTGACGGCCTATCGCGCCGAGGCCACCGACTCGCTGAACAATATCGTCACGCTGAAGAGCATAGGTCGCCTCGTGCCCGCCTCCACGCCGGTAGCCATCAAAGGCGAGATGCCCGGCCTCTATCCGCTCTACCGCTACATCGGCGAGGTGCCGCCTGTCGAGAAATTCAGAAACCGCTTCATAGGCTCTTTCATTGGGCAGGACAATAAGTTCGGTCTCGACGTCAATCAGGAGACGGCCGTCGAGGGCAGCATCCTCACCCTGGGTCGCAACAAGTCAGGCACCGTGGGTTTCTTTGCCTACAAGGGGCAGCACATACCACCCTACCGTGCCTACCTGACGCGCAACAACATCATCGAGAACCCCACGCAGGCCTACTACACCATTGTCATTGACGACAATCCCGACGGCATTGAGACGATTGACAACAGGCCACCGTCCGCTGCTGATGCAGTCTACGACCTGCAGGGCCGCCGCGTAGCTGATAATATGCAGAAAGGCCTCTATATCATCGGCGGAAAGAAAGTTTTCGTAAAGAAATAAGCCCCAACAAATCCTAACAAGCCCCCCAAAAAAGCAATGAAAAAGACCCAATATCTTACACCGGCCATAAGAGTCAGCTTCATAGAGCCCTCACTGCCCTTGACCAGCTCTACCGAAGAACTGGTCTTCGACCCTAACGACCAGACCGATGAGGCCCTGTCGCGCCGCGAACGCAGCTGGACCGACATCTTCGATGATGATCAGGAAGACTGATAATCAAATAATACCACATGCACTACTTATGAGAAAAAGAATATTCATACTATTTGCAGTAATGCTGCTATCAGCAAGCCTGAGGCTGAGCGCCCAGGACTTCAAGATATATTTCGCCAACAACGTCACCGACGTCGTCGACTTCAAGGATATCGAGTCGGCTGCTTCAGGACTTAACTGGCGAGAGGTGAAAAACAAGGAGATAGCCGGCAACATCGTCGAGGTGGACGCCGTGAAACAGATGTTTGCCTCGCCCGACGTGAAATATAAGGCCCAGCAGCGGCAGTTCTGGCGCATGCGCGACCACAGCCTGCTCTGCTTCCGCATCAACGACGGCACCGACGGCTCCAACAGCTACCACGTGGAGGTGGAAGACACCATCGGCCGCCCGAAGGCCATCACCGTCAGCCGCTACTTCTTCCTCAACGTCATGCGGCAAGAGAACCCTGTCAGCATACGCGTGTGGAAGACGGGCGACGAGGCAAATGCCATCAACTTCAAATACTACGTGGCCGACTGGGATGACGACGAGCTTTACACCTTCCAACTCGACTCCCGCCGACAGCTCGACAACGAGCGCTACCGCCTGGAGTACAGGGTGGGCTATACCGACTCTACCGGCGAATATCGGAACGAGACTCACCAGCTGGAGCTGCGCGACTCGGCCTTCCAGAGCTTCTATGTGGGCAAGGGGCGTGACCTGAAGGATGTGCTGCTGATGAGCGGCAACCACAAACTGCGTCTCGACAAGTCGCGGCTGCACACGGGGGTAACCCTCGACCCCGACTTCGAGCGCACCGTGCTCTCTACACGCTTCATCCTCGACAAGCACGAAGATCGCGAACTGGTGAACTTCAACTGGATTGGCTCGGGCCTCTATGAGCGCTACGACACACTCTACCTCAACCTCTTCAACGACAAAGGCGCCATCATCAGCAAGGCCACCATCAACGCCGATGCCGTCGACGAGAGCGGCACCAGCATCGGCGACCCCTCCGTGAAGTATCTGGGCTACGACCGCAAGCGTAAGACCCACATGGTGCTCACCCATGGCAACCCCGCCTATCTGGAAATCGTGGCCAAGGGCTATTGCCCCATGGTCTACCGCTATGCCGGAGCTGCCGGACGGGACGGCATCGTGGACCTGGAGCTCTGCGTGGCCAACGTCAAGATGTTTGCCGACAACAGCGCCAACGGCAACATTGCCATCAGCAGCCAGCACCTCTATACCCTCAACGACACGAAGACGGTGGAGGTGAGGCAAGGCAGGGACTACAGCGTGTGCGACCTGGCCGACTACGACCTGTCGACTAACGTGAAGGCCGACACCATCACCTATCTGGAAGATGCCGGCAACGACTGGCTGAAGACGCTCAACGGCGAGCCCGTCAGCCGCTATGCGCTGCTCGAACTGGCCTATAGCAGCAAGACGAGCAGCGCCAACACGGGCCCGACGAGGATGAGTCAATCACCGAGATGCGCAAGGAGGCAAAGCAGTTTCTCGACAACAGCAATGAGTCGGGCCACACGTGGTACGAAGGTACGAGCGGCATAAAATACAGCAACGTGGGCGACACCCGCAAGTTCGACCAGTGGTTCTCCGACGAAATGGACGACATCTGCTCCATCGACCACAACAACATCGGCCTCGGCTTCTTCGGCAGCGCCAAGCTGAAGTTCAGCCTCAATCTGGCCAAGCTCTTTGCCGAAGGCAAGCCCAGCAGTGCCATCCTGCTCGAGGAGCTCTCGGGCACCATCGGCTATGGTCTCTGTCTGGCCTCACCCAGTCTGCTTGACAAGTACTGGACGTCGGGGCCCGTGGCCTCACTGCTCAAGAAGATTCCCTTCTTCGGCATAGGCGGTGTCTTCGAGGCCAACGTGCAGGGTGACTTCGGTGTGAAGACACTCAACACAAAGTATCCCTCTTCGTGGGACAACTTCGGCTTCTTCTTCACCCTCTCCGGAAAAATCAGGGCCGGGCTGTGGGCCGAGCTCTGCGTACCCTCCAACCCTATATTCGCGGCTAACCTCGGACTGCGCGGCGGCGGAAAATCGGCATCATGGGCGGATTTGCCACACCCTTCCAGTCAAACCGCTTCTGCGCCGGACTCTATGCCATGGCCAGCGTGAAGCAGGACGACGGCACATGGAAGCAATATGACATCAGCCACGACGACGGCTATGTAGACACCAAGCCCGTGGTCACCATACAGGACAACGGAAAGGCCGCCTGCATCTGGCAGCACGGCCGCCTGTCGTCTGCCGACGCCGCCGAGGCCGACACCCTCTACAGCACCGCCCTCGACGGCAAGCTCGTGCTCTCAGTCTTCAACGGACAGGAATGGTCGGAGCCCATCAGCCTCCACGATGTCAGCCGCGACTGCATCGCTACCGAGTACGACCTCATCATGCGGGGCGACACCGTGCTCGTGGGCACCAGCCTCGACACTTATCCCCGCGACTCACTGCGCCACAGACGCCAACTCGTCTACTCTTCTGTCGATGCTCACACACGAAGCCTCAGACAGCGCACCGAGAGCATCACCCCCATCCACTTCTTCATGAACCGCGTGGGTCAGCACTCGGTCATCGCCCTGCTCTACGAGAAGAGCGACTCCACCCGCGACGTCTATGTGAAGACGCTCTCCATGAACGGCCGCGCCGACGGGCTCATGGGCAGCGACATCGGCGCCAACTTCTGTTCGCCTAACCGCGTGAAAATTATCTGCGACCGCTCGGCCGACCGTCTCAACGACTTCGCCATCCTCTGGACCGAGATGAACAACAACGCCCTGGACGAAGACGGCGCGCAGGTATACACCGAGAAGCCCGTCGTGATGCTCAACGCCTCGCGCATCAGCCTGCAGCCATCGCCTTTTGTCACCGTGCCGCTCACGCTCGGCGCCGAGCGCGACAGTCTGCTGATGATGGACTTCGACGGTTTCCTCGACGACTCGCACGTCAAGGTGGTCTACTCGCTGGCCGACATCGCCACTGGCGGTGCGCTCATCATGGCCAACGACAAGTACTTCACCAATAGCTTCGACTACGACATCGGCTACTCCAGCCTCGCCCTCCTCGGCAGCGCCACGCTGCCCATCAGCATCGTCGTGGCCAACACCGGCACGTCGGCCATACGCAGTGTCACCGCCACCATCAACGACAAGCAGTTTGTCATCGACAATTCTTACGTGGCACCCATGCAGAAGCGCACTTTCGTTGTGCAGTATCCGCTCACACCCGACTTCGACGGCTATATCTCCAACTCTGTCACCGTCGACTACAATAATGCCTTCCGCACCAGCTATCACCCCATGCGCAAGGGTCTGAGCTTCATGCGTCAGACAAAATGCAAGGACATCTCGCATGTAGACATGGAGAACATTGAGCTCAACCTTATCAGCCACAGCATCGAGGACGGCGTCAACAACTACGTCGTGGAGCTTGTCGACCATTCGCTCTACGGCCTGAAGGAGCACAACGCCATCCACGTAGGGCTCTATCCTCACGCCTCGCTTCTCGAACCGCTCAGCGACGAGGCCGAGGTCACCGTCACCGCCGATGACTTCATGGACTTTGGCGGTGTGCGCAAGGCCTATGCCACCATACAGGTGGCGGGGGTCAGAGACTGCCTGAACGCATACCTGACCACCCACGTCTTCGATATGAACAACCCCACCGACATCGCGACAGCCCACGTGGCCAACTACCACGGCAGCGACAATGCCCACTACGTGGCAGTGCTGCCGCACGACGAGCCTACCGTCATCCGGCAAATGCGCAGCGACGACAGACGGACGGCAGGGCGCATCAACATTGGGCGCAGCACCGACGGCATCCTTGTCGGCGGACTGCAGAAGGGCCAGTTCCTGCGCGTCTTCTCGTCTGACGGCATCCTCGTCTTTAGCGGCAAGGCCGACTCGGCCAGCCTCCGCGTGCCCCTGCACCGCCACGATGTCTACATCGTCAGCACGGGCAGTAACATCGTGAAGTTCGCATTCTAAAACATAATAATAAGAGGCATATAAATAAAGGGAAATGACTGCATCTAAAAGCAAGACACATAGATTATGAAAAGAAACTGCCGAATCTGAAGAGGGTTCGGCAGTTTCTTTCTATTGGGTGCAAACTCTGTCAAAGAGAAAAACAAGGGACAGACCCCGCTGACCTTAATCAGAGAAGTATGTCTTCCCGACAGGGAGAGGCTGGCCGTCGGGGCCGCTGACGATGAGGCGCAACATGCCGCCGTTGTGGTCCCAGTAGCGCACCTCCATGTAGTGCATGCCGGCGGCGAGAGCCTGCTGAGCCGTCTCCTCGTGAGGGCTCTGCGGTTGGTCGTTGTCCACCACCATGTTGCCGTCAATCTTCAGCCAGCTGCCGTCGTCGCTCTTCAGTGCGAAGGTGTATATGCCGTCGGCCGGTATGTCGATATAGCCACTGATGATAAGTCCGATGTGGCCGCTGACACCCTCAGGGATACACACATCAGAGATTCTATAGGTAGCATTGACAGGCGCCAGATGCAGGCTATCGCAGCTGAAGAGGCGCGTGTCGTGCCACGTAGCGGTGAGACCGGGCTCAAGGCGGGCAGGTACAGTGGCAGGTGGCAGCGGCAGCAGATAGCCCTGCTTGACGAAGCGAGCATCTGCCGTGGCATCGCCGCGGCCGTCGGCCGTGAAGGGGCGCAGACGGAAGAGGGTGGTCTGGCTAACGCTGAGAGGCCTTTCGAAACGTGGCGAACTGAGTGTAGGGACGGTGCCGTCGGTGGTGTAGTGCACAGTGGCCGAGGTGTCAGGGCTGACGGCAGTGAGAAGAGTCTGGTCGATGAAGGCGTTCATGTTGTGGAAACCCTCAAGGGCCGGCAGTCTGTAGGGCACATCGAGACGGCGCAACACGGGCAGCAGTGCCGTCTGGCGTCTCTGGAAGTCGGCGAAGTCGCGCCGCGCGGGCTGGCTCCAGGCCAGTTCGCTGAGCGCCATCATGCGCGGAAAATACATATAGAGCGCTCGTTCGATAGTGGGAATATATTCCGTCCACATGTTGCCCTGCACGCCGAGCAGGCGTCCGCCCTTAGTCGGCTGCGCCGGCAACTGATAGTCATAGACATCGCGCAGGCTGTTTTTCTCCTCGCCCTGCGAGAAATACATGGGCTGTGCAGGACATGCCACCACATCGTTGCCCTGCTCCATGGCGCGCTGCGGCGCATCGCCCACCCACGAGCGCCACCACATGACGGTGGCCGAAGGCGACAGTCCGCCCTGCATAATCTCATCCCAGCCCATCATCCGCTTGCCGTGCTGGTTGATATATTTCTCCATCTGGCGTATGAACCAAGCCTGCAGGGCATCCTCATCGTCCAGCTGCTCGCCGGCGATGCGCCGCTGGCAGTCGGGGCAGCGCTCCCACGTGTCGCGCCGCACCTCATCGCCGCCTATGTGGACATAGCTGAAAGGAAAGAGTGGCATGACCTCGTCCCAGATGTCGCGGCAGAACTGCAGCGCTCGGTCTTTGCCGGGGCAGAGCGGCGTAGTGAAGTATTCGCCCCAGCCCGTCTGCGGGAAGCACGATAGTCCCTCGTAGTTGTCGATAGCGCTAAGAAAGTGGCCTGGCATGTCGATTTCGGGGATTACCTCGATGCCGCGCTGCTGCGCATAGGCTACCACATGCCGAATGTCGTCCTGGGTGTAGAAGCCGCCATAGAGGAGGGAGCCGGGCTCTCCGGAAGCCCCGGAAAACCCGGAAAACCCGGAAACCCCGGAGAACCCGGAAACCCCGGAAACCCCGGAGAACCCGGAGAACCCGGAGAACCCGGAAACCCCGGAGAACCCGGAAAACCCGGAAAGCCCGGAAACCCCGGAAAGCCCGGAACCCCCGGGCACGGAGCGCAGACGGTCGGCCGGGAGCAGCATCTGTGGGTCGTCGGTCTGGCGGGCACGCTGCATACAGGCAGAATCCTGATCGTTGAGCGGCCGCCAAGCACCACGCTCGGTGAGCAGGGGGTACTTCTTTATCTCAATACGCCAGCCCTGGTCGTCGGTGAGATGCCAGTGGAAACGATTCAGCTTGAAGAGCGCCATGACATCGATGACACGCTTTGTCTCGTCGACCGTCCAGAAGTGACGCGAGCAGTCGAGGTGGAAGCCACGCCACGCGAAGCGCGGTGTGTCGTCGACGACGACCTGTCGCAGGGTAGTGCCCTGGGCGAGGAGCATCTGGCTGAGGGTGGCCACGGCACTGCAGGCTCCCTCGTGGTCGGCAGCACTGATGCTGACGTGGGCGGGGCCCACAGTGAGCCGATAGCCGCCAGGGGCCAGTCGGCGATTCAGCGTCAACCGCAGGTTGCCCTTTGTGGTGCTTACCTGTGCATTGATGCCCGCATAGCGGTTCAGACAGTCGGCCAGATAGTCAGCGGAGGCCGCCAACCGGCCATCGCCACAGCTAATGGTGACGTGAGAAGGGAGGGTACACGTGGCCTGTCCCCAGCTGACGGCAGCAGGCATAGGCACTATGGGCGATTGTGCTGTCGCACAGAGCACCGCCAGCGGACACAACAGTGTGAGAAGCAATCGTTTCATCATCGAGGTCATTGTTATTGGTTTCGGTGGCGAAGTTACAAAAAAAATATGAGATACTCCTTTTTCCCCTACATTTTCTTTGAAATATGATAACTTATTCGTAACTTTGCAAATTAATATACCACAAAAACCTATGGCGCCACTAGTCACCTGCGTGCTGGTATGGACCGTACCGGAAGCCATCGCCCGTCTGCTCGGTGCTTCCGAGCCGCAGCTCGTCAGCGAGACGAGCCATGCACTACGCATCTCCGCCCTGAGCTTCATCCCTTTTTGCTACATCTACGTGCTGATGATAGTCTACAAGCTATACAGTCAGCACCGCATGGGGTGCTCTTCATTTCGCAGCCCCTCTCGCTGACGGTCATCGGAAACAAGTATAGTTAAAGATTTTAAAGAAATGGCATAGAAAGCCGACTAACTCCTAAGTTTTTCGTAACTTTGCCGTTTGTAACAATTAACAATAACATAAACAGAATGCAAGAGACAAGACAAAACAAGATTGCACGACTGCTGCAGAAGGAGCTGAGCATCATCTTCCAGGAACAGACGCGCGCCATGCACGGCACCATGGTATCGGTGACACGCGCCCGCATCTCGCCTGACCTGAGCGTCTGCACCGCCTACCTGAGCATATTCCCATCGGAACGCGCCGACGAGTTGCTGAAGAATATCGAGAAGAACAACTCGCAGATACGCTATACCCTGGGCCAGCGCGTGCGACACCAGCTGCGCATCGTCCCTGAGCTGCGCTTCTTCATCGACGACTCGCTCGACTACATAGAGCATATCGACGAACTGCTGAAATCGTGAGTTTTTTGAATTTTGAGGGTTGAATACTGCGTTGGCTGCTCGTCACCATTAATAATTCAAAATTCATCCCTCTAAATTCACATTTCTCAATCGGCATCAGCCGATAATCCAGCATTCGACCCTCAAAAAACCTACAATTCACAAATGAACTTCCCTTTCTTCATAGCGCGGCGATACCTCTTCTCGAAGAAGTCGACCAATGCCATCAACATCATCTCGGCCATCTCAGTGCTGGGCGTGGCCGTGGCCACAATGGCCCTGGTGGTGACACTCAGCGTGTTCAACGGCTTCAGCGACCTCGTGGCATCGCTCTTCACGGCCTTCGACCCGCAGCTGAAGATTACACCCGTGGAGGGTAAGACGGCGCCGGCCGACGACCCTGTGCTGACCGACATACGCGCCCTGCCGCAGGTGGAGGTGGCCACGGAATGCGTAGAAGACCAGGCGCTGGCCGTCTACCACGGTCAGCAGGCCATGGTGACGGTGAAGGGCGTAGACGACAACTTCGACCAGCTCACCCACATACGCCGCATCCTGCTGCCTGAGGAGGGCGACTTCCAGCTGCATGCCGCCGACATGCAGTACGGCATCTTAGGCATACGCCTGGCCGAGCAGCTGGGCACTGGCTACCGCTTCGACGAGCCACTGCAGATATATGCGCCGCGGCGCGAGGGACAGCTCGACATGAGCGACCCCGCCGACGGCTTCACACAAGACGAGCTCTACTCGCCCGGCGTGCTCTTCTCGGTGATGCAGTCGAAATACGACAAGAACTACATTCTCACCTCCGTCGGCTTCGCCCGCCGCATCTTCGACCAGCAGGGCATGATTTCGTCGCTCGAGCTGCGCCTGAAACCCGGCAGCGACTTTGAGCGCACGAAGGCGCAGATCAAGCAGATAGCCGGCAGCAGCTACCGCGTGCTCGACCGCTATGAACAGCAGGATGAGACGTTCCGCATCATGAAGATTGAGAAGCTCATCGCCTACATCTTCCTCACGTTCATCCTCATGGTGGCCTGCTTCAACATCATCGGGTCGCTGTCGATGCTCATCATCGACAAGCGCGACGATGTGGTGACACTGCGAAACCTCGGGGCCAACGACCATCAAATCACACAGGTGTTCCTCTTCGAAGGGCGCATGATATCGGCCATCGGCGCCGTCATCGGCATCGTGCTGGGCCTGCTGCTCTGCTGGCTTCAGCAAACGTTCGGCATCATCGCCCTGGGACGCAGCCAGGGGTCGTTCATCGTCGATGCCTATCCCGTCAGCGTGCATCCCTGGGATGTGGTTGTCATCTTCATCACGGTGCTGGCCGTGGGCTTCCTCGCCGTGTGGTATCCTGTGCGCTACTTCTCAAAGAGACTGTTGGAATGAATGTTGATGGTTGGCGGTTGAATTGTCGGCCTCGCCAATGAAGAATTTATCATTTTTCATTTCACATTTTTAAAGGCTATGATTCCTGTTGTATTTCTTTCTTTAGGGCCAGGCGACCCGGAGTTGCTCACAGTGAAGGCAGCGAGGACGCTGCAGACGGCTGATACCGTCATCATTCCTGCCACGGCCGATGCCGACGGACAGATGCACTCGCGGGCTGCCGACATCATCGGTGAGTGGAGCACGCCAGAGAAGATGCGCCTCTATCCGCTGCCCATGCTGCAAGACCGGCAGGCCGCCCATGCCGTCTACGACCGTATCTATGCCGACGCCCGCGAGGCACAGGCCCAAGGGCGGCGCGTGGTCGTGGCCGTGGAGGGCGACACGAGCATCTATGCCTCCATACACTATGTGCTGGAGCGTCTCCGCGCTGACGGCATCGCCGCAGAACAGCAGCCTGGCATCCCCTCATTCATTGCCGCCGCGGCCATGGCCGGCCTGTCGCTCTGCAGTCAGCAGGAGCGTCTGCTGGTGGTGCCGGGCGACGCCACGGCCGACGGGCTGCGCGAGCTGCTCGACAGTGGTCATGTGGTGGTGGTGATGAAGCTCTCGCGCTGTCAGCAGGCCGTGAAACAGCTGCTCAGCGAGCATGCCGATAGTGTGGAAGCCCACTACTACGAAAATGTCGGCACGGCCTTGGCATTTCACACCACAGACCCTGCCGACATCATTCGTCGTGACATGCCTTATTTCTCAATAGCCATCCTCCGCCGCAGCAGAAGGGCATAAAGGCATATTATCTCTTCATCTCCTTGCGCATCTTTCCATCAGCAGTGCGGATAATCACCACACCCTTCGTGCCGGGAGCAGCCTGCGCTCCGCCAAGCGTGAAGCGGGTGGCGGCCGATGCAGCAGCATCGACGGCATCTATGCCAGTGGTGACAGGACCGTTGAACTCGATGACAATCTCTTCGTTGGGCAGGTTGCCTTCGACGGAGACCAGCGTGGCAGCCGGAATGACGAGATAATACTTAGTGTCTTCCTTTGGTGTAAATGTCTCGACGGTGCCAAAGAAATTGTAGCTGAGGCTCATCGTCACACCATCGTCCTGCATGGTGGCAATCCATGAATTCATTCCCCAATCGGAGTTGCCCGTCTGCACTTTATTGCCGTCGGCCGAGCCCTCGCGCATGGAGATGGCCGAGGCCTTCTGCATCTTCACAGCCTTGTCGAACTGGAGCGTGAAGGCAACCTCGAACTGCCCCGCATCGTTGAGCGGAAGGGCATCGCCTGCGGCAGGAACCGACGAGACGAGGTGAGGGAATGCAGCGTACTTAGCCTCCTCTGTGCTCCACACGCGGATGGCACTGGCGGGATTGTAGCGGCCATCCTCGTCGGCGATGAACTTCTCAGGCAGGATGAAGTAGTAGGACGTCTCCTCCGGGGTGAAGGTAACCACCGATTCGTCGGAAGCGACGGCCTCTACGACCACAGTCTTGTTGTCGTCGCCAAAGCGGGCCTGCCAGCTGCATTCAGTGACACTCTCACCATCCTCCGCACCCTTCAGCAGGGCAACCTCGGGGTTGGCATTGCTGATGAGGACGTCGTGGTCGAAGGTCAGGGTGATGGCGGCGGCAGCCTTTCCGTCGGTAAGCACAAATGCGCCATCGGCTGCAGGTGTCGTGCTGACGGGCTTCACCAGCGTGCCTTCTTCGAAAGCCTTCTGTGAGTCGTAGAACGAGAGTATGATGGTCTCATTCTCTGCCGTCATGTCGCCGTTCATAATCAGTCCGGCGGGGATAGTGAGCGTATACTTGCTGTCGGATGGGTAGATGGCGTGGGTGTAGCCGTCGTCGGTCACCATCTTCACAATCACTCTGTTCGGATTGTTAGCGTCTACGGCCAGTTTCCAGCTGCCGCCAGTAGGCAGAGGCACTTCGCTGTCATTGTCCTTTACCAGCGAGATGCCATCTGGTGTCTCGTTTGTGATGAGCACCTCCTCGCCGAAGGTGAGCGAGAAGCTGACGTTCAGGTTAGTGACGTAGGGGTTGGGTTTCTCCCAGAGACCACCGTTGGCCGGCTTCGAGCTGACCAGTGTGAACACGTCGGCGGCCTGTGCCTGCAATGAGCCCATGAAGACCAACAGCAGGACTGCCATTTTTGAATAAAGACTCTTTTTCATCTGTTTTTTTATTTTTTTGTTAAACACAATTTATCTTCTGTCTTTACAGCACAGCGTCAACGCATAACAATCTTGCGCCCGCCCCTGACGTAGATGCCCTTGCGGAGAGCGTCAGAGGCCACACGGCCGTCGAGGGTGCGCAGCAAGCCCTGCGCCGAGGCCGAGGCCGTCACGTCGGTAATGCCACCAGGCAGGTTGTTGCTGATGGTGAGCGTGCCGGCTACGTAGTGGAACTCGTAGCGGTCGGAGCTGCCGCCGCTCACCTTGATGGGATACTGACCCTCAGGACTATCTTTCGTGGCCGTCGTCGTTGCCGTGGGCTGCACCTGCAGTATCGACGCATCCTCGCCGTTGACGAACCCGTCGTAGATGATGGTAAACTCGGGGTTGTCCTCACCCTGGCGGCGGGCGCAGTCGGCAGCCTTTGCCGTCAGTATGGCAGGATAGATGGTCAGTGTGCCGTTGACAAACTCCACGTCTTCGCCCTCGATGGTTCCGGGTGCGATGTAGATGGTATAGTCGCCTGGCAGCGAGAAGACGGTGGCATCGGTCCACAGCTCAGGCTTCCCGCTCACGCTTGTACCTTCAATCCTATAGCCCAGTCGGGGGTTTTCCTCGCCATAGTCGCGATCCAGGTTGTTGGCCCTGATGGTGGTGCCATATTCAATGATATTTTTGCCAAAGTCTTTCCACTGTGCCTTGTTCGTATACTGCAACTTCGTGCCGCTGGGGATGTAGAGTTTGCAGACGTCGGTGCGCACCCCGGCAAAGACGTTGTAGCCACTCAGCGTGGGCTGTTGCTTGCCGTGGATGCGCAGTTCCATGAGCGATACACAATTGCGCAGGGCCTCGCCGCCGATGTCGGAGACACTGGCTGGAATGTCGATGGCACTGAGTCCCACACACCCGCTGACGGCCAGCGGATGGATGTTGACAATCGTTGCAGGCAGAGAGCAGCGTCCCATGGCCGTAGGCAGCACGGCAATTAACTCCGTCTGCCCGATATTCATTATCAAGTCGCCTTCGCGCACATAGTCTTTCTCTGCCGGCTCCTCCCATTCTACCGACTGCAGCACATAGCACCCGCCCAAGGCTCCGTCGCCGAACGTATGGATATTGGCCGGCAACTTCAGCGTGACCAATGTGCGGCAGTCGTAGAAAGCTTTTGCAGGCAAGGTGCCTTCGGCTGTGGTGTATTCCTTGTCGCCTTCTATCAGGAAAGGCTCCCCGCCAGCCACGAAGACAGCCTCCGACAAGTCGAGGTCCTTCAAATAGCCTATCTTGGCCTCGCCATAGGTATCTCTGCCAGCCAGACTGCGTATGAATCTCAGGTCAGAGCTGTTTATCTGCCCTTTCACCTTCAGCGCGCCACAGACGGAGTCGGCATTGGCAGGCATCAGCGCGGCCAGCTGTCCTGGCTCACTGAGTTCTACCTCGAAAGCCTGCACCTCTGCCTTCTTGCCCGACACGCCGACAATCATGTCCTGCCGGGCGCTGAAATGATACCCCCTCGGGTTCAGCTTGCTGATGTCATAGTAACCCTCGGCATCGCCCAGCCAGCCCCAGTTGACATACACCAGTCCGTCCTCATCATAGCCTGTGAGCACGAATGAGTGACCGCCGTTGCCGCCAGTGTTCTGTCCGCCGTACACCAGAGGATTGCCTCCACTGAGCTCAGCGAACACGATGTCCATCCACTCTTCGTCGGAGTAGTTGGTGCGCGACAGGCTCTGCGCATCCTCAAAGCCGAAATACATACGCAGTCCGTCGGCTGCGGCCATCGATGTCGTTGCACTTCCTCCGTGGTTATAGCCGCCATACTGCATGTTGGCCGCCACGCCACAGTGCATCATCAGGGTGGCAACGGCATTGGCTTCTTCTTCAGAGAATTTTCCTTCATCATACCTGTCGAGCATCCTGTCCCATTCATAGAAGGTCTCGCTGAAGTTTGCAAAGACAGCTTCTCCATTAGCATCTCCAAATGGATAATAGACGGTGTTCATGCCCAGACCTCTCACCGGCAGCTTGTGGTAATTGAGCACCTGCGCCATGGCCGTGGCCACACAGCCAGTGGCACAGTGTCCGTCGTCGGGATGCAAGGGACACAGCCTATAGAAAGGGTCGCCCTGCCCCCACGACGTGGTGAGCATAGGTTCCACGCTCGAAGCAAACCTCTTTGGGTCTGGCGGGATGGGAGCCTTCTTAGACGTTGTGGCAGACTCGCCGGACAAGACGTCGTCCATAGCCGCCAGCCACCACTCAAACCCCGGGTTATCACCTTTCGTGGCGTTGTAGCTGATGCCCACCACTGACGGCTCGGCAGCATTGTCGGGAATCACTACAAAAGCCCCGCCGTCGTATCCTACCAAGCTGCACGAGTGCAGCCTGCGCAGTTCTTTCAGCCCTGTTTGCGGCAGTTTCCGCACAGCAGATGCTTTTGCCTGGTATGCGCCCAGTGCACTCTCAGCGATGGCTATTTTCTGCTCAGTGGTCCGTTCCTCGGCCATGACGGCCAAGGAACAGAGTATGAGAATCAGTGAAATTGACTTCTTTTTCATCTTAACTTACCGTTTGGTGCTTATTTCACAATCACTTTCTGATTATGAATGATATATATACCCTTCTTGAGTCCCTTCAGAGACGTGGCTTCTCTTCGTGCCTTCACACCGTCAAGGGTGTAGACGTCGAACGCTTCTTCTGCGTCAGTCATACTCCGTATGCCGAGCGAGGAGCCCACCAGGACCGGCTGCGACTCCTGTCCGTCGGCATACAGGGCTGTCACGGCATACTGTTTTGCGCCTCCGTTGCTGACGTCATAAGCGGTCTGCAGCTCATCCGTAGTGGCAAGCAGCATCTGATCGGCGTAGACATTGTAGCCCATCAGCTTGCCAGCCACGAGCGTATAGGAAATGTCGTCGACACAGAGCAGGCGTGCAGCACCCTGCGACGTGCTCCTGATGGCGAAGTAGCGTGTGCCTTCGGGTAAGTCGACGGAGAACTCCTCCCATGCATTGCCCGATAGCGTATACTCGCCTATAACCGTGAAGCTACCGGTGTTGTCGCCATACCCGGCATTCGAGCCTGTGCCTACACTGTTGTCGGTTGACGAGACAAGCACCTGGAACGTTTCATGCTTGCCTGCTCCGGCAGGCTCTGTGGCGAAGAAGCGTATCGTCTGGGCTTGTCCACTCATTTCAGGTGAAATGAGCCAATTGTAGGACGGTGCTCCCAGAACATCGAACGACACAACGAACTTGTCGCCAGAGTGTGGTGTGATGCCGCAGTCATCTACGGCCGCCGTGTTGAAGACGACCCACGCGCTGCGTGCACCTTTGTTCTCATATTCTATGCCGTCGAAGCTGTTGGCCTGCGAGTTGTTTCCGTCGAAGAGAGTCCATCCGCCGCCGAGCCGTCCTGACTGCACGCCCTTGGCAATGCCACCTGTCGAGAAGTCAGTGAACTGATCGCCTTCAAAGTCTTCTGTAATCTGGCGCTCAAGGTCTCTCGGTGCCTCCCAATGGAGGTGTATGCCCGACTCGTCAGAAGAGGCCGTGAGGTTTTCCGGCATCGGCATGTCATTGCTGACAATGCTGACCACGGCCTCCTTTGTGTTGTCATCTTCTATCCTGTCGCGGTTGGCCTCAACCTCGCCTCGCAACGTCAGATGATTGCCGGCAATAAACACGCTGGGCTTATAACCCACGGCCACCGTGTTCTGCTCCAGGGTGCCAAGAGGCTCGTCGATGGTTTGCGAGAACACCTCCTCCCCGTCGGCAATGACCCTTACGGTGTAGTTGCTCATATCTCTGTCGCCCATGTTCTTGACCACGATGTCAAGTGCGTTCTCCTTGCCGGCCTTGGCTTCGTCGGGAGCGAGTAAGTCAATGGCGAGATTATAGTTGGGCATGTCGAAGACGTTGATATCGTCAATCTTGATGAGGTGTGAGCGCAAGTTGCTCTGCATGAGCAGCTTTACAACGATGTATGGCTGCTCGATATAGTCAGAGAGGTCGACCTTGGCCACATGCCACTGCTTCTTCTCCACGTCAGCCGCATCGATGACCTGCAGGTCAGTGGTCTGCCCGTCGGGCGTCTGCACCTGAACGGTAATTGACCCTCGATTGGCAAAACAATATGCGAAAGCAAGCGTCGGAGCCGAAGCTCCCGTGAGGACTATCTTACCAGTGTTGAGTGAATAGTTATTGCCCATTGCCGAGCCCGCCCACTGGAAGGCATAGCTACCAGGATGGAAGGTGTCGTCGGAAACGAACGAAGGCTTCTCCTCGCAGTTGGTCTCGTTCCAGAAGAAGTGTGTAAAGCCTTTGGAGGTAGTGACTTCGTGCAAAGGCAACTGGTAGGGCTGGCCTACGACGACCTGCCCGATAGTGGCTGCAGAGGGCGAGGGGCCGACGGTGTTGATGGCTCCCACGGCAATGGTCATGACGCGTTGCTCGCCGGCCGAGGTGTCATATTGGTATACATAGGAGGTATCGCCGGTGACGACGCCCAGAGTCTTGAAGGAAGACTTCACCTTTTCGTAGACATAATAGATGGTTGACTTCGGGTCAACATAGCCACCATTGACACCCGTGGAGCTGACGGGCGTCCACTCTATCTTGATGTTCTGCCCCTGGTCGGTCACCACACCCGTCATGCCGCTGACCACTGGCACGTCGAGGCCCACAAAAGTCTGGTTGAGTGCCATCTCGCTGTCACCGTGTTCGTTGGTTGCCACAACCATATACTGCACGTTTCCGTTGTCTGCCTCGGTGAGAGTAGTGTCGATGAACTGCAGCTGCTGACCCGGTTCGGGGTTCTGGAAGACATGCAGCACCTTGTTGTCGCGGATTACGCGAATGCTGGTGAGACTGGTGAGTGGCTCGCCGCTGCGTGTCGTTGTCGGTGCATTGAAGATGACGGCAGCATTGTAGGCACCCTCGGCACCGGCTCCGACGCGGAAGTCAGTGACATGGGAAGGAGCCTGGTCGCCACCGATGCACTCGAGTGCTATCTGGCGTATGTAGATGTCGCCGCAGAGGCGCACGCCGCAGGCATGGAAGGCGATGTTGTAGTCGCCGTCGGCAGGCATAGTGAACTCATCAGTGACGAACGAGAAGCCAGAGGTGTTGTTGATGGAGTATTTGCTGCGAATGGTGCTGTTCAGCTTTTCAGGCTTATTCCCCTGCCCCACCATAATTTCAAGCTCAGCGAGGTTGGTTCTGCGACTTCCCATTATTTCATAAGAGAGCTGGTACGTCTTTCCGGCCTCCAGAGATATGGTCGGCAGTATCATCCAGTCGTCGGCTGGCTGCATGGTGTAGGTTCCGTCCTGCTGGTGCAGGAAACCATAGTGTATATAGTCGGTGTATTCGCCCACTTCCCACGAGACGCCGTCCTTATTGGCATCGACAATCGTGAACTGGCTTTCCTTGCGGCCGCTCTGGAAGAGCAGGTAGTAAGGCGGGGCTATCACGTCGCCGCAGGCCACGCCGGGAGTGTTGGCCGGACGGCTCTCGACGGTTCCGTTGCTGGCAACGATGGTGTAATAGTAGCGGGTCACCTTTCCGGCCGGGAGCTGGTCGCTGACGGTGTTGCTGCTGATGTCAGCGGCTATCAGCTTATTGTCAGGCTGGCGAGTGACGGTATAGGTCAGCGGCCCTGTATAGCCCTGAAACTCGCCAAGGGCAGTGTCCCAGCTTATGGTGGCCGTGCTGCCTGTCAGCTCCACGCTGGCATTGGCAGGCGCATCGGGGGTGTCGGTTCCCACGAAGACGCTGACACTGGCCATTGCACCCCTGCCCAGATTGTTCTTCACGACGACGTCTATGCGGTGCAGGCCTTCGGCGAGACTGAGCTCCTCGGTGACGCTGGCAGCCGGAGCCGCACTGCCTTGTCTTTCCACCTTGCCGTCTACCTCCACATCATAATACAATGGGGCATCGAGGGCCGTGCCGCCGACCGTCGTCTGCGGCATGGTGAACGAGATGTTGCCGCTGGTGGAGGCGTCGCGGAAGTCAGACTGCAGACTGCCCACGGCGTCAGGTGTCCCGTCGGCACTCGTCCCCGGCACGACAGTGAAGTATGGAATGAGCGTCCAGTCGGGCAGTTGTGCTGCGAGCGTGGCCTCGGCGGTAGCCGTGTCGACGGCATAAATGGCCGACTTGCCCTGGGCGTCGGTTCTTGCCCAATAGAAGGTGTCGGTAGCAGGATCGAAGCAGCCCGACTGGAAGTAGAATCCAGTACGCTCGTTAGAAGCTACAGGCAAGCCCGTGGAGCCGATGAGTGTCTCCGTTCCATCGCTGGTGGATATGCTGTAGAGGTCGCCGAGGGCTGTGATGCCAAACCACCGTCCCCTACGGTCAATAGCCATGGCAGCATAGCGATGCTGGGCTTTGGCAAGCGCTTTCCGCTCAAGCCGCGTGTAGTCTACCTCACAGAGATCCCATTCGTAGGTGCCTTCCGGAGTGCAGTAGGTGCCATAGGCTTTCTTCTTCACGGGGTCGAAGGTCATGCAGTCGGCCACGAAGCCCGGGCTCCCCATGTCCCACGACACGTAGAGATTCCAGTTGTCGGTGATGACGTACCTATAATCGTAGGGCTGCCACAGGCCGAACGACTCTTCGCCGTTGCTGCAGTGGAAGACGCCGTCGTAGATGGCACCGCCCTGAATGGCCAGCATGTTTCCGTGACTCTTGCTGATAAGCGTGAAGTCGTTGCCCGTGAGTTGCTGTGCGAGCTTCACTTCATAGATGCCGTAGACGTATGCATTGGTCTGAGGATCGCGTATGAAGCGTGACTGCGGGTTGACCCAGAAGGTCGTGTTCCGGCTGTAGTCTGCCTGCTGCCTGGCCGTTCGGCTGACAGCTGTGGCGGCACGGCTTTCGCCGACTGACAGAGGCCTCTGTGCGACGTCAAGCGGTATGCCCTTCCTGGCTGCTGCCGGGTCGCAATTGTTAGGCACTGAGGCTCTCTGCTGTGCATTGCCGACTGCTGAGGTTAGCAATGCAGCAAAGACTGCAAGCACACGAATAGTAAGATTTCTTTTCATTTTCATGTCTTTTACAATATTTATTTACAATAATCAGGTTTTTGCTTTTTCTTTCGCACGCATTACGTATTCAGACCTTTTTTTTTTCATGCACAAAAGATATTTATTGTGCAAAAATAAAAAAACATCTGAAAAAAAATGCGTTATATGCGACGCCTATGTGTGCGTTCTTGCAAGAAAGCACACGAAAAAAATTCAGGAAAAGCCCTTTCATCGGTCTTCTCTTGCCATTTTCTGGTAGGCAGAAGGTGTGAGTCCTGTGAAGTTTTTGAAAAGTTTCGAGAAGTGCGAGCGTGAGTTATAGCCTACGCTCTGTGCAATTCCTTCTACAGAGTAGTGTCCATAGTTGGCGATGTCGCTCATGCGCCGGCACGCTTCCTTGATGCGAAAGTCGTTGAGGAGTGTGCTGAAGGTCTGTCCCGTCCTTGCGTTGATGGCCTGCGAGATGTATATCTTTTTCGTCCCCATGATGTCAGAAAGTCGCTCTATGGAGAAAGCGTCGTCGAAAATCTCGTCGTCGGTCTCCATGATGTGCATCACCTGCCTGAGTATTTCTGCCGACACTTCGTCGTCAATCTGGTTGTGGCTGTATTTCTGGGCAGGAGCGCTTTCGGGTGCCACGTCACCATCGGCCTCGTCCCGGGCCTGCCCATGTTTTTCGGCGGCGAGCAAATCATGGTTTTTCTGATACAGCTGCCGGTAGCTTTGCTGTATGCGTTTCCTGCTGATGAGCAGCAGGACTATCATGACGATGGCAAAGACGGAGAAGACGACGGTAATGATGAGTATGCGCTGCTGCATCTGTTTTCTGTAGGCCAGCCGCTGCATCTGGTCGTTCATCTTTGCTATGTCGAAGAGGAAGGGAGCTTTCTGGAAGCTTCCCATGTGTATGCGGTTGATGGTGCTGTCGCGCTGCTGTCTCCACAGCAGTTCGTACCTGTCTGTCTGTGTGCGGTCGTTCTTGCCTTTGAAATACTCGTAATAGTACCGGTAGGCATCGGTGAGACACTCAGGCTGGTCGTGTTTTTTGGCCCATGCTATCATCGTGTCAATCTGACGGAGTGCCTCCTGCTCGCGTCCGAGCTTGATGAGTGCATGATAGGTAATGTCGTAGGTGATAATCATCAGTATATCGTCGGGCCGCAGCTGAAGGGTGGCAGGCAGGCTGCGAAACAGGTGGAGCGCCTCGTCGCGGTCGCCCTTCTGCCAGAGCTGTATGCCCATGCAAAGAGCCTTGGCATATTCACGGTTTTCCTGGTCGTACGGGATGTCCAGCTGGGCGTACTGCCTTATCTCCTGCTCTATGAGCGACAGCATATCTTCGCCCCACGCCACTTGGGCAATGTTGATAAAGAGGTTGGAAATGCAGTTGCGCTGATCAGAAGAAAGAGATGCGCTGAATCCTTGCCTGTAGGCAGTGAGTGCTTTGTCATAATTGGGTTTTTCAAGGCTCATCCCACTCTCCACAAGGTAAAGATTGCCAATGGTGAGATAGATATAGGGCAGGAAGTCCGTATAGTGCTGCTCGGCCAGCTCCTTTGCCTGCAAGATGTAGGTGTGTGCCTTGTAATAGTCGTAGTAGACCAGTTTGTAGAGATTGCTGATATAGTTGAGGGCCACGACGTAGCATCTGGTGTCGCTCTCGGTTCGCGTGGGCATCGCCTGCAGGCGGTTCACCAGTATCGACATGCAGAGGAAGGCGCTGTCGGGCAGGTTGCGCTCCATATAGTAGCTGTTGCCCAACTGCAGAAGCTTCTCGGGAGCCATCTTTCCCCACTCTCCCCTGACGGAGAGAATGCGGCTTTCGGTGGCCTCGCCCCATGCGTCGGCGCTGCAGAGGGCGACGATGGCGGTGAGGATGGAAAGAATCATTATACGCATCTTCTTCTCTGATTGCTGAGGACTGCCTCTTGTTTTTATTATCCGCGTGCAAATTTACAAAATAATGCTGAGGTTGCAAAGTGTTTAGGCAAGATTCTTATCCATTTTAACGGCTCGTAGGAGGGGAAAAAACTGTCGGGATGCTCGCAGAAGGGAAAAAGGAGCCTGTTTTTTTGGTTTTTCGCCCGTTTATTCGTATCTTTGCAGCTGTCATTCCAGAAACAAACACATCTATTAATATATATAAGATAATTATACAGTCCTTCACCTGTTAAAATATGAACGAACTACAACTGAAGTACGGATGCAATCCGAACCAGAAGCCGGCACGCGTCTTCATGGCCGACGGCCGGGAGTTACCCATCACTGTGCTGAACGGCCGTCCGGGCTATATCAACCTGCTCGACGCCCTCAACTCGTGGCAGCTGGTGAGCGAGCTGCGCCGCGCCACGGGGCTGGCCGCCGCCGCCTCCTTCAAGCACGTCAGTCCCGCCGGTGCCGCCGTGGGGCTGCCCATGAGCGACACGCTGAAGAAGATTTACTTCGTAGACGACATCGAGGGCATCGACCAGTCGCCCATCGCCACGGCCTATGCCCGTGCACGCGGTGCCGACCGCATGTCGAGCTACGGCGACTTCATCGCCCTCTCTGACACCTGCGACCTGACCACGGCACTCATCATCAAGCGCGAGGTGAGCGACGGCGTCATCGCCCCCGACTTCACCCCCGAGGCTCTCGACGTGCTGCGCGAGAAGCGCAAGGGCACCTATAACGTTATCAAGATAGATTCCGCCTACCGCCCCGAGCCGCTGGAGCGCAAGCAGGTGTTTGGCATCACCTTCGAGCAGGGCCGCAACGAGATACGGCTGGACGACGATGTCCTCTTCGCCAACGTGCCTACGGCCAACAAGACGTTCACCCCCGAGGCACGCCGCGACCTGGTCATCGCTCTCATCACGCTGAAATATACGCAGTCGAACTCCGTCTGCTACGTCAAGGACGGACAGGCCATCGGCATCGGCGCCGGCCAGCAGAGCCGTATCCACTGCACCCGTCTGGCCGGACAGAAGGCCGACACATGGTGGCTGCGCCAGCATCCGCGGGTGCTCGCCCTGCCCTTCAAGCCCGGCATACGCCGTGCCGACCGCGACAACACCATCGACGTATACCTCTCCACCGAGGAGCACATGGACGTGCTGCGCGACGGCGCCTGGCAGCAGTTCTTCACCGAGCAGCCGCAACCTCTCACCGTCGAGGAGAAACGCGAATGGATTGCACAGAACACCCGTGTGGCTCTGGGCAGCGACGCCTTCTTCCCCTTCGGCGACAACATCGAGCGGGCCCACAAGAGCGGCGTGGAGTTCATCGCCCAGGCTGGCGGCAGCGTGCGCGACGACCATGTCATCATGACCTGCGACAAGTATGGTATCGCCATGGCCTTCACCGGCGTCAGGCTGTTCCATCATTAAAAAAAGCCTACCCCGCCCCCTCACAAGGGGGGGGAGGGGGAGCGTTAAGGAGCATTTTCACCCTTTACCCCACCCCTGCCCCTGAGGGAGGATTAACATTGTTTTTGGATTATGAGCAGAGAAGACGATTTCCAACAGATTCTTGAAAACGGCATCAGCTTCGGTCGTGGCGGTGAACGCAAGGACCCTAACGCCGGCAAGGTGAAGACGAAAGCCAAGAAAAAGCAGTATATCACCGGTGCCCACGGCAGCGGCTCCGCCCGCCAGAAAGCCAAGTACCGCGAACAGCGGGCAAACCGCAAGCACTGACCCCTGCAACGGGGCCGGCTGCTCTAATAACTTTCTTACAAGATGAAAATTTGTATCTTCTGCTCGGCCAACGAACATATCGCGGCCGGTTTCTTCGAGAAAACAGAGCAGTTGGGGCGCTGGTGCGCCGCCAACGGTCATGATGTTGTGTTCGGTGGCCACAATGCAGGCCTGATGCGCACCGTCAGCCGCGCCTGCAAGGATGCGGGCGGAAGGGTCATCGGCATCGTGCCGCGCAAGATTGAGCAGATGGGACGGCTGACGCCCTTCCTCGACGTGCACATACCCTGCGAGGACCTCACCGACCGTAAGCAGCTGATGATGGACATGAGCGAAGCCTTCATCGTGCTGCCAGGCGGCATCGGCACGCTCGACGAGCTCTTCACCGTCTGTTCGTGCGCCACGCTGGGCTACCATGCCAAACCTGTCATCGTCTACGACATGGACGGCTTCTGGGCGCCCCTGGCCAGCCTGCTCGACCATCTGGAGCACGAGGGCATGATGCGCAGTCCCTGGCGCAGCCTCATCAGCGTGGTGACGACGCTTGAGGAAATCGCCGATATCATTCGTTAAGCATTCTGAAATTGAGCCTGTTAAACTAAAATCAAACGTTTCACCCATTTATGAAACACCAACTGTCCCTACTCCTTGCAGCCTGTCTGCTGGCAGGCACCGCCGCCAACGCTCATCTGGGCTCACTGCTTCCCACGCCTAAGACGATGGGCCTGATGTGGTGCCAGACTCAGTATCCCGACCACTTCCGCTTCGCCGATGGCACATCCGAACGGCTCGTCAACGCCTTTACCGAGCTGATGGGCGTAGCGCCTTCATTCACCGAAGGTCTGCCCGTCAACATCGAGACGGGCGCAGAGATTGAGGGGGCCTACGACTACGAGCTCTACGGATATGACAACGAAGCCTACAGCCTCGACATTCGCAACGAGGGCATCACCATCCGTGCCGTCACCGAGACGGGGGTCATCCGCGCCTTTGCCACGCTGGCACAGTATGCTGAGGGCGTTGACGGCGGCCAGGCTGAAATGAACTGCGGCACGATAACCGACTGGCCCGCCTTCAAGTTGCGCGGCTATATGCACGACGTGGGACGCAGCTTCATTCCCTTCGATGAACTGATGAAGGAACTCAGGCTGATGGCACGCTTCAAGGTGAACACCTTCCACTGGCACCTCACCGAGAACCAGGCATGGCGCTTCGAGGTGAAACAATACCCGCAACTCACCGCCGATGCCGCTATGACCCGCTTCGTGGGCTGCTACTACACACAGGAGCAGTGCCGCGAACTCGACTCTGTGGCCTATGTGCTGGGCATCAACGTGATTCCCGAGATTGACATGCCAGGCCACAGCCAGGCCTTCCAGCGCGCCATGGGCCACGGCATGCAGACGAAGCAGGGCGTGGAGGAGCTGAAGAACATACTCGGCGAGGTGGCAGCAACGTTCGTACATGCGCCCTACATACACATCGGGGCCGACGAGCAGCAGATTACCTACCCCAACTTCCTGCGCACGATGACCGACCGCGTCCATGAGCTGGGCAAGCGCGCCGTCGTCTGGAATCCCATACAGGGCAAGACCATCACCTCTTCCACCGGTGCCGACATGACACAGATGTGGAGCTCGGCAGGCAAGGCCGTGAAGGGGCTGCCCAACATCGACTGCCGCTACAACTACGTGAACCACTTCGATATCTTCGCTGACCTGGCCGGCATCTACCGCAGCAATATCTACTATGAGCAGCAAGGCAATGCCGACGTAGCAGGCACCATCACCGCACTCTGGAACGACCGCTACACGGAGACGTGGCAGGGCATTGTGCGCCAGAACAACTTCTATGCCAACACGCTGGCTTCGGCCGAACGGGCCTGGAAGGGCGGCGGCGCACAATATATAGAGGTGGGCGGCGCACGCCTGCCGTGGGACGGCCCGGAGACCGACGAATTCCGCGACTGGGAGGAGCGCTTCCTCTTCCATAAGGCCCACGTGCTCAGCAGCGAGCCCATCGCCTACGTGCGCCAGAGCAACATTGAATGGATGATTACCGATGCGTTCCCCAACGGGGGCGATGCCGCGAAGGTGCTGCCTCCTGAGATGGAGGGACTGCAGAACAGCTACATGCTCGACGGACAGACCTATCAGACGGGGCTGGCCCGCGGCGGCACGGTCTATCTGCGCCATGTATGGGGCACCATCGTGCCAGCCTATTATGACAGTCCGCAGACAGACCACACGGCCTACGCCTGGACGTGGGTGTGGTCGCCTGAAGCGCAGCAGGCCGGCGCTCTCATCGAGCTGCAGAACTACTCGCGGTCAGAGCAGGACCTCGTGCCGGAGAACGGTCACTGGGACCGTCGCGGCTCGCGGCTGTGGCTCAACGGCGAGGAAATCAGCGGTCCGCAGTGGACCAATGCCGGCCAGACGATTGATAAGGAGGTGCCCTTAGGCAACGAGAACTTCACCGAGCGCGAGCCCGTCGTCGTCAGTCTGAAGCAGGGATGGAACAAACTTTTCCTGAAGTTACCTTACGTGGCTACGCCTGGCGTGCGACTGAACAAGTGGATGTTCACTTTCGTACTCACCGACGTGGAGGGCCGCAACGCCCTCGACGGCATCCGATACAACGCTGCCGTCGACCCTACACTGTCTGTCAGCATCCCCCAAAGCACCGCTCCTTCTGCCCGCAGCTACGACCTTCAGGGCCGTCCTGCCACTTTACGCGGCCACGGAGTGCAGGTTGCGCAGGGGCAGAAGCACTTGCGCTGACCCCTGCCCGTCTGTCACTTATTTCTCATCTCTCCCAGCAGCTCCAGCGCCTTGTTCACGGCATCATTCTCCTCGTTCATCACGGAGAAATACTCGCTCATGTCCCACAAATCGCGGGCAATGAGAGCCTTCAGCTGCAGGCGCAGCATGGGCAGCGTCTGGCGCAGCTCCTCGTCGTCGCGCGGCTTGATGTTCTGCTTCTCGCCATCGGCCATGATGGCATCGATGAGCGACTGCGGCACGTTGTAGCCAGCCTTGAAAGCAGCAAAGTCAGGATACTGCAGGCGCAGCTCGGCGCGGTGCTGGTCAACGTAGCGCAGGTTCTGCTGAATGACGATGCTCTTAGCTGCCAGCTCGCGGTGCAGGCGGGTGTAGCGTGTTGTGTCTAAAGGAATGAAATAGTCGGGCATGATGCCGCCACCGCCGTAGACCACACGGTGCTGGCGCAGCGTGTAGTATTTCAGCGAGTCGGCAAAGTGTATACTGTCCTCATGGATGAGCTCACCGCTCTTCAGGCGGTTGACGATGTCCATGGCATAGTCGCGTTTGTCACCTTTCTTGTAAGGCTTCTGTATGCAGCGCCCTGAGGGGGTATAATAATGGGCCACGGTGAGACGAATCATCGAGCCGTCGTCGAAACTGATGGGGCGCTGCACCAGGCCCTTGCCGAAGGTGCGCCGTCCCACCACGAGACCGCGGTCTTGGTCTTGTATGGCACCGGTGACAATCTCGGCCGCCGAGGCCGTATACTGGTCGACGAGCACCACCACACGTCCCTCGTCGGGCTGTCCCTTCTTGCCCTTCTTCAGCAGGAACGAACCGCCCCCACGGGCGTGATAGTCGCTGCGCTGCACACGGCGGCCCTCGGTGTAGACGATGAGGTCGCCCTGATTGAGAAACTCGCCAGCCAGGTCGGCCGCAGCCTGCAGATAGCCTCCGCCATTCTCCTGCAGGTCGAGCACCAGGTCGCGCATGCCCTCCTGCTGCAGCTTTTTCAGGCTCTCCATAAACTCATGGTAGGTGGTGGCCGAGAAAGAGCCGATGCGGATGTAGCCTATGCCTGGCCTTAGCATATAGGCAGCATCGATGCTATGCACCGGAATCTTGTCGCGCTTCACGTCGAAGCGCAGCGTGTCGCGTATGCCCTGGCGCACCACCTTCAGATGGGCGATGGTACCTTTCGGACCGCGCAGGCGCCGCATAATCTCCTCTTTCGACATCTTCACGCCGGCAATGGCTGTGTCGGCCACGGCCACGATGCGGTCGCCGGCGATGATACCCACCTTCTCAGAGGGTCCGCCCAGAGTGGGCTGGATGACGATGAGCGTGTCTTCCACCATGTTGAACTGCACGCCGATGCCCTCAAACGAACCGTTCAGGGGCTCGGTCATCTCCTTGGTCTCCTTGGGTGTGGAGTAGGTGGAGTGCGGGTCAAGCTTCTCGAGCATGCCGCGGATAGCGTCTTCCACGAGTTTCTTCTCGTCGACATCGTCCACGTAGAGACTTTTCACGGCCATTTCGGCGATACTCAGTTTGCGCAGGGCCTCCTGGCTGTCTTGTTGCAGAGCCATCTGAGCCTGGGCCGAAGAAGTGCCCAGCAGCAGCGCCGCTGCCATTAATATGCTTTTCCTGTTTACCTTCATTGATTCTCTGTGTCGTATTTTTTAAGCCACAAAATTACACTTTTTCAGCTGTAATGCCATGACACGGGCCCGACAAACTGCGAAAATAATGTATTTTTAACATTACATAGCCGACTCCAACAAACTACAGGCGCCCGGTGCTGCCATCATCGTGCAGCGCCGGACGCCCGTAGCTATCATCAGTCAGCGTATCCTCTTACTCGTAGACGGTGTATTCCTTCACACCCTCGGCATCGATGATGACGCAGCGGTTCTTGTCGTTGTCGGCGAAAGGCTGCACGGTGTCGCCCTTCGAGTCGATGGTGATGGCAGAGGCATCTACGTTGTAGCGGCTGACGAGGTCCTGCTTGAACTGCTCGGCACGCTTCTGGGCATACACCTTGTTGACCTTCGGATTGCCAGTGCCCTTATCGGCGTAGCCCACAGCCTTCACTTTCACGTCTTTATACTGCTTCATAAAGTCGGCCACCTCCTTCATGATGGCACTGGGCGTCTCGTTCTCGCTGACGCGGATGCCATAGAACACCTCCTTGTGGAGTTTCACCGTCTCACGCTTCACCACAGCCTTGGGCTCGGGTTTCTTCTCGACGACGGCGGGAGCAGGCACCACCTCCTTCACAGGCTCCTCGACGACCTCACGCACCACGGGAGCAGGCTCGCTCTTGCGATACTTATGGCCGAAGCGCCAGCTGAGACCCAGCTGGGCCGTGAACTGCCAGTCGTCGGCATCGTTAGACTTCGAGTTGAAGCGGTCGTCAACAGAGTTGGCGTTCACCTCAAGCGACACGCCGAAAGGCTTCCTCACGTTAGTCTCCAGGCGCAGTCCGGCACGCAGGTTATGGTTCAGGCGGTCTTTGTCCCATGCCAGGGGAGCCAGCTTCGGGTCGAGGCTGAGGCCGTTCAGCTCGTCGTTGTCCCAGGCATAGTTGACGCCTACGCCACCCAGAAGGATAACGTTCAGGGCGTGGTTGGTGCTCTTGCTGAAGAGATTGCACAGGTTTATCATCAGGTCGACACTGGGTGTCACGTATTTCCACTTATAATACTGGTCGAGGGGCTCGAAGCCACTCTTCGACTGCCATCCGTTGACGTGCAGGCGCGCACCGATGACGGGCGTGAAATAGTGACCGAAGGAGAGCGACGCCGTGGGCGTGAGGAGCTTGTCCATCGGGGCATTGGTCGACGTGAGTTGCACGCCGCCCTGTGCTTCCACGTAAGAATAAGACTTCAGTTTGTCTTGAGCAGTAGCTGCTCCTGCCATCAGCACGGAGAGTGCTGCAATAAGTAAAAATCTTTTTTGTTTCATTTCTTTAGAATTTTGATTTAGATATCCGCGTGCAAAGATACGAATAATTTCTGAGACAGTGCACATTTTGTACAAAAAAATTATTCTTCCCTGATGTTTCTGAAGTTTTTCCATCCCGGCGCTCTCCGGTAGGCAGCCGCTTTGCCTGCTGGCACGACGACGGTGGCGCCGTAGGCATCGAAGGCCCTGCGCAGATGGGGCGGATAGCGCTTGGGGCAGCGGATGGTCTGCAGGGCTGTGCAACCGGCAAAGGCGCTGTCAGCCAGTTCGTTGAGACTCTTGGGCAGACTGACGGTATGCAGGGCTGTGCAGCCCGCGAAAGCCGACGGCTCGATGCGCTTCACACCCTGCGGAATGTCGATGGTCTGCAAAGCGGTACAGCCGCTGAAGGCCCGCTCGCCTATCTCCTCCATGCGCTCAGGCAGTGCGAGGGCGGCAAGGGCCGTACATCCGCTGAAAGCCTGCGGGGCTATGTAGCGCACGTCGGCCGGCACAACCGTCGCAGCGCTGCCCGCCACCACCATCAGCTTGCCTTTCCAGGTGCAGATGATGGCATTGCAGTCGTTGCGCGAGTCGTAGTGCGTGCTGGCCGTGTCGACGCTCAGCTGCGTCAGCGCCTTACACCCGGCCAGGGCGCCATAGGCAATGGAGGCCACCCGCTGGGGGATGACGAGCGTGGTCAGCGCTTCGCAGCCTCTGAAGGCGTCGGCCTTGATCTCGGTGATGCCCACGAAGTGGCGAAACTCCTCAAAGTGCTTCAGGGCACTCCCTTGGAAGACGGTGCCTATGTCGGTCACCTTCTTGGCGTCGATGGTAGTCATCTCAAGGGCGTCAGGCCCTATCCACCCCTGCTGCCGTGCTATGGCCATGAGCTCGGGGTTGGTCTGCATGGTGGCTATCACCGCCTTCTCTACCTTCGGCCCTTCGTCGGCAGGCTGCTTGCTGACCTGATTGATGGCCCAGAAGCAGAGCGCAAAGATGACAATGGCGGCAGCACCTCCTATCAGCCACGGCGATTTGAAGAAAGAATTTGTGTTCATAAGCTACTTATTAAAATAAATATATGTTGTCGACAATCAGCTATCCTGCGCCTCCATGCTGGCAATCTTCTGATACTGCGACGGCGTGAGGCCTGTGATTTTCTTGAATGTGCGAATAAAGTGGCTGCGACTCTTGTAGCCCAGGCCCTCGGCGATGGTCTCGTTGGTGAGCGTGCCGTAGCGCTCCGTGTCGGTGAGCCGCTTACATATCTCACGGATACGATACTCGTTGAGCAACGTGTTGAAATTCTTGTTCATCGACTCATTGATAACCTGCGACACCACACGGTCGTGCACGCCGATGGCCTGCGCCAGGCGCTCCACGGTGAGGTCAGGCTGCGAGATGAAGTCTACGTCGTCCATCTGCTGGTAGATGCGCTCCAGCAGTTCGCTGCGCTGATGCTCGGTGAGCGAGCCCTCCCTGGCGCCCTTTCCGCCATCATCGGCTGGGGGCAGTTCTGCGTCAGGAGTATCGATGAAATCGGCTGTTTTTGCAGACGAAGGCATCATTTCGGCAGTTGGCGTCAAGGTTGCCATGGTCTCTTTCAGCTCAGCAATCTCGCCCAGATAGGCATTCAGCTTGCGGGTATACGTGCTGCGCAGCTGCCGCTCGGTGTCGGTCTGGCGGAGCAGCTCGTCGTTTTTGCGGTAAAGCTCTTTGTTGCTCTCCCACAGGCGGCGGTTCTGTGTGACGGCAATGACCAGGAAGACGGCCACCAGCAGCAGGGCCGCAATGCTGACCACGGCCACCAGCGTGCGCGAGTCCTTCTCGTGGTTGAGCTCCACCACGCGCTTCTCGTACTTATCCACCTCGTGGAAGAACTCTATGTTCTTTATCTTCCCCAGCTCCTCGGCCGTGTTGATAGAGTCTTTCAGGTTCATGTATTCATACTTGGCGTCGCGGGCCGCCTGCGTGTTGCCCAGCTTGTTCTGACATTCTATCTGCAGCTCATAGACCAGCATGAGCATATACATGGCGCCCGAAGCACGCGTCTCGGCCTCTATCGCCTCCAGATACCTGAGGGCCGTGGCATAGTCGCCCAGCGCCATATACGACTTGGCTATGTACAGCGGGGCGTTGAAACTGTCCTGCCCATAGCTGACGAGGCTGTCGGCCGGCACCACCTTCTGCTCGAAGATGCCGATGGCCCGGCGGTAATGACCTGCAGCGGCAGCCATCGTGCCGTCGGCCACGTTGAGGATGAACTGGTAGCGGGCGTCGTGGGGTATGCTGTCGGCGTGGCGGTAGAGCTCAATCTGGCGTGCCGAGGCCCCGAGGCTGTCGAGACACCAGTTGAGGAAGATGATGTTCTGCAGCGCGTTTGACACCGACTCCCAGTTCTTCTGCTCCAAGCTGACGTTGAACGCCATGCTCAGGTATTTCTTGGCATTCTGGTAGTCATTATAAAAAAGGTATATGCCCGCAATGTTGTTATAGGTCTGGTGTATGGGCTCGTCGGCCATTTGCATGGCCTTCTTGTAGTAGGAAAAAGCCGTGGAGTAGCTGCACCTGATCTGGCAGATGCCCCCGGCATTGTTGAACGAGTAGGCACAGAGCCGCTTCTCGTCGGCGCTCATCTTCGGCGAATAGCGGTTGCCGGCTATGGTGAAGCACACCATGGCCTCGTCGAACCTGGCACTGTCGAGGAATGCATGCCCCTGCCTGTAGAGCTCACTCACCGACATGTCCTTATATCGGCCATACAGCTTTTCCATGTCTTCATAGCCCGTGTCAGCACGCAGCGTGCACGGTTTTGCCCAGAAAAAACAGGCAAAAAGGCACAAAATTTGTGCCCATTCCCGAATAGGCACATTTTTTATGGCAGATAACAGACCGACACTCATTATTTTTTTCTATATTTGCCTGCAAAATTACAAAACTTTTTGATTTTAACCATCATTTTAGGAAGAAAAGTAGCCGAAAACTACAAATCGAAAGCAGAAACATTTAATATTAACCAATTTGTTGTTTTTTTATGAGAAAAAGAGTTTTACTATTCACATTGGCGCTTTTCTCGCTGACAGTGGCCAACGCCCAGAATCAGCAAGAGAATGTGGCGAGTATGGAACCGGTAGAGGCTACACTCGGCAACCTCAACCCTGTGAATCCGCAGATTGTGCTTGACAACTTTGCCAAGCGTCAGCCCCTGACGGCCATGCCCAAGCGTGAAGCCGGCTTCAAGGGCTTCGCCGCCCCCATGCAGGCGCCGCGCCGCGCCGCGACCGACACGGTGCAGTATCTTGTGGCTGCCCAGAGCCATCTGAAGAACTACCAGTTTAACATCAACGGTGGCGACTTCACCACCTGGAACGCCGGCGTCTGCGTCGACGGCACCAAGGTGACCATCACCAATATGTTCAACCTCGAGGCCCAGGGCTACAGCTGGAACCCCTACCACGACGACCCTGTGGTGGGCACCTACGATGCCGACGCCAAGACGCTCACCATCTCGGCCAGCACCAGCCTCGACGACGCTACGGTGGTGGGCGGCAGCAGCTCAGCTACCATCATCGTCATCAGCGGTCCGGTGAATGAGAACGGCCAGATGGCTCCGCAGAAGAATCTGGTGTTCGATGTGGAGACCGATGCCGACGGCACCATCACGAAGCTCACGTCGCAGTATCCTATCGCCCTGCCGCAATACTACGGCACGACGACCTACGGCAATGTGAATGTCTACCGCCAATATACCATCGCTCTGCAGGGTGAGGATGCCAACCTCTTCACCGCCACTGAAGAGCTGTACCTCGGTGAGGGCTTCCCCGGCGACGTCATCACGGGCAACATCCAGCTGGTGAACCTTGGCGGTGCCGAGGCCTCGTATGTGGTCGACATCGAGTGCGACCCCGAGGGCTACATCACCTGCGAGAGCGCTACCGGCGAGGTACCGGCCGGCGGCATTGCCGACCTGACGTTTGCGCTGCAGGGCACCGACCTGAGTGACAACGTGGAAGGCATCGCCACCATCAGCTATGAAGGCGGCAACGGCGAAGGCTCGTTCGACGTGGTGCTCACGGGTAAGGTGATTCCCTATCCCGACTACTCGGCTGCCGTAAAGAAGGGCGACTTCACCTTCAAGACCAACATCGAGTGCCCCTGGGAGATGAAGACCGACGAGGAAGGCACCGCATGGGCCTTCTCGGGCCCCAAGGGCCGCGGCTCCATGACGAGCGACTTCTACGTCTACTTCAGCGTGCCTGAAGGCCAGATGGGTAAGTTCTCGTGGACGGGTAACTACAAGAACGACCCCTCTAACCGCTATTATTATAGCAACTACGCCGGCTGGTTCATCGACGGCAACGGCACTGCTGCTATGTCTACCTCGGCACAGGGCGACCTGAGCGGAGAGCTGGAGTTCGGCCCCGGTGAGCACAGCGTGCGCTTCCAGCACCAGACGACGATGTATTCCGGCCTGGAGAACGACGGTTTCTACGTGAAAGACCTCTGTCTCGACCTGACGCAGCTCGACGGCGACGTGGCTGAAGTGAAGACCGAGACCGTGCAGTTCGGACAGTTCATCCTCGACGAGAACGGTGCCGCCGACGGCAACCAGACCATCATCATCCAGAACCGCGGCTCCAACACGCTGACGCTGAAGAGCATCAAGAGCGACAACGACGAGTTCACCGCCGACGACAACGTGGAAGGCGTGGAGACACTGCAGGATATGGTCATCCCCGTCTACTTCTCTACCAAGACGGCCGGCCGTAAGAGCGCCACGTTCACCATCGAGACTTCGGCCGGTACGTTCACCGTGCCCGCCACGGCCAGCGTCATCGAGATGCCCGACTTCTCGCAGATTGTCACCGAGGGTCTGGAGTACATGACCTTCGAGACCAACCCCAGCCACCCCTTCATCGTGGAAGACGGCAAGGCCTTCAACCTCGACTGGGACGAGCCTGACCTCACAGCTTCGCAGTATGGCGACTACACGCAGTTCACCATCAAGTTCGACATCCCCGAGGGAAAGCAGGGCGTCTTCGAATGGGACGGCCAGGTGTGGGGTAACCCCATCGACAACACAGGCTACACGCACTACAGCGGCGACTACGGCATGTGGGAATTCAACCACCAGCCTCTGACGGGCTATGGTTATGGCAGCTCAGGCAGCAGCTATCTCTTTGCCGGCGAGGAAGAAGGCACTCCTGGCATGGCCGGCTCCAACAGCATCGACGAGTACTGGGTCAAGAACCTGTCGTGCGTACCCGGCAGCCACTCCTTCTCCTTCCGCTACAACCACAATGGCGACGGCGTGACCTTCGGGAAGAACCGCCTGGAGATTAGCAATGTGCGCCTCCACGTCATCGACTTCAAGGACCACGACGTACAGCTTCTGACCGAGGGTACCGTGGAGTTCGAGCCCTCTTACGTGGGCCCCGAGCGCTACACCACTGCTACCGTGCAGCTGAAGAACATCGGCAGCCAGGTGCTGAGCATCGACAGCATCAGCGCCCAAGGCGAGAACTCGCCCTTCTACGGCATCGTGCCCCAGGGCTATAACAACGAGGTGCAGTATAACAACACCATGGACGTCACGCTGTGGTTCTATCCCAGCGAGGTGGTCGATGAGGACACGGAGTACACCGACAACGTCATCATCTACACCAATGCCGGCGAGGTGACAGTGCCCGTAAAGGGTGTGACCAAGGGCTCGAAGGGCATCCTGCTCATCGGCGACTTTGAGGACAACGCCTACGGCTGGAGCCTCTACGACCGCGACGGCGACGGCCGCGACTGGAGCCTCGGCTCGGGCCTGTGGGGCAGCCAACCTGAATATTGCCACAGTGGCAAGCAGTGCCTCGGCTCTGTCTCCGGCAGCAGCTACGACGGCAACCTGGAGCCCGACAACTGGACCTTCTCCATCGGCGTGGATGTGCCTGAGGACGGCGCCGTGCTCACCTGGTATGCCGCCGCTCACCACCACGAGCGCTACGCTGAGAACTACAGCGTCTATGTCGCTGAGGACTTCAGCGATCCCGCTAAGCTGGGCGACCTGACACCGGTGTTCACCGAGACGCTGCCCGCCGAGGCTGCCGACGAGTGGCTGTTCCACTCGGTCGACCTGAAGGACTATGCCGGCAAGACCGTCTTCATTGCCTTCCGCCACCACGACTGCACAGGCCAGTATGTGCTGAAGCTCGACGACGTCTTCGTCTACACCTCTGACAAGTGGAACGACATCACCACCGGCGTGTCGCCCGTCAGCGGCCTCGACAACGTGGTGAGCCGTGAGTACTTCAACGCTGCCGGCCAGCGTGTCGACCGTCCCGTCAATGGCATCAACATCGTGCGCCAGACCATGAAGGACGGCTCTGTGAAGTCGGTGAAGTTCATGATGAAGTAACCCCTCCTGTG
>Ga0256405_10000614_pt1 | contig 115181 bp, 118 predicted proteins | sample RumenRJG_02DNA_FD_189096 | JGI IMG/M metagenome (GOLD analysis project Ga0256405, IMG submission 189096) | Bovine rumen microbial communities from Lethbridge, Alberta, Canada - RJG_02 | ecosystem: Host-associated > Mammals > Digestive system > Stomach > Rumen | place: Canada: Alberta...
CGCATCCAGAAGCTAAATTGGATGCATCCAATCAATAATCCACTACTCCAACTATACCATTAGGGCTGCAACATCAACGTTGCAGCCCTAACTTTATGTAACTACCTGTACTTTAATGGATGGTTACCGACAATCATCAAAACGCAAACTCATTCAACCCTTTAAGCAAACTATTAAATTTTGCTATTGTCTTTTCGGACAGTTCTATTACCTCTTTGTTAACTAGAGCTTCTTGAATAGCAGTATTAAATGCACTCTTGTTATATATTGTAGACTCGGGATTAAAGCGTTGAGTTATTCGCAATTTCTCTTTTTGCGAGAAAATATCCTCCATCATAACGGATCCGATTTCAGGAACGAAATCACTATATAATTTAACATTATTTTCTATGCCCTTCCCAAATAATTTTATATATTCATTTTTTGACTTTGTTCCCGCTTTATCTCCATCCAATAATATCATGAATTTTTTACCCCATGCGACATATAATTGAATCACCGTAACATTTGCCGAGCAACCTGCGCCAGGCATAAAATTCAGTTTTTTGTATTTGTGATTCAGTATGACATCATTAACATAAGTCAATGTATAGAAATCATTTTTGCCTTCTGTAATAATAATATTTGGAACTTTTTCAAGTAACCCAGGCTGGTAGTCTAACGTATCCAAAATAGGCTTGTAGTAATCTTGTTGTTGAGGATATTGAGCAACAAAACTCCTATAGGGAATAGCCTTTATATCAGTTGTTCTAGAACCATCCTCTATGTCCTTCTCCGAATAATTAACGGCTTCATTCTTGACCACATATGCACCTTCAAGCCATTGCGGGTTGATCATATGGTGACTATGTGTTGTATACAAGAGTTTCAGAGGTTTCTTTTGATCGTCAACAAATTTTTTAAACGTCTCTAATAGTTTTTTCTGCGCTGCAGAGTGTAAGTTAGATGCCGGCTCATCTAATAGAAATAATGTTTCACCTAAATCGGTCTTCCGATTCTTTCTAAAAAGAATAAAGAACAAGAATGAAAAAACCACCTAAAGCCAACACTTCTTTCCGATATATAATATAAATCACTGTTTTCTTTTAATCTAATCTCCAGGTAAAATTCGGTTTCCTCATTATGCGGTTCTATTCCAAATCGCAATGCAATAGAAGCTTGCCGCAAACTGGAATTGAAAAGCTGTCCCCAACTAGAAAATACTTCATCACCTATCTTGTATTCTAGTTTTGATTGAATTGCATCAAAAACATCCCTATCGCCCGTATCTTTCCCTAAGAAATTATCTAATAATGTGGTTTGTATAGATCCATTAGGTATAATCTCTTGAAGAATATCTTCAATAATCTCTTTGTATGGTTTGTTCGTACTTTCATCAGATCGCTTTCCTGTTAAATAAATTCTTTCAGGAAAATCAAATAGCAGATTTTCATAAAAGACTATTCGAGGCATTAAGTTGCCTTTGATATACGAAACCATTGTATGCCAATCTTTCGTATCTGCATTCAAAACAATCGATTCACTCGTATTCGCTTTTTGCAACACTGGACTGAAATCCCAATAGTTTATACTATCTTTCAATTTTGATCCCTCGAAATTACATGTTGCATTAACTGAGAATTCTGTTATGGGCTGATAAGAGATATATCCTAACTCTTTGAATTTGGAGCCAATTATATTATTATCTTCTTGATCAACAGACACAATTGCTTCTACTGAAACTTCTCCTGTAAAATTTGCCTTAAGATGTTTGGGAATAAGACGATGAGCTGTTAAATTATCATATCCGGTATTAATAGTGTTAATCGCCTCCAAAATGGTAGTTTTACCGCTTTCATTCAATCCTACAAATGTATATATGCGACTATTAGGACGTTGAGACAAATCAATTGTCAAGTCCTGAATTCCTTTAAAATTTTTTATTGTAAATTTAACGTATCTCATATATATAATTAATTAAAAATTTTTCTGCTATCTGTCCCGCAATAAGTTTCGTTATTCTTTATAATCAAATCATCTTTTACAAACCGTTGACTGATACTTGTCTCGCGTATCTCGTCCAACCAATTGCATATATCATTGCTATTAGGATACTTTAACTTTCCATCTCCGTCTCTCATCTTCTCCATCGCACAAGCTATCAAAGCATATTCATTCGACTGAGATGTATCGAACACGCCCACATCATCCGTATTGATAGATATGGACAGATGTTCCTTAAATCGGAATATCGGATGTTGGTCATAGCGATAGAAATCGCCTATCCGCACATTCGATGTCGGATTCGTTTCTACCGCAATATGCCGTTTGCCAATCTCAGCCATCATTTGGTCTTGTACCTCGCGTATAATAGGTATTAACGTTTGCTCAAATTTTTTCGTTATCATCTTGTCGCCTTCTTTCCGACATAAATGATATCTTAACACACATTCTTTCACATCCTTGGGAATCTCCATGCCGCTATACTTTTGCTTTGTCCGCTCGCTTCTCGCATACTTATCCCATCCGGCTATCACATCTTTGCATACTCCCTCACATATTGCATCCGGGTCATCTCCGCGCAACTGCCATGCTTTATAAAGTACATCCATCGGATAATCCACTCCATATATCTTCTGCGAAAGGTCTGATACCGTTTCCTCAATATATGAATTTGCTTGTGGTGGTAAAGTGATACCCAACGATTGCGCCTTATAATGCAGCCAAACTATATTATCCATTAGCACTTGACGCGGCATGATTATCGAATAGTGCCGTTTCCGATAATACTCTTCCGGCATCGTCCCCAATGCTAATCCATGCCCTATTCGATCGTCGCTTTCCATCTCCAAGAACAGCATTGCCTCATCTATTGCACGCAGTCCATCTACCACATCCCAGAAATCTTCACCCACATGATAAGTCACATGTATCACATGCTGTCTCCATGCCTCTACATTATCCGGACGATACCCATTTAATTCGCTCCGTAAGAATCGAAATGCATGCGCAAACACTTCCGGACGAGCCTCTCGTTCTGCATTGGCAGCATCTATTGCACATAACATCTCTCGCACATACCTGGACTTTTGGTATGCCGAACGCAAAGCCAATGATTGACCATAGATATTCTTTCGCAAACGATAATTCCGAACCGTTGCCCACTCGCAATCCTCAAAATGTTTCTTGATAAAATGCACAATAGCATACTTACTACATCTATCCGATCTTCTCTTTATGGCATCATTGGCTATATACGAGCAATAATCATATTGCTTCAATTTTCGAAAAGCCATTCGGATTGCATAGCCGCTATTCTTCGGCGTAATCCGATATTCCAAATACCGCGTTGGATTATTGCAATAGGCATTTTTCAATGCCATATCTTTCAGCAATTCTTCATAGATTGAGTTTTCTTGAATAAATAACTCCTTGTCATCTTGATATTGCTGGAAATTCTTAAAACCCTTACGTAAATTGGCTTGAACCAACTGCTGACGTACATGACACTTAATACGCGTATATGCCATCAATATCCGCTGCGTTTCGGAGTACAAGTCAGCATGCGATCCTCCGTAGATATACCGCAACGCATGATATAATATTCTTCTCTCTCCTTGTACCAACGAGTTCACGAACATCTCCGTCTGTGCAACTCTATCCGGTAATACATCATCTATCGCATAATCTACTACTCTTCCTTTCGTATGTTGTTCTTTAATATACAGATATCCATGCGTTGCTCGCAATGTCTGAATCGAAGCGTCTATCTTCCCTACATCCGGTAGACTATCTTCTTTGTTCAATTGCAGATTTGTTTGATGTTTCAGCACATGTTGTTCAAACAACCATCTGCGCATCTCGGCTGCCATCACTATCAGAGCATACAAGCTATATGGATTATACTCCGGATGTTCTACTGCGGATGCAAACTTATACCACTCCAATCGCTTACAATCCTTTTCACGATGTTGTACGTTGTTCATCAGCGACAACCATTGTAAATCGAAATTGAGCGATGCTCCGTTCAGATGTGAATGCAGTTCCGTCAATCCTTTTTGCATAATAGCATTCAGCAACGCATAATCATGCCGTATCACCGATGGCCATGCAAACGTCTTTCGTTCGTTGTTGTGCATCACGTCCTCGTATGCCAAATATGCCGTTGCCGGTAAGTCAGGACCTACCAACTGCGTCGTTTCCCACCATCGCAACAAATGCTCAAATCGGCATACCGGTTCATCTTCTTGAATCCGAAGCATATCATGACTGAAATGAATTAGTATAAAGAAGAAAGATGAGGTGTTCTCGTTCCTACTATACCGCTTCAGCCAATTTTCTCGCAATTGCCGTTCAACACCTTCTGCTTCTTCTAACGTCAACTCTCGATACTGATCCACTAATAGACGAGCATATTGCTCCGAAAGAATTGCTTCTTCCAATTCTCGCGAATAGAGATACTTGCGGATAAAATCCTCTACCGGTATCCTATTCCAAATAATATCTATTGATTGACGCAGAAAGTCCATTTAACGTATATATTTTATTCGTTTCAATCTATTCCGAATCGTTAATGGATCTTGCATGTTAATTTCCTCATCTGTAAATCCAATCTTATCAAACTCAGCTTCAATCCAAGCTCTAGAATATCCTTTCCATTCATTGATTCGCACCATTCTTTCCCTGAGTTCGGATACTGTATGAATTTTCCGTATAGTATCTTTTTCCGGATAACCAAACGGTCTGGTAGGTCCCATTTGGATCTCCTCTAATATACGAACAATGCTATCGCGTTCTTTTTCTTTAGCCAATATGGTAGATGCCATAATAACGATTCGATTTAATCGCGTCACATCTGCTACATCATCAATATAGCTATCAACGGACACCTCTCCTAACGCTTTTAAGAATCGTGTATATATATCGAGTTTATTGGATGTGGTTCGTAAATAATTCCTTCTGGAACGAATATGCCAATATATCCTTTCCAATAGGTCTATACTGGTAATAGCCATCTCAAAGAAGATTTTGCACGACAATTTCTCTAGTTGTGTAGCCTCTTGTATAGCCTCAATCATCTCCTGCCTGATTTCGGATTCAGAATATCTCTCTACTTGCTCAATAAAGAATGGTATAGCGTATAATATGTTAAACCAATCAATTATAACCTGATCAGTCGTCTTCGTGATGGGCTGTTGATAATAGGTCGGCACCTGTTTGCGATAGCCTTCTCCCTCATTGACTGTTTTGGGGCGATATGGGACAACCACTAAATATTTAATCAATGCCGGTATATGAGGTACGGATTGGTTAATTAACGATATAGTTCTGTGTAATCGATTCTCAATTGTGTTAAATAGCGGTAATAAATAATCCCATGTGTAGCCACTCAACAATGAACCACCTACCAATCGCTGGTAACTATTAATATACTCCTCCGCATTTGAATCTTCATACATGTCTATCTTTTTTTGAATAGATTCATCTTGCATCATTTCATGACCTGCCTTCTCTAATAGAATCGTATATGCATGTTTAATAGCGTAGATATATCGAGCAAATTTCTCACTACTATTTATACTTTTACTCCATATTATGACTGCCATCACATCTCCTAACGATATATTCGAATAAACATTCGCTTGATCCGTAATAGTCTCTATATATGGAGGAAAACCTACGTTCTCCAACTGATTGGCTATATTTTGAACAATTCGTTTATTCACCTTGCTTACATCCGAATCATTCAATAGTTCTTCTATATCGTGCTGCTCTTCGATTGATAAATTCTGCGGAACCCACTCCGTTAAGAAATACTGCTGATAGGTATCTATATTCCGTTCGTATTCCTCTGCATCCATATCACATAGCATCTTAACGAGGAAACGGAAAGCACGTAAATTATTAGGAACAATATAGTTAACTCCGTTATGTTCTAACAAATACTGCAAACCTGTTTTCTTATAGATTAACTTATATATCAATTCATCACCACTAGATGCAGTTACTATCGTTTCTTCGCCTCGGATTATTTCGATAGATTGTTTAAACTTTTGAATAGCCGTATTAAGATCTACCCGATGCTCTAATGGGAGCAATTTAAGCAGATACTTATTGCTCATCTCTAATGCATCTTGTGTATCTAATACGCTATGTGTAACTAATTCCTTATAATCGCTCAAAAAATGCTGTTGTACTACTTCTTGCAATTGACTCATCTTGGCAGCAATTAAGACAATCACATTCGGCAGTATTAGATACTTTCGTATTTGTTCGAGCATCTCATAGGCATGTACAGTATTCAAATCTATATCATCAATACATACCAGCAACATATCTTCTCCGCGTGCCTTTAATACCTTGCGTATCAATTCACCTATCAATTGCTCCAATATGATTGCATTGGACATATCTTGAAGCGATTCAATATCGCTATCGTCCATGGCTGTAATAACCTTGGATGAATCAAGTACACATAGTGCATGCTTGATCTGAACAAAAATTTTAGTTATCTCATTCTTCTCCTCATAACTGATTTGGCGTTCCTGCGTATCTTTCTTAAACTCCTTGAACAATTCAGCTATGATAATTTGCAATATATTGGCATTATTTGTAAACGAGGACGGATCTATTACATCTAACCTCAAGAATTTCTTATTTTCCATGGCTTTAGTATCTGCTAAATACTCATGCATAGAAGCCAACATGGATGATTTACCGGCACCTCGTTCTCCGTTAATCAAAAATAAGTTATTATAATTCCTGCTATTGCTTACCTTTTCCTCTTTTTCAACACGAACATATTCAGTTATCTTCTTGATTAACTGCGCATATTGTTCTGCAAATAATGGAGATTTCAAAACATTTGATTCAATAAAGATGCGATTCTCATCTCCTAATTTGATCCTAATTGCTGCCATATATTCAATATATTTTTATTAAACATTCACCTTACACCATCTACTTTAACCTCTTCCAAAACTAACTCCCCGCATCCTTCGGCGCAGCCTTCATCACTTCCCAAAAATAAACTCATCCAGCTTCCCGAATATCTCCTTCTGCGTCGCAAGACTCTGCACCATACTCGCTTCCCCACTCTTTGCTCCGTCCAGATACCGCATAATCGATGCCACATCCCTCGAAAAACACATCTACCCAGCTTCCAAGCCATTGTGGGTTGCTGTTGGAGACAGCTTGTTCCTTTTAGCGTATTTTATAATTTAATATATTCCTTAAAGGGAACAAGCCCAAGGATGACAAGCTTATTTAAATCTATCCCAAAAACTCATATCTGCCGTGCGTGTCTGCTCTGCGCTCTGCGGATAGTTCTCAATGAACCACGTCAAGAACTTCGCGCTATCGATCTTGACTGCGAATTCCCTACTCTTCTGCCACCTCTTTCAACTTAGAGAACAACTCCAGTCCCTTAGCGGTAAGTTTGTAGGCCTGTTCCGGACGACTTGGCACCTCGGGGAACTGCATCTTGACTAATCCTTTAGCCGTTGCCGGTTTGAGGTAGTTGTCCCGAAAATTGCGTCTCGCACTTTGGCGAAGTTCAAGCGCTGCAATCAGTTCACGACGCGGCAACACATCCGTTCCAATGATGAGCACAAGTCGGTTCACACGATCATCTACTTTCGTTTTGGTATTCATATGTTTGTCAACTATTCAAAAAAGGACCAGGCTACGGCACACTACTCTTTCTAAAAAGGACCAGGCTATACATTAACTATACTCTAATATTTATCCCTTCATAAAAGGACCAGGCCATGACACAGAGCTCCCCCAAAAAAGGACCAAGCCACACACACAACTCATTCAAAAAAGGACCAGGCTATGTGTTAACTCTACTCGAATATAATATCCCCTCAAAAAAGGACCAGGCCGCAACACACAACTCATTCAAAAAAGGACCAGGCTATGTGTTAACTCTACTCTAATATGAATCCCTTCATAAAAGGACCAGGGTACTACTTAAATTTCTCCCAAAAACTCTTTTCTGCTCCTCTTACTTCTTCAATAGAATTTGGATAATTCTCGATAAACCACGTCAAGAACCCGGTGCAGTCGATTTTGGTTGATAACCAAGCCGCATGGCGCTTGGCATACGCCTCACGATTGAAGGTGGGGGATGCAAGCTCCTCGGCCTTGTCGATGCATTCGGAAACGCCGCCACTGATCCAAGTGGGCTCGGATTCTTGCAAAGCAGAACGATCCTTCACCGGTCTGAACATCCAGAGGAGGGATTCCCGTGCTTCTTCGTCGGTGTAGCCACGGCCGACTTGGTCGATGTAGATAGCTGGAGTGGCGAGACAGACGGATTCGGAGGCCATGGTGGCGGATTCGCCCACAAACAAAGCCGCGGCAGCTTGGACGTGATGCATCTGTTCGATAGGAATATGTATACGATAGGGTTCAAGATCGGCAGGTAGTTCCGATTCGGATGAGATAAAAACGCACATGTGTTGCTGCAGTCGCTGGATGAGTGTTCATTTCTGGTCCAGCGTAAATCCCCCGACGAGTTGAGTATCAAGCCAAGCATCCCATTTGACGAACCGAACGATAGCGAAGCGTGTGTCAGGTTCGATGCCTAACAAGTCCCACACCGGTTTGGGAGTAAACCGCTTCGGATGGAGGTAATGCAGTTCGATGTTTCCCGGGAATCGCAGTTAAAATCAAAGATCACTTTCCAGCAATTTACTGTGAAATTTACTGTGAAATTTATTGTGAAATCTCACTTGTGACACAACATTTTTTTGCTAATCATAATAATAGAAAACTATCCCATTTTTTTGGCGTAATTGATTCAACTGTTCCTGTGATATGTCATCAGGGAGGAAAGATAACCGTCTATCTTGTATCATAGTGGGTAACTTTTCTATTACTGTTCCATTATTCCAATAAAAATTATGAGGGTTGACTTTCAAGATAACTTGTGTATCTAAAGAAGGAGGAATAATGCATAAACTGGTAGAATAAGCAACCATATTTGTATTAGAACCCAATTCAAAATAGACACATTTTGCAGCTTCTCCTGTTTTGCCATACTTATAGGTTATTCCAGCGAATATAGTTTTATTCTTTTCTATAATAAGATGACGTAGAATCTGTTTCCACACGCTATTCAAAGTACGGTCATCTATATTCTTAGTTAAATTTATCATCGTACCTTTATTTGCATACTGAACCCTGCGTGCATTCATAATGTGTGGTTTATTCGTTTTATGGGAACTAAATAAATCTATTATATCATTTGGCAATGACGTTGATGCACAACAAAACTGCCTATCTAATGTTAAGACGACAACAAAATCCAAATAATTGTCCGCTCTTGGAAATACAGACGAAGTAAGGACCAGACTATCCTCGCGTGATAAATTGGTGCGCAAAATCAATTCTGAAGTAGGATAAATCAATTGCTCATGAAGCACATGGTCATCAAACCTTATCTTTAAATCATCAGAGATGAGTCTTAGTTCAGACATCACTTGCGCCTCTATATCACTCGCAAATGTTGAATATTTATGTTCCCCTATTGACCATGTCAACTTAATTCTGTCTTTTTCTTCCCTTGAAGGGGGACGACCATTTACCTTTTTAGAAAAATGAATGATTTTCCGTATTTCTACGAATTCAAACCTCACGTAATGCGAAGAGCGCAATTCGACAAAAGGACATGACTGAAAAAAGGATATACTTTTATTTAGTAAAGGATAAACTCCATCAATATAATCAACTAAAATATTGGTATCCAAGTATATTGGAACCTTAAACTGGGGATCAACGTACGCCATACCTATTTTATTGTTTCAAAAGCCCTTCCATATGCTTACGCACAAAATTTTCGTCTATTTGTGCATCTTTATCTAATTCTTCCGCTGCTCGTTGTAATAACATATAACATGTTTTAACAACAAATCTTGGAGATCCTGCAAGTTGTTTGTCTTTCGTATTTAAAAACGTTTCGATAGCAGGTTTCGTAAATGGACTGATATCAAATTCTTGGTTATCTCTTGCAAGTGATAAATAGTTACTTATTAAGGTCATACAACTTTCAACATCAAGACGTTGTAAATCTACTATTCTGTCATCAATACGAGCAGCAAGAGGTGGTGAGTATGTCTTGATATTCTCTAATGCCAATCCAGTCATTGCAAATACAGAGCACCAATTCTTTTCTCGATCAATAAGTGATCTTAAGTTACGCAAATAATTATCAATATCGGTGGGCTTTAGGCGGTCCGTAGTTATTTCTTCAAATTCATCTACTAGAATTATAAATGAGGTATACCCCATTTCGCTTTTCACTATATTGACAATCGCTTTTAAAATATATACTTCTCTTTTATTTAATTCTGTGGATGAGCCGGAAGTAATTATATCCCAAGATTTGTTAATACCAAGGTTATCAGAAACAATATCATAAAAGTAATCAGCAACTACACTTGATTTGAAGAAACCAGTATAGCACTTTATCATATGCTCTTTAATTTTTTTGACAATCTCTTTTTTCTGACTAGATTTACTAATATTAAGCAATTCATCAAGTAGTACTTTATAATTTAGATACTGCTTTTCAAATATATCTTCTCCTATGGATGTCTGCTTATCAAACAGAGTTTGTTCTCTTGGTTTGATAACGCTGGTTATATCATCTTTTATGGAATTAACCATCGCCTGAATTTCTTCAGAACTTTTATCTTGAAATACATCTCCATTCCCTTTTAGATAATCCATAAATATGTTCCAAAGATACCTTCTGAAGTTTTCTACTCCGATTTGTTCCACTATACTTCCAATGAGTTCTGGTAATTTCTGTCCGGGATTATCTATATATATGACGTAAGGACGTATCCCTTCTATTGTAATTGATTTTAGCAAATACTTAATATACATCAGGGTTTGTGTTTTCCCTGTTCCATAATCACCTCGTATAATAAGACTCAGATAATCTCCATCGTTTTTCTTGATAGAACCGGGGTTAATAACATCTGTTATATAATCAACGATTTTCCTGCTAACATCTTTGTGAAGTGGCATTAATTTACCTAACACTTTATCAGAGTCGTCAATAATTGCTATTCCTGAGCGAGGGAAAGGATTGTAATTCAAGCCGAACTTCTCCTTTAGTTGACCATCACTGCTCAAATTTGCCAATAATGAATCTAAATCAGATGTTTGTTTCATGTTATTTAATTTTTAAAAGGTGTGACATGTACTTATCTTCTACTTTCGGAAGAATTTTTGCTTCCATAGGAGTTACAAATATTGCAGAAGTACTTTGTAACTGGAATTTCGAATGATTATCACGACATTCTTCGAGAAGCCTTTCATTAATATCTCCAATGGAGAATCCATACTTCAATATGATTTCCCAATATAATTTTGGCAGATATATATAATCGGATGAATAATCATTCTCAATATAATCTGTAATAGAGAATGTGGATGGCATATTATTAAGAAAATAAGATATTGACAAATCCTTACATAATGACGGATAGGATATACCAAATAATTTTAATGGATATTTATGTAAGATGTTTAATTCTTCTCCCCATTTCAAATACACATCCCAGAATCGCGAAATTTCTGATGCGTCATTCCCTATAGATACAATGCTTCCGGTTTCTTCTTTATCCATATTTGTAATAAACCTATTGAAAAATCTACTCTGTTCTTTATAGTAGAATAGGCATTTAACATTAGGATTAATATAATTGAATAACGAATGAAAATCTACAAATCTTATGTACTGATAATACAATTGTTCAAAAACCTGCCTATCTTCCGGTAGTAAAGAAGCGTTTAACGGAGACTTGAATAAGCACGGATCAATAACATGATTAGAGATGTCAATTAACCCTATTTTATGCAGTGCGTTTACAATTTCTAATAGATTTCTATAAGTCCATTCTTTGCCGTTTTCCGAAATTACATTTTCCTTGGCACAAATCGTTTTAAGAGTTTGTATATTATCAATTGTTGGATATTTAGCATATAATAAATAAATGTCTTTAATTTCACGCAGATAATACAAATTGAAATAGCTCCATGCTTTATCTGGAGCATATGTTGGAGCAAATTCAATTTGATTAAATAGTCTAATATTTTCAAATAGGCTATTCATTGTAAAACCAATATATTTTCAGACAATTCAATATTATGCCTATTACTTAGCGATTTCCACTTCGTGCCACGTGAGCGGATTTTGTATATTGCATATTCATCAAATCCTGCCGAGAGTGCTATTTCTCCTAATATCTGAGTTGTCGGCACATATACCCCGTAGGGGGCAGAGTCTCCCAAAATCAGGTATGCCTTTGATTGGGCGCGTAAAACTCGTCTCATTTCCAATAGCACACGGTACATATCTTCAAAATAATGCATCATTAGAATATGGAAACTTTTTTTACCTGCTCTTTCTCTTGCATTTTTCTTAATCTCCTCATACATTCTAGTCAAATCAGAGAGTATATTCTTATTATGCAGCACAAAATCAGTTTGCATAAAATCATCAATATCAAACTCCGCATCCTTGTAATGTGTTGTTGCGCCGGTTACAAGTTGCGAACGAACTTTTTGGGTTATATCATTCCACGAATTCGTTATGCCCCAAAAATGCGTATGTACTTTTGATACTTCTCCGTAATCAAGGTTATTCAAATAAGGGGGGGACGTTATACATAGTGAACATGTATCCGAATCTATGTTGTTATTGCTCTCTCTCGAATCATGCAAATATACAACTGCTTGAGGATATGATTTCGACTGGAGATGAATATCATTGACCATATTTAGACATGTAGTCTTAAACTTTTCATATGGTTGGCCATTATTCATTAATCGCTTATTCCTGGAAATATACGGAACCGCTATTGGATAAATAGCTGTCTTATGCAATACATTACTTAAAGCCAACTTAAAGAATAATTGATATGTATCGTCCGCTATTTTTAGTATATAATTACGAATCCGGCATAATACTTTTAAGTTGTAACTATCATACAATTCTTGCAATAAGGCATTTTCTTCTGATATATCATATGTCTGAATTCCTTCACTTAAAATGCGTTCGATCTGTTCAAGATGCTCTTCTACTTTAGGCTGTTCGACAGACCAGTTTAATTTTGCACGACAAATGTCATACATCAACTCTTGCCCTTCATTCCCAATTGCCATGTAACCACATTTCTGAGCAGATACCAAAGTGGTACCACAACCGGCAAATGGCTCATAAATTATGGTATCTTTTGGGGCGTCCTTTAATATTTCTTCAACAAATTTATATGAAAATCCCGCAGTAAATTTATACCAATTATGAATTGGGCTCCTCATATTATCTTTGGCACATCCAATATTTTCGAGAGTCAGTTCCATGCTTACATCTGAAATTTCGTTAATCATTATGCTGTATCAGCACATTAATTCTGCTAACATATGCATCTGCAAATGTCTGAGATTTTAAAAGGTTATCAATATCCAGTAATGTATTTTGCCTTTCCACATAAAGCTTTGTTATATCCTCGATGGCTTTGTCAAATGTATCCCCTGTTAAGGTGACTATCTTCTCCCAGAAATTTTTCCCTTTCATTTTAGCGGGGTTGTTTTCCATCCATACCGTCATCATTTCTTGAGCTAAAGCATCGAATTTGGTTTTATTATTAGCATATACCAATCCGGCTAGATAATATGCGCTTTTCTTAAAAATGGGTACCGACGCAACATATTGATCCGCTTTTTCAACGATTAACTCTCTTACAGTATCTAACAAAACGGAAGCTATATAAAGTTCAGCACACCTACGAACCAAATTCTGATTATTTTCTTCCTCTAATAGCGAGCTATCAAATACTTTCTCATATTCTCCTTTTTGAAACACACGAGTCTTTCCTAATCCAGAGCGAAGAGATTTCGCCATAAACAAATATACGGCTCTATATGCTAATGCAGCATTGACCATGGATATGACTTTACTAGATTCCTTGGCTAAACGTCCTTCACCTTTTCGATCGTATATTATGCCAAACCCTTTGAATATATGCGACAACTCTATTTGAATAGCATCATTAGCAAGAAGAGAATAACTCTTAACTGAATTTTGGTTATTGGTAGCCTTGATGATACTTTCTTTAAAATCCTGTTGTGAAGGATCAATTTCATATATACGCACTAACACATTGGATGCACGGAAATTATCTTTTGTTTGTTCGCTATATTTGGCACTATACAATGCATTTACTGTTTGGCAACCGTTAATAATTTGCATATTTGTCAGAGTCAACCCGCGGACGCGTTTAGACTGATTGATACTACCTACATCCAACTTATCACATATGATACTTATTCCGTTATTCATATATGGGAACCACAGACTCTCCGTGCTGGTTATAGTACGGATAATGTCCTTATTTACGGATCCTCTATCTCCCAAATACAAACGTATGTTCTCAGAATATAGTTGATTATGATGGTATTTATTTTGTAAGCGTATGAATTCATTAATGTTACACATACCAATAATGACTTTCTTTGGCAATCCCATACTGGTACGAGATGAATTATCTTCCAATCTATATGATTGCTCTGTATAATCAACAACTAATTCTAAACTCTCGTCTCCAACTTTAATTTTACCGTCCTTAATTAGCTCAACAATATCATTAGCGCCATAAACCTGAATATTAAATCCGTACAACTGCTTGTCCGACAAAAAACGATTCAACACTTCGTTTATACCTTTTTCGTTAGCAGCAGTAACGCCTCGAGTATTTGTAATTAGATGACATGAAATCAAAATTTTTCGATTACGTCTTGCATTTAAAAACTCATCGCATTTCTCTCGTATCTCATTTAATGCTGTATATTCCGATCCTCCGGCCTCCATTATTGACGGATGAAGGAAAAAGTTACTGATATAAGTTGCCAAACCCAACAAATCACTAGTTGAGGCTATTTTTTCTTCCGATCCATATAACTTGTACTGAAAGATATGCAGATGTTTTGTTGAACTATTCTCAGTGTCTATCAACGCATACGCATCTATCTGCGTTTCACTTTTACCCGATATAGACTTATCAGTAATCACAAAATCTTCAAAGAATCCATCTTCTGAATAATCCATAACAGTAGATGCTGTCATTGCCATATACAAAACCTCATCCGGAGCATTTTGTACTTTGCAGGTCCCTTTTCCTGCCAGAATCTCAAAGTGTTCATTTGCTTTCCTAAAAAAGCTCATTTCATTTTTTACAGACTCACTAATATACATAATTATTATTCAGTTTTAATGTTACAAATATATTTTCACCGCGCAAAGATACAAAAAAAAATCCATATACACAAGTATATGGACATTTATTTTACGTTTTTCTTTATTTTGCATGAATTTTGCTATCTTTCCGACTCATTTATCCACCTACAGTTGCAATTTCTGCAACAGTCATCCAATGTTATGTTTTCTGCGCAATTTACATAACATTTCAAGGAGGGGTACAATTTGTACCCTACCTTTGCTGCCCATCGAACCATTCGAAAATTTCGAATAGTTCCCCTGTTGTTCGAACTTTTCGAACAACTCAGTACTTAAGTAAAACTTAATAACTGGAAACAACAGGGGGACAATTTGTCCCCCACTTTAAACCCACCGATTCGAGGGGTTTAAAATCGTCCCCGACTTGAGGATGAATTAGTAGTAGTTCGGAATTTCCGACATACCACTTTCAAAATCCAAAGTGGTCAAAATCGACCACTTAAAATCTTCTACTCCGCATCCTCCTCCAGCGTCGCCAACAGCTCCAAGCCTTTCGGCGTCAGCTTGTAGGCTTGTTCGGGTCGACTGGGCACCTCGGGGAACTGCATTTTGACTAATCCTTTGGCAGTTGCCGGTTTGAGGTAGTTGTCGCGAAAATTGCGTCTCGCACTTTGGCGAAGTTCAAGCGCTGCAATCAGTTCACGACGCGGCAGCACATCCGTTCCAATGATGAGCACAAGTCGGTTCACACGATCATCTACTTTCGTTTTGGTATTCATATGTTTGTCAACTGTTCAAAAAAGGACCAAGCCACACACACTACTCTTTCAAAAAAGGACCAGGCCATGTATTAATTCTACTCAAATATAATATCCCTTCAGAAAAGGACCAAGCCACACACACTACTCTTTCAAAAAAGGACCAAGCCAAGGGATGTGTTACTCAAAAAAGGACCAGGCCGCAACACACAACTCTTTCAAAAAAGGACCAGGCTACTACTTAAATTTCTCCCAAAAACTCTTATCAGCCATGCGGACTGCATCTACAGATTGTGGGTAGTTCTCGATGAAATAGGTCAAGAATTTAGCACAGTCGATTTTGTCGCTGAGCATCTGCGTCCGTCGCTCTGCCCACACTTTGCGTCTCTGCTCCGATGGCATCGCTACCAACGCCTCGACGCGTTTGTACAACTCCTCTACTCCACTTGGCTGGAGGGAACCATCGGTGCGACGGATGGGTGAATCGACAGGAAGGACACTTGCGTGTATTCCATAGCCTAATTCATATTTGTCTTCCAGTTCGCGGAGATAACCGATGCGGCCAACGAAGTCGTTGAAGCGGACGAAGGGAACGCCTAAGACTCCGGCTTCGGCAGCCATGGTCTGGCTATCACCAATGTAGAGCGAAGCGAAAGCCATGACGTGGTGCATGTCAAGCGGATTGATCTTAATGCGGTACTTCTCAAACTGCGGTTCCAAGGGACGTTCGGAAGTAATGTATATGCGAGGCTTGTTCCCCGAAGTGGAATTAGTGGTGATGGAATTAGTGTTTAAAGGAACAAGCTGAGAGGAATCAGTGGGGTTTGGGGGTACAAGTTTGTTCCCAAAAGCTTCAGAAAGGGAACAAGCCTCAGAGGGGGTTAAGCTTGTACCTTTAGTGGAATTATTGGGGGATGAATTAGAGCTAAAAGGAACAAGCTGAGAGGGGTCAGATTCAAAATGATCCAAGCCAGTGGGGGAAGCAGTGGGATTGGGAGATTCAAAATGATCCAAGCCAGAACCCTCGAGGATGTCGATGAGGCGTTGGGCGATGTCGGTGTTGATGCCTTTGATGCCGGAGTCGTGGTGGGCATTGAGGGACGCGAATCGCATGACGAAATAGGGTTTGGAGGTATCGATGCCGTAGGCTTCGACAATCTTCGGATCGGGTGTAAAATGATTCGGATGGAGGTATGCCAGTTCGTGATACAATGGAAATTGTCAAAAAGGTATATCGAAACGCTACTTTGTAGTCCTCAAATTTGTGTATGTCAGAAAATTGTTGTATCTTTGCAGCGGATTTCAAAATGATCCAAGCAAAAGCATCCAAGCTAGATGGGAAGCTTAATGGGGAAGAGGATGATTGAAAAGCATCCAAGTCACTAACCCAAAAGCATCCAAGCTAAGGAAGGAGGGAATATGAATGTAAGGCATAATAAGATTGAGGCGCTGTTGCAGTGCATTGGTGATGAGACGAAGACACGGAGGCAGATCCAGGGAGATATGCATCTGAATAATCGTCGCAATTTTCGGTTGCATTACCTGAATCCGGCCATGGAGATGGGTTATGTGCGGTTCTTGTATGTTGAGACTCCGAACAAACCGGAGCAAGCGTATTTTGTAACGGAGAAGGGGATGAAACATTTGAAGGAGTTTGAGGCACAGAACCAACAGGAAGAATAGGTTCAAAAGCATCCAAGCCAATAATTCAAAAGCATCTAAGCTATGAGTGGCATGGGTGTTTTTTGTTTTGGGAAGAGACCTACTCTATTGGCTGGACGCGATGGGGAGGATCAAAAAGATCCAAGCTAAGGTGGGGGACTGTTAGATTAGAAGAATCAAAAACATCCAAGCCGAGGAAGGAGGGAGTGCATTTGAAAAGCATCCAAGCCAGAGAGGGGGAAGCAGAGTCAAAATGATCCAAGCTAAGACATAGACACAATTCAAAATGATCCAAGCCAGGGAAGGAGACTAGTTCAAAAACATCCAAGCTAAGACACTACCCTATACTATAACATATAACCAAAAAAAGGAAGAGAAAAATCCAAAAAAATGCCAAAAATGGATTACTTAAACTTCTTCCAGAAGTTCTCGTCGGCTTTGCGAGTGGCTTCAACCGAGGAAGGATAATTTTCAACAAACCAGGTTAAAAAGCCTGTGCAATCGATCTTCGTTGCTAGCCATGCGGCATGACGCTTAGCATACGCCTCACGATTGAAGGTGGGGGATGCAAGCTCCTCGGCTTTGTCGATGCATTCGGAGACGCCACCTGAAATCCAATCCGGCTCGGATTCTTGCAAAGCAGAGCGGTTGGGAACGGGACGGAACATCCAGAGGAGGGATTCTCGTGCTTCTTCGTTGGTGTAGCCACGGCCGACTTGGTCGATGTAGATAGCAGGAGTGGCGAGACAGACGGATTATAAATCCGCTAAAATATCAATTATGCGCTCAGCGGTATGTCCATCCCATAACTCCGGTATTGCACCTTTCTTCCACTCTCCCGCAAACAGCTTATCCAATGCTGGTTTGATAGCTGCAGGGTTCGTGCCGATCAGCTCATTCGTCCCCACCGTACACGTCTCCGGCCGTTCGGTGTTGTCGCGCAGCGTGATACACGGCACACCCATCACCGTCGTCTCCTCGGTGATACCTCCGCTGTCCGTCACCACAGCCTTAGCGCGTTCCACCAGATAGTTAAACTCCAGGTACCCCATCGGCTCGACGATATGCAAGTTCGGGAAGCGTTTGGCCAACTCGTCACCCGCATGGCTTTCCGCTCTGTCGGGAGCACCCGACCCCCAGAGTCCGTAGAACAGCTTCGCAGTACGCGGATGAATCGGGAAAATCACCGGCAGACCATGCACATTGTCAATTATCTGCTCCATCATTGCACGCAGATGGTTTTCCTCGTCCACATTTGCCGGACGGTGCATCGTCATCACAACGAACTCCTTGTCCTTCAGTCCCAACTCGTCCCACACTTCCGGTTTCCGGAACCGCGCCCTATTCGCCAACAGCGTATCAATCATCACATTCCCCACATGCCAAACACGTTGCTGCACACGTTTGTTCGCATACTTATCTTCCGGCAGCAAATCGCTTTCGACTTTCGACTTTTGACTTTCGACTAATTCGGCTCCCTGCCGAATCAAGTTTCGATTCGCCACCTCACTCGTGGTAAACATATAATCGGCCAAACTGTCCGTCACCATCCGGTTGATCTCCTCCGGCATCGTCAGGTCCCAACTGCGTATTCCTGCCTCCACGTGGCACACCTTCGTGTTCAGTTTCTTCGCCACAATCGAGCAAGCCATAGTGCTTGTCACATCGCCTACAACCAGCACGATATCTGTCGGATGTTCCATCAGTTCTTTCTCAAACGCCACCATGATAGCAGCCGTTTGTTCAGCTTGACTTCCTCCACCGCAACCCAGGTTCACGTCCGGAGCTGGAATACCCAACTCCTCAAAGAACGTGTCACTCATGTTCTTGTCATAATGCTGTCCCGTATGCACCAGCCGATAGTGCATATCCTTCCCCGCTGCCTCCGCAGCCTTAATCGCCTTAATAATCGGTGCTACCTTCATAAAATTCGGTCTGGCCCCCGCAATCAATGTTATCTTCATTTTTTTCTTATTTTTCAATTTCAAATATTATTTTTCTCTCTTCTCCAACTGCTCCTCAAGCTCAGCCAACTCCGAAGAACCATCCGTCACCGCAAACAACTCCTTGTCTGCCTCATCCGCTTCCGCAGCAGCCAGTGCCTTCCTCCGCGCATTAAACGCCTCATACACCGCGTCCACATGCGCTTCCATCTGCTTGTTGCTAATGCTCCCGGCACCTTGCAGCACCACTTTCCCTTGGAAGTTCAGCAGCGAATCCACCGTCTCGCGCCAATAACGCAGCGTCAGGTCTTTCCGCTCCCTCACACGCAACTCAGCCGAATCCAGGAACATCGTCGTCAATCGGTTCAGCACGTCTATCTCATCCTGCCGCAGGTAGTTCTTAGCCGTATAAATATCACCCTTCCGCACAATACTCCCCTGCCACGACGTCAACGCCATGTTCGGCTTCGACGCATCCGCACGACCCACGATGATCTCCGCAGCCGTTTGTCCCGTCACAGCGTACAGCAACTTGTTCTGCGTCTCGGCAAAGAACATCTGCGTTGCTTTGTCTGTCTTATCATAATCGCTACTCAGCGCCAACAGGTCCCGCACTTTCTGATAGAACCGCTTCTCGGATGCACGGATCTCGCGTATCCGTTCCAGCAACTCATCGAAGTAATCCGGCCTTCCATTGGGGTTCTTCAACCGCTCATCATCCATCGTGAAACCCTTCACCAGATACTCCGTCAGGTGCTGATTGGCCCAAATACGAAACTGTGTACCGCGTTTACTCCGTACACGAAAACCGATAGCCATGATCATCTCCAACGAGTAGAACGTCACCTCATAATTCTTCCCGTCTGCGGCAGTAGTAAAGAATTTCTTTACAACTGAATTTGCATCTAATTCCCTCTCGTTCAGTATGTTAGCAATATGCTGACCTATACCTTGCTTAGAGGTATCAAAAAGTTCCGCAAGCTGATTTTGGTTCATCCACACGCTCCCATCTCGCGCATACAGCACCACACTCGCCTTCCCATCGATGGTGTTGTAAATGATGATATTACTCTCGTTCTGTTCCATAACTATTATCTTCTATGCTACAAATCGTGTGCCGTATTTCAAAAGCATCCAAGCCATGTGTGGGGGTACAAGCCTACTCTATCAATGGTGATGGGTACAAGCATGTACCTTTTAATTATTATTTATTATTTTAATTCTCCTTAAAGGAACAAGCCAATGATGACTATGTTAGCTTGTACCTTTTAGTGTAATATTCGATTTTTTAAAATTCCTTAAGGGTACAAGCCAAAAGGGAACAAGTACTCCAAAAAAGAAACAAGTACCCCAAAAAGGGAACAAGCTACCTAAACCTATCCCAGAAGGAGATATCTGCCTTCCGTGTCTGCTCTGCGCTCTGCGGATAGTTCTCAATGAACCACGTCAGAAACTTGGCACAATCGATTTTGTCAGAGAGCATGGTTTGGCGACGCTCTGCCCACACATTGCGTCTCTGCTCCGATGGCATCGCAACAAGATCTTCCACGCGCTTGTAGAGTTCCTCTATTCCACTCGGCTGGAGGGAACCATCGTTGCGACGGATCGGAGAATCGGCAGGAAGGACACTTGCCTTGATTCCGTAGCCTAACTCATATTTGTCTTCCAGTTCGCGGAGGTAACCGATGCGGCCAACAAAGTCGTTGAAGCGGACGAAGGGAACGCCTAAGACTCCGGCTTCGGCAGCCATGGTCTGCGAGTCACCGATATAGAGCGAAGCAAACGCCATGACGTGGTGCATGTCAAGCGGATTGATCTTTATCCGGTACTTCTCAAACTGCGGTTCCAAGGGACGTTCGGAAGTGATATAAATGGTGCCGTGAGGCTCCAAAATCTTCACCAATCGCTCTGCGATTTCTATAATCAAAGATCACTTTCCAAAGTGGTCAAATTCGACCACTTTAACTCCATTACGCCTTTATCTTCTCCAAGATCTCTTTCAGTTTCTCCCCCACCTCTCGCTGTGTGGCTTTGCAGCGAGCAAGGTTCGGCTCACGTTTCTCTGTGTGCGAAAGTTGCTCCATGATGGCTTTAACATCTCTCGAGAAGAACATCTCTCCATTGGCAATCATCTGCTTGTCCACTGCCAACAGTTCTTTTCCGGCAAAGAACGAGAACGACGGAACGCCAAGACATGCCGCTTCACGCGCAAATGTTCCGGCACCTGTCAGCACCGCATCCGCATAATAGCACGCATCCAGTCCGTTGATCGGTCCATCCGGCATGAACACATTCGTCAACCCATCCGCAAACGCTCTATCCGTTGCATATCGCGGCAGATATAGGATGTTATATCCCTTGGCCGACAACTCCCGCAGCAGTTCCGGAGTTATCGGCTGCACATTACCATTACGGATGTAGTTCGCTTGTACGTTCTCTGGTCGTACCACCACATAATGCTTCTTCCCGTCAGCCTCTGCCTTAAACGGTAGCATATCTGTAAACTTCTCATTCGGCTTATAGTCCGCTAAATACAGATCCTCTTTGTAGCCATGATACCGATAAAGTTTTCCCTTCAGTCCTTGCTTCTCCAGCACCTCAGCCGGAATTGCATCAGGGAAGAATGCATAATCAACCTGATGTCCGTACGTCCATTGCCGCGCTTGGTCATTGTCCCCAAACGCAATCGACACTTTGCGTTTCAGCCAAGCCGACCATACAGCCGACTCACTACCGCACGAAATCGACACATCAAACGTAAACGGCAACAGATATACGCTCGTGAACCTTTGCGCCAATCCGAGTATCTTTCGCCAATACGATTTGCCGTAATGCCCACCTATCGTGATATACGCACCCTTGCCTACTCGCTGCTCCAGCATCTTCGATGTCTCGGAGAATTCACGAGCCGTGTAAATCGGCTCCACGCTTGGCTCGATATTTTTAATCAGCTTATCTATCGCCAACAGAAAATGCACCTGTGGCGTATTCGTTATGTCATACCAAATCTTCATATCACCCTCTCTTCTTCGCTATATAAACCAACATAAACGGGAAAATGATTCCAGGCATCAGGTCCTTCCACGACCAAATCGCATGCATCTTTTCCCCTCGGAACGATCGGCAGTATTCGCCCAATGTCAATCGTCCTTTCACTATTGCCATCATGCTATATACAAAATCCGTTATCGAGTTCCGCCATTTGACTCCCACCTTGTAGGAAGCCGGATACTCTTGTTCTTCTCCGTTCACGTACCGGTACATCATCTTCGCATAATCGATGCCGCACTCTTTTGCCAGTCCGACCCACAACCATGTCCGCGGATTGATCTCAATCAGTTTCCACACTCCATCGCGATTGTCGTACATGAACTCAATCTCGCATGTGCCGGTGTATCCCAATGCAGCCACCAACGGCTTCGCTTCCTCTACTATCTCCGGCAGTAATATACTTTCAGCCATCGTTGCCGTACCGTATTGTATCGGATGCTCTCGCAATTTCTTGCCCATCCAATATGCTTTTATCTCCCCGCGAATCGCAAAGCACGTGAAGGATACTACTCTATTCGCTTTGTCAAACGGCACTAATTCCTGTATCATGATATCCTCCGTCTGCCCTTTGAGCGCCTCCATCTCACGGCATAATGCCGCATAATCATCTGCTTGAATAGCTTTCTTGTGCGTTGCTTTGTAGAACGATAATCCCATCCGTCCTTTGATCAGCAACGGATACCGCATCGTCTGCGCTTTCTCTATATGCTCTTTGTTGCACGTAGCCGGAATATGCGTTCCGCATTGCTCAGCTATACCCATCAACCGCTCTTTGTCGATGATTTGATACAACTGCTCTTTCGTAGGCACGCACATCGTGTAGTACAGCTTCAACTCCTCGTAGTGCAACGACAGGTTCTCCACGATATGATCATTGCTGCCTATCAGGAACCAGCCTTCCAATTTCTCCCGCTGCGCTAAGTCGATTAGGAACGTGATGAACTGAGGACTATTAAATGCCGGACAACGGAAATACTTCTTGCAGTACCTCGAATGCTGCGCCAAACAATGCGCCACATCCACCACGTACACTGGTATCCCCAACTCGCCCAATGCCCTTGCATTCGACAATCCCTGCACATGTCCTTCTATTACGATTGCTCCTTTCATATCTTCTAATGTCAAATCTAAAATCTAAAATGCGTTAGTGTAAAATATTCTCGTATATTTTCACTATACGCACGGCTACTTGTTCATTACTCAATTCCAGCTCCAATATCCGTTTACGTCCATTGGTTCTTCCCTCAAACATCAATGCATCATTTAATAACTCTATCATTTCGCGAAGCGAGTTTTCGTCTGCATCCCAACGCTCATGAGTCTTTCTCGGATTCCTCAAAATCCAATGCCCCGGTTCATCGCCAAACAGGTACCTCACATCTGCAATATCTGTAGCCAGGCACGGACAATTGCATGCCATTGCCTCCTTCAGCGCTTGCGGCGAACCCTCACTGTGACTCGGCAACGCAAACAAATCACACGCATTCATCCTCAACACGCACTCTGCCCTACTCAACCCCTTCATTTCTACGCATACGATATTACCTATCGTCTCTTCTCCTTCTAAATGCGCAGCATCTAAAGTCGCAGACTCTAAACACGCCACCAGCGTCTCCAACGGATATCCCTTCGCCGCAATCCGCATGTATGTCGCCTTCAGACTCGCCGCATCGTCGCACCGAAACGCTTTCTTCCCGAATGTCGCATGAAAACTGTACATCACTGCCGGTTTCACCACCACCGGATACGGCAGTTCCTCACTCAGCGCCTCCACGTCTTCCATTGTATCGGGGTACCAGCACTTCGGACAATGCACCCCACTCGCCTCTGCAAACCGATAAGCTCTGCGCTTGTCGTTGAATAGCTCTATCACTTTGGGCTCCGGCACACCTAATGCAAACCGTTCTTTGTACTGATCATACCTCCCGCACAACATCTCCACTGCCTCGTCATTCGTCGGAAACAGCATCGTCCCCCTGTTCGGCAGTTCGAGTTCATCTATCTTCTTTAATCTATCATCTATCGTCGGACAAACATAGGTCTTGCTCACAGCTCTTGAAAACCGTGCCACCTGATATTTATCTTCGACTATCAAGATGACTTCTATGTGCTCATCATTAAGCGCAAGCGGCTCATTGAGCGATTTATCGCGGCTCATTCTATCATTCAGCCGCAAGGCTGCGACTTGCCGTGCCAAACCCAGTGCCTGTATATGTCCTCCGAATATAACGACTCTTTTAATCATCGCTTTATCTGTTTATAGATTTCTATTATTCGCTTTGCCACTAACTCATTCGTCAATCCAGCCGCCAAAATATGTTCATGCCCATTCGTCTTCCCCTCAAACGCAATCGCTTTCTTCAATGCCTCAGCGATGTCTCTCGGCTCTCGGCTCTTTACCACAAAGCAACCACTCACTCCTTCCGTCCTCTCAGCCACATCTCCGACATCCACGCTTACTATCGGACATCCGCACGCCATCGCTTCTTTGATCACTTGTGGACTACCTTCCGTTTTAGATGTCATCAAGAGTGCATTGCAAGAGTACATCAACGCATTTACCTGATCACGGCTATAACCTTTCAATTCTATCAATTGTACATTATCCAGTAACGCAACGGATTCTTTTGCCAATTCCGGATCCTTGACTGCATTATCAAACGCCCCCGCAAACAACACATGTTTCTTGTTCTGTTCCAATACACCCTCGATCCACTGATTAAGAGTCAGTTGCTCTACCTTCTGCTTTTTCAACTCGCTCCACGGTTGCGGTAAGTTTACACCACACGGCACCAACGACGCCTTCTTCCCTTCAACCACTCCTGCCAGCGCCATATTCTTTTTGCTCACAAATATATTCCATGCACTCAACCACATCGCCGTCTTCGATAATGGCCGTACCTTCGGCAAGTTTATATCGCTCCCATGATAGGTGCTCACCACAGGTACACGTCGCGTCGCGATATTCGCCACCAAGCACGTCAACCCATAGTGTGCATGGATCACATCCGGCCTAAACTCCCGGATCTTTCTCCGCAGCGCTTTCCATTGTTTCCAATAATTCCCCTGCAACAGGAACAACTCTGCTTTGCATCCTGCATTCTTCAGCGCTTCATACTGTTCCGTCACAAAAGGCAGCGTATGATTCGCGTACTCTTTCTTATATCTTGATACTTCCAAGATTCGCATAAGCTATCTTCTTATGATTATGGTTCAAAATCTCGTTACTACACTGACTCTATAATCAAAACTCCCCGATAGAAATCTTTCCTATTTTTTTGTACCACTTGAAGTTTCTGATATACTCCAGTTTTTTCAACATTCCGCAGAAATCATATGCGTCCGGACTGTATGGTATCCGATGGTGAAGTCGTTGCCCGTCTGTATATGCAGAACCTAATGCCTGTACCATTCGCTCTGCCTCCTCTTTGGTCTTTAACGGGAACTTTTTGCACAATCGCATCTTTGCCAATGGATCTGCCTCTGCATAGCATAATACAAATTTAACCACTTCTTTCATTGGCTCACTTATATAACCTGGCATAATTTCCGGAAGCATAAACAAATCTATCACATCTCCGGCACTATATTTGGATATGCAATCTCCTAAATCTACATGGGTTATAATGTACAACTTTTGCTCAACGCTCAACCCGTACTTCGCATCAAATACATGCTCGAAATCATATTCATCAATCGTCATCTCCGGGATGTACATGGAGTAGTTGTCATAGTGATTAATAAAGAACGGGAAACTCAGATCTCTATCTACTCTGTGGAGCAAATTATACTCATCTACTCCTCTCGCTACTTTGCCCTTATCGATTAGCAACTCCAATAACTCATGGTCGCAATGCTCTAACTCCGCTTTCTCAAAGGCTATATCGAAGCAATCCACAAGTGCTTTACTGGTCTCCACAAGAGATTCGTCCGCTACTATCGCCTTCTGCATCTCAACCCACTTCTCGCGATTGTCTGCTTCAAAATCCGGTTGTCCTTGCTCCTGCAATGCAGCCACAACCTCCTCATCTTTCATATAATCTACAAAAATGGACTTGTACGTAGAGTATAAAATCAGCACATTCTCCCAGGTTACCTTAACGCGCTTGTACTTATACAACATCGCTATACTGTATGAATCTATCTCGCCTCCCTCATTGATATTTTGCCATGTCGCTTCTTCATTCGCGATGATTTGCTCCCTTAACTCGTCTGATAAATCTTCAATAGTTAATAACTTTGCAAGATATTCCGGTCTTTCCTGCTTATTTGTCGGTATAGCCAACGTTACATGTTCCACATACTCCTTGATGTTCTCCTCTATATATTGACTTATTACCAGATAGTTCGTGGCTATACACGTATAGTTTCGTGTATAGAATGACTCATCGTCTACCTCTTCCATTGGGATTATTCGCCGCAACATCTCTGGAGTTATCGCATATAAGTTATTATCGCGCACAAACTCAACAAACTCAGGTTTTACTCCATCATCTATTGCCTCAAAATGCAAATCCAATTCCTTCGCCACAAACATCAAGCGTTCTGCCGATATTTCCCAACGGAAATAGTCCGACATTTTCGCGATGTTCTCTCTTTGATTTTTAATATTCTCCGCGACATCCTCTTTTTTTGCATATGCAATGATGCTTTTGAGTACGTTTAGTTTTGAATCTGTCGGCAAATTCGACTTCTCTATCGCTTCTCCCAAAAGTTTCTTTTTATCGGCGCTTAACATTTGAATAAGAAGTTCTGCATACAACCCTATTTGTACATACAGCGCAATAAATTCCACACACTCTTTCGTGTATGTTTTTAACAACTCGATTACACCTTCTCTCTTTTCCTCATACTTTTTAGTTCCCAGCAAAGCATCCATCAGATCCACATTCAGTATCTCTATCTGAGAGAAATTCCCGAGTTCCAGTTTCTCAACTATTCCAACAGCATTATACAAATCGAAATTCTGATCTTTCAACGGCTCTTCGACACGTACACTACGTATAAACGCATAGTCTTTCGCAGAAAAACGTCCTACATGTATGCTCGATATATATGCTGAATAATTCGCTGTGATATATCCGCCATATAGCATATCGTGAATAAACCGCTCCTGTTCTGTACGCGTATCTTCTCCTTCTTGCTCCTCCTTCTTCATTACGTGCAATAGTTGCTGAATAGTCATCTTCTGCAACTGCGCTTTCTTATCAACCAATTCTTGCAAATACGCTTCTCTCTCCGGTATACTGGCCTTCCCTTCTATCAATGCTAATCGTTGCTCGTACCCCAATTCTCCATACGCTTTCTTCATTGCGTTTTCCACACTATTTCTAACTGGAGATCCCACTGAACGATAATTCATCAAAGTATATGCGTTTGCGTTTCTTAATAGCTCGAAGTTATTTTCCCCTGCAATATCCTCTACTCCGATTGTCGTCCCATTTATATTCACACAATTATATATAACGGTATTTGATGTCTTATCCCACGCTTCATGCATAATCACAGCTGCCAACAATTGACGCAACTCTGCTTTATCGGAAATCATCTCCTGCCGACACCTCGTTATCTCTTTCTGCTCCTTATCAATATCTGCCTTGATTTGTTGGGTCAAGTCCTTAATAAGTGTATCGCGCCTTTGTAATGCCTCAGCCAGTTTACCGGTTCTCAACGTCCTCAAATTCTCAAAATCATCAGGATGAAGATTCTTATAAACAATCAATGCAAAGATTTGGTCATCTTCCTTGTTGTCTTTCCCGTTATACTGATCTTTATATACATAGAATTCATTAACGATATTGCTCAATATCCTCGCGTCATGCAGATAAACCGCTACGGCATCAACCACATGTCCCAAGTTTTTAGGAACCAATGTGTGCAACATATCCCCTGCATTCGAGTTATCCACTAACGGAATGATTGGTATGATGAAATCAAAAAACTTCGTCCTCTCTTCGTTAGTGAACATATCGTCACTCAATGCGTAGATAAATCGCACCCGTTGCTTTACTTCCTCGGAGTTGTTTATCAGATAATTTATTTCCCGCAACTTAACAAAGATACTCTGTTGTTTAAACCGATCCAAATCTTCCAGTATTACCACGTTATATCCGGTTACGCTAAAGAAATAGATAATCTCATCGATGTGCTCATTCAGTATCGATTTCTCTCGTTTGTTTGCTATCTCTATACTTGCAGAATTAACTGTTAATTTACGCAGAGCTAATTGGGCAATCACACGCACCAAGTGAGCCAATAGCCATGCTGTTCCTAATACGGATATTATCGCACATGCCCAATGCCACCATTCTCTATACTCTGATATACCCAATTTCTGCAATTCAAACGTTATCGTCAACCATCTTGGCTTTACCAAATGCACGATTGATAATATATATGCCAACATACCAATTGTATATGCGCATAGTTTAATTGCACCGAATTTCTGTATCTTGGTATAATGAGAATCAGCTAATGATCCGGCTCGTTTATGAAAGAACAACTGATGAAGAATACTCAACTCTATCTCTTGACGAGTGATTGGATTTTCATTTCCTTTCTCTCTAGGTTTCTCATTTGTCACCAAATCAGCCAACGAGACGGTTATCACTTTGTTCTTCTTACCACCGAATGGCCAGAAACTCGGGTGCTCTTTGAAATAGGTACGCAGGAAACTACTCTTGCCGGAACCAAATGTTCCTGCTACGGCTATATTCAGTACATTCTTATCCAACAACGCTTGCGATAATGCCTCGCTATATATCTGAATGTGTAGTGCATTTTCTGTCGGCGCAAGAGATGCAAATTTAGGCTTGCCCGTAGGCATAAGTGGCCAGAACCATTTCCAAAAACGATTCCAACCTCTTGCAACAGCCAGTCCGAAGGATTTCAGATAGATCCAAAAGGTTTTCCCTATCATCTTGCCCAACCACACAAACCACTTCCCTACCTTCTTCAGTTTGCCATCCTCTTCCTTATTTTTCACCTCTTCTTGTGCCATATTATATCAAATAAAAATCGTTCTCTATCATCTCTCCTACGCCAACCCACGTCCTGCGATTTTAAACCAGTTCCATGCAATAGTACCAACAAACATCAACGCACACCAATAAGTAAACCATCGCTTATATTTCGGTTTCGTAACCGCTATGGATAGACCATACGCGGCAAACATCAACTCAAACGGCATGGCTGGTTGGTGAAATCGCTCGGATTGCGCGAATGTACTCATTGTTAAGACAACCAAATAACCTAACATAAACGAAAGGGGCAACAAATGTTCTCGCCATTTGCCTGACATTAAAAGCGTGATCATAGCTAAAATTGTAAATGCAGACATTATATTCTTTATGAAGTTTCCTCCATTTAGTAGCTGTTGCACTTCTTGTCCTTCAAATGGTCTCACCATGCTCGGGAAAGGCAACGTAAAAATCATCGGAGCAAAGATAGCCGCACCTGCATACTTGGCGAAACGCTGCGTATTGCCGCTTGCGTCTTTACGCTCAGATCTCCACTCCATATTACCTCTTTGCTGACCGGATTGCACCTGCTCTAATAGACTTCTACTTTGTTCTTGTATTCGATTTCCAGCTACTACACCTATCAATGCTATTGCTAGGAATCCAACTATTACACGTTTCCCCCAACTAACAACGCGCGAAGAGGACATAACCACTGAGAATATTATTGATAATAGCGCCACCAAGCCTAAAGGAGTTCTAAATGTAAACATAGCAGCAGCTATCAACAAAACAGGTATCACTTTCCATGCCGTAAATTGACGCGAACGCAACATCTGCTCTGCCTGCTCTACAAACAACACCGCTAAGAATACCATCTCTGTTTCCTTAAGATGCACCGCACAATAGTACCAGAAGTTCGGCCATAGCGCTATAAAGATAGCTGCTATTCGTGCTGTTTGCTCTCCAAAATTTCGTTTAGCCAATCTATAAATAAGCAAAACAGTAAATGATGAGATAAGGCATTTTATCAAACGTACAACAATAATACTATTACCAGTTAACCAATAAACAAAGCCCACATATACTCCATATCCCATATCAGAGATATCATTATGCCCAGCCCAATGAGAGATTTCGTCATAGAAATGAAAATTTCCATCTGAGATTAGTCCTGAAACGAATGTACCCAACTTGTCATAGAAGTCAGCGTCTGCATTCTCGAAGCCAAAAGTATTTCCATAATTTGCCTGGAAAACCCAATATATAAGGAACATGAAAAGTAAACGCGGAATTAAAGCTATCAAGAATATCTTTTTCTCAAAAGCTTTTTCTTTTCTGATTTTATTGATTGACATGTCCTTGGCCATAGTGCTCCCATATAAAAAGAAGACTAGAACTGCAACTATGCCAGATAATAGGTAATACCAAGGTAGACTAAATGCCGAAAACACGATAGACACAATAACCAATGCCATCAAATATACTACCAATGGATATTGCGACAACCACTTAGGAAATATATTCTGTATTATATTGAGAGGCTTCATTTTTTGTATCATACGAAAAATTTTAATACTTTATCAATTGCCCGTATAATAAATGTATATCGAAATGGTTGCGTCTTACGCAGGTACATATGCAAGAGTTTCCATCCTATAGAACGAGGATCATTAATCTGTAATTCTTTACATAAATCTTCATCCCACACATCTACACACTGAAATTTATCTATTCCATCCTGATCTATCAATTCCTTAATTAACTTTACACCCTGAGGTTGTACGTCCAAATCTATTAAATCAAAGACATTCACATCAGAATAAAACCATTCTTTATGCAATTTTTGTAATGGTTCCTTTGTAAATATCGGATCAGGATATAGACTTCGACAAACTGAGATCACACTCTTAGATCTTCCTTGATGCACATCAAGTAATCGATAAAATTTCGAATTAAATCTTCTCCATTTTTTATTATAATGACCAAAATGCACATTTGGAAAATTCGTAATGTGTATTGGATCTACCTTATATGTTGAGTAAGGCAGATGAGGGGCGTGTAACTCATCCTCACAAAATTGCCATGCCATGCCATTATCATGGAAAATCTTATATTGATATGTAGGTTCTTCAATATATGATTTATTGTCTGGTTGCACATCAGCCCACTTCATATCAAACATATCACCTTTCTTTGATGCTAGAATTTTCTTCCCATCTTGCGTTTCCATCCAGTTTGCAGGCATCATCTCGTCAATATCTAACGCAAAATAGATTGCGTCTCGACCTGCTGCAAGTTCCCTCCCTTTCTCAAATGCCATTCTTGCACGAGTATTTTCCTTAAAGGCCATATCTTTATCATCGACAACTGTGACGTTATCGTATTGGGCATACATATCGCGTGATCCATCAGTCGACATCTGATCAGTAATCACAATATAGTCAGCCCAATGAGAATTAGCCGCTAAGAAAACTGGAACTATCCAACCGTAGTTCCGGTTACTACTGATAACTATTAATAGTGGTCTATCTGTATTCATATTTCTTTTTTAATTAATCTATAAATTTTAAAAGTTAGCCAAGTATACGCCATATAAGTTGCCTTTGTAGGATACTTATCTAATTTAGCATATTTCTTTGCTGCAAAAAAGTCATTATTTCTATACGCAGACAACATAGCGTTATGGTAACCGATATTGTCGTAATAATCACCATCCTTAAATTCACCCCAATTGGGAAATAGCGAGTATAAGTACTCTGTCATTTCCTTATCTTGTTGAGCACGTTTGATTATCATTTCATAATTTGATGTCTTTGTAATTGATTCTTGTCCTGTCCGATATGTGGCTGTGGATGTATGCATATAGTACACCTCTCCAAACTCAGTGAGCACTAAATGAGTTGGCCAATCTTCGCGTGGGAAACGACGACGGGCAAACTCAACAGCCGGAACATATTGTTCAAACGCTTCACGACGTATACATCCTGTTAAAGGCGATATATAGTCCGTTCCATTAAATACGTTCTGTTGTATTCGTCCCTCTGGTGGATTTATACTATGTGTAGCATTATAGTTTTGAGTAATAATTCCGGACATTACATTTAATTCGTCGTATTCGGTATGACAAAGTACGCAAGCAGGATGAGTCTCCATAAAGTCCACCTGCATCTGAATTTTTTGGGGATTATGCCAAAAGTCATCACCAGCACATGTCATAATATACTTCCCCGTTCCTGCTTGGATACATTGTATCCAATTAGCTGTTACTCCAAGATTCTCAGAGGATGGCAGCAATGTAACATTCTCAAATTTGTCTGCATACTCTTGACAAATAGTACGCGTTCCATCTGAACCATGATCCTCTCCAATAATCACCTCAAATGGAAAATCTGTCTGCTGCGCAAGAATTGAATCCAACGTCTGCCGAATCCACTTCTCTTGGTTATACGTTACAACGCATACCGTAACCATTATGTCGTTATTCATTGTCATACATCACATCATAATAATTTATCCGAGACTTTCTTCAGAAAGCGCGCCGGATTTCCAACCCATATTTCGCCAGCCGGTACATCTTTAGTAACTACTGATCCTATCCCAATCATTGCATTCTCCCCTATCGTTACTCCGCATAATATGCTACTACCTGCGCCTATACTTGCGCCTTTCTTAATTATTGTTGGAACAAGTTCCCAATTCGGATTCTTTGCCCTTGGGTACTTATCGTTCGTAAACGTCACATTCGCACCAATCTGCACATTGTCCTCTATCGTTATTCCATCCCATACTTGCACGCCGCACTTAATAGTAACGTTATTACCTATCACTGCCTCATTTTCAATAAAGCAATGACTACAAATATTGCATTTCTCTCCTATCTTCGCTCCTGGCAGCACAACACAAAACTGCCAAATATTCGTACTTTCCGGTACTTGAGCCTGACAATCAGCTAACATATGTATCATTGATCTATCTCCTTAACTCTTTTACTATTTCATCCAAAATATTTTCCGCAACCGACTTCCCGTTCGGAGGCAGTAGTACCTCGTCATAGAATGCTTTGCGCTTATCCGCAAGCGTATCGTCTTTGCCTTCAATAATGCGCAAAATGAACGCCTCTATATCCTCAACCGACTTGCCCAAATAATAGCATCTATATGCTCTCTTGCCTACTTCATTGCTCTGTGCTTCTCGATCGTAGTTGCCCAGATACAATCCCGGCTTCTGCGTGTACAAGTACTCTACCAAGAACGAACCACTATCATGCATGATACCATCAGACGACTTAAAGAGGTTCATATAGTTGCCATTCACAAAGGCTGTGTTTTCGCCATTCTCCCATCTCGCATAGTATGCATCCGTCCGCTCTTTTCCCCAATCCGGATGCTCGTACAAATTACTCTTTAGCAACGGATGTGGCTTGAATACTAACTGCACTTTATCTTTATATTTCTCTGCCATCTCTAAAATCTTCTCATGATAGAGCATAAACGTTGATAGCTGAAGCAGACCAGTATTCCCCTCTATCGTATGGTGCGGAGCCCATATGATGCGTTTGAACTTCGGATTTGGATCTTTCCAATCGGTCGGATCTCCTGTCGCTTTCTGATATTCATCAAAGATAGGATAACCAGCCACAATAATATTCTTACTAAACTCGCGCTTATTATACGAAATGCACAACTGTTTATTACTTTCACACTCCGAGAAATATCGCCACATCAAGCCATGGACTGCTGAAGCCACTGACCACTCACCATGCACGTTCATAAATGCATAATTGACATAACATTTAAGATACTTCCGTAATGTATATTGATTATATCGTTTGTCCGTTTGATTGGGATATGGTGTTTGGTAGAAGATAATATCTGGAGAAAGCGTTTCTATATTTACAAATTCTCCATTTGTTTCATTATACGCACATATCGTTGGATAACCTTTAGATTGAAAAAAAGCGTATGCTTCATTCATTGTTGGAATTCTCAATGCTTCATCTCTACCCTCTAGAGGGCAGACTAACACGATGGGATTAAACCGCTCATCATTCAACATAAGGTTAAACAAAGAATCATATTTCCATGCACTATGTTGAACGTTTATAAATACGACATTCAATGGCCCTTGCTTTTTTCTCAACTTGCAAATTGCCTTTCTATTGGCTATCTGTTGTTGCTTCCAGCGGATATAACGCTTACTTCCTCGATATAGTTTGAGTATATCATTAGGGATGTAGGATTCAATCTTATGTATTATATCAGACTTATTCATTTCATCAACTCTTCCATTAAAGCATTCTTATTCTCTTGCGGAGTTGTAGTCGGACGACCAAGATCTTTCCGATTGCCCTTCCGTACATTGACGTTAATCAGGCTCACACCGTCAATCACCGCGCAATTCACATGGTTCATCGCAGCCATCAGCGACATCTGCGTATCTACAGTACTTACATCTTCATACCCTACAGCTTTCGCTATCGCCTCTACATCGATATTCTGCCCTACCGTCGGTTGACCGCCAACAGAATCATGTGCTCCATTATTAAACACAATATGCACCAAATTGGTCGGGTTATACTCTCCGATAATAGCCATGCTACCCATATGCATCAATAGCGCTCCATCCCCGTCAAACACCACCACCCTTCTCTCCGGTTTCTGCAACGCAATGCCTAATGCTATCTGACTCGCATGCCCCATGCTGCCTACCGTCAGAAAGTCATGCGCATGGCCTTGATGTTTCGCCTCACGGTACTCAAACAACTCCCGACTGATCATTCCCGTCGTGGACACCACAATATCATCCTCGCGCAGTTTATCCACGACTATCTTTATCGCTTCCTCACGACCTAATGCCCAGTCCGAAGCCACCTGATTTTGGAGTTTATATTCCTCAAACGTACCTTTCCGCACAATCAGTGCGTAGATGCCGTTCGTCTCCTGTATCACACGCAGCGCCTCATACGTCTGCTGCTCCCAGTTCTCATCCAGCACCGCATACGGAATCCCCATCGCGTCAAGCAGTGACAGCGTCACTTTGCCTTGCTTCACATGCTGCGGTTCGTCATGCACTCCCGGCTCTCCGCGCCAACCGATCACCAACAGCAACGGCATCCGGTACACATCCGCATCCATCAGACTCAGCAACGGATTCACCGCATTACCTTCACCCGAGTTCTGCATATAGACGCACCCCGTCTTGCCTGTCGCCAAATGGTAACCGGCAGCCAGTGCCACAGCACCACCTTCGTTCGCCGCAATGATGTTGTTCTCGCGACTCACATTATCCGTGATGTATGCACATAGGTTCTTCAGCAGCGAGTCCGGCACTCCAGCAAAGAATTCGACTCCACCGGCACGCAGTCTTTCTATGAATTGTTTCGGCTCAATCATTGTTTCGTCCCGGGAATTAACGTCAATATCTCCTTAATCGGCATGCAGTATTCCTCACTTGCCTCCTTGCATCGACCATGCTCCAGAATGCTCTCCGCACAGTGCACCATAGCCGGATAAGCCGAACGCAGCATGTGGTTCGCATAAATTACGATATTCACACCCCACTCCGCAAACTCATCCTCCGTGATATGGTTGAACGTCGTCGGCACCACCACGATCGGCGTGTGACTGTCCTTCTCGCGGAAGCGCTTGCAGAACTCGTGGATATCCTCTCCGTCCTTGTTACGTGAATGAATCATCACTCCGTCCGCACCGGCTGCCACGTACGCAAAAGCACGTTCCAGCGCGTCCTCCACCGGCTTACCGGCAATCAGCGACTCTATTCGCGCAATAATCATGAAGTCATCCGTAATCTGCGCTTGCTTACCGCTATGGATCTTCGCGCAGAACCCTTCAATCGTGTCCTGAGTCTGCACTGCATCCGTTCCGAACAACGAGTTCTGCTTCAGTCCCACCTTATCCTCAATAATCACAGCCGATATACCCAGACGCTCCAAGGTTCTCACCATGAACGGGAAGTGCTCCAACTTACCTCCGGTATCTCCATCGAAAATCACCGGTTTCGTCGTCACCTCCAGCGCATCGTTCAAGTCATGCAGACGTGTCGTCAAATCCACTGCTTCGATATCCGGTTTACCCTTACTCGTCGAGTCTGTCAACGAACTTGCCCACATACCGTCGAACTCCAACTTCATGCCGTTTTTCTGCACGAACGTATGCTCCACGATCAGTCCGGTCAAGCCACTATGACTCTCCAATATCCGCACAATCTTCTTCGCGTTGATCAACCGACGCAAACGCTTCATTCGAATCTCCGGTGTCGTACCGATTTCTTTGAGTCGCTCATTGAGCATCGATGACGAGATACCTTTCGTGTAAGGCACATCTATCACCTGTCCACCCCATTCCGCGATGCAGTCGATGATGTCCTGACGCGTCTTCTGCTGCACACCGGTTTTCCAATCGTCGCCATGTACCACATAGTCCGGCTTCAACTCCCGCAGGTTCGGACGATAATCCAAAGTCGTCTGCGGAACAACTGCATCTACGCCCTTCAGATTGCTCACGATCAGCGCTCTCTGCTCATAATCAAGGTACGGCAAACGCTTGTAACTCGCAATCGCCGCATCTGTCAACACTCCCACTGTCACGCGACCCAACTTAGCCGCTTCGTGGATAATATTCAAGTGCCCCGGATGAATAATATCCGCACTCATTCCTACATATACTTGTTTTTCTGTCATAATCATTTTGTAATAGAAGCCACCGCTTCTTTAATTACCTGTTCATCCAATTGTACCGGATTATTCTGCGCTCTTAGAAGATTCACACCTTTCTCAACCACTTCCGATTCAAATGGTCTCGTTGGGTCATAACCCAATCCTATCTTCTCTATATAATCCTTCATCCTCGCAAACAAATCTTCATTCAATTTCCAGCCCAACACATTCAGCAATTTATGCATCTTTGCATTGTACTCCGCATAATCCGCATCCGCATATTCTTTTTCAGCGCAATGCACGTTCTTCTCGAAGAAATACGGAAATGTCAATGCTACTGCATGTCCGTGCGGATATTTATATTTACTCGTCAGCACGTACGATAATGCATGCGGTGCTGTGGTATGCGTCATATTGATTGCCATTCCTGCATAGTAGGCTCCTAATAGCATTCTGGAACGCCATTCCAAATCACCTTCCATTGCAGGTAATGTAGAGAAAAGCATCTCTATCGCCTTCATTGCAAACGCATCCGATACGTCTCCTGCATAGATATTCCAGTATGCTTCTATCGCTTGTGCCAATGCATCAAATCCCGTACACGCAGTAAGGTATGTCCCATTCTTCATCGTCAACTCTGGCACCAATACCGCATAGTTCGCTTGTATTGCGTCATCCTCAATGGATTGCTTAACTCCATCTTTATAGCATACTGCAAAACGTGTCACCTCTGCTCCTGTTCCGGCCGTTGTCGGCATTGCGATTAAAGGGATCTCTCGTTTTCCGGAATAATACCGGCACAACTTAGCCATATCTATCACACTTCCTCCCCCTATCGCTAAAATCGCATCCGGCTGATATTGCTTAATGAGTTCTACCCCTTTATCCACATCCTCTTTCTTCGGATTGGCGCTAAAATCATAGAAATCCCGAATCTCCATATTGTGCGTTTCGAACAGCTTTTCTACCACTTCACTTCCTCCGCACTCTTTATACGACTTCTTTCCTCTCACCACCAATAGCCTACTCACATTATGTTCCTCCATAATGTTCTTCAGTATCTCTATAGCCTCCTGTTTTGTATATGTCATTTCGAACTTTTTCTCCATAATATATCCTTTGGATTATTTCACTCTTTCTTTCTCGATTTATCTGAGGGTGAGATGAAAACTCATACAAAAATATTTATCTATCATATTGTTTGGTTAGCAATACGGCCTGCTAAAAATTTCTTATAGTTACTTAAGGCTGTATGTGCCTCTTCATATTCTTGAGACGTATGACAAAATGCACTAAGTTGATATCTAGATTTATCATACATATCTTCTGTCAAATAGAATTCATAATCTTTCCCCGTTATTCCGTATTTCCCAGTCCAACCTACGGGACGTACATTGGGTAGAATGGCATCTAGTTCTTTGGAAATAGAAAGACTCTCCTTATCAATATTGTTTAACAAAGCATACTTCTCTATTAAAGGTTTCAACTTTTCTCTTCCATAAATGGATAAACCATTGTAATACAATACCAACAATTCAAATCGCGAAAGAGTAGCTCTTACGATTGTCGTGTAATGATATTTTTGTTCTATTTCGTATGCGCCATCTGGTTCTCCGTCATCATTAAACTTAAACGCATCAGACTCATCCACATATCGTAAAATGGTATAGAGGTGACGAAAATAATGATCCAGCAACTCAATATCCGGAATGCTTGAGTACGCTTCTAATCCTTTATCATGCATCGTTGTGAGAATACCATTAGGAATGCCTCCAGTTTTTTGATGCCAATATATATATGCAAAAACTTGCCTTCCTCTCAATAACCCATTAACATAAACATCCCTCCCTTTCTGAAGGCCTATCCAAGTATTAGCAACTAATGTGGGATCTTGCAGCTGAATGCATAAATCACTCACTATCTGCTGCTGCAATTCCATCATATGGAAAAATGTATTCTCAAATCGTTGCAACTTCAGCGTCTTGTTTTGCTGCTCAAATTCTTCTCGTTGCGCTTTTAATTCCTGCCGTTGTAAGTCTAATTCTTTTCTTTGCAGATAAAAAGTGACTATCACCCCGGCAAAAGCGAGAGCAGATATTAACGCATTTATTGCTCCAAAACTATCACCATACAATGCAGCAGAATCACCATCGGATACAGAAAAGCAATGCTCCGCAATATACCGAGTTCCAATAGAGCCTATACTCCAAAGGAGAAAACATCCCAATATAGCCCAAAACCATATCCATCCGGATACTTGTTGCTCTTTCTCTTTATTTTTGGGTGATATATTCATATTCTTCATTACACTCCGACCACTGTCAAAGGAAGTGAGTTCAGCATATCAATAGTCCATTTCGCATTTTTTGCGACATCCCGAACTTTCGTTTGTGTATTATATGCTTCTATTGCGAAACGTACATTTCTGAACACATTTTCCGACTGCATATACTCTGGCAATATATCATTAATCACATCTGAAACACGTGATACAATCTCGCGTAAATCAGCATGAGTTGTTTCTAATGTTCGGTCATCTATTCGATGCGTTATCTTCTGCAACTCACCATTATCGTTCCATATGAAGCACACAAAACACGGAATATCGCTTCCACTAATATCCAAGCAAGCACGCACCTCCATCTCGTCTGCCTCTTCTTGCTGTGCGTCCTTTCTTGTATAAGGAGTGGTTTTTGCAACCGGTCGAATAGCAAATATCGGCCATTTGACACCCGAAATAGCATCCAACTCCCTCCAGTAGTCAAAATCTCTCAATAATTTAGCCACATGAGGATTTTTGCGCGAATATACAATAAATCCGCACAATCGAACGGGGAACTCTTTAGCTGCTTCCAGCATGAACCCCTGATCCACATAATCTTTAATATCAAACATTACAGAGCAAACTAAATTTAATTTTTTCCAAACAAATATCCAAGCGACAACGTAATTATTGGTATCGCATAATCCCATAACTGCCCTATGAGAGTTGTATTATTATCATGGCAATAGATAACAATAGAAAACGTTATAACTCCAAAAAGTAAGATTCCACATATAAACGCTGTTATATTCTTTGACGAGATGCCTTCTCCTCCAAAAAACTTGCCTAACCAACCCAAATCTTTATCTTTCAGTCCGTTTTCGTGGTCATGTTGCTGTTGCTGCATCTGCAACTGAAAAGTGTGGTCTTCCTTTTGAGTTTCGCGTTCATGCTCTTGTTTTGCGATTTGCAATTGAGCGGGCTCACTTTCTATATATTTATTTTCTTGATCCATACTATTTCTCCATTAACCAGTTGTACATTAATACATAATCGCTTATATTTCCTCTTTGGATCGTACTAAGAGAGAAGCGCAAACACAACTTCTTTCCTTCCATTGTACCCAACTCGATTACATTTGACGGAGTTGTAAACAACAAAGATGGAACATTATAAAATACGATATCCATATATGCATTCGACGTGTCTTTTTCCTTAACACTCGCTGAATAATGCACACGCTCCTCACCATCGTTTGTAAAGCTGAGACGATATTTTAAATTCTGTATAAGGAATTCCACGTAACTATCACTTGGTATAATAACTACTCCATCTGCAATCACCTCGTGATCCGGTGTAAATGTTTTGACTGTTAGAGTTTCCATAATAATTACAAATTATTTTGTCTCATCCAAGACATAATATTATCCGGATCGACATGATTAAACTTATATGTATTTTTGGTCAAATATCCACACTTCCTGCCCCTCAGATATATTTCGGGAGGAGACATGGTATACGGGTTATATGCACTATAGAGGGCATATTGACTTCCGTATTGGCTATATTGATTCCATATGGACCTTGCCGAATACACACTACCATACACCCCATATTGGTTGCAGATGGACTCTACGTCGTATATATTCGTGGTCAACTTCCCAATGAAATTTCCATCAGCTGCCAATAGGAAGGATTCACCATTCTGTATTCTTTTTTCTATATCCGTTGTCATATTTTATCCTTTCACGTACGCACATTCACGCATGCACACAACAATTCAGCGCGCAAAGGTACAAAAAAATTCCCACATATGCAAACATACGGGGAACAAAATGATTTTTTTCTTCATTTTGTAATAAAAATCACATATCACGATGCAATGTTATCGCTCATCTATATCCTTTAATCTTCGACAATTTCACCGGACAATCCCCATCCTCTTCAATCTGCTGCAACTCCTTCAGATACTTTATCTGCACCGCATTCGTTGCTGCTTCCGGGAACTTTGGGCCCAAGATTATCTCCGACAGCACCAAGGGAAATTCATTTTTTCCTTTCTCAATTCCAAACTCTATCACCGGTGCCAAAATCTGGGAATCTCCCGTCTTAATCCACTTATACTCATCAGTATCTTTTTTGAAATACAACAACCTTACCTCATGTTCATCCCAATAATGCACCGGCTTGAAGAAATGTTTCCATATATGCCACATCTTGAAATCAAACGTAAAGCCTTTAACTTTCAACTTTTTCAAATCCGATATAGAATCTAACTCATAATGTTGCCCACTAAGCAAATACGTGTAACTCATATGGTACAAGAAAAATCCCTTCTGCTTTAAAAGTTTTTGGTCTACCTTAAATTTCAGGCATACTCCCTTTGCATCATCCCCATATAATCGCCACAAAGACAACTTATCTGCAGATCGGACATCCGTACAAGATGATATCTGACACTTATTCAACTCAACATAATTAGATTCCAAACTATCAACGTCATCGGTTCCACCTCGCTCTTTCAAATATTCATCGGCATAGTAGCATTCCGTCTCGTCATTCATGCAAACAACACTACATACACTCTGTTTCTTAGTTCTCAAGATCCGCTCCAGTGTCTCATAGGTTGTATACCGGCAAATATATTCATCGTTATATGAATAAAATAACTTTCCAAAGAACCCTCGCTCATCGTCCGGTGTTAAGTAACATTGTTTCGTTGCAGCATCAAAATGCACATGCAGCTTCAATAGATACTCAAATGCCTCTCTATTATGCCCATTCTCCTTATTTGGATCGTTCAATAATTTCCAAATTCCCATCTTCCAATCCAATTGAGATGGCATAGCGGAAGGTTCATCGAACAAGATATACATCAACTCATCAAATGTAGCCACTGGCAATAAATGACTTTGCGACAAGCTCTTCCGCAAATCACGTATTAGGAACTCCTCTTTATCTCTATATTCCCGATATACGATAGCATACGCGAATCCGGCATCTTTGGCTCGATTTGCAACATGAGGATAAGACTTCTCAACATTCTCCTCATAATAATACACCGAACGCAACTCTATTTTGAAAAAGGCATAGTTCTCCCCATCTTTCGTGATAATCGCATCCAAATCTGCATCATTCGTCTCGATAAGTGGTATATCATCACTAATCGGTAGCCTATACCCTATCCTCAACTTATATGGTACAGGTATTCGTGCCAAAAGCCGCTCCCTAATCCTCGTTCCTATTTCTCGTTGCTGATCTGTCATGTCTTGATTAGTTACAAGAAATCCTACATATCTTGTATGCAGGATTTGCCATGATCATTTCACTTTCTTATACTCCAAAAACTCCTCATAATCCCTAATATAATCCCCCGCTTCATACTTCTCACTCGCCAAGCACATAAGTACCGCACCACCTGAGAAGTTCTCTAAGTCTCGCCATAATCCTGGAGGAATAAGCAACCCTTTCCATGGACGGTCCAGCATGAACGACTTCTTCTCAATGCCGTCGTCCATAATTACCTCCACGCTCCCGCTCGTCGCAATCAGCAACTGTTGCAACTCCTTATGTGCATGAGCTCCTCGGGCTACTTCCGGCACCATGTATAAATAATAGATACGCTTGATGTCAAACGGTATATCTATCCCATTCTCCACTACTGACAAATACCCCCGCGTATCCGAATATCGACGGATGTCTATTACCTCACAATCGCTTACTGTTGTATATTTACTCATAATCGTGATTTTTTGCTTAATTATTTTTGCACTTACGGAACTCGATAAAATGTCGGCAACCGCAATATATTTCGTGCAAGATGAGGTAAGAGGTATGTTTCCCATATGCGAAACTCCTCATCCATCTGCGGTTGGCTCGGCATAGCCTTCGGAGTATCAGATGCCTCAAACAAAATATGATTTCGTTGTAAAATCTCTTTTATCTCATCGTCTGTTTGCGTAACCCCATAATTGCGGCACTCACTAATAGCCGCTTGACTTATCGGATAATCCAACCTGCGAATCTGTTCTGCAATGGTCGCCCAATCATCCTTCGGGAAGTAACGTAACTGATCGTAGCACATTTTAAACACAAACTCCGAAGCCGCAGCATCATGTCGGAACATGATGCGCTTGAAAAACGGGATAGCATCAAAATTATCCGTCTCCTTCATTTCATATACCAGCGCATTCTGCCGTGTTGGACGCTCGAAATAATGGAATCCCATCGCCCGTATGTTATCCGGATAAGTCTCGTGGGCCAATGGTTCACCGACATAGACAACTCCTATCTTATTTTCATCACCCGGATCAAACGGTTTATAATTACCATTTTCATACTTGGTGGTTGCAAAGAACGCTGCCACCCATTTCTGATTGGTGACATCCATAAATTCCGTTGCGAGCCCATAGTGTTGAGCTATTGCCATGTACTCAATCTTGCAGAACTTAGCCAATTCCTGCACCACTCTATTTCGCTTCATAATTGCAATGAACTCACATGCCCGCAACCGAGAAATCAATCGATAATCCTCATCCGTCATCGTCGTCTGCGGACGATAGAGCGAAGGATGGCTGTCCGCATGATAGGAACTTTCACCTCGCATCAACGTGAATGTAGTTTGCGAACATGGATAGAGTTTCGGAATATTCGTCCATGCTTGATCCGACATAACGGCATATTTTCCTTGCACAAACAAATCCCGCATACCTCCACGAAGATTTTCCCGCATATTGGCATTCTCGATAGAAGAAAGATATTCCAACACATCTATGATAGTAGGTAAATCCTTCTTCTGCTCATCCGTCATGGATTTTATCTGTTCGGATGTCAATTGTGTCGTCTCTAATACTGTCATAATCAGATAATTTGAGGCATAGTCGCAATGAGTTGACATGCCGTTTCTTTATCACCGATACTTATTAAGAACCGTGCCTTGCGAAAAGCGCAAGAAGCCATCAGAATCGGATTCTTTGCGCTATTTGCGATATCCTCCGCATGCGTATATTCAGCCAATGCCATTTCCGGATGACCTTGTTCTACTAACAATTCAGCCAAATCACATCGTATCGCAGCATGCTCCGCTTCCAAATGCGCTTCTTCAGCATAACGCGCTGCCTCATTATAGGCTGCGAGTGCATCATTATATTGCTTCTTCGCGAACCATATCACCCCCTCTTGATGCTTTGGGTGCGCCTTAAACTGATTATACGGTGCGAGTTCCAAACTCTTCTCCACATACTCTTTCGCTACGTCCAACGCTTCCTTGATTTGGTCTCTATGCTGACAGGCATATTCTGCCATTTCGCAATAGATTTGCGAGCAAGCCACCTGATCCCCTATAAACTTCATCGCCTCCTCGCCATATTTCAATACATTCAAGTCCCCTGTTCTGGCCCACTCCACCTCCATAAGCATCTTATACATAACGGCCTTCATATTATCCATCCCGTGTATATTTGGAAATAAAGTCAACGCCTTTCCTAATACAGCTGGAGCATCATCCAGTTGCTTACGTGCGAACATCTGCTGTACTTGATTAACCAACATAGCAAATTTCTCTTCATTCTGTCGTTCCGCAGCATAGATAAATGGCAAATCGCTACATATTGGGAAATGCAACTCGCCTAACAAATTAGTGGAAGTTCCGTCCATCTCCGTTTTATACAACAGACATATGTCATCCACGTCTGTTATCTCCAAATTCTTAAATAGCGGACGATTAGGACCTATTTGCAAATCCTGGCATAATGTATTATAAGCGGTTTTGCCTCTCGCCAACGTACCATCCAAGGCATCTACCGGTATAACAGGTATTCCCTTTAGGTATCTAAACAAAGCAAAAAGAAACGTCTGAGATGGATATACAATGTCTCCAGAGATAGCTGTAAGAACGATACCCAATTCATTGCGCAATTCTTGCAGTCGCAAAAATTTCTCATTGCTCATCTGACGTATAGGGTCGAAGTTCCCATTCTCGTCTAATTGCCATAGGCATTGATTTAATTCTCTTATCAAAGCTAAGCAATACTTGTTGCGATCTATTTGCGAATGCATACACCAATCGCAATAGAAATGCAGAGTTGGGAATTTCTTATCCCATTCCGGTCGCGATTCTAGTTGCTTACGCACCTCGCCCATAATAAGAACCACCTGCGCAGAACCAAAGTTCGGTTCACGCAATGCATCGAGCATATCTTGTGTCGCTTGTGTCATAAATAGTATATCTCCTTTTCTAGCCTGCAAAATTACAAAAAAAAAATGACATATACAAGATTTTAATGAAAAATCTATCAATAATCTCCTTTTTGTCACTTAAAACGCATATATTTACGAATTTTTCGTTTCGTTACTTCATATCCCCATGTTCCCAATAACGCGACTCCATGCTTTATTCCGAAATAAACCACTTCATGTATTTTGAAAGGCAGTAGGTTAACCATAACATGAATAATCGTCATTCCCATCTCTATGGAATGTGTACAAAGAATGATTAGTGAATTCCTTCCACACCATGAAAAGAATGGTTTCAAGAAAGTCTGTGCCATTCCTTTGGAAATATAGAAAATCACCAATGTTCCTCCGCATGCTCCTACGACATCCACCGGGAGGCAATTATATTGAAATGCACAGACATCAATCGTTCCGAGATACATAGACACCAACCAGCATCCGATTGCTATAGCTTTAGACCATACCGGAAAACCATATTTTCGATACGTCCATCCTATTACCATAAACAACAATGCTTCTATGCCTCTTCCTATACAGAATGGAGTAGGCAAATAGGGATGCAGTATAGTCATTGTCACAGCAAACACAACACATAGCGGGACAAACCACTTTCCGGTATAACTCAGATAATAGAAGAATAATCGCGCCCAAAACAGGGCCAACAAAAACCACACTGGGGCGACCCACAAATCACAAATTGTGTCCGGCCACGTTTTATCCCACGCAAGTAAATATCTTGCTAATTCATGAGTAAATATAGCAAAGTCTCCAATATGAACGGATCGTATCAATGCATAGCCGCATGATACCACTCCCGCTATCGCATAAGGGATAAGCAATTGTTTGGCATTCTTACGAATACCACCCCCCCCACTCAGAGTTGACTCTTCGCGAGTTTTAGCGAAGTATCCTGATATCAAAAAGAATATTGGAATATGAAATGAATATATAATGGTCGCAAACCAATCAGGCCGCCAATAGGTATGCCCTACCATTACGCATAGGATAGCGATACCTTTCATTATGTCTATTTCAACATTCCGTTGTGCCATATTATCTATTGCGGCTGCTAAATTACAAAAATTATTTCACTTACACAAGTGAGAGAGAGACTATCTGCAAATTTTCTTTATTTTGCACCCAATATCGTCACATTTCAATTTCATTTTTCATCATATATCTTCATTTCCCGCGTGTTCACACATACACATATATGCACGCACAACAAATCGGCCGCAAAGATACAAAAAAAAAATGAGATATCCAAGAAAAAAGCCAAATATTCGTTAAAAAACTTAGATTTTTAATCTAAAAACGAAGATTTGGCTTTTATAAAGAGTGAGAGAGTGAAGGAATTAAAGAATTAAAGAGTTAAAGAGTGAAGGAGTTAATGATGTAAAGTTTAATGAGTGATAGAGTTAAAGGGTTAAAGAGCGTCCGAGGCACTTATTTCTCATGCCAGACAAAAGTGCAGCTACTTGACTGATTTGCTTGGAAACCTCTTCAAGTTTATTCGAAGACACATAGCCTAAATCTTTTGCGATATCCATTTGACAGTCTACTTCCATAAGCGAGCCGAACGCCATTTCCAAAAAGTGAGCCTGATCTTTAGCCGATGTACGTCCACTACCCTCTGCAATATTGGAAGGAACGGAGATAACTGCACGACGTAGTTGGTCACACAACGCGTATTGCTCCTCTTTCGGGAACTTCTTCAATAAAGCATATATTTGCTTTACTAACGTTTTTGATTCCTTGTACGCTTCTAAATTTTTATATGAATATTTTGGTTCGGTCATTTCTTCTTTCTTGTCATAAGGTAAGATTCAATTCATACAAAATTTAATCTATCATATAGGTATATATCATCGTATTTTATTCATATCAACAGGCAATCCTACAGCATTCATCTCCTTTGCAATAGAATACTTCCACATACCAACTTCGTCGTATTCAGTATATATCACTCCAGACATATCTCCTGGTAGTTCTACACCTTCAGCATATAGTGCACACACATGGTCTCTACCCAATTTAGCACACATATATCCATGTTCAAATACCACATTTTGACGTGCGCGAGGCTGTTCTACGCCCTTATCTTTGTCACGTCCGAGATCACATGGGGCATACAACACTATTGCATAACATACATCATTGACATGATCCTCTATCTTCTCAATTATTGTCTTCCCTTTATTAGGTTCCTTAAATAGTACTATTGGTTCATAGTCAATACTCCTCAAAAAGGCTTCAATTTCCACGCGTTTATTCTCATCATGCCCATGTACAACGAAAATCTTTTGGGATAAATTAGTTCGTTGAGGCTTTGCGACTTCTTGTTTTTCCGAATGATCTGTTTCGTCGATTGACAATTCTAAATCTTCTATCATTGTTGATATTAGATTATCAAGGCACTTCTTCCCATTCTCGAAACTTTCATAATAGTCGCTATCCGGCATTCCCGAATAGTAAATAGACGGAGTAAAATTTATCCTATTTAACTGTTCTATATAATCAGATTTTGCGCCAAAGCATTTTTTAATATACAATTTAGCCTTGTTTGTAATCTTATCCTCATCGAAATTATTAAACTGCAGCGATTGTACTTCGCGCAATAAGTCTTGTAATAGTTTTATCTTAATCATATCATTTCTCCTCACAGATTTCCTGGCTGAAGGGCACAATTATTCCTTTTCAAAATTCCGTGCAAAGGTACAAAAATAAAATGACATATACAAGAAAAAAGCCCAATATTCGTTAAAAAACTTAGATTTTTAATCTAAAAACGAAGATTAGGTTGTTTTCAATTGGTTATTGGTCATTTGCCATTTTTCATTTGCCATTTGTCATTTCTCATTTGTCATTGCCCATTTTTAATGTTTTGAGGCTTGCGGCTATTATTCTATAAAGTTCTCGTGCGTCATTCAATAACTCATCATATTGAGTCTTTGTTATCAGTTCTGAACCGTAAAGTACTTTTAGCCAATAGATAGTTTCGTTCGCTTCTTTCTGTGCGATGCCTAATTTATGGATAAAGTCGGCTTTGCTTTCAGCATCACATGCTTCACTGTAGTTAGCACCAATACTGGTCCCGCTACGCTGGATTTGATCCGAATTGTTATATTCATGTTGTTCTTCTCGGAGGTACTTACGGAGTTGGTTAATCTTTACCGAGAAGGCGATGCATTTGTCAAGAAATTCATCTTTCATCATAATTTCTTTCAATTGGTCATTTGACAATTGTTATTGGTCATTGAAAATCTACATTAGCATGGTTGATATGCCCCGCAAAGCCATTCTTCCACAAACTGCACTACTCGTTCCGCATAACGCTTCGTATTAAGGAAACGACCAGACACTTCATATATCGTTTGTATAAAAGCACGCGATTAAATACACATCCAGTTCTTCGAAACTATATTCTTTCATCGCGTTTTAACTTCGTGTTTATTGCTCCGCTATTTATAAATCATTTAAATCACTAATCCTCAACTATTATGATTAATGAGTGTCGTATCCAATTATAAAATGCCTATAAATTCCGAACTATTCTTCAGATTTATGTACTCATTTATCTGTTTTTCCTTTTCTAATAATTTTGAATACTCTGGTATAGATAAATTATGTATATGTTCAATTATTGCAGAATTTATTGCATCATATATATCTTCTTGCGACGAACCTGTACCAGTATCAATAATCATTAATTTGCCATTTTCGATATTTTCACACAACTTTTCATAATCGCGCGTATGCCTAAAAGGCATAAAGATTGAAGGCAAATGTCTCGCTAATACAATAGACAACTGCGCTTCATTCCGATCTACACCTATTACCAATAGACCTCTTTTGTTATTCCTTAGATGAAAATGAGTTACAGATGAAAACTCATTTTCCCCTGTCTCACTTTTAAATAAATTAGTTGCTTCGTCAAAAAAGTCATGTCCTAGTTTCATCTGTTTTGCAGGCACACCTATGTAATATCTATTGAGATACAATAAATACAGCCTTTTTTCTTGCAGCTCTTTATTAACTGGTAACTGAGGATCAAAATTTTTAGTATAATATTCCTTGTAATCTTTGATATATTGCAACAAAACATATTGATTAAAACCCTCTTCGTCGATATCGTAGTATAAATCCAATAAGTTATGGTAACTTTCTTGACGTTTGCTTTTGTACAGATTTTCTAGTATTTTTTGCTGCAAATTTTTTGCATCTAAATATATAAACTGAGCAGCAAAATATTCTTGTAGCGACTTATGCGTCCACTTGTAATAAAGTCCATCTTGCACAAAAAGAGGAACTGCCTTCAACAAGTCGTCAAGCAAATCAGATTCATCAAATTGCAAATTTGGGCATCTAGTCTTCGCCTTTGTTATTAATTGTAGAATTGTATCTTTATCGAACTCTAATTTGTACATCAGTAAGCATTCATACCCTATTGCACGCAATATTTTATTAAAATCATCCGTTGACAATTTGGATTTCTTTTCATGTACAAATCCGCCTCCTTTAGACAAATCATGAGAGTCAAAATATGCATCATAGACTTGCCTATAAAATACATGTTTTTTTATAGGAATTGTTTGCTTAAAATCAAAAGCTGTAAACAACAATGACACCAACAATGGATTCTTCAAGAATTCATCTATCATCGAATATCTTCCTGTCTCCAATTGTTCTATTAACAAATTTGAGGTTTCGCCATTGGAATCATATTTCCTCATTAAATTATATGCCTCTTTCCTCTCCAATGGCTTAATTTTAAATGATTTAAAATCGCCAAAACTATTCAAAGAGCTTTCTGGTCTAGATGACATTATGATTTTATTATCTGCTGATACTTGTGCTATAAAATCTTGTATATCGTTTGTAACTATTTCTTTTTCACTTAAACTAATTTCATCATAACCATCAAGAATAAATATGAATCCGCCACTAGAAATTAAGCGTGTTAATAATTTCGCATCAAAAGATTGGGATATTGAATTCAATTGATCTTGAATCTCTTCTAAAATCTTTTTGGTTCTTGATAATCGACGCAACTCCACGTAGATTGGAATTCCTTGCCCATTATCAATAATATCAAGGTATATACGTTTTGTCAATGTTGATTTTCCCATTCCTGCCGTATCTGTGATCAAAATCTTTTGATACTTATCCATTATATCTTTAGGATATCCATTTATCTGTTTTGTCACTCTATTGGGATTGTTTATTTCTTCAAATAAAGTAAGTGGAACGTATATATCCTTAAGTTTTAATTGAGTGTTACCATGAACAATTGTATTCATGATTTCATTCCTATTATATGTTCTTCTTAAATATTCTTGAAAATGCTCTCCTCTAGTGGTCAACATTTCTTTTATATCTAATGAGAGCTCCTCTGCACATTGTTTTAACTTTGGTACCAATAATTCTTTAACCACAACAGAAATACTCTGCTTTGCTGCTTCTGAAATTAATAATGTCTTTAACATATATATTAATTTAAATTTATCTTTGTGTTCTAACCCAAAAGTTTTCTCTTTTTTCTCTCGATCTTCTCCCGCTCATCGATTGGTAGCAAAACGACACTAAGGATTCAAGCTTTTCAAGTCTGATTCCAATTCTTTTAGGCTTTGTAAATGCTCCTCTACCTTCAACTGATGTTGGTATTTTTGATACTCTTCATTAGCTTTTTGCACTGCCAACTCATGAGATATTCGTCCAGCATCTTCAAGTATCGAACGCTGATTCATCGTCAGAACCATTCGTAGCCTTTCAACCCAATCTGCCATATACATTGGTATATGCGCCATAGCTTGCGCTTCTGCAAAAGCTAAATATTGCTCTACTATCAACTTTAATAGCCCGACTTCCTCTTCTGTCAAATAATTCTTCCCGACATCAATATCTGACTTCAGTACTTTACCCTGCTTCTCAGTCGAAGTTAAACCCATTTGCGGCAATGCGGCATTGGCTCGATAGTACACCAACTCTGCTGCAGTCTTTCCGCTTACAGCCCACAGTAACTTATTTTGTACTTCTTTGAAGAACTTGAGCGTTATCTCATCTGACGGATCATAATCTATGCTTGTCTTGTAAATGTCTTTTATCTGTTGATAGAAAACGCGTTCTGAAAAACGGATCTCGCGTATCCGATCTAACAAGTCGCGGAAATAGTTCATCGAGTTACCACGTTTGAACCGCTCATCATTAAGAGCTACGCCCTTGATGATATAATCCCGTAAGCGCTGCGTTGCCCATATACGGAACTGGGTACCTTGGTGCGACTTTACACGATAACCTACGGAAATAATGACATCTAAGTTATAAAAACTGGTTGGTTTGGTAGAATATTCGGAAATTCCGAATTTTCTCATTGTCTCATTCTCTTTTAGTTCACCCTCGGCGTATATATTTTGGATATGCTCACTTATTGTAGACTTTGCCTTTCCGAAAAGCAGGCACATCTGATCCATAGTCAGCCATACTGTCTCATTTTCAAACAGCACATCTACCTTTATAAGTCCGTCTTCCGACTGGTAAATTACTATTTCATCGTGTCGTTCTTCCATATCTTATCATTTCAGCGCGCAAAGATAGTAAAAAAAAATGACATATACAAATGTATATGCCAAAATTTTGAAAAATATTTGCATTTTGTTATAAAATGTACCACTTTTAAAACTTAAGTCTCTCTTTCAATATTAATATTCGTTATATAAATTCGCTTTATTTGTCTGCAAATAAATATATAGATCTTTAACAAACCTGTCTATTCCGTCTACGTATTTATCAACATCTTGGTGTGTAATACTCGGTGATGCATCCTCATGGATAATATTATTTCGTATAGCCAATAAGGAATCTATCTGCCGAAGTATTTTTTTTGTGTCTTCTAATAATAAATAATCCTTTAACCCATTTAATGCGAATATGCGCATCAGTTCCTCTTGACCATGTTTTCCTAATTTAAATTTTACCGCTGGACGATATGTCATCAAAGTGTCAATTTTCTTTTCCTCCCCCAACCATAGCAATGAGATTTCTTGGATACATCGTTCTTTCTTTTCAGCTTGAGGAGCTTGATTGGCCTTTTCTATTGCAGATAATGCATATGATTGTCTCATACCAACTGGTAGAGTTCTATTCGTATGACCTTTAATCACTTGTGAACTATGCTCATCTAAGAAATCTTCTATGAAGCTCTCAAATTTTGTGACTAACAATATGATAGACACCTTAATGAACATTTGATACCTTGTTAGGTTCTTACTATTTTTTTGTGCATACGATAATAAGAGCCTAACTTCACTTATTTTGGAATCAAAATCATTAATACTATCAAAGTTCATTATTCATTAGCGATTTTAAAATACCACACCATCGAGACAAGCGATATTCTAACACTTTTGTGTCAGAGGTCCCGTTTTGTACACTATTTTGAAATGCTTGGTCTTTCGATAGCTCTTCCCAGTTCATTAAAATTTGAGTATGTTTGCTTTGCAATTCCTCATAGTTAAATTGAGTAACAGATATAAGTAACACATCCATTAATGCTCGGTTAATTGGATTTTCTCGTGTTCCATCAGGGCGTAAACGTTTGAAGGCATTTTCTCCAAAAAGAAATGATACTTTCCTAACGGATTCATTAAAGATATCTTCATACTCATATCTTTGCGCTTGAGTAATATTTTGATTTTGACGCATAAATTCATTCAAGAATGTCTTCATACGCCCTCTATAGTTCATGACCTTTTCTGATTCCGCATCCCAATTTTTATATAACGCGAAAAAACGAAGAATAAGTTCGCGATCAGCCATACGCTTATGCGGTTTTGAGAGGCCTATTAATCTAAGCCACTGCTCGTTTTTAGACAGCTGTTTCAAAGTATCATTAAATGAGCCTCTATATAAGCAATTACGTAATTCTTGTTCAGTTAGATGAACAGAGCCGGTATTTAATCTCATAAAGACGTCATATTTTATATCTTCGTTCGAGTCACAACTGATCATGATTATACGAAGAAGTCCATTTTTTAGCATTCGCGCAGCTTTTGGACTAAGATTACTTATATCGCATTTATTCAATTCCTTCAGCACTTCCATCCCGGTTAACTTGAATGCTCCATTAAAAAAGCGCTTTAGTGAATACAATCGCTGTAACCCATCTATTACCGTCCATGTTTCATCTTTTTCTTGAGATACATAAATAATAGGTATCGGTACATTGAGGATAATAGACTCCACCAATAAAGATGCTTTTTTATTATCCCATACATAATTACGTTGATAATCCGGATCTAAGCGTATTTCTCCATCTTCTACCATCCTTACGACATCGGATACGCTTTTATCATATGCCTGAGTTACAATTTTACGCTCAATCGGTGGAATTTCTAATGTTTCCATTTGAGATTTACCTTCATTGTCATCAAAAACAATGATGTCATTTTCATCTTGTAACATAAGTCTTTTATAATTTTAATACTATTCAACATTTCAGCGCACAAAATTACAAAAAAAAAATGAGATATCCAAATAATCGCATAAAAATCTTGGATTTTTGTGAATTTTGCGATTATTTGGGAGAATGATGGAATGATGCTAATGATGCGAATGATGGGAATGATGCTAATGATGAATTACTTTTTAATCCTTTTTCTCGCCGTCATTATGCTTGAAGTCAGCATTCTCATAACTTCTTCCGCATCCGCATATAAACTGTTAAATTGTTCTTCCGAGATATATTCTGTTGCTTTTAATAGTTCTAACCAATAAATCGTTTCACCGCACTCCTTCTGTGCTATTTGCAGTTTGTGGATAAAGTCTGAGTCACTCTCTGCGAAAGTTGCCTCTCGGTGATTGGCGCCTATAGCAGTACCAGAGCGCTGAATCTGGTCCGCTATGTTATATTCATGTTTCTGCTCATTCAGATAGTTCTTCAGTTTTACCATCCGAATGGCGAAAGCCATGAATTTTTCTTTGTAGATATTATCCTTCTCGTTTGTCATCTCTTTTATTGCTTATTGTTTAATGGTGAGCGCGCTTTGCGCTAATGGTGCGATAGTATTGCTAATTGTTTAATGGTGAGCAATTTTATTGATAATTGATTAATGGTGACGGGCTATGCCCTTAATGGTGAACGATATTATTGTTTATTGATTAATGGTGAGCGCGCTTTGCGCTAATGGTGCGATAGTATTGCTAATTGTTTAATGGTGAGCAATTTAATTGATAATTGATTAATGGTGACGGGCTATGCCCTTAATGGTGAACGATATTATTGTTTATTGATTAATGGTGAGCGCGCTTTGCGCTAATGGTGTTATTTTTCATTCGGTTCACGTCTCTCCGCACGCATTGCATCCGCAACAATCTATTTTATTCGTTATGGTTAGCATCTTCTATTCTTCATACAATTCCACGGTGACTTCGTAGGATTATTGTATTATTCACCGAAAGTAGCCGTTATGCTATTTTTCAGGCTTCCACTATATCCTTTGCAATTAACTGTTATGGAATGATACTCTCCTTGATAACCATCTATATATTCAACGTTTTCAGGTGTTTGATTTTTGAAAATTAATGCAGACTCAACAGTTTGAAGGATGTCGGTATTGAACTCTGCTATTGCATAAACCAATTGTCTGTCATCACCTAATTTTTGGTTCTTTTTCCACTTGTCATGATCATTCGGTTTGTGTCCTCCCACTATACGATTCTTAAAACCATTAGATGCTAAACCAATGTATATGGGTGTGGGATTCTGATAAGTACCATTCACTAATTTCTTATCGCATGCATAACAGCAATAAATTCCATTTGTGTTAGGCAAGGCTTCTAGACAATCCTCGCCATACCATATTTGTTGAAATGTCAAAGAAACTGTTTTGGTTAGACATTCCCTCGTCTGCTCCGATTTTTGATATGCATATACGTATATGGAATCATCTTGCCCACTCATAATGTCTTTATCCACATCAAATCCAGCATCCGCTAATTGTCACATCAAATTTCGCGCACAATCCTTATCACTGCACTTTGTGCTGCACAATAATTTAGATGCTCCATGCTCAAATATTCTTCTTTCCGGATTATTTGTCATAGAACAATAGTAGTTTGACGCCATCCCCCCAATCGCTTTCACCGTCTTGGAAATAAAGTATTTAACTGTTTCATCGATAGTCATATCTGCCATTGTAAATATAAAATTAATTTTCTTCAATGCTTCATATCTTTTGGTGGACACGAATCTCCGCCATAACTATTAGGATTTTGAATAGTGCCATCCATTCTGTGTGGGATGAGTTCCGCACCATCTTTTTTCGCCTGCTCTCTTGCCCAATCCATAGCCTCTGCTTTTGTGTCAAAATGCTTTGAGACACGCAGAGCATTATTGTTCTTAACGTCCCAACCTCCTCTATCCGAGTTGTGAACCACATGTTTTTCTGATCTATTTCCCATATACATTAAAAAATTTAGTTTTAATATCCTATATCTTTATCGTCCCTATTTTTCTCACTCATACAATAAATTCCTTTCTCGGTCATCTCCCGCTCATCAGTCGGTGAAGATTATCTCCCAATAGCCACCTTTGTCGGGACCGACACGGCGGAGAATGCCTTGAAGTTGCAATTTTTTAATGGCTCTAGCTACATTACTTCTATCAATGCCTATCAAGTCTGCCATTCTTTGAGTAGTAATGTAAGCATCCTCCTTTACCAGTTCTAAAATTTTCTGTGGCGTTTTCTGTGGCGTTTCCTGTGGCGTTTCCTGTGGCGTTTTCTGTGAACTTTTTTCTTGCGTGCCATCTTGAGTGCCACTTACGCTGAAACGCACATCGTCACGTTCAAAGTAAAAGATAATCGTCGAACTAACCACATCATCTGTAAAATCCACTTTACCGCGTTTCTGTTCCCACATCAACATCTTGTCTATGCCATAGCCTGCGTTCTCTCCAAGACGAGCATAGCGGAAGAGTTTGGAGAGAATCGGATTACGCGGCATCGAATGGATTTGCTTGCGCAACTCTGAAAGCGGAAACATAAACTTACCCGGATTCTGCATTTCTATTCTGTCAGAAAAGACACGAATGACCGGATGCATCGGGCTGAAATAATCGCAGTGGGAACAGAGATTTGTCAATCCTTCCCGTAAGGCATAGAGTTGTGTCTCGTCTTGTACGCCTCTGCCATCGCTTCTCTCCACATAAGGAGCTTCGCAGTATATACGTAAGCGCTGAAGGATAATCTGGTATGATTCCCAGATATTGGCTTGTTCCGGCATCCTATACGTATATCGAACGCCTGCATCGCGATAGTTTAACCCCGGTATCTCAATATAATCAATCCAGAAATTTGGCACATGCTTCTGCACAGAGTCACGTTTACCCAACATCAGCAAACCTCCGTATGTCAGAACGCCTTCTTTCGCGATTCCCACTTTTTCGCAAAACTCCTCAGTCGGCAGCTGGGCATAAGGAAACTCCGGATTAAAACTGCGTATCTGGTTGCGATAGGTTTCTAAGGAGCCAAAATCCAAGTCGTTTAATGTAGTTCCGGGCACTAGCTGCTCGCTTTTAGTACCGAAAGCCTGATCGCGCTGCATCGCAGTAATCTCTGCCTCTGACGCACGACGATCCCCACTGCCTGAACGGATGAAAGTATTGATGGGGTTATTGACGTAAATGGGTTTCAGTGGCGAAGATGGAATATAGAATGCCAATACCAATCGGTCATCAATGGTGTATTTCTTTCCTTCTACAAAAAGACGCGCATTGAATTTCTGACCACCTCGCAACGTATTCAAGAAATCCGACTCAATCTTCTCACCATTCTCTACCCCTTGAACGTCAAATCGCTTGCCGACCTGTTTGATACCAAAGACAATCCAACCACCGGACGTATTGGAGAAAGCAGAGACTGTCTCCCATACATTATCCGGCAGCTTATTCTGTGCCTCTTTGACCTCGAAATCATCCCATTCGATGTCTTTTAGTCGCAATATCAGTTCGTCTTTCGTCATTGTATCGCAATTTGGCTGCAAAGATAATAAAAAAAATCCATATATGCAAGAAAAAAGCCTAATATTCGTTAAAAAAATTAGATTTATAATCTAAAAACGAAGATTGGGCTGTTTAAATTGGTAATTGATTATTGGTCATTGGTTATTTTTTGCAGTCTTAATACACGCAGTAATAATACGATATAATTCGGAAACATCATTTATTAACTCATCATATTGAGTCTTTGTTATCAGTTCTGAACCGTAAAGTACTTTTAGCCAATAGATAGTTTCGTTCGCTTCTTTCTGTGCGATGCCTAATTTATGGATAAAGTCGGCTTTGCTTTCAGCATCACATGCTTCACTGTAGTTAGCACCAATACTGGTCCCGCTACGCTGGATTTGATCCGAATTGTTATATTCATGTTGTTTTTCTCGGAGGTACTTACGAAGTTTATTAATCTTTACCGAGAAGGCAATGCACTTGTCAAGAAATTCATCTTTCATCATAATTTCTTTCAATTGGTGATTTGTCATTGGTCATTGTTTTTAAGTTTATAGGACGCTATGCTATTGGCATTACAATATGGATTGGTCTTAGTATTTTATTCTTCCTCCTCCTGATATCTTGGTAGCGCATCTCCTCTATATATCGGATTTTGTATCGTCGATAGAGACGGATTACGTACTCCCGTGCGATGTTTTGCCAGACACATCTTATACAATTGCAACGTTGCCCGATAACCATTATCAGACATACTCTGCGTTACATAATTATGTCTTAGACAACTAAACAAATCACCCAGATAATAGGAGTTCTTGTCAATCGTTCCAATATATTCTTGAATCCGAGTTCTCCAATCACTCGGTTGCGCTCGAATAATCATCAAGGCCAATATATGTTTCTCTAATTGAGAAACCCCTACATTCTCAGCATCCAAAGACAACATCTCTTCTTTCATATACGACTCAAATAGTGCCATCAATTTGTCCGAAAAAATATCATCCAAATACCATATCGCAATATTATATGGTATCATAGTGATTATCTCCTGACGGCACTCCTTCAAATCCTTTGAGAAATTTTTCGTCAGTCGGAAACGAGCGCCACCAATACCCACATACCCGTTATTAGCAAGTATCGGAGTTAACAATACCAACACATTGACAATCTCTTTCCATGCGGATATGATATTAATCAGCAGCATTTCTTTCAGTTCAGGTTCAATCTTTATTGCATTACGCAAACATCTTCCTGCTGATTTTACAATATCCATAAGATTTCGAACATAGTACTTGTCCAACACCTCTCCGATATCCTGCACATATGGTCTTATTGCATCATAATTCTCATCTGCCATTGCATCCTTATAGGATTCCGGCAACTTTGTTTCTTGCAGAGATTTTGCTAGTTCTTCATCCGACTTGTTACACGTTGCTTCACTCAATTTCCATTTAAGAGCCGAATATATATTAAAATCAATTGGCGCACCAATAGCGTTCTTCGCTTTTTCGGTTGCAGCAACTAATTCGTCATTTATCATCTTCGCCAAATCATCACATTTCTTATCAATCCCAGTATAGTATTCAATAATCTCCGGATGATATAACGCCTTCTGTTGCTCAATCATGTATGTAAAGAATGCCTCGTCTGTCTTCATTTGCTGTGCTGCAAAATAACATAACCAATTGACAAATCGGAATTGGAGTATATTTGCATACACCCCACCCTTACTAATAATAATTTGGCTATCTCTGAGTACCTGCAGCAATTGAGGTACATTAGTCGTCATGTATTTCTGCTTGGCAAAACTACTGCATACCGACACAAACTCATTTTCTGTAAAGGTAAAATTGTTATTTCGAAATAAGCCTTCTACAAAATTTCCCAGTATATATGTACACTCATCTTCATCTAATGCGCCGCCATAAACCAACTGTTCCATATTGTCAAATAGCGACTGCAATACTAATTTGAGTATCGCATATCTGTTAATGGGGCGTTTCTCAAATTGTTTCTTGTATGCGAGCATAAGCTGCAAACAATTCACAGGGGTTCTATGCTCGTTCATATCTTGCATATCTGTTAATACGCGCTCAAGAACCTCATCATTAGATGCAATACACATCGCCTCATTGAATTCCTTTACGATCTCCCGCACACTTCCTTTGGACATCGGTTGCAGATACAACTGCTTGAATCCTTTATGACTCGCAATAGAATCTGCCCCTTCCAATGCTTGCTCTTCTTGGAAATGAGTTAAGAAGATGATTCTTAGATCAGGTGCTGCCTTTGATAACTTCTCCATGAATGATAGACACATTTGAGATGTCTCATCCCAATCGTCTATTAACCAGCACTTAATATCCTCTTTTTTTACGCCATAGAATACCGCGTCATCCTCTATCGCATCCTCTATTTTATGTTGATTCAAATCTTTAAGATTATGATATACATACGGCAACCTATAATTCTTCCATGCTACATAGGACAAATAACGAGCATAGGATGTTAATCCGAATTGAGACGGGGCTTGAATCTGGAGATTATCCGTCATTGTCAACACATCGACGTAATCGAAGTTCTTAACCTTCTCTTCTCCTCGACTAAATGGAGACTCGATGCACACACGATTTCTCCATGTAGGATGCAATCCATAAATGTTTAATGCTTTTTGAAGGTTATTGTATAGTGTTCTGCCAACAAAATCCTCCGTCGCATCAGATGGCAAATATTCTATTATCCCACTATCATTTCCGGTAAGTTGAGCGCCAACAAGAAATTTACTATTGTTGTGTGACCACACTCTATACCGCAATGATAATTTCTCTTGTTGATCTCCGATAGACATCAACATATAACCATTCATCGATTTTCTCGACTCAAACAATGGTGGTAGGGTTACAAACCGAGCACCCGCTTCAGCTCTTCTTGGATGTTCCGCAACATCGTGAGTATGTCCCGACACAACGAAATCCAACTGTCCTCCATTGATCATAGCCTCTATCTCGCGCTGTGCATACTCAGTTAACTCCTGTATGGGATGGTGCATTACCAATATCTTTCTGCGTTTCTCATTAGCCAATGCCCAACTACGCAATTCCGTCAACTGGATACGGAGAGTCCGAGAGTCTTTATAATCATTTAAACCACCTCTGGACAATAGAGCGGTATTTAACAAGTACACTGACACATCAGGAGAAATCTTATATTCATATCCCGCTAAGTTAAATCCTTTTATATTTGCCCTATCTTCACAAAACTCCTTAAAGTATTTAAATTTTCCTAATACAAAGTTTTCTTTTACTTTCTCATCAAACTCTTCTTCCTTCTCATATTTCTGTAGTATCAACTCTTCTGACAGATACGAATCAAAATGCTTTTCTATATAATATCTATTCAAATCATGATTACCCGGTATATACGCCACATGATTCGACGGTATCATTTCTATTAATTTCTTATGAAAGTCCGAAGCAAATTTCTGGATATTGTCATACGTACCATAGCAAGATAAGTCTCCGGCTATGATGCAATATCTATCTTTAAAATCTATCCCTTCAAGAGAGGACTGAAGATCCTTCCAAAAAGAACCTATTACCAACTCCTCTGATACATCACTATTCCCTTTATAGTGTATGTCGGATAAAAATAAAATGTGCTTCATTATTTGATATATTTTGATAATTGCGCATTCATTAACATAATGGAATCTTCTAATCGTCCTCTCTTGTTGCTCCTAATTCCTTGCAATAAACAGCACCTTTTCGAATAAGTATTTCCTTATCATGTTGACCATTGCAGTATGGACAAAGTGGAGTAATATATCGCCCACCAATATAACTTTTGTCGGATGGGGTTTTAATCCATATATGACCTCCATGAGCTTTGTGCTTTTCGACATTATCATCTCCTTTAGAGAATTCTTTCTTTTGGTCATCCGTAGGTTCGCCCACTATAATCACTTCTCCGCAACTACTGCATACTAATGTATTGCTATAATTCTCCGTCATAGCCCTCCAGTAGTCTATCCATGAAACGTTCTTTGGAGCATTCCTATCACTAGTTTTCCCACAATTCTTCTCATTGTGGTCATAAATGGAGTGAAGAATTTGGCACTTGCCGTTATCCTTTTCTACTTCTTGTTTAAATTCGTCAAATGTCATAATATTGTTTGTTTTCGTTATACAATATAATTTTCCTCATCCTCGTTCATAGTCTCACACAGGATCTACTTGTCCCGCATTTCTATATACCGGTTCAAAATGGTTATTAGCATCGAAGCACTCTACAGCCGTTCCGGGAAATTGCTCAATCAATGCCTTCCTAACTTCATCTACTCCGGCAAACACAGTAAACCATATCGACCAGCCTCCATATCCTTTCACTAAATCAACAATCGTCTCCAAATCAGCTTTGCTGGCTCGGTATTTCACCAAATACCTTTCAGCCAATTCCCAATCTTCCTTTCTCTTTCTATACCTTTTGTCGCCCAGTGTAGATGTCATTGGAGTCTTATTCAGCCCAACTAACTCCCATAACGCCTTGGCATGTTCATATGACTCGCCCTTCAGATTGGGATTAACAACAACCACACCGGCCGGCATATAAACCAGACTCAAATACGTATTATTTCTATGCGGCAAGTGAATCTTATTCAACACTACATCTTTATCAGTTTTATTGGCCTTCCCATTACAGGTCTGGCATGCCAACAGGAAGTTACTCCACTCTGTTTTCAAATCCGCATACTTGTCAAGGCCCTTCGGCTGCACATGCTCCACATGCAAATCACAATCATGTCCGTAAGCATTCTCGCAATACGAGCAGAAACCTCCGATATTGGCTATCAGCGGCTCTTTGGCTGTCGTATAATCCGGATAGGTCTTTTGCACCACATGCACATTGCCATCAAGCAAAGTCACCTCATTATCCGGTTCTAATTTCACTACCGGTCTCATTGAGAATTCCTTTCTGCTCTTAGTAATGCTACATATGCTGGATCAGACGAAAACTCTTCTTCCATTTTGTCCAACTTCGCCTTCAACATCGGATCGACTCGCTCACCTTTCTTAATCAACTGGTAGTATTCTTCAGCCAACCGCACCATCTCTTCATAGCGCTTCGAACGCAACTCGTCCTTCATCCCCATACGCGTTTCAGCAATTTCCTCGATACTCTCTTTGAATGGCTCACCACTGGTAATTACCTCGTCATCGAAACTGATTAACTGATTCTCTTCCAAACTCTGCACGATAAATGGACTATGAGTCGAAACTATGAATTGAATCTGCGGAAATGCACGTTGGAAATCCTGCAAGATATGTTTCTGCCAATGCGGATGCAAGTACAGATCCATTTCATCGATCATCACCACACCCGGAGTTTTCTTAACCGCCTTCATCCCCAAAAAACCATTCAACTCAATGCACCGGTGCGCAATCTCTGATACGATATTGATCACCGATTGCAAACCATCACTCATATATGAGAAGTGATGACGCTCCGGTGCTCTACCGGTAACCGATACAATTGCCTCTATCTCATCATGATTAAAGTCAATGTCTGACAATGCCGGTATAGCGGTCCGCAATGCCTCATAGAATGCCTCCCGTGTTCCTTCGAACTCGCGTCCATCATTGATATTCTTATCATATCTACGTAACCATTCCTTAGCCCCCTCAAAATCTACTTTATCATGCAGCGCCATCTTATACGCTTTTTCCTCACGAGTCATGCGCTCATCGACTCTCGCTACTTTCTTAGCCTGTGCATCCTCAGTACGTTGGGCATCAAAAGACAGAACCAAAGGAAGCACCGCATTCGTCTTTGCTCCTCGACGATAGCGACTGAGATTTTCCGCATAATCCATCATCTGACCGGCAAGATAACGGGTATGTGTAGTATAAGACGCCTTCACAAATTCGCGTGCCCACTCAATGATTCTCTTATTTTCCGTCAAAAAACCATCTTGCTCAATGGCCATTAAACATTCGGCTGTAATATCTATTCGAGGGTTCTCCGGCATAAACAAATAATTCCGCTTGTCGAAATCATACGGCTTATATTGATCCAGTTTATTGAAGTTGCAGCGAAACGCTCTACCTCCAGGCAGCAGCGGCAACGACTGAAGGTATGCCCCAAGTCCAACCTGTAGTGCTTTCAACAACGTCGTCTTACCGGCTGTATTATTACCGATAATCACTGACAAGTTTCCATAAAACTCTACCTCTTTTTCTGCAAATCCGCGAAAGTTGCGAATCTTAATTTTCTGTATTCTCATACCACAATTTCTTTAGGTATATTTAATAAAATTCAATTCTTATCTCACCTATGCAGGTTCGAATGAGTGTTTCAGCGCGCAAAGTTACGAAAAAAAAATGACATATACAAATGTATATGCCATATTTTATCAAAAAAAGTACTTTTTTCTCGATTTTGTGGATCTCTACGCGCCTAATCTCTCAAAAAACACCCTTTGCCATATCGGTGTATGGTCTTGCCTGTCTTGTGGCGGCCATATACAACTATAGTGTCGGACTCGCGCTCTAACATCAGTTGTAAATAGACGTTTATCTTCTACAATTACTCGCTTCAACAGATGCCCTAATGCACGACCTGCTTGATTAATAGCATATCTGTTACTTCTATTTGGATGAAGATTGCGATAATGATTGTACAAGATGATCAATGGCGTTCCTTGCCACACTCTATTATCAAGCCCCACAAAATGACGTGCAGCAAAAGGAGCATCATGATGCTGATTACACCATGCATACACCGCTCCTTGCAGAAATGCCAAAATCAACACTTCTTCCTCAGAGCGCAACCAAGCGTATCTATTAAACCGTTGATTCCCTATTAACATATTCTAAACTAAATTTTAATGTTCATGTTCTGCTTGTGTATCAGCTGACCATCTAAGTTCCTTAGGTAGTAATGCATCAATTTCCTGTTCCGGACATGACATCTCTCCGTTTTCTTTCAATGCTTTTTTTGCAGTTTCGTAATCCTCGGGACTAGTACGAGGAGCTTTTTCGTTAATTCGTGACCATTCTTCAATCATTGCATCACGCTTCTGAATAATATCTTCATCTGTCAGTTTTCCTGCCTGTGCATCTGCCAAAATTGCCAAGGTACGCACTCTACATGACCATAACTTTTTCGCAATATCCGCATGATCCACACTCCATTGAGCATAGTTTCTATTCTTCAAAAATGAATTAATCATAGTCAATGCAAACGAGAGAATTGCGACTAATAATCCTATCCACATTTTCCATGTATCAGGCACATACTCTGTGATTGCAGATATACCACCTGCAGCCAACAATACTGACAACACAATTTGAGCTATTTTAAAACTGTCATCATAACGTTTGTAACGATCTGCACATTTCTCGTGCACTTTGTGAGTCCATACAAGCTGGTCATACAACTCGCGTACCCCAGATAAAATAGTTTTTGTCGATTTTTCCATAACTTATAATGATTTATTAATTATTCAATAGGCACTTCAATTCTATCTCTTGCAACCACTACCCCATTCTTTACTATATAACACTCCACATAGTGCGGTCCTCTAAAGTTTGAAGTCTCATGCCGTTGCATACCGCCTCTTATATTGGAGTCCACTATCTGTCCGCGCAGACAATCTCTTCGGACAGCTTCCGGTCCCACATTCTTCACTTTCCACTTCACTTCGTAAGGCCATTCCACTGATGTACTAACTATTTGGAAGTCCAACGAACGAACCGTAGGTATACGCCCACACATATTCAGCAACTGTCGTAGCGATTGTGGACGGAATCCATCTGCTGTAATCCGACAGTCAATATGCAATTCTTCACGAATATCAACCGGATACATATCTTCGATAAACTCCTCAGCATCAGTAACATGTAGTGTGTCATACTCAGCTTTCTCGAGACATGCTTCAGGTGCTTTCGGAAAGTTTACTCCGAATACGCTTCGCCATTTTTCATGCTTTTTATTATCGTCCGTCTCCTCGATTGCTTTCGATACGGTATTGAATGCTTTCTTCGCCTTATTCTGAAACTTGTGTTTCACATTAACACGTTGCCTACTGCCAAGTGCCAAATAAAACTCCTGCTCCGGCTCATTTTTCAAATACTCAAAACAAGCCTTAACAAGTTCATCATAATCTGAATACGTATAAGTCGCATAGTCAATATTGTCATTTAAAAAGTTATACGTCAGCGTATCAATCAGCAGTCCTCCCATGCCTACTCCCACCGTATTCTTCCATGCACGCAACATCTTGCATAGGTGTCTATGTGCTTCTCCGTATTGACTCTTAAACCGTACCATCTCCTCCTGCTCTTGCTTAGGCATCGTCACACGATACGGTGTTGATGATTTAGTATCCGGGAATTTGTACTTGATTTTCCCATCCTCCTCAAACTGAAATACGGGTTGTATCTCAACCGTCATAGCGTCTGAAAAGCGCACATCCACCACTAATCGATCATAGCATATATCGGTATTAGGATATAACGATTTTATAGCCTCTCTTGTATCTCGCAACAACTTGTCAGGATCGTTCTTGTAAGTTTCCCATTTTGAATCAGGGATGATATAAATCATATCCAAATCGGATATACCCTTAATACCTGTATATCGACCATAAGAACCTACACGAAGACTATTGGCTGTTTCGGAATCTGTATCTCGAAACCACTTATTCATTTTTTTTGTAATAGCCTGATAACGGCTGCTAATCAATTCTGCCTTGTCGACTCTAATGTTCGCTAAAAACTGTCCGAATGCTTGTGCGGTTGTCATATGTATATATCCCTTCTTTTAATGCTATACAAATTACAAATCCCGTGCCGAACCTTCTAATCTGACATTTTGGCAGATTTACTTCGTTTAATCTCATTATTATTGCAAAACTTGTCTGAATTCGCGTCAATTTTCATTTCTCACATTCATTTCTCGTTCATGCAGCGCTAAAGCAGTAATTTTGTGCTCGTTTTGCCATTTGGGCAAACGAGAATTAACAAAATTACTAACATTTTAAAACTTTAGCATTATGCAAAGAGACAAAGAATTAATGGAGCGCCGTAACAAAGCGATCTATGCGCGGTTCAATGAACTCATCAAAACCGGTCAACAGTACATCAAGATCTATGAGCAGTTGGAGGATGAGTTTTTCATCTCCGAGGAAACAATCAAGAAAATTGTGCTTCGAATGACTAAAAAACAATAACGTAAGTTATTGCAAAACTAAGGGTAAAGACGACCCTTTGTTTGAGAAAATTTGTACTATCTTTGCAGCGTCTTTTGATTATCGGGAGACGTTGCATTGATTTTAGATAATAATATAATCAAAAAAGACGAGAAAAATCATTGATAGAAGTAGTGCTTACAGCACCTGAGTCTTTATTCTGAATAGCCTACTTGATAGTAAACTCTCAGATAGTCTCTTCACAATAAAACCTCACATATATCATGTTGCTTCTATCAATGTCAAAAAATACCAAAAAATAACAAAAATTAATTAACAAGCGAAAGTTTTGAGGGGCTTGGATCCATCGAGTGCGCACTCACCATCAAGACCTAGCACAAAACTTTCGTAACAATGAAAGGAACATGTAAAACGCTCCGGATCAAGGAGCGACAGCTGCGTAGCAAGCAGCGAAAACCAAGGAAGCCACAGCCATTCTTGTGGTTCAAGTTCGATCCTGACGACCATCGTCAGTTGATCCTCAGTAACGGCACACGCCTTCGTCAAGCGTATGACGGTGTCGGTCTATTCCTCACGCAGGGAGGTAATGTGTATGCCCTGACTCGGTTGGGGTTACGTAACCGTCGTGTCAACTACTGGAAGAAAAACACCTATTGCAAACGCCTACATACCGGTCGCGGTCGCAGCCAAGGACAGTGTTACCCTTATGTTCACTGGCATGGACACACTTATCGTCTCCACCAACTGATGGCATTTGCCTGGCTCGGCGGCATCCCAGACGGCATGGTGCCGGATCATATCAATGGGGACATTGATGATTTCCGAACGGCTAATCTACGGATAATCTCCGTAGAAGAGAATGACCGATGTGGAGGGATACTGAGGCGACTGAGGAATGCTTCGGTAAAGTACGGGTTGCCGGAACTCAACCCTCGCAACATGACCTGCGAGGAACTGCTTGAGCGGTTTGAGCGTTACAAAGGTATCCCCGGCCGACTCATCACCCAATCCATCCGCATGGAAGCCGAGTGGCTGATCAGCGAGAAGCAGTCTTAGAAAATTATAGCAATTATAACTCGATTATAATAATTATAGTTTTCTATGTAACCAAAAAAGGCGCACACAACGGCTGTTTGAAGAGATAATCGAAAACAAAAACCAAGAAAACCCTTCTCTATCGCTAACTGTCTATTCGATGTCTTGGGCTACACGCCCCTGAGTGTAAATGCTTATTAGTTCGCTTGTGAGCGAGACTCCCAGACGATCTACTAATCATCCCACTCGCAGAGTAACTGCTTAACATCTTAATAGCCTGTCATCAATTGAGAAGAAAAAACAACGTGATTTTCTTAACCACATGGGTACGATTACTTCAATCACTTCAAAAACACTGAAGGTGTTGTGTGCTTACAAAAAAACATCCCCAAAAAAGTCAAAAAACATATTACTATCAATGGAGAAAAATATCAAAAAATTCCAAAAATGGATGTAGATGCTATTGATAAAAAAACAATCAAAAATCTCGGAGCTGACACTCCGAGTAGGAAACGAACTAATGTCAGATATAATCTGACGCAATTAACAAACGTAATCCCAAATAGTATTTGGGACAATAAACAAAACACATATGGAAAAAGAATTTGTATTATGTCCTGAGCTTATTGCCAGAGGACAAGTAACACGTGAACAACTCACCAACCTCATCTACAAAGCCGGAAATGCTTGTGGATTGGATCCTCTGGAGATGCTGCGGTTCTACCGCGAGTTAGAGAAAGCTGCCGGCAATGCAGTAAAGATGGATGATCCGGAGTATGGAATAACTATTGACAAGGCTGCTGCTGACTTTGCAGAAACGCTGCCGGAAGTACAAGAAGTGCTTGCTGAAGGCAAGAAAGAGTTTGAGTATAAGAACTGCCGCTATCAGTACAAAGACAAGGAAATTGTCGTTGATATGTCTGACACGGATGTGTTCAAAGGCAAGGATGCTGTCGATTGGCGCAAGCAAAAGATTGAGCTCTTGAAGGTTGAAGGACAGATGAAAGATCTGAAAGCGGCACAGAAGAAGATCAAGAACAACATGGATATCGATGTGCAGCAGTACATCGAGAAACATAACAACTTCAATCCGGAAGTGGAGCACTACATCGCGGTGGTTTGATTGTAAAGGAAAACGGGACGATTGACGGGTGTTTTATAGGGATAATCAAAAAAACATAAAAAACACATTAGATAGCAATAGTACTTCCGGTACCCGGAGTCTTTATTCTGAATAGTCTACTTAAAAACAATCTTTTAGATAGCCTCTTCACAATAAAACCTCACATCATAAGATGCAATTGCTATCTAATGACAAAAAAGCGTTTCACTCCCAAAAACAATCTAAGGTGTCAATCGTCCCCAAGAAAACAATCAAGAAAACAAACCGAAAACGATTTTGCAAAAGAAACCAATAAAAGAAAAGGAGCAAAAGAAAATTAATAAGAAAAAAAAGCATGCAGCCGTAGCGCTATACGTAGTAACGGTTAGTGGTTAGCGGTTAGAGGTTAGCGGTTAGCGGTTAGAGGTTAGAGGATGGAAAGGCTGCATGCTGCTTCTTTTTAAATAAATTTTTCTTATGGAAAAGGAATTTCATAGTTTCGGAGATGATGTATGGCATAAGCTGCTCAAACCGCTGCCCACTTACGATACGCGTAGCAAATACGAGTCGTGTTTTCGCTATTGGTGCGGACTGGATGAAGACAAGCGCAATCGTGTCTATCATATCATCGAGGAACGGAAGAAGAAAGGACTCTTCGTCAATCCGAATCCACGATTTGCATTGGATGATGCTGCGCAGCAGGATGAGATAGAGCAAGCAAAGGCGCGAGCCAAGCCGAAGAAAGAGCCCACGAACCTCAACGGTAACATTCGGATTGATACGCTTATAAAGACGGTGCCGTTGGTCAGCGCAATCTACAATGGTCGTCCAGGTATTTATACGTTCGAAGAAGCGAAAGAATATGGGATGGACATTAAGTACGGAATGAATTTCAAATATCAACCTCAAAACGAAAATGAAAATGGAAACCAAAATTAATCAAGAGAATGAGACTCAGAAAGAGCAAGTATTGAGTAATGAAGAACACCACATGTTGGATTTGTTTGCACCGATCAACCGGTGGACACAGCGAGATGGACATCATGCGTTGGTGTTCCTGTGTGACGGGAAAAACAGTCTAATGTTCTGCGAGAATCATCGTGAGGTCGGGCAGAACTTGGCAATCACCGTCACGGCAAATCCGAAGATGGCTGCATGCTTCAAGATGATTGCCGAGGACGCTGATATACTGACGGATATTATGCACGATGATGTGGATATGCCGGAGTGGAAGGCTGAGTACGATAAGGTGCAGGGGTATGACGATCTGCCGGAGTGCTTCTTGTATGGAGCGGAGGTAAGCAGATAAATCATGTATGATGTACCTGTGACGTACGCGATGGTAACGAGATGCGATCGCGTTCGGCAGCAACAGCATATCTTATTATCTTGATAAAGGAAAACAAAGAATCGACGGACTATTTTAAGAGATAATCAAAAAAAACATAAAAAACATCATCAAATAACGATAGTACTTACAGTACTCAGAACCTTCATTCCTAATAGTCTACTTGATAGTAAACTCTCAGATAGCCTCTTTGCAATAAAGTTTCCCATCTTAGATGTCATCGTTATCTGATGACAAAAAAGCGTTCCATTGTATTGCACTCTCAAAAAAGCTGGAGGTGTCGATTCTTTCTAAGAAAACGGGATAAGAAAACGAACCGAAAACAGAACAAAATTATGAAAGCGGAACTTATTCTACCTATTGAATGCCTCAAAGGTATGCTTCGGAAGGATGGATATTACTTCCGGATGTACAAGGGCAAACAGATCGTGCAGCGGTGTCCGACAAAGTGGAAAGATACACCGGCACGGAAGGCTGCAAGAGAGAAGTTTGCGAAGACCTGGGGTCAACGCTATAAAAAACATTAACGTCTATGAACAAACCTAAGAAGTATAAAAAATCCGCTTTGCGCGAGACTCTAGAACGCAACATGAGACTTCGTAGAGTCGAACCGGAACTGACTATATCTCCAATGGAGTTCTCTCGATGGCTGAAAATCTATGTGGAGAAATTCAATCTACCGGAAGATATCTGCCGCGCGAGAACGCTGGAAGAATCCATCGTCGATAGTTTTGGCGCATGGCTTGGAGATTCTCTTCGTTAATCATATCAGACGCGGCACTCTCAATGCCGCGTCTGATATATTAAAAATCCCACATACTAAGTATGCAGGATTAACATTATTTCAGTATTCTCACATGACTAGCCTCCCATCCGGCAATATCGGCATATAACTGTGTCGGACGAAAATGTTGTACTTGATAACCAGTCTGCACACGTTTATTGATTTCTTTATAATTCTGCTTATGCACTGTCCCATTCACTCCTCCGCATAATCGTTTAAAGAAATCATGACCATTCGTCAAATCATAATCGTTCGTACTATGCGAAACAGCAAATGCCTGATAATCCGCTACCGATGCCGTAATTACTTTTCCGGGTGTCCTATTGTCTTTAGCACTCTGATATTGTGCCAACAACCATGCTGGATTCTGCATATTCTGTACCCTTGCGCCTACAATATCTACTCCGCTATCACAACTCAAATGAGTGTGCTCGGTGTAGTTATACCACTTGAATGTGGATAGCACACGCAAATCCGCAAATATGGCATTCTGCACTGCCGCAACACTGCTGGTGCAACCACATGTTCCAAGCAACTCAGTCATAAAGGAGTTCGAACTGGCCGCCATCATCTCATGGTCATGACTATCCGTATAGAAGAAACCAGACATGCTAATCAACGCTCCATTGGCGCGATCAAAATCTGCATCCTTAATAGCTATATGACACGACTCTGTCCATGCTGCATCCATATCTTGGTGATACTCTATCAACTTAGCACAACCGAATGTAGGTTTAACTAAGCAATTGTTTTGGAACAACTTGCTGTAGAATGTCACATCATCCTCTCCTTCCACCAGCACTATATGCTTGCCATAATACTGGTCAGATTGCCATTCCAGCCGCAGATTATCTACAAACGTAGAATGTCTTTCCTCTGTTTCCTGTAATCCACCCATAACCCTTACGCCTTACGATGCAACTTGTACAAATCGTCGGACAAGTTCCACTGTCCGGCTATAAACGCCACAGAGTGTGTAGCGAAGATGATTTGGAATTCATTCATCTGAGCAACTGTCTTGAAGTCGCTCAACATACGTTCCAACCATGCCGGATGCATCGACATCTCTGGTTCATCAATGAAAATCACACTACCAGGTTTGGCCTGGAATATAAGATGATAGAACAATATCAACAGATGCTGCTCACCACTTGATAAACCATTCAATGGTACATCTACATTATTCTCATCCTTCAAGACGATACCGTTAGGCGACAGAATCATCTTTTTATGTGCCAATGCACGACTATTAATCAGTTCATCAAATAACCTCAGTTTCTCATAAAATGGCTGGAGAGCATCCAACTTCTTTTGCGTATCACGGATATACAATTCTACTGTATTGGAATACTGCTCAGGGATACTATCTATCATCTCATCGGTTTTCGTCAAACCGTATTTGGCCATACCAAGCGTACGTTCGCGAAGTTCTTTCAGACGATTCTTCTGCGACTGTGCATCTTGGGGCGGCTCCGGCTTCATATCCATCAGTCGCTTGATATACGATGCGTCCAACTTTTGGCTCACCTCATTGTAGGAAGCTATCGCCGCACGGAAATCCTCATTACGCAAATGATTATTCAAATCTACCGTAGACGCCATATATTGTTTAAAGGGCATACCATTCGTTCCCAACACCTCAACTTGAGATTGCGTCAAACGAGATATACTCAGCGAGCCGTGACCTACCTGCAAAGCCATCAGCGTATTTGGTCCTTTTTTCTTGACATCCTCATCCATATTCAGATGATAATACTTCCTGAGGAAGTCCTCCCATGTTAATCCGCTGATATACAACTGCGATTGCAACTGATTCCAATTCGCTTTGAGCTTCAGTACGATCTCATAATCATTTGGAAGTTTGAATGATTCGATTTCCTTTTCTCCCTTATAGTATGATACTACCAACGGATTGGTTTTCGATAATTGCTCAACATCCAACTCGTCATCGCTCTTTACTTTTTTTAAAACGAAGCGCTCACCATTCGACAATTCCAACTCAAATGATAAGAACGGTATTGTATAGAAATACCAAAAATCTGCTCCTAACAGATGGTGTATCATCTGCAAAAGCGTCGTTTTACCATAACCATTCGGACCGGTGAGGATCTTCACTTGCTCCCCCGTCGCACAGGTTATTGAGTAATCATAAAAACCATATAGGCCTTTTACCTCTAATCGATTAATGATTTCCATAAAAATTTGATATTTCCTTTTGTTTTGCTTGAGATACCACGCAGGGTGTATCTACTTCCACATTCTGGTTTTCGCGCGATGTTACTTTCGCCATGTATTGTGGATAATTATCACCTTTACTACGATTATTTTTCCATTGCATTGGACGCACATTAAATAGTTCATCCGTTCCGCCTAATGCTTGTGGATAGATATGCTCTATCTCCCATCCGTACATGCTATCTGTGTTGCCATATTGCTCACGGATTATCCATGCACCGGCTACATCCTGACGAAATAAATCAGGATTATAATTGGGGATTATACGTCCCTGCTCCCATACCGATTGAATCCATGCTTCATCCATACGCGCACAATATACCAAATTTGGGCGCAAAGATACAAAAATTTTTGGACATATCAAAATTTATACACACTTTTCTTTCATATTTCTTCATTTTGCAACAAGAACAATGTTTTTTTTGTAAATTTACGGCCATTTTGGCCCCAATATTCACCACCTAACAGAAAAACCAACACTACCTAACACTCCACCCTCCATTCTCTTGCATTTCACTCTTTTTATATGTATCTTTGTCGTCGGAATTGGAGATCAATGACATCATTACTACGTAATTCGTAAAATTGTCTCAATTCCTCCTCTTCGAACCACAAACATTACATTGGTTTACGTTTCGATTAATTATAAGGATAACTAAATACATAAATTATGGCATATTACAAATTGATTAGAATGCCGAAGGATGGAAAGGCAGTGAGAGGGAGACTGTTTCTGGCTACGGAGAGTAGATTTGAAGAAGTACTTATCCCGATCTGCGACACGCTGGAGAATGCGAATTATATCATACCTGCGTTGATATACGGAATAGGTGTGACGCAGTCTCCTAAGTTCAAGCGGCTCCTTCCCATCGTTCGGCAAGTTCCCAGCAGAAGCGGCATCCGGTTTCATAGAGGCACTCGCCCTGAGCACAGTAAAGGCTGTATCCTTATCAGCGGCTCCGATGAGCAGAGTTTAACGGCTCGTTGGCTCGCTGAGCAATCGGCTCACGAAGAGATCCGGCTTGAGATTTGCGACCACACTAATCTTAATTTTGGGCAAGAAAATGACACAGAGCAACACACTTCGTGACATAAACCAAAAAAGATTATAAAAAAAATACATTAAATAGAAATAGTACCTACGGTACTCTGAATCTTCATTCTGTATAGCCTATTCAAAAGTAAACTTTCAATAGCCTATCCACAATAAACCTTCACATCACAGATGTTATTTCTATTTAATGCAAAAATATCAAAAAATGTCAAAATTGTCCGTATCATATACGGACGTAAAAGACGAAGTATTAACCCATTAAACCAACCTTAACGCGCTTGGGCTAAGGCTCAATACGATGAACAACATCCCTCGAGGGGAATCGTCTCCGGAGAAGAACTCCGTCGATTATTCGTTGTTCATATGAATTTTTGCCTTGCCCTACGCTTTCCCCATCGCAAACATTGCATTCGGTTTACGCTGGGGACCACAAAATTTTATTACTAACCTTAACAAAATTTTTAAAGAATGGCTGAAATTAAACCCATGGCTCTCATCGAGAGCATGAAGAAAAAGGTGTGTGAGCACAGCGATGTGTACTTCCGCACCAACAAACGTACCGGCAAAGTGTATACCGGTAAATTGTGTAACCCGTCCACGAAAGAACCGTCTGCTTCGCAGATTGCGGCAAAGGCTCGCTTCACGAAAGTGCAAGCGGCTGTCCGCGCTATCCTGGCCGGATCGAGCGAGCAGAAGACGCAGCTGGTAGCTGAGTACAAGGCGCAGACCAAGTACGGCTCGTTGTTCGGCTATGCGATGCACAAGCTGAACGGGAACTACGACCAGAACGGTGATCTGATTGGAGGTTAACCTCGCGGCTTGACTCCTTATATTTAAAGGAAAACGACACATAAAACACTTGTTCTCGGTCGGCTAGTCTCCCCGACAGCCTTCCCTTTTCGAAGTGCTAAGTCAAAGCACTTCTCCATGCGAGAAAACAACGAAAACATTTTCAGTAACCAAAAAAGCACACACAACGGCTATTATTCAGATAAAGAAAAATATACCGAAAATACATCAATACCAGTTGCGTTTGCAACGCCATGAGTATTCATTACTACCAGCCTACTTGTAAACAAGCTTACAGATAGTCTGCTACTAACGAATCCTCACATCGAAGATGTACCTGCTATTGATGCAAAAATATCAAAAATAATCAGAGGTGTTGTGTGTTTACCAAAAAACGGAATCGTTGATTCCTCTCAAAAAAACGTTTCACTGCGTTCCACTTTCAAAAAATAGGGAGTCAGAAGCTGCGCAAATTCATGAGAAAATGAAGTTAAACATTCAATTGATCACAGCCGCTATTCTGTCGATTGGTGGGTTGGTGTTACTCTTTTGCGGAGTGTACATCGACCCGCAAGGACAGATTCACGAGACTCTGCTCATCGGCTTTGGAGAAGTAGCGACGTTCAGTGGTGCGCTGTTCGGCATCGACTATGTTTACAAACAAAAAAAATGATCTAACCGAAAACGGACGATTGACGGATTGTTATATTGGGATAATCAAAAAAACAAGAAAAACACATTAGATAGCAATAGTACGTGCAGTACTTAGAGTATCCATTTTCCATAGCCTATCCATAAATAAATTTACGATAGCCTCTACAAAATGTATCCTCACATCAAAAATGTCATTGCTATCTAATGACAAAAAATACCGAAAATAGCCATTCGGATGTAACAATCATCTACCATCTTAGGCGGAGGCCGCTTCTTCCAATCCGATGGAAGAACGCTCCGGGTGTCAATCGTCCAAGAAAACGGTTACGAAAACCATCGAAAACATTAGACAAGATGAAGAAAATCTGTATTATGCTCCTGATCGGAGCAGTGGCGATGGGGATGACGAGTTGTAAGGCTTGGCGAACCATCAGTACCACATCAACCTACACGCAAGTAGGTGACTCTTCCAAAGTGACGACTACTATCTCGACTAAGACAGTCGAAGAGTATCAGGGTGTCAAGAAATGAAGTTGATTATTAAAGGAAAACGCGGCAACAACGGCTATCATAATTATATAATCAAAAAAGGTAAAGAAAAATCATCAACAAGGATTAGTACTTTCAGTACTCCAAATCTCCATTCTGTATAGCCTACTCTCGAAATAATTTCTCGTCGCAGGAGCGACTTCGATTATTTCAGATAGTCTATCCATAATGAATCTTTGCATCCAAGATGTCAATCCTATTTGATGGAAAAAAAATACCAAAAAATGCCGAAAATGCTGTTCGTGTTGCTGCCTTTAAGAAAACAGATTCGAAAACAAGTAAGAAAACGTATTATTAACCAATTAAAAACCTAAAACTTAACGAATTATGGCAAAAGTAGAATGGAGTGCCGGTATCGATAGCGTATCCGGTGCATTGAGTAAACCTGGAAAGAACGGACAGCACAGCTGTTCCAAAATGTTGCTTGGTACGCACCGCGTAGCCCCCACGGAGAGCAACCAGTGTAATCGCTTGTACCTCCGCAAGAAAACCAAACGTTCCACCTCTCCGTCTGAGGACGAGCTCTTTGCACGCATCCGCTTCTCAACGGTAGCGCAAGCGGTTAATGATCGCAAGAAAGATCTGACCAAGATCACCGCTGACCAGCAAGCCTTCTTGGCTCAGAAAGACCTTGCCGGTGGTAAGAAAACCATGAAGGCCTACTACTGGATGATCTGCGGTGACGCGTACGACACCGAGCATCCGCGTGGATAATCGTCTGAAGATTCCAATTTAACCAAAAACGCGGAATCGGCAGTCGCTTGACAGCGACTCAAAATTAACAGTCAATCTATCTGCTTGAGACTAAATTCTCAGACAAATAGGTTGGCTGTTTCTTTATGCAGATACCTACCCGATTCCTTACAAAAAAACGTCATTGCATGACTTTCAAAAAAACGTTCCATTGCATTCCACTTACAAAAAAAATTAAAGAAAAATCACTGATAGAAGTGAGATTTTTATCCGCTTTGCTGTAATCGAAAACGTCGCATTGCTCTCAAGAAAACACGGAATCCCCAGTCGCTAACCCGCTACTCATACAAAATCGCTCCTCAATTTACTTGTATGCAAGCATCCAGATAACTTGATGATCAATTTCGTCTACAGATTACTCTGCAGGATTCCTTCTTAAGAAAACTGGCCGAAAACAAATGCTTCTATCCATGTCAAAAAATCACAAAAAATACCGAAAATATTCTTTTCACAAAGGGTGTTCAATATGTCAATGTACGATGCAGCGGACCGCGCTTAAACTATGGCTCAATATCACTTATCCAAAATGATCCGCGCCTCATCCGGATCCATATACGCATTCGTCGCCTCCAGATACGCATGCGCTGCCTCATAACTCTCGCACGGAATCCGAGCCGCGTAACCTTGCATTTTCTCCACCACTTGCACCAGTGTCGACACGTCCCGCTGATGGCTGAATTTCTTAAGCGCCAATATATAATCGTCACGGAACACGTTCGGTATCAGCACTTTAGACTGTCTCGCGCTCACCAGTTCCGCATTCATCATCACTCGCGCCATACGTCCATTCCCATCGTTGAACGGATGCACTTCAGCCACAATCAGATGCATCATTATCGCCCTTGCCAACGGATGTTGCAACGCGTTATACAACCCAAATGCCTTCAACAGCGTTCCGCGAACATACTGATAATCTACGAAATACGTCTCTCCCGCATGATTATTCTGCATCTTGAATTGCCCCGGACTCTTAGCCGTTCGTGCCTCCAGCAGCACCGCATGACGCGCTTGAAGCATCCGGATAAACTCCTCCGCACTCCCCGGCACACGCTGCATCTCCACTTTGTTCGACACTATCGCATACGTCCCCAGCACATCATGCGAATCATCATTACGCATCGGCAACGGACGTCCCGTCGAGATGATGGTATGCGCATCCTCTATCGAAAACTCCGTCCCCTCGATGTAATTCGAGAAATAACTCTCAAAGAACGCAAAGTTCCGGAACTCCCGGTCCTCCCATTGCTTATTCTCCACGTTGCGGAACTCATGATTCGCCAAACTCGCAAATGCATTCTGCAGCAGGTCCATCCTTTCCGCATCGTACGGATCACCCATCGCTCTGGCCAGCGTCAGTGGCGATTGCAATATCGACGAACTATGCGTACTCAGTATCGCACTGATCAACTGACTCAACCGCTCCATCTCGCGTTCCATCCCCAGTCGTCCGGCTGTGGCACGTGCCTCGTCACGCAACTTGTTCAGCGCCTCTTCACCGTTCACACGCACCATCTTCTCCAGTTTCTCCTCAATCTCGCGCTGACTCAGGCACTTCTCCGCACCCTTGCTCTGCTTCGACACTTGCATGTTCTCCAGATAGGCACGAGCCTGATGAGCCATGTATAACCCATCCACAAACGGTATATCCCGCTCATCCACTTTCGGACCTTCCAACAGATGCACCGTGATCCCAGGCAGACTCACTTTGCGCGTGTATTTGTACGTCAGATAGATGTCACCTTGACTCGTTGGCATGCACTCGAATGCCGTACGATGACTCAGTATCGCACCGGGATACAGCCTTCCGATGATGGGGAACAGATTGCGCTTGACGATGTCCGCATCCTGTGCCTCGAAGTTCGTCGTGTAGATCTTCGGAGCAATACGCCGAATCTTGCCTAACTCCAATAACTTCGATATCGCAGCCGAAGACTTCTTATCTTCACCGGCAAACACCACTTCCCGCAGTATCTGATAAGCTAAATCAGTAGGATTTTTTTCCATGATCATTCAATTTTGCTGCAAAGTTACGGATTTTTTTCGACTTACGCAAGTTTTCAACGGATTTTTTTATATTTTCATGGATTTTTCTTCCTTTTTCAAGTGAATTGCCAACTTTTGGAATCATTGTTGGCCATTTTTGACTTACCCAAAGATCAGAAAAACTATTTTTTGTATTTTTGCCAATAGATGGATAATGATTAGTCGATGCAATCGGACTTGGAAAGGAAATTAAGAATACGCACTGAAAATTTATTTGCGAGTGGTATTATGAATTTGCTTTCGGATACGGCTCCTGCCGGTATCAATCATTATCATCTATTGTTATTTTTTTAATAATTTTTTGGTTACCTGAAATAACTGTTTTCGATGTTGTTTTCGTGCAACGTGTTTTCCTTGTCGTTTTCCTTTATTTAAATTCGTTAATTACATCTACAACGTATTTAACTTGCTCCTCCATCATGCACGGACTGATGGGCAACGACAACTCGCTATCTGCCAACATCTCCGTTATTGGAAGGGAAAGCCTACCTCCGTCTCCTCCCTGAAGGGAAGAGCGATTCCATTCGGCGTGTTGGTAACACTCTTGTTTATGAGGAGGTATGGGATAATGGATGACGGTGCCAATGCCATGCTCACTTAAGTGAGTCATAAGCCTATCCCTCAACGAGCCTACCCCGTCCCTCCCTGAAGGGAAGGAGTTCTTCACCAGCACGGGGAAGAGGTGATAGACGTTATTCGCATCATCCAATCTTTCCGGCAGTTCAACTAAAGGATTAACAATCCTCTCATAGTAGCATTTAGCTACTTCTTGACGACGCTTAATGTCTTCGTCTAAATACTTTAGTTTTACATCCAAAATCGCAGCTTGGATTTCGTCGAGACGACTGTTTCGTCCCGCATATTTGAACACATACTTCCGCTGCGAGCCATAGTTGGCCAAAGCACGCACCGCAGCAGCCAGTTCCGGATCATTGGTTGTCACAGCTCCTGCATCGCCCAATGCACCCAAGTTCTTACCCGGATAGAACGAGTGCCCGGCTGCGTCACCTATACTACCCGTTCTCTTGCCGTTAAATCGGCAACCGTGAGCTTGAGCGTTATCCTCCACCAATTTGAGGTTGTACTTACGGCAAAGCTCAGCAATCTTATCTGTCATGGCATTGCGACCATAGAGATGCACGATGCAAATCGCTTTTGTCCGCTCCGTGATGGCAGCTTCGATCAACGAATCATCTATCTCTAATGTACGCGGATTCGGTTCCACACACACCGGTACAAGTCCGTTCTCTGTGATACCAAGATGGGTCGCAATGTATGTATTGGCCGGAAGAATAACCTCATCCCCGGGGTGCATTACACCCAATTCTATGTATGCACGCCAAATCCAAATGAGTGCATCCAATCCATTCGCACAACCAATGCAGTACTTGGTGCCGATATACTCGGCATAATGCTGCTCAAACGCCTCATTCTCTTTGCCTTGCAGATACCATCCGCTGTCGATCACTCGTCTTGCTGCTTCACGGATCTCGTCTCCGTGCATGGCAGTGACATCATGTAAACTTAAAAAAGGAACTGTCATATATTTTTTAAATAATTTACTTATCCTAATAGTTTTCGCTTAAGTTTTATTAATCGGGTACGCATAGATGGACTAAGCAGGCCCAACGCCCTACTCTTCCACCCTTTGTTCGTATTCCAACTGCTTTCTCCCATATGCTCACAATAGGTTTCCGGTGTTCGTACATCTTCACCTGTTGTTAACACAGGGCAGAACGCCCATACCGGCATCACGTGCAAGAAGAACTTTCCATCAACAAAGACATCTTTCTCTTTTCCGTCAGGAATGAATCCTTTCGATTCAAGCCGATCAGAAAAATAACTCGTATTTGGCGTCATGTCTAACCTTCCGTCAGGCTTTACAAACGGACGCGTTTCGTATGTCGATAGCATATCAGTTACCCATGCTCCATGTGGTTCGGAAGCTATCACGCCTTGCATTACCGGATTCCGTTTACTTCCTTCATATCCGGCAAATGCCACATACGGGATCATAAGTTCATCAAACGGACGATACACCATGAAGTCCACATCCATATACAGTCCTCCGAATTGCTCCAATGCCCACAGACGGACGTAATCGGAAACGAATGCAAATTTCCGCGCCTCATACGCTTGCCGCACATACAGCGGAGCCGCAGCGATATCAAACGTCTCTTCGTTCCACCACTTATAATCCCAATTACGCATGTGCTCATGCCATGACACCAGACACCGTTGCTCTAATTCGGGCAAAGGATTTCCACCAAACCAACAATAATGTATTATCTTTGGGATCATAGATGTAATTTCTTTTTAAACAATCGTAAAAATTTGTAGTACCAGAACGACCATGCCGGTTTCTTATCCTTAGGATGCCAGAAATACAGCATATCCGCTTGATGCACTTCCTTCAACCATTTAAAGAATGAAATCTTATGAGTTGCTACCGACTGACCAAAATCCCCAGGCTCATTTAATGCTGTAAAATAGGGTTTCAACGTCTCAACCGCTGGTTCTTTGATATGATTATCTAATACCGACTGTGCCCATGTTAACGGATAATTCACCCCTCCAAATGTTACCGCATAATTCCAAAACGAATAGCGGAAGTTCACCTCCAAGAACCACAACTGGTCATTCTGATCTATCAAAAACTCAATCTCAAAGCATCCCGTATAATGACACTCCTTAATAATCGCCTTCAACTGCGCAATTAACTTCTCATCTGTCAGCGGCTTGCAATACATATAGTGCCCATACCCTTCATCCGATGCTCTAAAAAACGATATCGCGTATGGAATATACACCTCTCGCCCTCCATCTATAGACATGCCCTGCACTGCCAACTCATTCTTCTTATGAATATACTCCTGCAAAAGAAGTTTCGAACTTTGTATTTTGGTGTATGCCTCTTTTAATTCCTCTTCATTATTGCAGATATACACATCTTCTTTCCAAGCGCCCATGATAGACATGAGGGTCTTGGTGATCACCGGATAACGCAAGGTTTTTGGAAGAACACCGGTATCAACAATCTCCTGCTTCGGTATTCGGCATCCGCACTTCTCGGCCACCACACATATCTCATGCTTGTTCATGAGCTGATTAATACGCCCCTTCTCTCCGGCATTGAAGAAGTAGAACATATCCTTCATTTCGTTGTACCGATTATCCACAATAGACTCTACTGAATCATCACATGTATAAACAAAGGGAGTTGGCGATTCATTACCATATTTCTCAATCAGCAATTCAATAGCATCTTCATAAGAATGTACCTTATGAACAACTGTCAACCACCTGCTCTTGATTAGACACGGCAAATGAGACTCTTCTACAAGGTATATCAGAATAGGCTCTATCCCTTCCGCAGCAATACTACGTATCACGCCAAGCGCATTTCCCGTATCTCCAGAAACCACTATATGTTTATGTTCTCTTATATCATTCATATTTTTAATTTCTTTTTGAGATTTACTAATTTAAAAACAAATTCCCCAAACATCCCGTATCGATAGCCCTTAACGTCTATAACAACTACGCCGTTGTATTCATTGAGCGTATGTAGACCTAATGGGTAACTAGGATTAGAAGATTCGATATGTTTCACTACATCTTCCACTTTCAACTTTCCATCTTTCACATTGATTCGCTTAATATCAATCGCCCCTCCATAGGTTTTGCTATTTTCCTGAGCAGGATAATAATACTGTCCATTATATTCAAATACCGCACCTCCTAATCTACAATTCGGCAGTTCGGACTCTATTTGCAAATATGGCACAAATTTCTCTTTCTTATCATTCCACTTATAGATATCCAGTTGATAGTCATTCTTCGCTGCGGTGCACATGAGCGGTTCTCCAAATGCCTCCGTGATATATGAATCCCACACCACATCATCACAGATGGTCTTCACGAATGTCAATTCTTCTTTCTCCGCGCTAAATTCATACATATCTAATCTTCCTCCTTGTGCATTCTCCGGGTAGATATAAATATGTCCATCTTTTCGCAATATAGCAGGAAATGATAAATGTGTTGGCTTTTCTAATAAAACCTTTCGAGACACTATCTCCATCGAGAATCTATTGATATGAAGCAATGAAATCACTCCTTTATGGATGTCGTAGCCGAAGTCTTCTACAAATAGCAGAATCTCTTCATTAGTGACATCCAACACAAACGGATCAGCGAGCCATCGGTCATGAGGCATCTTTACCCAATCTACATCTAGATGGTCGGATTCCATGATAGAATGCATGCCACCGCGAACAAAACCGAGTGCCCAATTTTGCTCAGTATATTTTCTTATTAATTGCTTTATATACATAGTCTTAGCTTACAAAAATCTCACCATATTTATCAGCAGCAGAAACTGCATTTTCAACTGAATCTTTCTCATACCCTATTCCCACGAAGATATTTTCCGGTCGCATCTTAGATTTCTCTTTCTTCAGATAATCATCAATCGTACATATCACTTTAGCCGGATTTCCTGCAGCTACTGAATTATCAGGTATATCCTTTGTCACTATACTACCGGCTCCGACAATAACACGATTGCCTATGTGCACACCCGATAAGATGATGCTTCCAGCTCCAATAAATACATTATTTCCAATCGTTACATTAGCTACACGTGTCTTACCTAAGAACATAAATGTACTTGAATCATGCGCCAAGATATGTACTCGCGGAGCAAGGGTCACATTATCACCTATCGTAATGTGATAGCAATGAGAAGGATCAATAATTACGCCACCCATACGAGAGAAATTCTTACCAACCTTCAAACCACGCTTAAGCAATTTCTCCAAATGCTGCGGTTCTCCTCGAAGATATTCCAATATCTTACGAATAAAATGTTTCATACTATTCGATTTTTTGATTATGCATTTTTAATACGTACTATCCATATCAAGAGTAGCGGGCTTATATTCGCCAAGCATATCTTTCGGATAGTTTTTTTAGTCGCGTTGCGCGTTGAAAGCGGGAATACGCGTAATTGTCTAATTTGATGTAAATAATGGTAGCGCTCATTGAACAATGATGTCCCGATATTCGCTAGCAGTGCCACTACACTATGTGCTTCAATCATCTTATACCACGCGATTACTCCGTCTTTCCACATTTTATCCACTGATAATATGCCATCCGCTATCTTCATTCTTTCATCTTCGAGGTATTTAAGAAGTAGAATCACTCCATCCGATTTCCGCTTCATCATTTTTGGGTTCTTGGTTTTCACCAACGAATCACCCCGTTCCATATAGTCATAAACTACCATATCGCACACATTCATCCGCTCTGCTTTCAGCAGTACCAATGGCAACCAGGGCGTATCGTCATAGTAATCACCGGTAAAGCACCAGATTTCATTCTCGGTAATAATCTCGCGTCTATACATATAGCGCCAGATATTGCATGCTATATCCAGACGCGTAGCAAGGAACTCTGCTCCGCTCATCAGCTTGGGTGAGTAGTTAAATTGCTTCTCGAACTCGCGTTTCTCAACCGGTTTATACTCCTCATCCACAATCTGATAGTTAAACCGCAGCATATCGAGTTTTTCCTCCTCCATTTGCTGCACTAACTTCCCATATACGTTCGGCTCCACATAGTCGTCCGGATCGACGAAGCACAAGTATTTACCCGTCGCATGCCGTATACCGGTATTTCGGGCACCAGACGGACCTTGGTTCTCCTGATTGAGCACAATAATGCACGGATGCTTTTCCCCTATTTCTCGCGCCATATCTGCTGAATTGTCCGGACTTCCATCGTTCACACAGATAATTTCCATATCCGATTCCAGGATGTCCTGATTCAGCACGGAATCCAAACACTTCTCCAGCCACAGAGCAGAGTTGTACAAGGGTATTATAAATGATAGTTTCTTCATCTTAGAATATGCCATTTTTCAAGTTTAAATAGGACTCGCTCAAGGAAGAATACAAGCCCCCATAGGTGATGTTTTTTAAGACGCAGATATTGATGAATAGGAAAAGCATATGCATCATAATCCTTTAGGATAGAAGCAGGCAGCACCTCTTCTAAATATGCTCTTTTCTCGGCATTTCGGCACTCCATATTGGTATTACTGATGCCTGTCATATCAAATAGTACAACATCTATATTGACATACATAGGATTCACATTGCCCAATGCTATCATATTGAGATATAACTTCCAATCGCTAACTATTTTTAATTTATCATCAAAATAGCCGTATTTCTCAAATAATTCCCTACGTACAAAAGCTGCATCCTGTGGCACAGTCCCGCTATAGAACGTCAACATACTCGTCTCTATTGCTCGCGGTATTGAGTTTAATATATCCTTAGGCTCATCCTTCTTCGCTTCATCATATACGTTAACTTTATTGCCTATCAAGATATCGTATTTCCCATCATTCAGCAGAGCCATCATCCGTTCTACCACATCAGGAGCCGCAGCGCAATCACCAGAATTTAAAATCCAAACATAGTCTCCTGTAGCCTTTTTGATGCCGCTATTCATTCCATCATAGATACCATTGTCTTTTTTCGACGACCAGATCACCGTATGTTTGGAGGAATCTGCATACCCTTTAATGACATCCACAGAACCATCCGAAGAGGCCGCATCGATGATAATATGCTCAATATCACGATACGTTTGCACATCAACCGAAGCCAGCGTCTTGCGCAAACCTTCAGCGTTGTTATAATTAATTGTTATGATAGAAAGTTTCATATCCGTAATTTATGTCTAAACCATTGTTTTATGACACGAGTATAGGTTTTACGCATAAACCATTTGCGCCAAGGCTGTTTTAATAATAGTACATTTTGCTTATACAATGCTTCGTATTCAACAATTTTTTTCTCAAATAAAGGTTTGGCATCTACGGGATATATGTCGGCGTAGCTACGATATATACGCAACATATTCGTGCATAATTTTTCCGTGTCACGATATAATTGAGATACATTAGCGCTATGATATCGATAAATAGACATTACATCCTTCATGTAGTAAAAAGGTCCGGATAGTGCTAAACCGAGATTAATGACATAATCATCATTGGCCACCTCGCTATACCAATCTGGGAAAATTATCTTATCTTTTACCAAAAACTCGGATGATGTAGGCATAAACCAATGTTCGGTTATGACAGACTGATATAAAACAGGGTTTTTAATGAAGTGATTATTGAACAACGATACGTATTTACCTAATTCACCACTTGCCACATAGGCATTATGAAAACACCCCACATACTCAGGATGCAACTGCATGAAATCATACTGCTTCTGCAGTTTATAATCATCAACCCAATAATCATCACCATCCATAAGCGCGATATACTTTGTACATGCCGCTTCAATTACACGCTTTAAATTCAAAGGTCCCCCGATATTACACTCTCCAAAAACCAAACGTATCTTATTAGGATAACGTTCTGCATATTCATTCAACATCTCAATCGTACCATCCGTAGAACAATCGTCGCTAATAATAATCTCAAAATCAAAAGTAGTCTTTTGAGACAAAATAGACTCAATCGCGATTCGCAAATACTCTTTTTGATTATACGATCGCACACAGACAGACAGGTCACATATGTTGTCATCCATACTCATTATTTTGCTTGTTTTAATACTAATTTGATTGATCTCCAATATGCACGAAGACACTCTTTCCAATGAATTTGCACTTTCTTAGGATCTGTGATGGAGGTGAACAATGGAATAGTTACGCTCATTTTATAGTTAGGATTTGTATAGCCACTATGTGTAGCATCTCCATCATCCCCTTCATGTGATGTAAGACATGAGTTTGCTCTGGCATTCAAATATCCATTTTCCAACAAATAATAATCCCACTGAAAATCCCAGCAGTCATGTCGATCGGTAGATAACCATTTATGATACAGATTACAATATTGTTTTATCATCGGTTGCTGAAATCTATAATTTTGACGCAAAGATTGCGATAACTTATCAGCGTTAAATGGTATAGTAAATTGAAAATCTTTCCATACTCGTTTCCATGTGCCCCAGCCCAATGTTCCCTCCATGGCATAAGTAAAATAATATGATTTGGATCCACAGTAGCGACGCTGCAAGTTATGAGCACAAACCATACCTACGCGATAGTCATCCTTATACTTGATTAGGAGTTCCTCCATATAGTTCCAAAATAAAGGATGCGGAATAATATCATCTTCCAAGATTATCCCATACTCCACTTCACTAAAGAACCAACTCATTGCCGCATATGGTCCAGGGCCGCAGCCAAGATTGGTTGAGCTATAATGGGTATGCAGATTACAAGGCCAATCAACCATTTCCCGGATTACATCACGTACAGCTTGAATCTTTGGTATATCATCCGATCTATCTACACGCGGACCATCCTGAGCGATATATAACTCTCTCGGTTGTATTTTTCGGATTTCGGATAGTGCGTTTCGCACATGATCGACACGATTAAACGTTATTAATAGTACGGGTGTATTTAACATATTCAACTATGTTTAATATCTTGTTTTATTATTCGTGCTGGATTACCTCCTATTAACGAATATGCCGGAGCGCTCTTTGTTACTACACTACCTGCAGCCACCACACAACCCTTACCTAATGTCACTCCCTTAAGTATGATGGCTTTGGCTCCAATCCAAACATCATCTTCTATCACTATTGGTAAAGTCTGCGGTTTTTCATTACCCAGTTCATCACACATCGTGTGATAATCCGAATCTTGCATTAGGACATTATATGCGATAGATACGTTGTTGCCTATAGAGATATGTTCACGGCAACGTATCTCACTGTCATGATTGATGTATGTCTTATCTCCAATCTCCAAGACTGCATTCTTTTTGCATTCTATACGCACGGCCTCAAAACTCTGGATATGTCCCTTGCACACTAACTTGCTATTCGGATGCATTATCAACCACGATGGACGAACACTTTTAAACGGATCTTCCATCATATTGTACTCTAAGATTGCCTTTGGTTGCATCTCAATCTTGGCAGTCTTATCAATATATATATGCGACCGATTGCAAATATGCAACTGTGCACTCCTATCATGCGGTTGCGTTCGATACAATCGCCATGTCTGCCATACGTCCACCATCCGCAGCAGATGCCATAATTTCTTCAACTTATTCATCATAGGTTCATTCCATCTAATAATTCGCGGTGTATGCCACCATCAAAACTATAATTTTTCATTCCATCAATATACACCGGCACAAGTGCACATTGCTTTATACAATCATCGTGCTGCTTATTATGCTTTCCACACGGATATGCATAGAATGGAACATACTGATTGCTCTGACTCAAATAGTCAGCACTTAAAAAAGCGTATTTTTTAAAGGTATCGTATTCTAAATCGGTTGCTAACGTGTGGTCCCATCCATGAGATGCAATCGTGATATTATGATATTGTTTAAGCATTATATCTAATTCACCCCATGTTAACAATCCGCTCATCCCATTCTCCCTTGTCTCTTTTCCTTTCAAATAGGCAGGATTAACAAAGAGCGTAATTTGCATATGCTGCTCATATAACCATGGAAGAATGTTTTTTAAAGAAGACCATCCATCATCAGCTGTTAACACAGCGTATTTCTTTGCTCTAAACCAATCTGAGTTAAGATTTTTATATGCATCTTGCAAGGAAATAAACGTATATTGTTTCTTAAGTTGAAGGATATTCCGTTTAAACTGCTCTATCTGCGTCCAATCTCCAGGATACATTGTACTCTTATCAAAGGTATCACTGACTTGGTGAAAACAGAATACGCGAATGGGTTGCAAACGAATCTTGGTCCATTTGCGACGGATACGATATAATATGTCTTTAGATTTTCCCATTCTTTTAATAAGATACTGCCTCACGTTTTTTTAGATTATCTACTAATTTATACATCCAAATTTGCGCTTGCCATATAGGATATGGTAGAGAGTATAAAAATAAGCGTTTGGTTTTGCGATTCATGTATGACTGCAATTTATCGATCTTTTCGTGGTTTTGCTGCAAGGCTTGATAGAATGCATATTGCTCCTTTCTGGTTGTATACAGCAAATTGCGCACATCTACATTTAGAGCAAAACAAATAGCTGATTTTAAATCATTTAATAAGATTGGATTTACATTAGAAGCGTTCTGTTTTAGTTTTAATACTTCGTAGGAGAACAAAAGACTTTGCGATACAATAGCCCTCGCGGCAAAGCGTCCCTTTGAGCCGGTAGTGGATGTAGGTCTACGGTAACAAGTATATCCGATAGTGGGAATGGCCGCTATTCTATCCGCTTTCATGAATGCGCTCCACGCAAAAACCACATCTTGCGCCGCTTTTATTTCCGGATAATGCAGTGAATTTTCCTCACAAAAACTGCGTTTATACAATTGTCTCCAAATAGACACTACATCTACCATCCTGCGTCTAGGAAAATACTTTATGAAGAAGTCCTGCCAAGGCAAGATATCTGTTTCTTGGGTTATTTGTTTATTCTCATACACGTCCTTTCCGTTAGTTGTCCTTTCATAATTAAATATTAAAATATCCAAATCATGTTTATGGACATATTCATACAGTTCAACGGTTTTATTAGAAACTATTGCATCATCCGGATCTACGAACCATAGATACTCGCCTTTTGCCGCATCCATACCGGTATTACGTGCACCTCCGGCTGTCTTATTTTCCGTGTGGCATATCAATCGGATATTGAGATATCTATTCTGATATTCCTTTATTACCTCAATCGTATTATCCATTGAGCAATCATCCACGCATATCACCTCATACTCCGTTTGCGGAATATTCTGATGCTCTATCGACTCTATGCAGCGACCTACGTATGGCGCTACATTATAGCACGGTAATATAAATGATAGTTTAATCATACTAATTCCTCATTTCTTTTCATTCAAAAAGTCTTCATAACTGCGAATATAATCGCTCTCATCATACCTCTCACTCGCCAACACCAAGCATACGCTACCCGATGAGAATCCCTGCTCAGCTGCCCAAATGCCGGGAGGGATATGTAATCCGTAAAAGGGACGATTCAATGTCACTGTACGTTTATTCACACCATCATCCAGCACCACCTCGAATGCGCCACTCGCTGCCACTAAAAACTGATGGCATTTTTTATGAGCATGTGCCCCTCTTGATTCGCCACCCGGGATGTCATAAAGATAGAAAACACGCTTGATGTCAAACGGCACATGCACTCCCGAATACACCGGAGTCAAGTTACCTTCCGGATCATGATTCTTCGGCAACTCTATCACACTGCAATCATATACTGTCGGCTTCTTCATGCTCCTACCTCCCGTTTAAATTGTTCGTAATCGAAGATATAGTCGTTCACATCATAGTCCGTTGATGACAGCACCAATGCCAAAGAGTTGGTAGAGAAGTTCTCCATTACACGCCAAGTGTTCTTCGGGATAAACAACCCATAGTACGACCGATTCAGATGGAACGACTTCTGTTCTTTCCCATCATCAATCAGCACATCAAAACTACCACTCAATGCCACTACTAACTCTTGGTTCTCACGATAACCGTGTGCTCCACGACATACACCTCCCGGCACGTCGTATATCCAATAGGCACGTTTGATCTCAAAAGGCACTTGGTTTCCTTCTTGTATGAACGACAAGTTTCCCCGTTCATCAAGGATCTTTGGTAATTGTATCAATCGAGGTGTTGTCATATCGCATTTAGTGTTTAAATATAAAATTTGCCTCTTCCGCTATATTATCTTTCGTCTTCCATGGTTTAAGAATTCGCTTAGCCCAATCCCTTATGTAACCGATGCGCATAAGGCACCACCATGCGGATTTCCAATAATACTTAATCCATAACTTCGAATACGGTCTATTGATGTTTTCGATTTGCCATGGCTTGCGCTTATCGGAATAATGGATGATAACCGGATGCTGAGCAGCTTCTAAAATTTCTTTTTTGAATGCCTCGCTATGATCCAGCCAATAGGATGTCCATAAGAATTTACTCTGAAAATTATATTGCATAGGCAAACGAAGAATCTTATCGTGTAGCAATGCATTCGCTACGTCTTGATCCATCATTCCTAATTTATGTTTCTCCGTATTTACATACTCTATCGCCTTTTTTGAATAATGAATCTCTCGAAGGTAATCTAAATCATATATCGTTGTGCCGTTGTTAAAATAGCCATACTTAGAGTCATAACCTAACCGCTCAAAAATAGAAGGTTCATTCCAGTCCGGTGCCCAAACCATACCGCATGCATTGCCTTTCAAGTCCATTTCCCATAACGGACGGATATCTCCATCAACTATCATATCTCCGTCCATATAGATAATGCGATGCACGTCTTGCGGTATGATATCAGCGATTTTTAAGTTATAATAAGCCGCATAGTTAATATGGCCATATTGCGGAAAATCAGTTACCTTGCTCTTATCAATCTCATACATGGATAATTCCGATCGATTATCGCTCACTAAGCGGATGAATTTATCCTTCTCCTTTTGCGGAATAGTATCGTCCGTTATCCAATGAATATGGAATTGGCTATCTTTATTGTTTATAAATAGCGATGTGAGCAATACCCCATAAAACGGAGCATAATTCCGATCACATGCCATCAAAATATGGATTACATCTTTTCCCATAATGATGCGTTTTTTTTGCTTCAAATACGTTTCCATTCAGCTATACCGCAAACTTTGCTGGCATCAATGCTTGATACCCACGACGTGCCACTTGAATATCTTCAGTAAAAAAGCCCTTCGACATTACGAGCAACGATGTAGCATTGGTCAGTTTGTCACAGAAATCTTCCGGACCTGTGGTATTCAGTGAAATCTGATATGACATATAGTACATCTGCGAACGGAGATACAAGTTCGGGATCTTTAGGAAGAACGAACCTTCTTTCTTATTCAACTTCCCGAAGTCGTGATGCATCTCATCGGATACCCACTCTACCAAATCATTGCCATAAGCATCGCAGAAACTTACAGCCACAATCATCTTCGATAAGTCTGCAATCGGATCGTTTACACGGTACTTGAACTCAATCTCCAGCGGTTCACCCATGAACGCTTCCGTAATATATTCCCCATTCGCTTGCTTGAATGCAATATTCGTTATCTCGACCTTCTTATTGCCTATCTTATCCAAACGTTCTATTATTTCAGTATCCACTTCACCAATATTTGCCACCAAATATCTCGAAACTGTTTCATTCACATCTCCCATAAAATCAATCATTCCATTCTTCAGCAATACTCCTCTTGTACACAACTGTCTGATGGAACCCATATTATGACTAACGAAGAGGACTGTTCGGCCTTGGCCTTGGGAAACGTCTTTCATCTTACCTATCGCTTTCTTTTGGAACTCCGCATCGCCCACCGCAAGCACTTCATCCACCACCAATATCTCCGGCTCCAAGAACGCTGCCACCGCAAAGCCCAGTCGCACCGTCATACCCGAGCTATAGCGCTTAACCGGTGTGTCGATATACCGTTCGCAGCCGCTGAAGTCAATGATCTCGTCCAGCTTGGACTGGATCTCTGCGCGGCTCATGCCCAGGATAGCTCCGTTCATGAAGATATTCTCCCGTCCGGTCATCTCGCCATGGAAGCCGGTGCCGACTTCGAGCAAGGAGCCGATACGACCATGGGCACGGATGGTACCAGTGGTGGGGCCCGTGACGCGGGAGAGGAGCTTGAGGAGGGTGGATTTACCGGCACCGTTCTTGCCGATGATGCCGACGACGTCGCCTTGCTCGACCTTGAAGTCGATGTCACGGAGGGCCCAGACGTATTCAGAGGTGCCTTTGGAGGCACGATCGTTGGTCTCGCCGATCTTAAGGTAGGGGTCCTCCTTGCCGAGGACGTTGGTGATCCAGAAGCGGCGGATGTCATGTGAGAGAGTCTTGGTTGATACCAAACCTAGTCTGTATTGCTTGCTCACATGACTGAATTCAATCGCTGTACTCATATATTCGTTTTAGTTTTATTCACATTTGTTGGTTCTATTTTATTGTTTGTACTTTTCTGGTTAACCGGAAACGCGACAGCATAGTCTTGCAGGCTTGTAGCTAATCATCCGACTATCCGCTTGTAAGCAAGTCTTACAGACGTATACTCGCATGTTTATCTACCGGTAACCCCGATGCTGTCTTAAGAAAACGGATAAGAAAACCACGAAAACATTTTTCTATGCAGCGCGTGGGGAAGCATTTTTCCAGATAACCGAAAACGCACGACAGGACTTTTCGTAACAAAAAGTTCGATGCTATGTCATACATCAACGACTCACAAACGAGTTTGCAGTGCGATTGATGTCTAACATCCCATCCGGTTTTTCAGAAACCTCCCTGTCGTTTAAGAAAACGTTCCAAGAAAACAAGGAAAACGGTTTTCATTACAGTGGGTGTGGTTACTGCGAGGTGTTTTCTTTGTTATACACGGGTTGGCCGTGTACAAAGCTGGGCAGATGATTACCTCAAAGAGGTGAGGATACGTTCTGGAGGACTACATTAAATGTATTTATAAGTAGGCCAACATAACGGATACTCAGATGTGCAAAGCAAAATCATCTATCTGAACAGCGCGTTTTCCCAGAGGCTTGCCGAGTTTTCCTTTACTGATTTCAATAACCGAAGACAAGGAAAACGGTTTCTTCTTTTCCGAGGACAGTACAACAATAAAAGTTAGAACACTTGGATTTCTCCGTTTGTATAATGGTAACGCTCAATCTGAGCGCGATGATCCGTTCCAAAATTAACCAAAATGGCTACCGGGTACTGCGTGGCTCGCAAATAGCCAAAAGTTTGGTAATGCTCCCTCTCGGAGAGCTGGGTGATGGCTTTGCATTCAATGATGATCTTGCCGATAGGTGCGTCCACGACGAGATCCATCTTGAGGTACGCCTCCAAAGGTTGCCCATGAAGAGGGGATGAAACTCCTGCTCCTTAGTGAACGACAAGCCTTTGGCCGTGAACGATTTGGCCAGAGCCTCCTGGTAGATGTACTCGGGAAGGCCGGGACCCAGTTGGCGATAGACATCATGCAGACAGCCGACGACATCGTAGGTAGCCTGGACCAGCTGCTGCCGTTTGGGTTCCTCGACGGTGCGGAGGCGTTGCGTCTTCTGCGGGAGGAAAGATTGGATATCTGCGGGTTTCATAAGTTTTTTATTTGTTGGTTAGTTGTTTATTGTTTAATTATTTGTTTACCGAAAACGAGTTCTTTTATTTTATTTGTTGTTCAGACGGATGGTGGTTTGTTTTTCTTTGATGATCAGTTCGGCTTGGAGCTTGGTACGAAAATCACGCTTGGCACGCTGGATAGTAGTTGTCAAAGCAGGAGCGACATTCGTAGATACCACATACGCAGATCTATCGTCCGTGAACTCGCCTAACGTCTGAATTGAGACACGCAGTTGTTCGATAGCATGCTTTACATCCGTTCCTTTCAGTTCCACAAAATACTCGCATTGTTCATCAGCGGACGTGAGCATGTTATCACAACGCAAGCCTTCAGTGATAGCACATCCATCGACCTGAACACACTTATAGGTCTGCCGATCGGGATTAAAGAAACATACGCGACGACGATTCTGCTCGAAGACGATATTAGCATCCGAGCAATCTTTCACGCATAAACCGGGTACATTTCTCATAAGCTCAGCAGATAGTTATAGTCGTCACCAATCTCTTCGGAAGCTTTGTCGAGTGCATCGGCTGCAATCATGCGGAACTCCTCATCCTTGATGGGACGGAGTTGTCCGTCGATCATCTCAAAAGCAGCCACCTGATCGAACGGCAAGGCAGACTGAGCGGGGATACGCTCTTGCACCTTCAGCGCCTTATCCTGCGACTCAGCCATCTTATCGGCAGCGAGGATAAGGTTGTTGATAGACGTCATGATGTAGGGACTATGGGTTGAGATGACGCAGGAGTGTTCGCCACCATTGAGGATAGCAGCGAGAGCATAGACGGACTGCTTCTGGGTGGACGGATAGAGGTTCTGCTCCGGTTCCTCCAAGATGAAGTTAGTTCGTGTGGGTTTGGTTAGACGTTCGAAAGCAGCAATGTAGCCTTGGTACAAAGCTTGGAGTTTCTCGTCATGCTCCTGGAACAACCGGTTGATCTCCTTCACGGCTTCCAGATCATAGCCTTTAGTGTAGTTATCGTAGTACTTCTTGAGCACATACTCGACGACGCACTGCTTGCGGATAGCGTCCTTCTTGGCATTGTAGTCAAAGGAGGTGATATTCTCGAACGTCTTGAAATAAAGTCCGGAGTAATAATCGAGTGTGATCAAGAGCGGCACGACGGACTGGAGTCCGCTGGACGCAGCATAGAGCGGGATGTTATAGGTAACACCATTGGTATGCTCAATACGATCCTTAAAACGCGTCTCACCGGGGTCGTAGAAATACTTGACGTCCAGGTTGAGGATCTGCTTTTTGTTGTCACCGGTGTACATCTCACGCGCATTGTACCAATCGAAGAGGAAGCTCTTGAGGCTCGTCTGGCCAAAATCGAAGCCTTGCAGTTCCGGGGATGTGATCATGTTGCGTTCAGCGGGAACGTAGCAGATTTTCTCCCGTTGGTAGGTGTCTTTGGACTTGAGGGAAATATGCAGTTGCTCGTTCTCGTAAACGATAGACACATGGTCAGACTCGTAGCGGATGAGGGTGTCGGGGTAGAAATAGCCAATCATGCGATGGTACTTGATGAGTAGGTCGCGGAACGCGTTGGCATCCGGGACGATATGCTCATCCATCATGGTTGCCACCTCTTTTTCCACCCATTCGCAGGTGCTGATCACTTTGGCGACAGTACTTTTACCGCTACTCTGTGGGCCGATGATGACATTGACGCGCTGAATATCCATCTCCACAAGTTTGATAGGGCCGAGTTTTTTGATCTTTAGCTTCTTCATTGTATCTATTGGTTGTTTTTTGCGTTTTGTTGGTTGCGCTTTGGGGCGCTTGGTTGGGTGCTTGGTTTTTGGGCGCTGGTTGGGTGCTTTTGCCTCTACATACGTGTATGCATTGTGTGTGCATATGTGCGCATAAAAATTGCGGCTGCAAAGGTACGAAAAAATTTTGACATATACAAATGTATATGCAGAAAAATGAGATTTTTTTGAATTTTGCAAGCAAAAAGCGAAGTTTTGAGAGCAAAGAGTGGTGGATTGGGAAAATTATAACGATGATAACGCTGCGCGGAGATTATAGAAATTATAGATTTAGGTAACGATTTTAGGTAATCAAAAAAGGAAGAGAAAAATCATTAAATAGCAATACATCATTTTTACTTATCTAATTAAAGGAAAACAAAGAATCCCTAGTTGTTAGCTACAACTCTTGTCTAATTGCCAATTCATTTGCTTATGAGTAAACTCCCAGACAACTGACTTTCCAATTATCCACACAGATAATCTGTAGGATTCTTCCTAAGAAAACCAGATAAGAAAACGAACCGAAAACATTTATTTCTATCAATATCAAAAAATGCCAAAAAATTACGAAAATGCTCGACAATTGGTGACAGGTTGTCAGGCAAGGATGTCCTTATAGTCATTTGTGCGCGCGAGGACGTTGCGCGCATAGGAGCAGACGGGGATGATGGTGCGGTTGTTTTGGCGTGCAAAATCGACAGCAGCCATGACCAATTGGCGAGCTATACCCTGCCCTTCGAAGCCTTCGAAGACACGCGTATGGTCGATGATCATCCGTTCCGAAGTGGCACGTTGGTAGGTCAATTCGCCTACTTGCACATCGTTGAGCCATGCTTCGAAGATGCCGCTACGTTCTGATTCTGTGTGTTTGATGATTAGCATATTTTTCAAACCGATTATATTTGTTGTAACATGCCTTGGCAACCTTCGAGGATATCGTCGTAGGCTTTTGTGAAATCACCGGTATACCACGGATCGGAAACATCAGGGACGTTTCCGATATTGGATATTGGAAATTGGACATTGGTGATTGCCCAAGCCATCATGAGCGAGACTTTATGGTCAGTATCCTCGCCAATTATGTAGTGCATCCACCGCAGATTGCTCTGGTCCATGCAGACGATATGGTCATAATAGGCATAGTCGGCACGCGTCATTTGACGTGCCTCACGATGCTCAAACGGCACATTTTTCGCAGCCAACATCCGCTTAGCCGGAGGATAGATGTCGTTGCCGATTTCCTCGGTAGAAACGGCTGCCGATGCAATCTCAAACTCATTTGCGCGACCGGCTTGCGCGACCAAGTGCTTCATGATAAACTCAGCCATTGGTGAGCGGCAGATGTTGCCGTGACATATAAAAAGTATCTTCGTCATATTCCAGATTTATTGTGGGTGGGTACAAGCCAATTCTTCGATGAGATCTTCGTCTGCAGGGAGCCAGTTGACGGATTGCAATTCGTTTGGAGCAAGCCATTTGGCTGCTTCGTGCTCCAAAAGCGTAACATGACTTCCGGCAAGTTTACAACGGAAACAATGCATCGTCAGATGGAACTTTGGATAGTCGTAATCAATAGTTCGCAAGAGTTCGCCGACTTCGATTTCGGCATCTAACTCCTCATGGATCTCACGACGCAAGGCTTGCTGGGGTGTTTCTCCGGATTCGATCTTTCCCCCGGGAAACTCCCACCAATCTTTCCACTCACCATATCCCCGTTGGGTGGCAAAGATGCGTCCTTGCTCGTCGAAAATCACAGCAGCGACGACTTCAATTCTTCTCAGTTGAGTCGGTTGCAACGGATGACGTTCTATTTCAGGTGGTGTAGGCATATTAAACACTCTTGAGTTGTTTCACAATCTCTTTTACCGCATTGTCGTTGCAGCGGTGACCGAACTTCGCAGACCAAATGATCTCGAATCCTGCTTCTTCCACGGCTTTGGCGTTGCGTTTACTCATCTCGTGACCAAGCAGTTCGTCATCCGTCGAGAACAAACCAATATTGCGCGAACCGAAGATATAGGTGTGCTCTTTCTTGAATGCCGCAAACCGCTGCACCATCGGTTCGTCGATCACAAACTCCTTCGCTCCATCTTCGCGTTCTTGCAAGTACGGATGTTTGCCATAACCCATTTTGCGGAGTGTACGATCCATCTCCAAGGATGGATTGAGCACTATCTTCGTCGCCTTTGGTGCATCCACATATAACGCCAACATACCACCCATCGATGTGCCGACAATTAGTACCGGTTCGAAAGTACGCGCCCACTCGTTGAGAATCTCCAGTGACTCAAACGGATCATGCGTCACTTCCGGAGCAAGCCATTCATATTCCGGCAAGGCACGAGCCAACGAGGCCCTTGTCCCGGACTTCGGACTTGACGCAAAACCATGAATATACATGGCGTAAGGCTTCTGTTTCGGTTCTTCCCAGTTGTACATATTCAATCAATTTGCGTGCAAAGGTACGAAAAAAATCCGATATATGCAAATAAAAATGCATTTAAAGCGTATATTCGCAGAAATTTAAGCAAATCTTATGAAATTTTGCATTTTTATGTCCAAAGACTTGCATATATTCTAAAAAAGTTGTAATTTTGCAACGTTTTTGGAATAAAACGAAGAAATGACGTACACGCAGTTCTATAATCAATGGCATTCGTTGGGGTGTTTTTCGACCTATCAAGTGCGAGCAATCATGCCGAACTTCAACCGGTTCAACTGGCATCAATGGCAGCAAGCGGGATACATCGTGTCGCTTCGGCAAGGTTGGTACGCGTTTGCGGATTACCTGCAGCAACCGGATTATGCGCGGTATTTTGCGGGGAAGATGTGTGCTCCATCGTACATCAGTCTGCACACGGCTCTGTCGTTCTATGGCATCATTCCGGAGGCTGTGGTGGAGATCACGAGTGTGACGACGCAGAAGACATGCCGGTACGAGAATGCGTTTGGACAGTTCAGTTACCAGACGATACGGCCGAAGTTGTTCTGGGGATTTGAACCGAAGACTATGCGGGACGGGAAGCAATATATGATGGCTACTCCGGAGAAGGCAATCATCGATCTGCTGTACCTCTATCCGCAGTATTCGACGCTGGACGAGATGCGGGAGTTGCGTTTTGACGAGGACTGGATGCGGGATGAACTGAACAAGGAGCGGTTGATGGAATATGCGGAGCGGATTGGAAGTCCGGCTTTGACCAAGCGAATCAAACTGTTACTAAAGGCTTACGAAATATGATCGACATGGAGTACATACGGGGATTTTATCCTCCGTACATTGCGCAGAACGCGGGGATGCAGAAGCATATGCTGAAGGAGTATGTGGAGCTGTTGGCATTGGAATGGATAGCCAGATCTCCTTATGCCTCGAAAATGGTGTTCATCGGTGGGACGAATCTGCGGCTGATTCAGGGCATCGATCGGTTCTCTGAGGACTTGGATTTTGATTGCAAAGGACTGAGCGAGAACGAGTTCCGGCAGATGTCGGATGAGTTGGTGAAGTACCTGCAGTTGCAAGGCTTGAATGCAGAACTGCGCAATAAAGAGAACGCACGGCTTACGGCTTTTCGAAGCAATGTGCATTTTCCGGAACTGCTGTTTGATTTGCAGTTGACGGGACATCGTGAGGAGCGGTTCCTGATGAAGATAGAAGCACAAGATCAGGGCGTGGAGTATGCGCGGGAGATGGCTATTGTGCAGCGAAACGGATTCTCGTTTCCTGTGCCGGTGCCACCGTTGAGCGTGCTACTGTCAATGAAGTTGTGTGCATTACTGACGCGACAGAAAGGACGGGATTTTTATGACGCGGTGTTCCTGATGCAGCGTACTGAGCCGGATTATGCGTTCTTGCTGCAACAAAAAGGTATCGCGAACAAGGAGCAACTGGATGCGGCGCTGCGGGAGATGGTGGCGAGGACGGACATGAAGATGAAGCAGCGGGATTTTGAGCACTTGCTGTTCGATAGCCGCAAGAGCGAGACGATACTGCGGTTTTTGGAAAAATAATTTTTTGCAGAAAAATTTGTATATATGCGATTTTTTTTGTAATTTTGCACGCAAAATTTAATGGCACAGATTCTGACATATGACCAAATCGATCGGCAGCAATGGAGTAAGTTGGTGCGAACGAGTGAGACAGGAACATGGTTTCAGTCTCCGGAGGCGTATGATTTCTATGCGTCCATGCCAGAACTGATGGATCCATTCGTGTATGGGTTAGAAAGAGCAGGAAAACTGTGTGCCGTTTGTGTCGGATATGTGACCAAAGAACCCAATGCGATTAAGCAATTTTTCACACGTCGTGCGATTATAATAGGAGGAGTTGTGGTGGCTGCGGGTTGCGCGAAAGAGGACATTGCGCTATTACTAAATCACATTCGCAAAGATCTACAATCCAAAACCATCTATATCGAGACTCGTAATTTCAATGACTTCAGTTACTGGAAAGAGGCATTTGAGACTGCCGGATTTGCCTATAAACCGCACCTGAATTTTCATGTCGATCCGTCTGTCAACAACCTAAGCGACAACCGCAAACGGCAACTTAAAAAATCAGACGCGACTACCGAGTTAGCGGTTAGTGAACAAGAGATTCGGGAGTGGTACAAGGTGCTTGCGGAACTATATCATACGAAAGTGAAAACACCACTTTGGCCAATAGAATTCTTTTTGGAAGCCTATCGGCAAGGTATCGCGAAATTCCTGTTGGTAATGCATGAAGGACAAATCATCGGAGGCAGTATGGTGGTAAGTGACGAACGAACGGCATATGAGTGGTTCGAATGCGGACTCAATGCGCAATACAAAGACCAATATCCGTCCGTCATGGCAACCTATGCCGGGATACAGTTGGCAAAGCAAACCGGTTGTACGCGGTACGATATGATGGGAGCCGGAGAACCCGGAGTGCCTTATGGCGTACGCGATTTTAAGGCTGAGTTCGGTGGACAATTAGTGGAACACGGAAGATTCTTATGCGTGACGAAGCCGCTGCTGTATAAGATAGGAACTATCGGTATAAAATTCTTAAAACGCAAATAATTATGTTACAAGTTGGAGACAAGATGCCGCGTTTTGCGGTAGCCGACGAAACCGGCAAAATGGTCACGGATAAGGACCTGATCGGCAAAAAAACAGTCATTTACTTCTACCCGAAAGATTCTACTCCGGGTTGCACGGCTGAAGCATGTAACATCCGCGACAACTACCATGCTTTCCTGGCGCAAGGTTACCAAGTCTATGGTGTGAGCAGGGACAGCCAAGCTTCGCATATTAAGTTCAAAGAGAAATTCGACTTACCCTTCCCGTTGCTCAGCGACCCTACAACGGAGATGCTGCAAGCCTTTGGTGCATGGGGTGAGAAGAAAAACTACGGAAAGGTGACGATGGGAACTCTCCGCAAGACGTTCATCTTTGATGAAAACGGCATCTTAGAGCGTATCATCGAGAAAGTGGACACGAAGAATCACACTGCGCAAATCTTGTAAGCAATATGAAACGCGTCATCGGAATTGGAGAAACGGTGCTGGACATCTTATTCAAGAATGACCAGCCGCAAAAAGCCGTACCCGGGGGATCGACGTTCAACAGCATCGTGTCGCTGGGACGTGCCGGTGTGCCATGTGCCATGATCACCCAAACGGGAAGTGACCATATCGGAGATATGATATGCGAATTCCTGCGCAAGAACGGAGTCTCGGACGAGTTTGTCTGCCGACATCCGAACACCAAGTCGCATATCACCCTTGCATTCCTCGATGAACACAATGACGCGCAGTATGAGTTCTACAAAGATCATAAAAGGGACCTGCTTGACATTCCATTGCCGCAAATAACCTCTGACGACATCGTTCTTTTCGGTTCGTTCTTTGCCATCAATCCCGTCATTCGTCCGGTCACTCGCGAACTCTTAACCGAAGCACACGAAGCCGGAGCATGGATCTATTATGACATCAATTTCCGCAAGAATCATATTGCCGACTTACCGCAAATCCTACCGAATATAGAAGAGAATATGCAACTTGCTTCTGTCGTGCGTGGTTCGATGGAAGACTTCGACTATCTCTTTGGTTTACAGGATCCTGACGCCATCTACGAACGTGTCAAACCTCTCTGCTTGACACTCATCTTAACCGATGGAGCACGATCCATTCGGGTCTACGAAAAGGACAAAGTGACAAAGTACGATGTACAAAGGATAGAAACTGTCAGTACCGTTGGAGCCGGAGATAATTTCAATGCCGGGTATATCTACGCCAAACTGCGTGGCATCGACGATCAATCTTCCCGTATCGCCATGGCACAACGCTGGAGCCAAGACGTCTGCCAACAGATCGGTAATAACATCAGTGATGAACTTGTAGCACAACTTAAAGCATGACGATTATTTTTGACTTAGACGGAACGCTGCTCAACACGATTGATGACTTGGGTTATGCGTGTAATTATGCGTTGGAACAGACGGGGTATGCGACTTTTCCGATTGAGGCATATCCTGCGAAAGTGGGCAACGGCATCAACAACCTCATTCGTCGTGCTTTGCCGGAATCGGAACGCACGGAGGAGAACATCTTACGCGTACGCGCGCATTTCGTACCTTATTATAATAATCACAACTGCGATTACACGCGTCCGTACGAAGGCATTCCCGAATTGTTAGCGACGCTCAAATCGCAGGGCCATCACCTGGCTGTTGCAAGCAATAAATACCAAGCGGCAACAGAGAAGATCGTTAACCACTTCTTCCCCGGTACCTTTGATGTCATCTTAGGAGAACGGGAAGGCATCGAACGCAAACCTAATCCGCAGATCGTCTATGATATCTTGACTCATTTACACCGTGAACCAATCGAGAATAAATCGTACATCGTACATCGTCCCTTTGTACTTTATATTGGCGACAGCCTTGTGGATCGAGATACGGCCCAGAATGCGAATGTACCGTTCGTCGCGTGTTCATGGGGATTTGTAAGCAGAGAGGCGCTGATTGAGAATGTTGTAGGACGTATCATTGATAAACCGGAAGAACTACTTTTGGACATATATATTCAGCAATCCATTCTTCCCCAATATGACAATTTTGACGGAGGACATAAGCGAGATCATGCGGAGACAGTCATTCGGGAAAGCCTCAAATTGGCACGTGCCTACGATGCCGATGAGACGATGTGCTACGTCATTGCCGCGTATCATGATTTGGGTCTCAAATTCGATCGGGAGCATCATCATATCCATTCCGGTGAGATTCTGATGGCTGATGAGAATTTGCGAAAATGGTTCACGGAAGAACAACTGTTGACCATGCGCGATGCCGTGGAAGATCATCGTGCCAGTGGTAAGAACCCACCACGCACCATCTACGGTGCCATCGTGGCAGAAGCCGATCGACAGATTGATCCGCTTACCGTCGTCCATCGTACTATGGCATATAGTCTCAAACTGCTTCCTGATGCTGATTTTGACACGCTCTATCAACGAAGTCTCGATCATCTCCACGAGAAATATGCGGAAGGTGGATACTTGAAACTTTGGCTCAATAGCGAACGAAATGTCCAAGGTCTCGCTCAACTCCGTGCGCTCATCAATAATGAACCCGAACTGCGGAACTTATGCCACGAATGGTTTGATAATCAACAATATGACTAAGATGAATAACTACGAGATAATATCTGATCGGCAAGAAAAAGTTCTGCGCTATTTGGACGAACACAACATACCGTTTACTACCTACAATCACCCCGAAGGCAAGACGATAGAGGAGGCGAAGCGGTGGTGGCACGACGACGGAAGTGTGCATTGCAAGAACATCTTCATGCGCAATCACAAGGGTGACCAACATTACCTGATTTGTTTCCCGTGCGACTACGATTTGGCGATTCACGATATCGAGCATTGGCTCAAAGACGTGCTGGTTTCGCAGGGTCTCAAGGCACCCGGCAAACTATCGTTTGCATCTCCCGAACGAATGATGCGGTACCTGGGTCTTGAACCCGGAAGCGTCAGTCCGTTTGGATTGATCAACGATACGGAACACCATGTCATCCTCTTTCTCGACAGCCGTTTGAAAGATGCCGAGTCACTGAGTTTCCATCCCAATGACTGCCGCGGAACAGTTGTCATAAGTCAGGCTGCCTTTCAGCAATACCTGTCCTGTGTGGGCAATAAAATCGAATATATTACAACGTGTTGATTATGAGACGAATCCTCTTTTATACCTTGTTGGCCGTGTTTTTTGCGGCATGTCAGAAGTCCCAAACGCTCGAAGAACGAGCTGCTGAGCTATGTGCGTATATCCCTGATCACGAGTTGCTGGAGAAGTCCCGCGACTACATGACTCCGGACTTTTATGCGGTGCTGGACACGATGTTTTATCGTCTGCCGCAACACGAAGTACTGGATCATGAGTGGCTCTATTATTTCGTCACCGGCAACGGAGGTACGATTGCGGATTATGAGGTGGTTAAAGTCGAACAAACGGACAAGAACCATGCCGTAGCAACGATTTCTGTAAGGCAAGTCTGGGAAGATGGTTCGTTTGACCCGGAGAGCGATATCGAGGAGCACACTTTGTTGATGGAACGTGTGAACGGACAATGGTTGATGGCTGATTTTGACGACCACAAAGCCGATTGTATCCGGTATATTGCCATCAATCGCAAGGAACAAGCCATTCGTCATGCCATCAGCGACTATCTGCTTCGCGAGATTGCTCCGTACTATCGCCAAGGCGAAATCTGTGTGCCTTCGTTGATGATGGTTCGTGAAGAAGATACCTGCGTGTGGGGTGATTATTGGGTGTTCTGGTATAATATATCAGGGGACACACTCAAAACCGTTTCCGGTGGATCTCATCCAGGAATGATGACGCTTTGTTACGAGAACAACCAACCGCAAGTCGTTAATTTTGAGCGTGTAGAAGACGGTTCGCGATTCATGCCGACTGCCAAACGGATCTTCGGGGATTATCTCGATATCTTCATGAATATGCATGCCAACGAGTCCGTCCGTGAAGCCGTTCGTCGCGAACAGTTATACGAGTACGTGCAGCAAAACAACCTGAACATCCATTATTACCAAGACTACGGTTGGGAAGCAAAAGAATTAGAATTATGACCAAATTCGAGACATACCAATCTCTGCTTCCGCAGATCGAATCGCTAATCTCCGGAGAGACGGACGCAATTGCCAACATGGCAAACGTGGCTGCTGCTTTGCACGAAGCTTTCGGCTTCTGGTGGACAGGGTTCTATCGCGTAGATGGACAACATCTTGTCTTGGGTCCGTTCCAAGGTCCTATTGCGTGTACACGCATCCCCTATGGACGCGGAGTTTGTGGCACGGCTTGGCAACAAGCTGAAACCGTTATTGTACCCAACGTCCATGACTTTCCTGGACATATCGCTTGTTCGTCCGCTTCCAACAGCGAGATAGTCGTTCCCCTAATCCGTAACAACCGCGTCATTGCAGTCCTTGATATCGACAGCAAAGACTTTAACACCTTCGACGAAACGGACCAACTCTATCTGGAGAAAATAGCAGAAATGCTATAGCACATCCTTATATTCATTTGTACGCGTAAGCACCTTACGCGCATAGGTTCACCGACATGCACGTCGTCCAACCACGCCTCGAAGATGCCGTTTCGTTCTGATTCTGTGTGCTTGATGGTTAGCATAATCTTTTAATTTTGACGCAAAATTACAAAATTTCTCCGACATACACAAGTTTTTCCGCAATTTATTTGCATATCTCAATTTTTTGTAGTACCTTTGCACCCGCAAACTCACGCTGAGGGCAATTTTGCTTTAAGGGTTGGGTTTGTTGGCGTCAATCCTCTCGCTGTGAAGCGGCTTTAGGGCTCCCGCAAAATTTATTTTGTGGGAAGAGGAGGAAGCACAACCATTACATTTGTTGCGTAGCAACTTAATCATGGATTGTCGCTTCCGACGAAGACATATTTAATGGCGTTTACTAACGCTTGTTTTTGACCATTTGAAACCTAGGAAACTTCAAATTAAGTTCTCGAAAACAAGTAGCAGTAGATGCTCATGGGTGTATTATACACTCGCGTGTACTATTTGTACACGTGCGTACACGTATATACACAGCGTGGGTTTCTGCATTGCTTATTCGGAACTTTAGGTTTTCCTAGGACCTCAAATGGCGGATAAGCAACAAAAGGAATCCGCGTTTTTTATTGGTCGTATTCGTCACCACTAATCCACCAACCGCTAAATCCCCTAACCTTATCTTCAAAGACAATCGCTTTCGCCATTGTCTGTTTTTTACGCATGTAAAGATGTGAATATGAGCATAAAACAAAAAATAAAAAACATTTTAGGATATCGACGCCAAACCAAGTTGGAAGATTACCTGCAATTAGGGCTACGACTTGGAGAAAATGTTGATTTGGTATCCTTACCTAATTTTGGTTCTGAACCATACCTGGTAAGTATTGGAGATAATACAACGATTAGTTTTGATTGTGCATTTGTAACTCATGATGCCGCAACTAGAGTCATAAGAAATCTCCCAGACGGAGACCCAGAGACTGTCATTTATGGACCGATTAATGTCGGCAAGAATTGCTTCATAGGATGCAGAACGACTATCCTCGCTGGTGTTACTATTGGCGATAATACGATTATAGGTGCGTGCAGTTTGGTAAATCGAGATATCCCATCTGGAGTTGTAGCAGCCGGAAATCCATGTAAAGTAATTTGCACGTTAGATGATTACATAAAAAAACACGCAAAAGATTTTCTGTACATGGTGAGCCTGAAGTGCGAGGATAAAAGATCCTATTTATTAAATCATTTTGACATTAAATAATATACATATTCAACGAAATAGTTCTCACGAATTATTGAGGATTTTGGCAATGTTCTACATTGTCTGGTATCACTTGTTAGCTTACTACCTATATGTATTTCCCCATGATGGTTTGAGCGATTTCATGATTGAAGCAGCTATGCCATCATTACATATAGGCGTTATCGTATTTATTTTAATTTCTGGTTTTTATGGAATAAAACCATCTATTAAGGGTTTTTCTAAATTACTGATAATCACAATGGTATACTTTATACCGTTGCAATTTGCTCATTTGATAATCGACGATAGATTATCTCATCCTAAAGCCATCTTGAATACCATAATGTTCATCTCAAATACACCTTATTGGTTTATTAGAACATATTTATATCTGTATCTATGTGCACCTTTAGTGAATGCATATATCAGATTGTCAAGCCAGAAGCAACTCAATGCCATTTTAACAGTAATAGGAATCATTGCCGTTTATTTCGGAACGACACAAGGAGATACATCCTTGAATGATGGCAAAAATTTAGTAAACTTTATTTTCTTATATTTGTTGGGATATACTATTAAATATTATCTTCCACAATTACATAAAGTCAAAAGAATATATTATTTAATTGCATTTTTGATCCTTAATGCGGGATTGGTTATCTCACTATTGTTTTTCCCGCGTGGCACATTTGTAGGAAATGAGATATGGAGATTTTCATTTCCATATTGTTCACCCATTCTCATATTTAATGCATCTCTTTTATTCCTCGTGTTCTCAGGGATGTCATTCTATTCAAAATACGTTAATAGTATAGCTGCATCTATGTTTGCAGTTTATTTACTACATTGTCATCCCATGGTAATTGACCTTTATCAGCCGGAAGTTAGCAAGATAATATCAAAATCAATACTTGATATTTATGCTCTTTCTGCTGTATATGCATTTCTAATTATGGGCATTTCAATATTGATTGACAAGGTGTTAACTCCCCTTTGGATGTATAGAGACCAAATATGTAATATGTTACAAAATAGATTTGAAAGATGAAGCAATTTGTCATATATAGTGCGTGTATTGGTTCGTATGATAATATCAGCCAACCTAAATACATTGACGATCGCTTTGATTATATCCTTTTTACGGACGAACTAAAAGAAATGCATATCGGAGTGTGGGAGGTTAGAAAGGTTGATTATAGCAATTCCGACAAAACAAGAATTGCGCGATACGTCAAAACACATCCGCATACATTACTCCCGCAATACAAAGCGACAGTATGGTTGGATGCCAACTTGGAAATATCATCGTCATTTATATATGAGCGCTGTGTTGAGTTGTCAAAAAGTAAAATCCAATTAGCCAGTATAAAGCACCCTATGCGTGATTGTATATATGACGAGGCGTATTGGGTATATGGATTGGATTCCGAAATTAAGATTTTCGAGTGGTGTCATTTCCTTCGAAGTATTGGCTATCCCAGACATAATGGTCTATATGAGACGAATGTGCTGTTTAGAACAAACGATGAATCTGTAGCAGATCTAAACGAGAAGTGGTGGAAAGCCATTCTTGAACATTCTCGGAGGGATCAACTTTCTCTTAACTACTTATTATGGAATACCGAAATCATCCAAGATTATATTCTGCCGATTGGAGAACATGCAGTAAACTCATCGCATATCCGCAAGAAACTACACAACAATGTAGCAACTAATGCCGGTCGAAGAGGTTTGCAACAAACTAAATGGGAGCATTTTAGAAATCGTTGCAGAATGGGATTGCCTTCCAAACATGATTCTTTCCAAAAAGTGCATTATTTCTTGTATCAATTCCCTGTTAAGATGGGAATGGCTTTATTAAATCTATGGACGATTTATGCTATCATAATCTATGGTCCACGGATAAAATATGAGGCACATCAAAGACACAAACAAAACAATGGATAAAATGCAACTATCATTCATTATTCCCTTCTTCAATGGGGGCACATACATTGCTGAATGCCTTGATTCGCTTTACACGCAAGACATACCGGAAACAGAATACGAGGTAATCGTAGTGGACGATTGTTCTTCCGACAATCATTCCCTTGATATTGTGCGCACATATATGCAAAACCATCCTAACCTGCGTTTACTCAAAAACGATAGGAATCTGCGTGTGGGCGCAAGTCGTAATCATGGAATCCGTGAAGCGAAAGGCAAGTATATATGGCTCATCGATCAAGACGATAAAATCCAGTTTAATTGTCTTAAAGAATTACTTTCGATAGTTGAGAAAGAGCAATTAGATTACATTACTTTTGATTTCCTGGACTTCGACAACGACGGAAATGAGACTCCTCATCGTTTAGTGACAAACAACACCAATATCATGACAGGTCTTGAGTACGCATACAACATCTGTAACAAGCAGATTTGGAACAATCAATGGGACACAAATGTTTGGCACCAAATATTTAATCGTGAGTTCATGTTGGCTCACAATATCTTCTTTACCGAAGTATCCTATTTTGACGACATGATAGTCAACCTTAAATCACTCATGTACGCAAACCGAATGAAAGCTATCTCACATCCCTTCTATCATTACCGCTACAACGAACAATCCGTGCTGCATTCTGAGGTTGGTGTTGGCGGACGGACATTGTTTGACGCGTCAATCAACGCGAGTGTTGTGCTGCTTGATTTCTCTCACGAGACTATTAACGTTGATAAGTATTTTTCTGACCATTTTATGGACGCTGTTCCAGGAAGAGCAAATGGCTTTACAAAAGCATTATTGCGTGTGCCATTCAAGCAACAAAGGAAATTTTACGAACAGGTAAAATTACATCCGGACGTGGTCGCAAAAGCTAAACCATATTTGTCTCGTCTGAATAGAATCTTAATTGCAAATCCTTGGATTGCATATATATTACATCCTTTTGACGATTTTTATAGAAAGATACGATGAAAACACCTTATGTTTCGGTTGTGATGACCAGCTACAACCGCGAGAAATACATTGGTCAGGCAATAGACTCCATTCTTGCGCAAGAATGCAAGTTCCCGTTCGAGATCATTATTGGTGATGATTGTTCAACCGACAACTCCCGCGAACTTCTCTTGTCCTACAAAGAGAAACACCCCGACATCTTTGTCCTCAATCTCCACAAAACCAATCAAGGCTTCGGAGCCAATTGGGCATCTACATGCAAACTCGCACGTGGCAAATATATCGCCTTTTGTGATGACGATGATTATTGGTGTGAACCAACACATATGCAATCCCTTGCTGACTATTTGGATGCGCACGAAAACTGTGGTATTGTATATGCCAATCGCTGGGTGTTAGATGTCGCAACCGACACCAAAACGCTTGCCAATGCCAAACTTCCAGACAACGAAGACAAGTTGGATTACATGCTTCACCGTGGCTATCCGATATTGTTCAGCGCGTCGATGATTCGCAAGTCACTCATGGATAAATATGTGGATTTAGACGCGTTTATCCGCCTAAAATTCCCGATACAGGATTTCCCAACGGCTGTATTACTTGCGCCCCATTGCGAATTCCATTACATGGAGAAACCAAGTGTTGTTTATCGCAGTTATTCCGGCTCGATGTCTAAGCCCAAAGAGTATGAAACCATCATAAGAAAATACACCCAAGAGAAAGTGATGAACGAATATCTTTATGGTCAACTTGGGTTGGAATACGATGGTCCTGGCGATGATAGATACCGTTACGGCATCTTACTTCGCTTGGCTTTTGACAAAGCAGATTACCGTTCCGCACATGAGTTTGCAAAGCACGTTGATCCGCGTAATAAGAAAAAGTACTTTGCCATGACTTGGCTTACTTTTCATCTGTTCCGTATCGCACGCAACATTAAGAACAGGTTCAGAAAATAATTTTTTGAATCATTTTGGTAATTTTTGACTAAAAGAGAAAACTATGTTCAAATACACAAAACGACTTTTATCCGACATCCGTTTCTGGTGTCAAGAACTCAAACTCCGCCGCAAAGAGGATGCAGAATTAGAAAGAATAATTGAGGATGCGGAAGGTTTCGGTGGACATGGCAGTATGGCCGGTTTCGGCTATTACACCACCATCAAACGCAACCGCGCTGCTCGAAAAGAGCAACACCTCCAACAACGCGCCGCTATAAAATAACCTTTGTCAATTAGCCCGGAATCTAATTCCGGTTTCTCTCTTTGTTATGTGCGCGAGTCGTCAGGCTCGCGTTTTTCTTTCTTCTTTTCCGCGGGATTAAATCCCGCAAACATTGCTTATTTCCACCAAATCTAACAAAATTCTTCCCAAATATTTGCATATATCAGAAAAAAGCACTACCTTTGCACTGTCATTTAGCTTATTGACCCGACGGTGAGCCGACGGTCAACCGACAGTCAACCGACGGTCAAGGCTAGGATGAAAAGAAGAACAAGCCAAGGAAAGACCAATTTTTGAACAACATATACTATATTATATATTTATATATAATATACATTTAAAACCCGGAGCGTCGTTCCGTTAATCGGAAAGAGCGGCCTCCGCCTAGAAAGGATTTTAAAACTAATTTTTTTTAAAAAATGGCAGAAATAGAAACCACATCAGCTATCGACATCGTTCGTGGCAAGTTCAAGAAAGCCGACAAAGGCTATTTTTACATTCGCAATGGCAAGCAGTTCTACCGTGATCGTGAGGAAACCTACCAACAAAATCAGTCCCCGAAGCAGAAATACAACTCTGAAGTCTTTGCCTATGCCAACGCGTACATGGCACAACATTACGGCACTCCGGAAGGAAAACTCCAACTAAAAGCTGAGTTTGAAGCCGCAAACCACATCGGCTCCAACGGCAAAACCTACACCACCTCTTGGTCATGGAAATTCAACTCCCTCCAATTCGAATACCGCCAATCGCATCCCTTTGGAGCATAAAACATCATTTTTTAGTATCTTTTCTTAAATGCAAAACGGCCACAAAATGTGACCGAAATGCAAAATAATGACTTTAATACACGCAGAGTATTCGCTTATTCCGTATATCTGTGGTTGATTTCGTCCCAATTGATGATCTGCCAGAGGGATTGGAGATGAGCAGCACGACGATTGCGGTAGTCGATGTAATAGGCGTGCTCCCAGACATCCATCGTCAGCAGCGGTTTCAAGCCTTTAGTGACAGGATTTCCGGCATTGGGTTCCTGAGTAATGACGAGTTTGCCGTCCTTGTCTGCTGCGAGCCAAACCCATCCGGAACCGAAGAGCGTAGTGCCTTTCTGTTCAAACTCTGCCTTGAAAGCATCAAACGAACCGAAATCGCGATTGATCGCATCGAGAATCGCACCTTTCGGCATGTGGTTGTCGGCTGCGACCGGAGAGAACTGCAGGAAGTACAGATTGTGGTTTAAGATCTGTCCGGCATTGTTGAAGATCCCGCCTTGTGACTTCGCAACAATCTCCTCCAACGGCATGGACTCAAACTCCGTTCCGACAACGAGTTTATTGAGGTTATCCACGTAGGTCTGCAAATGCTTACCATGGTGATATTCAATCGTTTCCTGACTGATTACCGGCTCCAACGCATTCGGTGCGTAGGGCAATGTAATGAGCGAAAATAGAAGTGCCATCATATTAATAATTTTCTGCTAAGAGTTGGAAATAAGCTTGTGCGTGGTGGCAAACAGGACACTCTTCCGGAGCAGCCTTGCCGACAACGATATGGCCACAGTTGGAGCATTGCCAGATGCAATCGCCTTCGCGCGAGAAGACAACCTTATCTTCGATGTTCTTGAGGAGTTTGCGGTAACGCTCTTCGTGGTGTTTCTCGATTTCGCCTACCATCGCGAACTTGGCAGCAATCTCGATAAATCCCTCTTCTTCAGCCTCTTTTGCCATGCGTGCATACATGTCCGTCCACTCGGCATTCTCACCGGCAGCAGCATCGGCCAGGTTGGCAGCGGTATCGCTGATCTTGCCTCCGTTGAGGTATTTGTACCAGAGTTCTGCATGCTCTTTTTCGTTGGCAGCAGTCTCCTCAAAAATTTTGCTAATCTGCACATAACCATCTTTTTTCGCCTTCGATGCGAAGTAGGTGTACTTGTTACGTGCCATCGATTCACCGGCAAAAGCCTCCATGAGGTTGCGTTCGGTTTTTGTTCCTTTTAAGTCTTTCATATTCGTTGTGTGTTTAATGGGTTAATACTATATTTATCCTGCGTAGTTATTCCGGTCCAACGAACGATACGAGATAGCTTCAAGCATGTGCTTCTTCTGGATGTTCTCGGAGCCTTCCAAATCGGCAATCGTTCGAGCAACTTTGAGAATTCGATCATAGGCACGAGCCGAGAAACCCAACTTTGTTATTGTAAACTCTAACAACTTATCTGACTCCGCATCCAAGGCGCAATACTGCCGTACCATTTTGGTATTCATCATTGCGTTGCAATGCACCAGTTTACTATGCTTGAAGCGTTCCGTCTGAATAGCTCTGGCTTGAAGTACCCGTTCACGGATAGCAGCAGACGTCTCACCCGGTTGGTTGTCACGTAATTGATCATATGGCACTGCTTCTATCTCACATTGGATGTCGATTCGATCCAATAGCGGCCCGCTGATCTTGCTCATGTAGCGATGCACTTGCGCAGGGGTACAGGTGCAGGGATGCGCGGGGTTGTTCTCGCCGTAATGACCACACGGACAGGGGTTCATCGCAGCCACGAGCATGAACGATGCCGGGTAGTCTACTGTCTCTTTGGTACGAGCCACGGTGATATGTCGATCCTCTAATGGTTGCCGCATTACCTCCAACACAGAACGCTTATATTCAGGAAGTTCGTCAAGGAAGAGCACGCCATTATGGGCCAATGAGATCTCACCGGGATGAGGATTCGTACCTCCTCCTACGAGGGCCGTATCGGTGATGGTATGGTGCGGACTTCTAAACGGACGCTGCACAATCAAAGCACTACTGGCGCCTTTCTTCTTGTTCGTCAGACCCACGATGGAATGAATCTTGGTTGTTTCCAAAGCCTCGTCCATTGTCAGAGGAGGTAGGATCGTCGGTATTCGCTTGGCTATCATCGATTTACCGGCTCCCGGAGGGCCTATCATGATCATGTTATGTCCACCGGCAGCGGCAATCTCTACGGCACGACGCACTTTGAATTGTCCGCGCACATCCGAGAAATCCACATCCGAAGGGAAAGCCAACTCATCAAATAGTTTCTGTGTATCTACCTTGGTCGTCTCCCATGGTTCTTCCGGTTTTAACTCATCCTTAGGCTCTCCATTTAAGAAACGAATAACTTCATACAGATCTTTCAATCCATACACTTCCAAGCCATCCACGACTGCAGCTTCCTCGGCATTGGCTTCCGGCAGAATCAGGCCTTTGAATCCTTCTTGGCGAGCACAAAGAGCGATAGGCAAAGCTCCACGAATAGGTCGTAAAGAACCATCCAACGACAACTCACCTACCATCATATAGTTGTCTAGTTCTTTGGATTTCATTTTCTCTCCGGCAGCCAACATGCCAATAGCCAGTGGAAGATCATATAGCGAACCTTCTTTCTTGATGTCCGCAGGAGCCATGTTGATAGTATAGGAACGGTGAAGTGCCTCTAAACCGTTGACTGTCAGCGCGGCCATGATTCGTTCATGCGACTCTTTGACGGACACATCCGGCAAACCCACCATGATAAACTCAAAACCGGGCTTTGAATGCACCTCAATAGTCACTTTCACGGCTTCTATACCAACAGGAGCGGCACTATAGATTTTGATTAACATACGCGTACGATTAAAATTATGCGCAAAATTACAAAAAAAATCGCATATATGCAAATAATTTTGTATTTTTAGATTAAAATACAAACTATACACAAACAAAGAGCCCCGATATCATTTCGATATCGGGGCTCCGAAAGTGGCGGCTACCTACTCTCCCACAACGCAGTGCAGTACCATCGGCGATGCTGAGCTTAACGACCCTGTTCGGAATGGGAAGGGGTGGGACCTCAGCGCTATAACCACCTAAATAT